>Ga0180222_1000519_pt1 | contig 54730 bp, 53 predicted proteins | sample eDN5th37CKraftOP_FD_151336 | JGI IMG/M metagenome (GOLD analysis project Ga0180222, IMG submission 151336) | Enriched Organic Plus compost microbial communities from Emeryville, California, USA - eDNA 5th pass 37_C Kraft OP (version 2) (version 2) ...
AGCGATCCCGGCCCGTTTGCAGATATATTCGTAATAGGCGCTCTCATCGGCATCCTGGAACCGGCCCCACCGGCTGACATCATAGACCAGCACCATGGTGAAATCGGTTGTACCGGCCTGGACGTCATCAATGAGCTGCTTGAGCGCGTCTCGGCCATCGATCCTGAGGCCGCTCTTCCCCGCATCGGCGTAGGTGCGGACGATCTCGATCCCGCGAGCAGCGGCATAGTGGCGAATTGCGTCCGCCTGGTTCTCGGTCGAATACTTCTGATGATCCGTCGACATGCGGACATATTCCGCGGCGCGAATGAGCGGACCTCCTTCTCCTTTCAGGTCAGGCTCAAGATCTCTCCATCCCGGCAACTTTGCCGCCTCCGATCCTTACAGTTCAAACACCTCAAATTGATCGCGAATTTCCGGGCGCTGTCGCGATTCGTCGCGTTCGTCCCGCTGGGACTATAGCTACTGAGGAGAGGAAAGATGTTGCCGAAAAAGGGCAAGAAGTTGCACCTCGACGAAGAGGACGTGGCTTTTGCCATGATGATAGCGGAAGCTCTGGATACGGATCTGGGCCGAACTCATCAGGGCGTGAAAACCGCTATGCGCTGGACCGGTGCGAGCGAGCGGAGCGTCAAGCATTGGTTCGCTGGATCGCATGCGCCGCGCGGACGACACCTGGTAGCGCTGATGCGCAATTCCAACCCGGTGCTGACCCGGATCCTGGTCGCAGCGGGGCGACGCGACGTGTTACTCGCCCTGGAGGTGGCGACGCTTCGATCCAGGCTTGAAGCGATGCTCGCGCTCATCGATCAGTTCTCGATCGACGGCGCGCATGATCCGGCGGCGGGAAGCATAATTCCCGGCAGGCCGGCGCCAGCATCCCGGCCAACGCAGGAAGAGCGGAAATAAATTCCCGTTATTGGTTTACGGGAATTCCGTTGGCATTTTGGCGCAAATCGGGGCTTTGTGGTATCCCACGTCGGGCATTTGCGGCAGAAAAACAGCCGATTTCCCGTTAAATTCCCGTCAAAACGGGAAAGGCGCACCAGAGAGCGGTTCGCAGGTGACTGGCTCCACCGCCAGCCCCGAAGCTTCCTCTCGCTAGATCGATAGCCCGCGCAGCAGCAGCGGGAGATCGCCCGATTCGCCGCGGGCTTCGGCCATGAAGCGGTCCTTGAGCGGCTGGATGCGCTCGACCGCGGCCATGCCGAGGCGGCGGATTGCCGACGCCGCCTTGCCGGGAACGCCGTAGAATCGCGTCAGCCCGTCGGTCACCAGCGCGACCATGAACGTGTCGAGGCTGCGCCAGCGCTGGTAGCGCTCCAGGAGCTGCGCGTCGCCGAGGTCCATGCCGATCCGCGCGCCCTCGACGAGGATTTCGGCGAGCGCGGCGGCATCGCGGAAGCCGAGATTGAGCCCCTGCCCGGCGATCGGATGGATGCCGTGCGCGGCGTCCCCGACCAGGACGAGCCGCCGGTCGGCGATCCGCGCCGCATGATGGAAGCCGAGCGGATAGGAGAAGCGCGGCCCGGCGAGCGCGATCTCGCCGAGAAAGCCCCCCATGCGCTTCTCGATCTCGTGGACGAGCGCGCGTTCGGGCAGCGCGAGCGTCGCCGGCGCATCCGCGGTCTTCACCGACCAGACGATCGCCGAGCGGTGGCGGCCATCCTCGCCATCCCGCATCGGCAGCACCGCGAAGGGGCCGGTGGGATAGAAGATCTCGTAGGCGGTGCTCTCGTGGTCCCCGGCATGGGCGATCGTGGCGACGATCGCGACATGGTCGTAGCGCCAGCGCGCGATCGGAATGCCCGCCGCCTCGCGCGTCGGCGAGCCGCGCCCCTCCGCGCCGACCAGCAGCGGCGCGGCCAGCCCCGTGCCGTCCTCCAGCGTCACGCGCACGCACGCCTCGTCGCGCACCACCTCCGCAGGGCGCGCCGGCACGTGGAGGGCGATTCCGGCCTCGGCGAGCGCGCTCTCGCGCAGCGCGTGGCGCAGCAGGCGGTTCTCGAACATCATGCCGAGCGGATCGTCCGGATCGCCGGGATCGAACACGATCCCGCCCGGCGCGAGCCCGTCGCTCACCCGGATCGTCTCGATCGGCTGGCCGGCCTCGCCGAGCCGCGCGCCGACGCCGAGCGCACGCAGCATCCGCCAGGACGAGGAGGAGACGGCGGTCGCGCGACCGTCATAGGCGGGCGCGAGCTGCGTTTCGGGCTTCGCCGGATCGACCACGGCGACGGCCAAGCCATGACGGGCGAGCGCGATGGCAAGGCTGAGCCCGACCAAGCCGCCGCCGAGGATGATGACGTCGCTTCGCCGCATCCATTCCCCCTAGCCGCCCCGCCGCTCGCCGCCAAGCGCTTGACCCCGGAGTCCGCGCGGGCGCATGAAGGGCGCGGGAACATTTGGGGCACGACGAATGGCGACGGCAACCGCGCGCAAGAGCGGCGAGGGACGGATCGCCCGGCTGAGGGAAAGCTCCGGCCGGGCGGTGCGGCGGCTGCGCGGCTTCGTCGGCGGCAGCCTGATCTGCGTCGGCGCGGTCGCGGCGCTGGTCGCGCTGGTCAGCTACCACCCCACCGATCCCTCGCTGAACACGGCCGCGGGCGGTGTCACCGGTAACTGGCTCGGCGCGCCGGGCGCCTGGGCCGCGGACATCCTGCTCACCCTGCTCGGCCCGCCGATCGGGCTGGTGCTGCCGCTCGGCTTCGTGCTCGGGCTGAGGGTCGCGCGCGGCGTCGAGCCGGGCCGGTGGGGACGCTCGCTGGCGATCACTTTGGTCGGCATCGCCTTGATCGCGCTCGCCGCGAGCCTCGTCGTCGGCGGGGCGGTCGCCGGGCTTCCCGCCGGCTGGGGCGGCGCGATCGGCTTCATGCTCGCCCGCCTCGCCCAGTGGGGCCTGGCGGCGATCGGGGACGAGGCGATCGCGCAGCCCTTCCGGATCGCGCTGACCGCGCTCGCCGGCGCCGGCGGTCTTGCGCTGTGCGTAATGGGGCTCGGGCTGACGGTGGAGGAGCGGCGTTGGCTCGCCAAGCGCCGCCTGCCGGCCCCGGCCCCGCGCGAAGTTTCGAGCGCCCCCCCGGCGGAGGAGCGCCCGGCCCGTGCCGTCGTGACCCCGTCCGAGCCGCGCGCCCCCGTGATCGCCGAGCCGAGCCGGCCGACGCGGGCGCCGCGGCGGCCGCAGCGCGAACGCCAGCCCTCGCTGGCACTGGGCGACAGCTACCAGCTTCCCTCGATCGACCTGCTCAACCCGCCGCCCAAGCCGGCCAACGTGCAGCTCGACCGCGCGGCGCTCGAGCGCAATGCGCGCCTGCTCGAAAGCGTGCTCGATGACTTTTCGGTCAAGGGCGAGATCGTCGAGGTTCGCCCCGGCCCCGTCGTCACCATGTACGAGCTCGAGCCGGCGAGCGGGATCAAGGCGAGCCGCGTCATCCAGCTCGCCGACGACATCGCGCGCAACATGTCGGCGCTCTCGGCGCGCGTCGCCACGATCCCCGGGCGAAGCGTGATCGGCATCGAGCTTCCGAACGCCAAGCGCGAGACGGTGAGCTTCGCCGAGCTGGTCGCCAGCCCGGCCTTCGAGGACCAGGTTGCCTCGCTGCCTATCATCCTTGGCAAGAACATCGCCGGCGACCCGGTGATCGCGGACCTCGCGCCCATGCCGCACCTGCTCGTCGCCGGCACGACCGGCTCGGGCAAGTCGGTCGGCCTCAACTGCATGATCCTGTCGCTGCTCTACCGGCTGACGCCCGAGCAGTGCAAAATGATCCTGATCGACCCCAAGATGCTGGAACTCAGCGTCTATGACGGGATCCCCCACCTGCTCGCACCGGTCGTCACCGAACCGGCCAAGGCCATCCGCGCGCTCAAGTGGACGGTCGAGCAGATGGAGGAGCGCTACCGCATGATGGCCTCGCTGGGCGTACGGCAGCTCTCCAGCTTCAACGCCAAGGTGCGCGAGGCCAAGATGAAGGGCCAGACGCTCGGACGGCGGGTCCAGACCGGCTACGATCCCGAGACCGGCCAGCCGACCTACGAGATGGAGGAGCTGGACTACGATATCCTTCCCCAGATCGTTGTCGTCGTGGACGAGCTCGCCGACCTGATGATGACCGCGGGCAAGGAAGTCGAGTTCCTGATCCAGCGCCTCGCGCAGAAGGCGCGCGCCGCCGGCATCCACCTCATCATGGCCACGCAGCGGCCGTCGGTGGACGTCATCACCGGCGTCATCAAGGCGAACCTGCCGACGCGCATCTCCTTCGCGGTCACCTCGAAGATCGACTCGCGAACGATCCTCGGCGAGCAGGGCGCGGAGCAGCTGCTGGGCAAGGGCGACATGCTCTACATGCCCGGCGGCAAGCAGATCGCTCGCGTCCACGGGCCCTTCGTTTCCGACGAGGAGGTCCGCGCGGTGGCCGAACACTGGAAGGCGCAGGGGACGCCCGATTACGTGATGGCGGTGACCGAGGAACCGGAGGACGGCGGCTACCTGTTCGACGGCCAGCCGATCGGCGAGGACGACGCGGAGACGCAGCTTTTCCGCAAGGCCGTCCAGGTCGTCGCCGAAAGTCAGAAGGCTTCGACCTCCTATCTCCAGCGCCAGCTTCGCGTCGGCTACAACAGCGCGGCGCGGCTGATCGAGCGAATGGAAAAGGAAGGGCTGGTGAGCGCGCCGGACCATGTCGGCCGGCGGGAGGTGCTGATCGATCCGGACGGCCGCCCGCTCGTCTAGCCTATAACAAGAGAGACGGGCCCGCGTGCGCGCGGCCAGGATGAAGAAAGCTGAGGAGGGGATTGCGGATGCCTCAAGTCGACCGTTTCGCGCCGACCATGCTCGGGATCGTGCGCATCCTCGTCGGTTTGCTGTTCTTTGAGCACGGCCTGCAAAAGTTCCTTGGCTTCCCGCCGGGCGAAATGGCCGGGATGGGTCGCGCCCTCGCCAACCCCGCCGCCTTCGCGGGACTCTTCGAGCTCGTCTGCGGACTCCTGGTCGCGATCGGCCTCTTCACCCGGCCGGCGGCGTTCGTCGCGGCGGGGGTGATGGCGGTCGCCTACTGGATGGCCCACGCCCCGCAGAACTTCTTCCCGGTCAACAACGGCGGCGACGCGGCAATCCTTTACTGCTTCATTTTCCTTTATTTCGTCTTTGCGGGTCCGGGCGCGTTCAGCATCGACGGACGCCGCCGCCGCGACGTGATCCGCTCTTCGTGAGGCGGCTCCAGGGGTAGATTTTGCCCCGTGTCGCTGCTATATGACGGAAATCGAAGTGGATGTTCAGCATCCGCGACCGGTATCAATGCGCTTGCCGTGAAATCCGGGATCGACCGCTTCGCTGGGGACGGACGCGGACCGGTCTGGTTGAACGCGGCGGTTCCATGGGAAGGTCCGAATTGATGGCAACGAAGGCGTTGAACTTCGACGTTGGCGATTATGTCGTTTATCCCAAGCACGGGGTCGGCCGTGTCGTCGAGCTGCAGAGCACCGACATCGCGGGCATGAAGCTCGAACTCTATGTGCTCCGCTTCGAGAAGGAAAAGATGACGCTGCGCGTTCCGACCAACAAGGCGGAAAGCGTCGGCATGCGCAAGCTCTCCTCCGACAAGACGATGCAGGAGGCGCTCGCCACGCTGAAGGGCAAGCCGAAGATCAAGCGCACCATGTGGTCGCGCCGCGCGCAGGAATATGAGGCGAAGATCAATTCGGGCGATCTCGTGTCGATCGCCGAGGTGGTCCGCGACCTCTTCCGTCCCGACGACGCGCCCGAGCAGAGCTATTCCGAGCGGCAGATCTTCGAGGCGGCCTCGACCCGGCTCGCGCGGGAGCTCGCGGCGATGGAGCAGATCGACGAGAAGGCGGCGCTCCAGAAGCTGCTCGACATCCTCAACAAGGCCGCCGCCATCCATCACAAGGCGAAGGTCGAGGCCTGAGCCCGCCGCGACTTGCGACGAAAGGGGCGGTCCCGATCGGGCCGCCCTTTTTCGTTTGCACGCCGTGCGGGCCCTGCGTATTATCGAAATAAGACAGTTGGGAGATTTGAGATGCGCGCGATGATCCTGTTCGTTCCCGCCCTTGTCCTCGCCGGCGCCTGCTCGGCGACCGAGCGACACGACGGCGGGTCGGCGGACGGCCCCCGTGCCCAGCGGAGCTTCGAGGTCGGCGATTTCCGCTCGGTCGCGCTCGCCGGCTCGCCGGATGTGGAGATCACGGTTGGCCAGGCGCCCTCGGTGCGCGCGGAGGGCCCGCGCGAGGCGCTCGACGAGCTCGAGATCCGCGTGGAGAACGGTTCGCTGCGGATCGGCACGCGACGCCACGGCTGGTTCAGCGCCAGCACGCGCGACATGAGCGGCGTTACGATCCACGTGACCACGCCCGCGCTGGAAGGCGCGTCGATCACCGGATCGGGCGACATGCGCGTCGACCGGGCCGAGGCGCGCAGCTTCGACGGCGACATCAACGGCTCCGGCAATCTCGAGATCGGCGCGCTCCGCGCCGGCGAGGCGCATTTCTCCATCTCGGGCTCCGGCAACATCCGCGCCGCCGGCACGGCCGAGCGCGCGGAGGTCTCCATCGCGGGTTCGGGCGATGCACGACTCGACAACCTCCAGGCCGGCAATGCCGAGGTGCGGGTGATGGGGTCCGGCAATATCCGGCTGCGCGCGAGCGGCGAAGTGCGCGGGCGGATCATGGGATCTGGCGACGTCTACGTCACCGGCACCTCGCGTTGCTCGGTCTCGACCATGGGCTCGGGCGACCTGCACTGCGACGGCTGACGCGAAGGAGCATTGACGCTTAACCTTTTCGCGTCATGGTCGGCGCATGAAATGGCCGACCGCGCTTACCGTCCTGGCCGTCGCCGCGCCGGCGCTCGCCGGCGAGCGCGTCTATTCGGTCACCGACTTCGACCGGATTTCGGTCGAGGGCCCCTACATCGTCCATCTCGTCACCGGCCGGCCCACGACCGCGCGGGCGACCGGTAACACGGCGGCGCTCGACCGGCTGCGGATCGACGTGAGTGGACAGACGCTGCGCATCCGCCGCAACCGCGACTATTGGGGCGGCAACGAGGGCGCCCAAGAAGGCATTCCGACGATCGAGCTGACGACGCGCACGCTGCGCTCGGCGCGGCTGATCGGCCCCGCCCGGCTCGACCTCGATCGGCTGGAAGGCCAGCGCGTCGACCTTGCCGTCGAGGGCAGCGGCGCGCTCAGCGCTGGCGACGTCGCCGCGGATACACTCTCGATCGGCCTTGCCGGCTCGGGACGGATCGAGCTTGCCGGCCGCGCGAACGCGCTCACCGCCGACCTTCAGGGGACGGGCGACCTCGTCGCGTCTCGCCTCACCGCGCAGGACGCGACGATCACCAGCGCCACCAGCGGCAGCGTCTCGCTGACCGCGGCGCGTTCGGCGACGGTGACGGCGCTCGGAGTCGGTTCGGTCACGATCGGGGGGCGCCCGGCCTGCACCGTGCGCGGTCCCGCCGCCGACCGCGTCGCCTGCGGCGCGCCCGGCGCCCTGCCACGCAACTAGCGGCGGGCGCTGCGGCTAGCTCAGCCCCCAGAGGGTGGCGAGGCCGAGGAACGAGAAGAAGCCCATCACGTCGGTCGCCATCGTCACGAAGACGGCGGACGACACCGCCGGATCGACGCGCAGCCGCTCAAGGGTCACGGGCACGAGCACGCCGAACGTTCCGGCGACGAGATTGTTGATCACCATCGCCAGCGCGATGACCATGCCAAGATCGGGGCGATGATAGATCAGCGCCACCGCCACGCCGAGCAGGGCGCCGAGACAGGCGCCGTTGACCAGCGCGATGCGGAATTCGCGCAGGAACACGCGGATCGTGTTCGAACTGGTGAGCTGGTTGAGCGCGAGCGCGCGCACCGCGACCGCCATTGTCTGCGTCGCGGCGTTGCCCCCCATGCCGGAGACGATCGGCATCAGCACGGCAAGCGCGACGAGCCGGCTGATCGTGCCCTGGAAGAGGCTGACCACGCTGGCCGCGACCAGCGCGGTGCCGAGATTGACGATGAGCCAGGTCAGGCGGCGGCGCACGGTCTTGGGCAGCGGCTCGTTGATGTCGTCCTCGCCGGCGCCGGACAGGCGCAGGATGTCCTCGCTCGCCTCTTCCTGGATGATGTGGACGACGTCGTCGGCGGTGATCATGCCGACCAGCCGGCCGGACTGGTCGACCACCGCGGCCGAGATCAGCGCATATTTCTGAAAGCGCAGGCCCACTTCCTCCTGGTCCATGTCGACCGGGATCAGCGTCTGCTCGCGCTTCATCACGTCGGCGATCGCGATTCTGCGCGGCGTACGCAGGATCCAGGAGAGCAGGCAGGTGCCGACCGGCTTGTGCGCCGGATCGACGACGAACACCTCCCAGAAGTCGGTCGCCAGGTTCTCGTTCGCGCGCAGATAGTCGATGACCTGGCCGACCGTCCAATGCTCGGGCACGGCGACGACGTCGCGCCGCATCAGTCGGCCGGCGGAATCCTCCGGATAGGACAGCGCCTCCTCGATGACGGCGCGGTCGTCCGGATCGAGCGCGCGCAGCACGGCGCGCTGCTCGTCCTCCTCCATGTCCTCGATGATCGCGACCGCGTCGTCGGTCTCGAGCTCGCCGGCAATTTCGGCGACCTGGTGCGGATCGAGCGCCTCCATCAGCTCGTCGCGCACCCAGTCGTTCATCTCGGCGAAGACGTCGCCGTCGAGCAGGCCGGCGAGCGCCGAGGCAAGCGCCGGGCGGTCCTCGCGCCCGATCAGCTCGAACAGGTCGGCGATGTCGGCGGCGTGCATCGGCTCGACGAGCGTGCGCACGCCCTCGGTATCGCCGGCATGCAGCCGCTCGATGACTTTGGAGACGAACTCGGACTTCAGCCGATCGTCCTCGTCATGATGGGGATCGGCGCTCGGCGGAGTCTCCTCGACGCCGATGGCCCCTTCCATCCGGGGCGCTTCGAATTCGCTCTCGCTCATCGCGCCCTCCTGGCCGGTCCGGGTTGCAAAGGCTCTCCCTAGGCAGATGAGCCGAGATTGCAAGGCGGTGGCGCAAACGCCGCGCGCCCCCTAAAGAAGCGGAAACGAAGCTCCAAGGAAAGACGATGGCCGACGATCTCAACACCCTCGTTCTCACTCTCGACAGCGGCGGCGACGTCGTCATCCGCCTGCGCCCCGATCTCGCTCCCGGCCACGTCGCGCGAATCAGGGAGCTGACCCAGGAGGGCTTCTACGACGGTGTCGTCTTCCATCGCGTCATCGACGGCTTCATGGCGCAAGGCGGCGATCCGACCGGCACCGGGATGGGCGGCTCCGACAAGCCGGATCTCCGGGCCGAGTTCAGCGACGAGCCGCACGTGCGCGGCACCGCTTCGATGGCGCGGACCAGCGCGCCCCACAGCGCCAACAGCCAGTTCTTCATCTGTTTCGACGACTGCCGCTTCCTCGACGGCCAGTACACCGTCTGGGGCAACGTCACCGAAGGCATGGAATATGTCGACGCGCTGCCGCGCGGCGAGCCGCCCGCCGCCCCCGGGCGGATCGTGAAGGCCAGCCTGAGGGCCTGACCGCCGGTCGTTGCAGGAGGGGCCATGCATCCGACTATCGCCGTCACCGCGATCGCCCACCAGATCCAACTCGCGGTCGCGCCGGTCTTCCTGCTTGCCGGCATCGGCTCCTTCCTCAACGTGATGGCCGGGCGACTCGCGCGCACCGTCGATCGCGCGCGCGAGCTGGAGCGCAACCTCGCCGGGCTGGACGACGAGCTGGTCCAGCTCGCCACCGCCGAGCTTCGCCTGCTCGATCGCCGGATGACCCTCGCCAATCTCGCGATCAGCTCCTGCGCCGGCGCCGCCTTCTTCGTATGCGTGCTGGTCGCAATGCTGTTCGTCACCAATTTCGCCGAGGTCGGCATCGGCCGCCCCATCGCCTGGCTCTTTGTCGTCGCGATGGCGCTGCTGATCGTCGGGCTGTCGCTGTTCCTGTGGGAAATAAGGATCGCGATGCGGGCGCTGCGGCTGCGGCGCGACGCGCTGCCGCACCGGCGTATCTGACCCTCGCTTCCATTATTGCGATTCCCGTTCAGGGGGCCCAAATGGACCCCACATGCTTTCTCAACGAACGCGGTATACAATTCGGGCGTTGCTCCACCTCGCCGACCGCTACGGCGAGGGGCCCGTTCAGCTCGCCGAGATCGCCGAGGCGCAGAACCTCCCGGCCAAGTTCCTGACCGTGATCCTCTCGCAGATGCGGCGCGCCGGCCTGGTCGAGACGATGCGCGGCCGCGAGGGCGGCTATTGGCTCGCCCGGCCGCCCGACCAGATCAGCTATGGCGAGATCGTCCGGCTGACGCGCGGCTCGCTCGGCCTCCTGCCCTGCGCGAGCCGCCTCGCCCACCAGCCCTGCCGCAACTGCATCAGCGAGGACAAGTGCCGGCTCCACCGCGCCATGCTGCTGGTGCGCGACGAGACGGCGCGCATTCTCGACGGCCTCACCCTCGTCGACCCGGTAGCGGTGGAAGAAGACGTCGTTTGAAGGAGCCGCGTTGCCCTTGACCCATGTCGCGATCATCGGCGCGGGCCTCTCCGGGGCGCTGCAGGCCATCCACCTCGCTCGCGCGGGCGCGACGAAGGTCACGCTGGTCGAGCGCGGCCGCGCACCGGGCCGCGGCGTGGCCTACGGCACCGGCCGGCCCGAGCATCTGCTCAACGTGCCCGCGCGGCGGATGAGCGCCTTCCCTGACCAGCCCGACGATTTCATGGACTGGTTCGCGCGCACCCACGGCGGCGACGCCGAGGACTATGCGCCGCGCAAGGTCTATGGCGACTATATCTGCGCGCGTCTCGCCGAGGCGGGGGAGCGGATCGACATCGTGCCGGGCGAAGCGGTGGACGTCGCCCGCGCCCCGGACGGCGAGCATTTGAAGCTCGCGGACGGCCGCGAGATCGTCGCCGACGCCGCGATCCTCGCCCCCGGCAACTTCCCGCCCGCCCTGCCCGCGCGGATCGACACCGAGGCGCTGGGGAGCGCCTGGATCGGAGACCCCTGGTCCGAGTTCGACATCGAGGGCCTGGGGGCCGACGACGCGGTCGTCCTGATCGGCACCGGCCTTACCGCGGTGGACGCGATCCTCACCCTCGACGCGCTGGGCTTTGCCGGGCGCATTCTCGCCATTTCCCGCCGCGGCCTGGCGCCCCGCGCCCATGGGCCGCGCGAGCCGCTGGTCGCCCCGCCGCCCGGCGACCTGCCCGCGACCTGCATCGGCATGCTGCGCCACGTCCGCCGCCGCGCCGGGGAGGTGGGCTGGATGAGCGCGGTGCACGAACTGCGGCCCATCACGCAGGGAATATGGCTGGCCGCCAGCGAGGCGGAGCGCCGCCGCTTCCTGCGACACCTCAGACCCTGGTGGGACGTGCATCGCCACCGCATCGCGCCGACCGTCGCCTCGACGGTCGGGCGGCTGCACGGCGAGGGCCGGCTCACCTTCGCCGCGGGGCGAATCATCGCCGCCGCCCCGGAAGACGGCAGAGCGCGCGTCGACTGGCGGCCGCGGGGCGGCGACCGGATCGAGACTGCGCGCGCCGCGCGGATCGTCAACTGCACCGGCCCGGAACTCGACATCGTGCGCGCCGGCGAGCCGCTATTCGACGCGTTGCTCGCCGCGGGGCGCATCCGCCCCGACACGCTTCGTATCGGCATCGACACCGATCCCGAGACGCTCGGCGCGATCGACCGCGACGGCCGTGCCTCCGGGACGCTTTACGTGATCGGCCCGCCCACCAAGGGCGCCTTCTGGGAGAGCATCGCCGTTCCCGACATTCGCCTGCAGACCGAGCGGCTGGCGAAGCGGCTGGCCGGCTAGATCAAGATCCGGAACAGGGCGCCGCCCTCCCCGCCCCTCTCGACGCTGATCGCACCGCGATGCGCGAGCACGACCTGGCGGGCGAGGCTGAGCCCGATCCCGCTCCCCTTCGCCTTGGTGGTGAAGAAGGGGAGAAAGATGTCCTGCTTTAGCTCCTCGGGGATGCCGGGGCCGTTGTCGCCGACTTCGATCTGCGCGCGTCCGGTGCGGGTGCGATGGAAAGAAAGCGTCACCCGCGGCGATTCGCTGTGACCCCTCGCCGCCTCCGCAGCGTTGCGCAGCAGGTTGATCAGCACCTGACTCATGAGGTCGGGATCGGCCTCGAGCCGAACGTCCGGCGCCACCTCCACCGATAGCGCGACGCCTTGCGCCCGATCGTCCGCCGCAAACAGGGCGGCCAGTTCCTCGGCCCAGGCGGCGACGTCGATCGGTCGCGCGCGCACCTCCGGCGCCCGGCTGATCTGGCGATAGCTCTCGACGAAGTTCATCACCCCGTCGGCGCGGCGCGCCAGCGTCTCGACCGCGTTGCGCGCGTCGGCGATGGCGCGATCGGCGCCCTTGTCCACCTCGCGCATCAGCGCCGCGGCGCTGTTGGCGAGGCTGGTGACCGGCGTCATCGAATTCATGATCTCGTGGGTGAGGACGCGGACGAGGTCGCTCTGGGCCGCGATTTCGATCGCGTTGAGCTCGCCCTGGATCGGCTGGACCGCGACGACGCGGACGAGGCCGCCAAGCCGGTGCACCGCCGCGGCGCTGACGAGCATCGTCTGCGGCACCCCGTCGCTGACCAGCGGCACGAGATGCGGCCGGCCGATCGCGCCGGCTGCCAGCGCGCGCGCGAAGGCCTCCCCATATTCGCGAAAGTCCTCGATTCGCACGCCCTTGTGGCGGGCGAGCAGCCGCCGCGCCGCCCTGTTGGCCAGCTCCACGCGCCCCTCGGCGTCCACGATCAGCAGCGCCGTCGGCGCATCGTCCAGCACCGCTTCGTAGAAGCGGTTGGCGTCGATCAGCCGGTGCTTCTCGTCGCGCATCCGCTTGATCGCGTCGTCGAGCGCGGCGCCGAGCTCGGCAAAGCCGCCGCCCTCGGTGTGACGGACGAAGCCCTGGCTGAAATCGGCGTGCCGCGCCGCATCGACGAAGCGGGCCAGCTCGCGATTCGTGCGCGTGATGTGCTGCCATAGCGTGGCGACGGCGCCCGCGACGAACAGGCCGGCGACGATCCGAGCCGCGCCGAGATCGGGCCGCATCATCGCGCCGACAAAGGCGAAGCTCGCCGCAATCAGCAGGGCGAGCCGCCAGAGCAGCCCGAACAGGAAGTGCGAGCGGATCATGCGAGGGAGGCTTTACAGCCCATGCTTTTCCATCCGCCGGTAGAGCGCCGCGCGGCTGAGACCCAGCTCCTGCGCGGCGAGCGAGATGTTGTAGCTGTGCTTCTTGAGCGCCTGTTCGACCATCTGCTTCTCGGCGCGCTCCAGATTGAGATCGTCGCGCACCGGCGGCGGCGCCGAAGCAGGTGCTGGCGAAGGCGCGCGCGGCGCGGCGACGGCAGCGCGCGACAGCGAGAAGTCGTCCGTGCGGAAGGCATCGCCTTCGGCGAGGATCACCGCCCGCTCGGCGGCGTGGCGCAGCGCGCGGACATTGCCCGGCCAGTCATAGTCCTGCAGCGCGGACATGACGTCGCCCGGAATTTCCCGCGCCGGCTTGCCGTATTTCTTCGAATAGAGCCGGACGAAATGATCGACGAGGATCGGGATGTCCTCGCGCCGCTCGCGCAGCGGCGGCAGCTCGATCTCGACCGTATTGAGCCTGAAGAGCAGGTCCTGCCGGAAGCGGCTCTCGTCGGCGAGCTGCTCGGGCGGCACGTTGGTCGCCGCGATCACCCTCACGTCGATCGCGACCGGCCGGTTGCCGCCGACCGGCGTGACCTGGCGCTGCTCGAGCGCGGTAAGCAGCTTGGGCTGGAGATGAAGCGGCAGGTTGCCGATCTCGTCGAGGAAGAGCGTGCCGCCGTCGGCCGCCTGCATCCGCCCGATCCGGTCACCCTTCGCGTCGGTGAAGGCGCCTTTCACATGGCCGAACAGCTCGCTCTCGAACAGGCTTTCGGCGACCGCGCCGAGATCGACCGAGACGAGCACGTTTTCGGCGCGGCGCGATCGCTCATGCAGTGCGCGGGCAACCAGCTCCTTGCCGGTCCCATTCTCGCCGAGGATGAGGACATTGGCGTCGGTCGGCGCGGCGCGCTCGATCAGCGACCAGACGCGCATCATTGCCGGGGACTGCCCGAGCAACGGCGTCTCGCCCGCCGGCGTCGCGATCGCCGCGGCGCGGCTGCGCTCGGTGGCGGCCTCGAGCCGCGAGGCGCGCAGCGCGGCGGCGGTGCGCACCGTCGCCAGCAGCCGCTCGTTCGACCAGGGCTTGGAGACGAAGTCGGTGGCGCCGCGCTTCATCGCCTCGACGGCGACCGAGATGCCGGCATGGGCGGTGATCATCACCACCACCGCCTGCGGATCGCGGCGCAGGATTTCCTCCAGCCAGCGCAGCCCTTCGGCCGCATTGGTCGCGCCGCGCGCGAAATTGGCGTCGAGCAGGATCACGTCCGGCGGATCGGCCGCCATCGATTCCAGCGCCGCCTCCGGCTGCTGGAAGTCATCGACCTGGCGAAACAGGTCGCGCAGCAGGAGCCGCGCCGACAGCAGAATGTCGGCGTCGTCGTCGATGATGATGCAGCGTCCGAAGCGCCTGGTCACCTAAACCTCCTCGTTCGTGTCGATACCGCCCAAACAAGGAGCATGCCAGTTGCGTCCGAAGCCGGACGCCGCCGTCCGGATGCGGACAGCCGCGCCCCACGGTCGCGCGTGCTCCACGAATAGAAAATGGCGGAATTCCGCGACGCGCGCGGTTTGGCACGCCTCGTGCTGGGAAAGGAGCCGCAGGGGCTCGATCCTCGAAGGAGCAGAACCATGCAGAAGTTCGAATTACTGGCCTTTTCCGCGGGCCTCATTCTCACCGGCTTCCTTTCGCTCGTGGCGGTGCCGCTTGCGTAAGGACGGGCAAATGTGCGGCGGCGGACAGTTGGTGTCCGGAAACGGACACTTCGCCGCTGCCGCTACATCAGGGAAAATCAGGTGTCGATGAGCGTCCTCAACTTTCGCACGCGCGAAACCGAACGTCCCCAGAGCGGCAGCGGCATGGACCGCATCGTCGAGCGCAAGGGGCTCGACCGCCGGATCAAGCTCGGCCTCGCCGCGCTCGGCATCGTCGCGCTCGGCATCCTGTTCTACATGCTGATGCCGGCGGCCAACAGCCAGACCGTGCCGGCCTCCCGCCTCACCATTTCCACCGCGCAGCGCGGCCGCTTCGACGACTTCCTGCCGCTGCGCGCGCGGGTCGAGCCCTCGCTCACCGTCTATCTCGACGCGGTCGAGGGCGGCCGGGTCGAGCGCGTCCTCGTCGAGGACGGGGCGATGGTCCAGCGCGGCCAGCTCCTCGCGGTGCTCTCCAACCCCGAATTGCAGCTCAACGTGCTCGCCCGCCAGACCGAGGTCACCCAGCAGCTCAACAATATGCGCAGCCAGGAGCTGTCGCTGCACCAGACCCGCCTCGCCAACGAGCGCGCGCGGATCGAGGCCGATCTGGCCACCGATACCGCGCGGCGCCAGTACGAGATGATGCAGCCGCTCGCGCGGCGCGGCTTCGTCTCCGGCCGGGCCTTCGCCGACGCGCGCGACACCTACGAGGCCAATCGCCGGCGCAGCGAAGTCATCCACCGCCAGCAGCAGGTGGACGAGCGGCTGCAATCCGACCAGCTCCAGCAGCTGCGCGCCTCGGCGACCTCGCTCACCAGCAGCCTCGAAATCGCGCGCGCCAGCCTCGACGCGCTGAACCTGCGCGCGCCGATCTCCGGCCAGCTCACGGCGTTCGACATCCAGATCGGCCAGTCGCTCCAGCGCGGCGAGCGGCTCGGCCAGATCGACAGCGCGGGCGACAACAAGCTCAGAGCCGACGTCGACGAATTCTATCTCGGCCGGGTCTCGGTCGGGCAGATCGCGACGGCCGAGATCGGCGGCCGTCAGGTGCGGCTGCGCGTCTCCAAAATCTATCCGCAGGTCCGCAACGGCGTGTTCCAGATCGACCTGCGCTTCGTTGACCGCGAGCCGGCCGACCTCCAGCGGGGCCAGACCGTGCAGATCCGGCTGACGCTCGGCGATCCCGCGCCGGCGCTGCTGATCCCCAACGGCGCGTTCTATGACGAGACGGGCGGCAACTGGATCTTCGTGGTCGCGCCCGACGGTCGCAGCGCGGTGCGCCGCAACGTCCGCCTCGGCCGCCGCAACGCCGATTATATCGAGGTGCTCTCGGGCCTGGAGCCGGGCGAGCGCGTCGTCACTTCGCCCTATACCGGCTTCGCCGAGCGCGACCGGCTGACCATCAGTTCAGAGTGAGAAGGAGCCTGTTATGCTGAGCATGCGCGAACTGTCGCGGGTCTATCGAACCGACATGGTCGAAACGACCGCGCTCGACGGCATCATGCTCGATGTCGCGGAGGGCGAGTTCGTCGCCATCATGGGCCCGTCGGGCTGCGGCAAGTCGACGCTGCTCAACGTGATGGGCATGCTCGATTCGCCGACCAGCGGCTCCTACGTCTTCGACGGCGTCGAGGTGGCCGGCCTCGGCGAGGCTCAGCTCGCCGATTTCCGCAAGCGGAACATCGGCTTTATCTTCCAGTCCTTCAATCTCGTGGACGAGCTTTCGGTCCGCGAGAATATCGAGCTTGCGCTGCTCTATCATAACGTCCCCTTGGCAGAGCGGCGCACCCGGGTCGACGAGGTGATGGACAGGGTGGGTATCGCCCACCGCGCTAAGCACCGTCCGAGTCAGCTGTCGGGCGGCCAGCAGCAGCGTGTCGCCGTGGCCCGGGCCCTTGTCGCTAGGCCCCGCCTGATCCTCGCCGACGAGCCGACGGGCAACCTCGACACGCAGCACGGCGAGGAAGTGATGAAGATGCTCCAGGCGCTCAACCAGGAGGGGGCCACGATCGTCATGGTGACGCACTCCCCGGCCCACGCTGATTATGCGGGCCGCGTCGTCAACATGCTCGACGGCCGCATCCTCCAGGAACACCGGCGCGCGGCCTGACCCCGGGAAGGAGAGCCTGACATGTGGCGCAATTATTTCACGGTCGGGGTGAGGGCGCTGGTCAAGAACAAGACCTACGCCTTCATCAACATCTTCGGTCTCGCGGTCGGCCTCGCGGCCTGCCTGATGCTGCTCATCTACGTGCGCTACGAGACGACCTACGACACCTGGGTGCCGAACTCGGAGAACACCTACCAGCTCCAGCTCAGCAACTCGAACCCCCAAACCGGCGAGGTCACCCGGCTCCAGATGACCTCATACACCTCCGGACAGCATTTCCGGACGGCGTTCCCGCAGGTCGAGCGCTCGGTCTATGTCTGGCCGGCCGCGCCGACGGTGCTGCGCGACGGCGAGGCGCTCTCGATCGACGGCGCCTTGCTGGTGGACAACCGCTTCTTCGACGTGCTGCGGTTCCCGCTCGTGCGCGGCGATCCGAACAACGCGCTCGCGCAGACCGGTTCCGTCGTGCTCACCCAGCGCGAGGCGCGGCGATTGTTCGGCACGGAGGAGGCGGTTGGCCGCACGGTCACCGTGATCTGGGACGGACGGCCGCTCGATTTCCGCGTCACCGGTATCGCGCGCGACCTGTCGCACAATACCCATGTCGAATTTTCGATGGTGCTCAGGGTCGATCCCACCGCCGCTTTCGCGACGAACCCGCAGATGCTGACCAGCTGGGGCTGGCAGTCGGGCCACTTCTACTTCACGGTCCGGCCCGGCACCGACATCGCGGCCATGCAGGCGCGGATTCCCGACTGGAAGCGGCGCAGCATCCCCGACCAGCATTTCGGCTCGCGCACCACCAACCAGGGCGACAACCAGGAATATCGCATCGTCAACGTCCGCGATGTCCACCTCGGCGAGGCCACCGGCGGCGCGATGCGGCCGTCGAACGACCACCGCACGATCGCGACCTTCACGATCATCGCCTTCCTGATCCTCGGCATGGCCTGCGTCAATTTCACGAATCTCGCCACTGCGCGCGCCGGCCAGCGCGCCCGCGAGGTCGCGCTACGCAAGGTGCTCGGCGCGACGCGCGGCCAGCTGGTCACGCAGTTTCTCGCCGAGTCCGTGCTGATTGCCGGCGTGTCGATGCTGATCGCGCTCGCGATGGTCGAGCTGCTGCTGCCGGCGCTGTCGCGGTTCCTCGATGCCGACCTCGAGATGCGCTATTTCGGCGCCGGCGGCATGCTGCTGCCCGTGCTCGGGCTGGTGGTCCTGGTCGGGGCCGGCGGCGGGCTCTATCCAGCCTTCTACCTCAGCCGCTTCCAGCCCGCGCGCGTGCTCAAGGCGAACAAGTCCTCCGCGGACGCAAGCGGATCGGGCGCGCTGCGCAACATTCTCGTCGTGGCGCAGTTCGCGGTCTCGATCGGCCTCATCATATGCACGATCGTCGTCTACGCGCAGACGGTCTACGCCCGCTCGATCGATCCCGGCTACGCCCGGGACGGGCTCATCCAGGTGAGGAACATCGGCTACCGGCAGTTCGTGGAACGCGCCGATTCGGTGATCGACGCGATCCGCCGCGTGCCGGGCGTGGTTTCTGTCGCGCGCACGGTGATCGGCGTCGCCACCGGCACCACCTCGACAACGGACGTCGAGGTTCCCGGCCGCACCGATCCGATCGAGATCGGCGTCTATTCGGTCGATCCCGCCTTCTTCCGCACGATGGGAATCGACCTCGTCGCCGGGCGGCTGTTCGATCCGAACCGGCAAGCGGACAATCTCGACCAGCCGTTCGTCGCCACGCCCGAGGCGCAGCAGGCGCTGGTGGCGCGGGGCCAGAATGTCGTGATCAACGAGCTCGCCGCCCAGCGGCTCGGCTTCGCGAGCGCGTCCGAGGCGGTGGGCAAGACGGTCCGCGCCTCCACCGTCGAGGCGCAATACGGGCTGGTGCCGACGCGGATCATCGGGGTCGTCAGGAATGCGCGGTTCCGCTCGATCCGCCTTCCGGTCGAGCCGATCATGTTCGCCTGGGACGAGAAAGCGACGACGACGATGCTGATCCGCCACGACGGCACCGATCCGAGGGGAACGCGCGAACGCGTCGAACAGGTCTGGAAGCGGATGCTCCCGCAGATCCCGTTCCAGGCGCAGTTCAGCGAGGACCGGATCGCCAATCTCTACAAGGCCGACGAGGCCCGGGCGAAGGTGTTCGCCGGCTTCGCCATCCTCGCCGTGCTGGTGGCGGCGCTCGGCCTGTTCGGCCTCGCCGCCTTCACCGCCGAGCGGCGGACCAAGGAGATCGGCATCCGCAAGGTGCTGGGCGCGCGCAAGCGCGACATCGTGCGGCTGCTTGCCTGGCAGTTCTCCAAGCCAGTGGTCGTCGCGAACCTAGTCGCCTGGCCGGTCGCCTACCTGGCGATGGACAACTGGCTCTCGACGTTCGACACGCGCGTCGATCTCGGCGTGGCGCCGTTCGTCGCCGCCGGCCTGCTCGCCCTCGCCATCGCCATGGCGACGATCGCGAGCCATGCGCTCAAGGTGGCGCGGGCCAACCCGATCCTCGCGCTCCGCTACGAATAGCCCGGGAGACGGCTATGACCGAAAGTCTGATCCTCGCGGGGACCGCGCTGGCGATCGTGCTGACGATCTGCGGAAGCGCGCTGGCGGCCTGGCGCGGCTGGCTCGAGATCAAGCGGATCGAGCTCGGCGAGCGAATGCCCGGCGGCGGCGACGATACTCGCCTCCGGATCGAACTCGCCGACGTGCGCGAACGCCTGAAGCGACTCGAGGCGATCGCCGACGGTATCGAGCTTTAGGGCCCCGGCCCGGACGGCCCGGCGTCAGTCCACGTGCGGACTGGCAGGGGGCGGATCGCTCGCCGGAAAGCTCTCGTCGACGGCCTGGTCGATGCGGTCCCACTCCTCCGGCGGATCGCGCATCGCGTCCGGCCCGGCCGAGCGGGCGGCGCCGGGGCTCGGATCGGTCTTGCCGCTGGCATAGGCGGCGGCGTCCTGCTCGCCGACCTCGCCGCGGCCCCACCAGCGGCGGGTGAGCACCGCCGCGGCGAGCCCGGTCGCCGCCGCGGCGCCCGCGGCGGCCAGCTTCTGGGTGCGGTTGAACGGCATTGTCAAATCTCCTCGTGTTGCAGGGTCTCGGCCTCGGCCGGCGGCAGTTCGCCGGCCTCCGCGGCGGCCATCAGCTCCTCCTTGCGCGCGGCGAGCCGCGCCCCGAGCTCGTCGAGATCAAGGTCGCTGGTGCGGGTCTGCTGGAAGAGGCTGCCGTGCTGCTTCTCCTCCTCCTTCACATGATGCTCGATGAGCTCGGGAGAGCACCTTCACCTTGGCGTCGTAATAGGCCTCGTCGGGTTCGGCGGCCTCCAGTTCGTTGATGAGCAGCTTGGCGCTGTCGTGCTCGACATAGGCCTCCTCGAGGTCCGGCTCCTCCACCCTGCCCTCGATCGCGGGATAGTAGATCTCCTCCTCGATCATCGCGTGGATCTTGAGGGCGGTGCAGATCTGCCGGACGATTTTCTCCTTCGCGGCCGCGCCGCCCGTTTTCTCGAAGCGGGCGAACATGTTCTCCACCTCGCGGCGGTCGGCGGCGAGCAGTTGCAGGCCGTTCTGGGGCTGCGGTTGTGCGGGCATAAGCGTTCTCCTGTGTCGGGAGGCGGAACCCGCAACGCGCGTCTCCGGTTCCGGCACGGCGGCGATCCACGAGCCGCGAGGAGACACGCGCGTGAACGACACCGAAACCCTCTCCCCGGCACTGCCGAACGCGCTGGAGGAAGCGACGCGGCACTTGCTCGAGGGGGCCTGCGAGGCGGGCCTCGCCCTCGCCACGGCCGAGAGCTGCACCGGGGGCATGCTCGCCTCGCTGCTGACCGACGTCGAGAAGGTCTCGCATGTCTTCGATCGCGGCTTCGTCACCTATAGCGAGGCGGCCAAGCGCGACCTGCTCGGCGTGCCCCCCGGTTTGATCGAGGCGGAGGGCGTCGTCTCCCGCGCCGTCGCGCTGGCGATGGCGGAAGGCGCGCTCGAACGCTCGGACGCAGATATTGCGCTGGCGATCACCGGTTTCGCGGATAAAGGAGATGAGCCGGGGCTCGTCCACTTCACCTGCGCGCGAAAGGGCGGCGCGACGATCCATCGTGAGGCGCATTTTGGCCCGATCGGCCGGGGCGCGACGCGTATCGCCGCGCTGGAGGTCGCGGTCGCCATGATGACGGAGATGCTGTAATTGGCCGACAAGATGCCGTTCGCCGCCATCCACCGCCACGGCTTCGTCCGCGTCGCCGCCGCCACGCCGCGCGCCTCGACCGGCGACGTCGCCTTCAACGTCGATCAGGCGATCGCGCTCGCGCGCCAGGCGCATGAGGAGCATGTCGATCTCGTCGTCTTTCCGGAGCTGAACATTTCCTCCTACGCGGTGGACGACCTGTTCCTGCAGGACGCCTTCCTGGACGCGGTCGAGCAGGGCATCGCGCGGCTCGCGGCGGAGACGGCCGGGCTGTCGCCGGTGCTGCTCGTCGGGGCGCCGCTCCGCCACAGCGGCCGCCTCCACAATTGCGCGCTGGCGCTGACGCAGGGGCGCATTATCGGCGTCGTGCCGAAGAGCTTCCTTCCCAACTACCGCGAATATTACGAGAAGCGCTGGTTCGCCTCCGGCCTCGGCCTCGACGGACAGGAGATCGCCGTCGCCGGGCAGCGGGCGCCGTTCGGCCCGGACCTGATCTTCGCCGCCGAGGAGCTGCCGGACTTCATCTTCCACGTGGAGATTTGCGAGGATTTCTGGGCGCCGCAGCCGCCGTCCACCGCCGGCGCGCTCGCCGGGGCACTGATCCTCGCCAACCTTTCGGCCTCGAACATCACCATCGGCAAGGCGGACGAGCGCGCCCTGCTCTGCGCCAGCCAGTCGGCGCGCTGCGCCGCCGCCTATGTCTTTTCCGCCTCCGGGCCGGGCGAGAGCACCACGGATCTCGCCTGGGACGGACAGGGGACGATCCACGAGCTGGGCGAGCAGATCGCCGCCTCGGCGCGCTTCGAGGCTGATCCCGAACTGTGCGTGGCCGACATCGACGTGCAGCGCCTGAGGCTCGAGCGGATGCGCACCGGCACCTTCGCCGACGCCGCCCGCGCCGCCGGCTTTCCCGAGCGCCACTTCCGGCGCGTCGCCTTCAGCCACCCGCCGGTCGAGAAGGACGTCGGCTTCAGGCGGACGCTGCGCCGCTTTCCTTACGTCCCCAACCGGCCGGAGCAGCTCGACCAGGACTGCTACGAGGCGTTCAACATCCAGGTGCAGGGCCTCGCCCGCCGCTTCGAGGCGACCGGCGGCAGGCATTTCGTCATCGGCGTCTCGGGCGGGCTCGATTCGACCCACGCGCTGATCGTCGCGGCCAAGGCCTGCGACCGGCTCGGCCTGCCGCGCGGCGCGATCCTCGGCTTCACCATGCCGGGCTTCGCGACCGGCGAGACCTCCAAGGCCAACGCCCACGCGCTGATGAAGGCGCTCGGCGTGACGGCGGGCGAGATCGACATCCGCCCGGCGGCGACGCAGATGCTCGCCGACATCGGTCATCCCTTCGCGAAGGGCGAGCCGGTCTACGACATCGCCTTCGAGAATGTGCAGGCGGGCCTCAGGACTGACTATCTCTTCCGCCTCGCCAACGATCTCGGCGGCTTCGTCGTCGGCACGGGCGATCTCTCCGAGATCGCGCTCGGCTGGTCCACCTACGGCGTCGGCGACCAGATGAGCCATTACAACGCCAATGCCGGCGTGCCGAAGACCTTGATCCAGTATCTGATCCGCTGGGCGATCCGGACCGGCCAGTTCGACCCCGAGACCGACAAGGTGCTGCAGGCGATCCTCGACGCCAAGATCACGCCGGAGCTGGTGCCCGGCGCCGACGCCGAGGGGACGGAGGAGCGGATCGGCCCCTACGAGCTGCACGATTTCTTCCTCTACCACATCCTGAGAAACGGCCAGCCGCCGTCGAAGGTCGCCTTCCTGGCCTGGCAGGCCTGGCGCGACCGGGACGCGCATCTCTGGCCCTTCGGCTATCCCGATTCGCTCAAGCGCGAATATGACCTGCCGACGGTCCGCAAGTGGCTGGAGGTCTTCCTCGACCGCTTCTTCCGCCTCGCCCAGTTCAAGCGCAGCGCCAGCCCAAATTCGGCGAAGGTTTCCGCCGGCGGCGCGCTCTCCCCGCGCGGCGACTGGCGCGCCCCCAGCGACGGCACAGCCGCGCCCTGGCTGGAGGAATTGCGCGCGGCGTTCGACGACTAAGCGGCGGCGTCACAGCGGCAGTTCGAGCAGCCGCGCTTGCGGCTCCTCCCCCGGCTCGCTCAGCTTCGACAAAGTGAGGCCGAGCAGACGCACGCCCCTCGGCACCGGAAGCAGCGTGCGCAGCAGCGCGCAGCCGAGCTCGAGAAACTCCTCGCGATCGCGGAGCGGACGGTCGAGCGTGCGCGCACGGGTGACGATCCGGAAGTCCTGATACTTGACCTTGAGCGTCACGGTGCGGCCGACGAGGCCCTTCTCGCTCACCCGCCGCCAGACGGTGTGGCTGATCCGGTCCAGCTCGGCGACGAGGTCTGCCTCCGCGCTCAGGTCGTCGAAGAAGGTGTCCTCCGCCCCGATCGACTTGTAGGGCCGGTCGGGCCGGACCTGGCGGTGGCAGATGCCGCGCGCGAGGTTGTAGAATGTCCCCCCGGCGCTGCCGAAATGCTGCTGGAGGAAGGCGAGGCTCCGCGCGCGCAGGTCCGCGCCGGTATGGATGCCGAGCCGCGCCATCTTCTCGGCCGTGCGCGGGCCGACGCCGTGGAAGCGCGAGACCGGAAGCTCGGCCACGAACGCCTCACCCCTGCCGGGCGGAATGACGCAGAGGCCATCGGGCTTGTTCTGGTCGCTCGCGAGCTTGGCGAGGAACTTGTTGTAGGAGACGCCGGCGCTCGCGGTGAGCTGCGTTTCGGCGCGGATGCGCGCGCGGATTTCCTCGGCGATGCGAGTCGCGACGCCGATACCCTTCAGGTCGTCCGTCACGTCGAGATAGGCCTCGTCGAGGCTGAGCGGCTCGACCAGCGGCGTATATTCGAGGAAGATCGCCCGGATCTGATGGGAGACGGCGCGATAGACGTCGAAGTGCGGCTTCACGAAGACAAGGTCGGGACAGCGGCGCAGCGCGGTGACGGACGGCATCGCCGATCGCACGCCGAACCTGCGCGCCTCGTAGCTCGCCGCCGCGACGACGCCGCGGTGAATGCCGCCCACCGCGACCGGCTTTCCCCTGAGCGCAGGATCGTCGCGCTGCTCGACCGAAGCATAGAAGGCATCCATGTCGACATGGATGATCTTGCGGACGGGCGGGCTTTGGGGCACGGCGTTCACGCTTTGTGCTTATCACCGGGCACCCGCGCGCGCCCAGTCCAAAAATGGCGCGCGGTGGCACGCACGACGTCATGGGGCCGGAGGCGCGGGCCGGAGTAAGGGTGGACGATTATGCCGAGGGGCAAGCGAGCGGGCATCCTGATAGCGGGCGGCGGCGTCGCCGGCTCGCTCGCCGCGCTCGCCATGGCGCGGCTGCGCCCGGACGTGCCGGTGACGATCGTCGCCGAATCGGATCGCTTCGGCGGCGCCGCGACGCATTTCCTCTTCGCCGACGGGCTGGACGCGGCGGCGCGCGATCTGATGCGGGACGCCGGCGCGCACGCCTGGCGCGGCTTCTACCTCGCCTTCCCTGGCCTCGCCCGCAAGCTGAAGGCGGACCTTCTCGGCCTCGCGCCGGACGCGCTGCACGAGGCGATGGTGGCGACGCTCGATCCCCAGCAGTACGGGCTCGGCACGAAGGTGGTCGCGGTGCGCGACGACGCGCTCGTGCTGGACGGCGGCGAGGAACTGCGCGCGGAAGGGACGATCGACGCGCGCGGCGCCGCATGGGCTCGATCGGCCCGTCCTGTTCGACGCGACCGCCGGGAGCGGCGCCAGCCTCGCCTGGACGCAGGTCTTCCCGCTCGGGGCGGACCGGCTCGCCGTCGCCGAGGTCGCCTTGTCCGAGCGGACCCAGCCCGATGCCGACGCGGCCGACCGGCTCGATGCCTACCTGGCGCGGCGCGGCTGGCGCGTCGCCGAGGTGGAATCGGAACGCGTCGTCGCGCGGCCGCTGCCGCTCGGCGGCGATTTCGCCGCCTTCTGGCGGATCGGCGGCGCGCGCGTGGCGAAGCTCGGCCTGCGCGGCGGCTTCTTCGACCCGTTCGGCGGGCCTTGCGCCGCCGACGCGCTCGCCAACGCTCTGTTGCTCGCCGCGCAGCGCGACTTTTCGGGGCCCGCCCTGCACGACGCCTTCGAGGCGCATGCGCGCCAGCTTTGGCGCCGCCGCGCGGGCCGGCGCGAGCTCAACGCCCCCTTCGCCGCCGCCTCGCCCGAGGCGCGTGGCGCGATGCTCGCGCGGATCGCCGCCCTCGATCCCGGCCCGCTCGTCCGCTTCCTCGCCGACCGGCCCGCCCTGGCGGATCGCCGCCGCGTCCAGCGCGCCCTGCGCGGCTGACACGTGGGCCACGCCGCGTATCGGCCGGTCTCAAGGCCGCTTGGCCTTGGCCGCGCCCTCCGCTAAGACCCGGCCATGCACGCCTTCCGCCGCCCGCTCGCCGTCGCCGCCATCGCCCTCGCCTTGCTGCCGCTCGGCGCCTGCAACACGCTGGGGCTGGGACGCCGAGGCGGCGGCGGGCCGCTCGAGACGCGCTACGTCGCGCGCGACGTGAACACGCTCTACAATGCGGGCCTGCTGCGTCTCCAGCAGCGCAACTATTCCCTCGCCGGCGCGATCTTCGACGAGGTCGAGCGGCAGCATCCCTATTCGGTGTGGGCGCGCCGCGCGCAGCTGATGAGCGCCTTTTCCTATTACGCGGCGCGCGACTACACCAAGTCGATCAACTCGGCCCGGCGCTTCCTGTCGATCCATCCGGGCAACCGCGACGCGCCCTATGCGCTCTACCTGATCGGCATCAACTATTACGAGCAGATCGGCGATGTGACGCGCGACCAGGGCGCGGCGCGCCAGGCGCTGACCACCTTCGGCGAACTCGTCCGCCGCTATCCGAACACGCCCTATGCCGAGGACGCGCGGCTGAAGCTCGATCTGGTGCGCGACCATCTCGCCGGCCGCGAGATGGAGATCGGCCGCTTCTACCAGCGCCGCCAGCAATGGCTGGCCTCGGTCTATCGCTTCCGCACCGTCGTCGACCAGTATCAGACGACCAACCAGACGCCCGAGGCGCTGATGCGCCTCACCGAATCGTACCTGGCGCTCGGCATCCCGGTCGAGGCGCGCCGCGCCGCCGCGGTGCTGGGCGCCAACTATCCCGACAGCCCCTGGTACCGGCGCGCGCATGATCTCATCCAGCGCTACGCCGCCAACGTCGATCCCGGCAGCGCCAATCCCGGCGCGCCCGAGCCGGTGGCGCCGGAGCGGCTTCACCAGCCGCCCACGCCGGAGCAGCAGGCGCAGCAGCGCCGGTCGCCGGATTGATCGCGGCGAGCGCTTCCGCTCGCGCCGCGATCACGTAAAAGAGGGCCATGCTGACCGGCCTCTCGATCCGCGACATCGTCCTGATCGAATCGCTCGACCTCGATTTCGCGCCCGGGCTCGGCGTGCTGACGGGCGAGACCGGCGCGGGCAAGTCGATCCTGCTCGACGCGCTCGGTCTCGCGCTCGGCGCGCGCGCCGATTCGGGGCTGGTCCGCGCGGGACAGGCGCAAGGCTCCGTCACCACCAGCTTCGAGCTGGCCGAGGGGCACCCGGCCATCGCGCTGCTCGACGCCAACGACATCCCGCACGAGCCGGGCGAGCCGCTCGTCATCCGCCGCACCGTCCGCGCCGACGGCGGCAGCCGCGCCTTCGTCAACGACCAGCCGGTCTCGGCCGGCCTGCTGCGCGAGCTGGGGCCGATGCTGGTCGAGATCCACGGCCAGCACGACGACCGGGGCCTGCTCAATCCGCGTGGCCATCGCGCCCTTCTCGACGCGTTCGGGCGGATCGACACCGCGCCGGCCGCCGAGGCGTGGCAGCGGCTGACCGACGCGCGCGCGGCGCTGGACGAGGCGCGGCGAACCTTCGAGGCGGCGGAGCGCGATCGCGACTGGCTCGCCCATTCGCTCACCGAACTCGACAAGCTCGATCCGAAGCCGGGCGAGGAGGAGGCGCTCTCCAACATGCGCGCGACGATGCAGGCCGGCGCGCGGCTCGGCGAGGAACTGGCCGGAATCTCGGCGCTGCTCGGCGGCTCGGAAGGCGGCCTCGCGGCGCTGCGCCAGGCGGCGCGGCGGCTCGACCGGATCGCGGGCGAGCACCCGCTCCTCGCCCACGCGCTCGCCGCGCTCGACCGGGCGGTGATCGAGGCCTCGGAGGGCGAGGAGGCGCTGGAGCGCGCCGCCGCCGCGCTCGCCTTCGATCCGGCGCGGCTGGAAGAAGCCGAGGCGCGGCTGTTCGACATCCGTGCGCTCGCACGCAAGCATCGCGTCGATCCGGACGCGCTGCCCGGCCTGCGCGAGGAGCTGGCGGCGGAGCTCTCCGCCATCGACGCGGGCGAGGAGCGGATCGCCGCGCTGGAGGCCGAAGTCCGGGCGGCCGAGGCGGCCTATGACACGGCGGCGGAAGCGCTAAGCGCGGCGCGGCGGGCCGCCGCCGCGCGACTCGACGAGGCGGTGGCGAAGGAGCTGGCGCCACTGAAGCTCGACGCCGCGAGGTTCCGCACCGTGCAGAGCGCGATCGAGCCGTCGGCGGCGGGGCGCGACCGGATCGAGTTCGAAGTCTCGACCAATCCCGGCGCGCCGTTCGGCCCGCTCACCCGCATCGCCTCGGGCGGCGAGCTGTCGCGCTTCATCCTCGCGCTCAAGGTCGCGCTTGCCGCGGCGGGCGGGCCAACGACGATGATCTTCGACGAGATCGACCGGGGCGTCGGCGGCGCGGTGGCGAGCGCGATCGGCGAACGGCTGTACCGCCTCGCCGCGGGGGGCCAGGTGATTGTCGTCACCCACAGCCCGCAGGTCGCGGCGCGCGGCGCGCGGCACCTGCTCATCGAGAAGAGTCACGACGGCCTCGTCACCCGCACCAGCGTTCACGCGCTCGACGAAACCCGCCGCCGCGAGGAGATCGCGCGCATGCTTTCCGGCGCGGAGGTCACCGACGAGGCGCGCGCCCAGGCGAAGCGCCTGCTGGAGGCGGCGTAGAAGCGCGTTCGCCGGCCAGGGAAGGCTGGGAGGCGCGCCCGTCTGTTGCTATTCGGCGGTCATGGAAATCACCCCCCAGACGTTTTTCCCGGCGCGCTCGCGCCTCGCCGGGGGAGGCGAAGGATGGCCGGCATGACGAAGCGGATGACCGAGGCCGAGGCCGCCGCCGAGCTGGAGCGGCTGGCGCGGGAGATCGCGCGCCACAACCGGCTCTATTATGGCGAGGATGCGCCGGAGGTCACCGACGCCGAATATGACGCGCTGATGCGGCGCAACGCCGAAATCGAGGCCGCCTTCCCGCATCTCGTCCGGCCCGACAGCCCCTCGCGGCAGGTCGGCGCGGCGCCGGAAGGGCCGCTCGCCAAGGTCGGCCACGCGGTGCCGATGCTGAGCCTCGACAACGCCTTTTCGGACGAGGAGGTGGCGGACTTCGTCGCGCGGGTGCACCGCTATCTCGCCCTTGCCGACGATGCCGAGATCGCGATGACGGCCGAGCCGAAGATCGACGGCCTGTCCTGCTCGCTGCGCTACGAGAAGGGCGTGCTCGTGCTCGCCGCGACGCGCGGCGACGGCACCACCGGCGAGGACGTGACGCCGAACGCGCGCACCATCGGCGACATTCCGCACCGCCTGCCCGGCGGCGTGCCCGATCTCTTCGAGGTGCGCGGCGAGGTCTATATGGCCAAGGCCGACTTCGCGGCGCTCAATGCCCGCCTGCTTGCCGAGGCGGAGGCGAGCGGCAAGGAGGCGCGCCAGTTCGCCAACCCGCGCAACGCCGCCGCCGGCTCGCTGCGGCAGAAGGACCCGGCGGTCACGGCGGCGCGGCCGCTGCGCTTCTACGCCCACGGCTGGGGCGAGGTCTCGGACCTGCCAGCCGATACGCAGCTCGGCGTGATGCGGACGATCGCGAGCTGGGGCATCCCGATCGCGGACGACCTGACGCTCGCGACCAGCGTCGAGCAGATGCTCGCCCACTATCGGATGATCGAGGCGAAGCGCGCGGACCTGCCGTTCGACATCGACGGCGTCGTCTACAAGGTGAACCGGATCGACTGGCAGCGGCGCCTCGGACAGGTCGCGCGCGCGCCGCGATGGGCGCTCGCCCACAAATTCCCCGCCGAGAAGGCGGAGACCGAGCTGCTCGCCATCGATATCCAGGTCGGTCGCACCGGCAAGCTCACGCCGGTCGCGCGGCTGAAGCCGGTCAGCGTCGGCGGCGTCACCGTCACAAACGCAACGCTGCACAATGCGGACGAGATCGCGCGCCTCGGCGTCCGGGTCGGCGACCGGGTGCTGATCCAGCGCGCCGGCGACGTCATTCCGCAGGTGCTCGCCAACCTCACGCCCGAGGTCGCGCGGGAGCCCTTCGTCTTTCCCGACAAGTGCCCCGAATGCGGCTCGGACGCGGTGCGCGAGGAAGGCGAGGTGGACGTGCGCTGCACCGGCGGCCTGATCTGCCCGGCGCAGCGCGTCGAGCGGCTGCGCCACTTCGTCAGCCGCCACGCGCTCGACATCGAGGGGCTGGGCATCACCCATATCGAGAGCTTCTTCCGCGACGGCCTGCTGCAATCGCCGGCGGACATCTTCACGCTGAAGAAGGAGGACCTGCTCGCGCGCGAACGCTGGGCGGAGGTGTCGGCGCAGAACCTGATCGACGCGATCGACGCCCGCCGCAACCCGCCGCTCGACCGCTTCCTCTACGCGCTCGGCATCCGCCATGTCGGCGAGGTGACGGCGCGCGACCTTGCCCGGCGCTACCGGAGCTGGGACGCCTTCATCCAGATGATCGACGGCGCGCTGGCGCTGCGGCGGGGCTTCGCGCGCGAGGAGGGCGAGGAGGAGCGCCGCTTCCTCGCGCGTCGCGACAAGGCGGTGGTCGAGGCGGTCGGCACGCCCAATATCGGCCCCGAGGTCGCCAACGCGCTGCTCGACTTTTTCGACGAGCCGCACAATCGCGAGGTGGTGGACGCGATTTTCGCCGGCGGCGTCACCGTCGCCGACGTCGTCCACGAGGTCCGCGAATCGCCGGTAACCGGCAAGACGATCGTCTTCACCGGCACGCTCGAGACACTCTCGCGCGATGAGGCCAAGGCACAGGCCGAACGGCTCGGCGCCAAGGCGGCGGGCTCCGTCTCGGCCAAGACCGACCTCGTCGTCGCCGGCCCCGGCGCGGGCTCCAAGCTCAAGAAGGCGCAGGAGCTCGGCATCGAAGTGATCGACGAGGCGACCTGGCTGGAGCTGGTGGCGAAGGCGGGCGCCTAGGCGTTTCGCCCTGTCGGCGTTTGGGCTGTCCTACAGCGTGCCAAATGGGTTAATCATGGCCCATGGAACGAACCGAGTCTCTCGCCTCGCCCCGCCCGCGTGTCGGCCGCCATGAGCGCGACGGCGCCTGGCGTCCCGCGCTCGCCTTTCTCGCCCTGCTCGGCGGGCTCGGCGGCCTCGCCGGCCTCTACCTGATCCCGATCCCGGAGGGGAACCGCGAGCCTTTGCTGCTTGCGCTCGGCCTCGTGCTCGGCTGGGGCTCGACCGTGATCGGCTTCGAGTTCGGCGTCTCGCCCGCCGCCCGACCGACCGTAACCCGCCGCAGGAGCGCGGGGCCGGAGCGCTGATTGTTGCGCGGCGCGCGCGCCCATCCCACATTCGCGAGCGAACCAGGATCGGGAGCGTTGCATCTATGGAAAGCTGGCACGGCACGACGATCATCGGCGTGCGCAAGAACGGCAAGGTGGTGGTGGCGGGCGACGGGCAGGTGTCGCTGCAATCGACGGTGATCAAGCCCAACGCGCGCAAGGTGCGGCGGCTCGGCGCCTCGAAGGGTTCGGGCCAAGGGAGCGTGATCGGCGGCTTCGCCGGCGCGACCGCCGACGCCTTCACCCTGTTCGAGCGGCTCGAGCGCAAGCTGGAGCAGCATCACGGGCAGCTGATGCGCGCCGCGGTCGAGCTCGCCAAGGACTGGCGGACCGACAAATATCTGCGCAACCTCGAGGCGATGATGATCGTCGCCGACAAGGACGTGACCCTGATCCTCACCGGCAATGGCGACGTGCTGGAGCCGGCAAACGGGATCGCCGCGATCGGTTCGGGCGGCAATTTCGCCCTCGCGGCGGCCACCGCGCTCTACGACTATGAGGACGATCCCGAGGTCATCGCGCGCAAGGCGATGAAGATCGCCGCCGACATCTGCGTCTATACCAACGACCAGATCACCATCGAGACGATCGAGGGCTGAGCCGCCGCGGTGCGCGCGGACGAAATGGCCTTCCGCCGCGCGGGCCAGGGCGGCTAGGCTCGGGCGCATGGACCGCCGCGCCTTCATAGGCTCCGCCGCCGCCGCGCTCGCGCTGCCGGGCTGCGCGACGATGGCGCCGCGCGTCGCGCGTCGCCCCGGCTGCCTCCCGCCGGTCGATGTCTCGCCGGACCGGGTGATCCGCACCATGGCGGGCCTGAGGCCCTTCCGGCCCGCGGGCTTCCGCGTCGAGGCGGCGGCGCTCGGCGGGAAAAGGATCGTCCACAATTACGGCCATGGCGGCGCGGGCATCACCCTGTCCTGGGGCACCGCCCGCCTCGCCTGCGATCTCGGCCTGCCGGGCCACGAGGGACCGGTCGCCGTGATCGGCGCCGGCATCGTCGGCCTTTCGACCGCGCGGCTCGCGCAGGAGGCGGGCCACGAGGTCACCGTCTATGCGAAGGCGCTGCCGCCCGAGACGACGTCCAATGTCGCTGGCGGGCAGTGGCACCCCTTCGGGCACTTCGACCGCGCCGCCGTCACGGAGGAATGGCGGACGACCTATCTCGCCGCGGCGGCCTATAGCTGGCGGCGCTTCCAGATCATGGTCGGGGAGGAATATGGCGTGCGCTGGCTACCCACCTACAGCGAGGGCGCACCGGAGGCGTCGCTCTTCCCCCACTTCCCGCCGAACAGCCGGGCGCTCGCGAGCGACGAGCATCCCTTCCCGGTCGCGCGCATGTCGCGCTTCGACACGCTCTATGTCGAGGTCGGCCGTTATCTGCGGCAGCTGATGCGCGACATCCAGCTGGCGGGCGGACGCATCCTGGTGCGCGACTTCGCGACGCCGGCGGACGTTGCGGCGCTGCCCGAGCGGCTCGTCTTCAACTGCACCGGGCTCGGCGCGCGCGCCCTGTTCGGGGACGAAACCCTGGTCCCGATCCGGGGCCAGCTCGCCATCCTCGAGCCGCAGCCGGAGATCCGCTACGCCTTCACGGGGGAGGCGGGCTATATGTTCCCGCGCCCGGACGGCATCCTGCTCGGCGGCACCTTCGAGCGCGGCGTGTGGGACGCGACGCCGCAGGCCGAGGACATCGCCCGCATCCTCGCGTCGCACCGACGGCTGTTCGGCGGTTTCCGCTGCACGGCTTGACCTCGCCCGGCGTGCGCCCAATCTAGGCGGCGAGATGGACTACGAACCCCGCATGCCGGAGAGTGCCGGCGCTTCCGAACCCGATGGCGAGACGCGCGCGCGCAAGGCAGGACGGATGAACGACGCCCTCACCCCCAAGGCGGTGGTCGCCGCGCTCGACCAGCACATTATCGGCCAGGACGAGGCCAAGCGCGCCGTCGCGGTGGCGCTGCGCAACCGCTGGCGCCGCCAGCAGCTTCCCGAGGGGCTGCGCGACGAGGTCACCCCCAAGAACATCCTGATGATCGGCCCCACCGGCTGCGGCAAGACCGAGATCAGCCGCCGGCTGGCGAAGCTCGCCGACGCACCGTTCGTGAAGGTGGAGGCGACGAAGTTCACCGAGGTCGGCTATGTCGGCCGCGACGTCGAGCAGATCGCCCGCGATCTGGTCGAGGAGGCGGTGCGGCTGGAGCGCGAGCGGCGGCGCGAGGCGGTGAAAAGCGCGGCCGAGGCGGCGGCGATCGAGCGGCTGCTCGACGCGCTCACAGGCAAGGACGCCTCGGCGGCGACGCGCGAGAGCTTCCGCCGGATGCTCGCCGAAGGCCACCTCAACGACCGCGAGGTCGAGATCGAGGTGATCGACCAGCCGCAGACGCCCTTCGAGATCCCCGGCATGGGCGGCCAAGTCGGCATGATCAACCTCAGCGACATGATGAGCAAGGCGATGGGCCACCAGCCGCGCAAGAAGCGCAAGATGCCGGTGCGCGAGGCGCTCGCCAAGCTGGTAGAGGAGGAATCCGACAAGCGCGTCGATTCCGACGACCTGAACCGCACCGCGCTCCGGGACGCCGAGGCGAACGGCATCGTCTTCCTCGACGAGATCGACAAGATCGCCGTGTCCGACGTGCGCGGCGGCTCGGTGAGCCGCGAGGGCGTGCAGCGCGATCTGCTGCCGCTGATCGAGGGCACGACGGTCGCGACCAAATACGGGCCGATGAAGACCGACCACGTTCTCTTCATCGCGAGCGGCGCCTTCCATGTCGCCAAGCCGTCCGACCTTCTGCCGGAGCTTCAGGGTCGCCTGCCGATTCGCGTCGAGCTGAAGGCGCTGACGGAGGCGGATTTCGTGCGTATCCTCTCCGACACGCGCGCGAGCCTCACCGAACAGTATCGCGCGCTGCTCGCCACCGAGGGCGTGGATGTCCGCTTCACCGAGGACGGCATCGCCGCGATCGCGCGGGTCGCCGCCGAGGTGAACGAGAATATCGAGAATATCGGCGCGCGGCGGCTGCAGACCGTAATGGAAAAACTGCTCGAGGACGTGAGCTTCGCGGCCGAGGACCGGCGAGGCGAGACCGTGACGGTCGACGCGGCCTATGTCGAATCCCAGCTCGCCGACATCGCCCGCGACACCGACCTGTCGAAATACGTGCTCTGACGTTCCTCGGCGGCGCATCGCCCCCCGCAACGATTGGCCGGGGCGCGCGCGAAATACCTGCGGATTCCCCGGTGGTTTCCGGTTCGCCGAGCCGACCGCCGCCCTGCTGAAACGACTCGTCGTCCCGCCCGCACCGCTACGGCGACGCATCCGTTTAATCCTCCGACACGGATTGGAGGAAAAGGAATGAGTATCAGAATCAGGTTGTTGGCCGCCGCCGGCGCGATCGCCCTGCCCGCCGCCCTCGCGGCGCAGACGACGAACCCCGAAATGCAGCCGCCGACCTCGGACCCGATGAGCACCGTGCCGCAATCGCCGCGGACCCCGCCGGGTTCCCCCGACATGCCGACGCCGCCGTCTGGTCAGCAGCCGACCGACCAGTCGATGGCGGGTGGGCAGGCTGGCGCAAGCAAACCCGCGACTGCCGCCGACCTCCAGGCCGGCGCAACCGTCTACGACACGCAGGGCGGCACCGTCGGCACGATCGAATCGGCCGACGGCAGCAGCGCGGTGCTGAGCACCGGCACCGTGCGGGCGCGCCTCCCGAACTCGAGCTTCGCGAAGGGCCCGAACGGCCTCGTCATCGCGATGACCCGGGCGCAGCTCGAGGCCGCCGCGCGGGCGCAGAGCCCGCAGGGCGCGAGCGGCTCGACGTCGCGGGACGAACCGCAGAGTCCGCCGGAGAACGGGACGGATACGCAAAGCCCGTCGGACGATCCCCTCTAGGGTTCCAGGCATCAATGAGTGGCCGCGCCGCATTGTCGGCGCGGCCTTTTTCATGGCTTATCAAGGGGCTGCCCGCGGCCGCGTGTCGACTGTCCCAAAAAAGAACAGAATATCGTGATTCCCCTTGGTCTATAGTTAATCCTGTCATAGCTTTCCCGGCAGAGTAGGGGGCGACTCGGTTCATTTCAGGCGAGGCTTGGCCCCCTTCTCAAATCGCACGGACACTGTGTGAGGGGGTTAGCCATGAAATCAAAATCGCTCTTTCTTGCCGCATCGGCGGTAGCCGCGTTGGCCATTCCGGCCGCCGCGGGCGCAGAGACCACCGGCATCAGCTGGGAACAGCAACACGCGCTTGCCGTTCGCAGCATCTCGAATGCGGTTGCCGCGAACCCGGACGGCCCGACCGGCCGGATCACCAGCCCCGACATCATCCTGCGCAACGACGTCAACGTGAACGGCAATCCGCCCGCCGGCGCGCTTAGCCTCGGCGTCGACGGCATCGGCCAGATCGTTGTGGACCAGGGCGGCGGCTTTGTCGGCCTGTGCACCGCAACGCTCATCAACCCGCGCACCGTGATCTTCGCGGCGCACTGCGTGAACGACCAGGCCGCCTCGTCCTACGGCGGCAACACGGGCGGCACGGGCATCTCGATTCACTTCAACGACAACACGCTCGCGACCATCCGCCGCTGGCTCGGTCTGGACGGCGGCACGCTCTATGCGTCCGATCCTTCACGCAACGCGTTCAACATCAACCAGGTCTGGTACGACACCCGCTCGCTCGCCCCGAACTGCGACCAGTTCCTGTGCGGCGACGTCGCGCTCGGCACGCTCGACACGCCAGCGACCAACATCCCGACCTGGGCGCTGCTCTTCACCCCGCTCGACGGGCCCACGCACGTGACCGTGGAGGGCTACGGCAACCGCGGCAATGCGAACTCGCCGACCAGCCAGATCGCGATCGACTGGCGGCGCCGGTCCGCGGAGAACATGCTCTCCTTCCTGGGATCGCTCGACGACATCGACAACGCGCTGTTCGCGGGCGGTCCGTTCACGACCAACCCGCAGAATCTCTATCAAATCTCGTTCAGCGATCCGAACGGGCCGGGCAATTACAACGGAACCACCAACTTCGACTTCGGCATCTTCGGCGACACGGCACTGCCGCACGAGGGCACGACCGCGAGTGGCGATTCCGGCGGCCCGCTGATCGTCGACCAGAAGTACGCCATCCCGGTGGTCGCCGGCGTGCTCTCCGGCGGCTCGCGCTACTTCGCGCGCCAGGCCGGCCACAACTACGGCACGACCAGCTTCTATCAGCCGCTCTATCTCTTCTGGGACGTCATCGTCGCCAACAACCCCTACGTCTATGCCGGGGCGAAGCAGGGTGACGGCGCCTGGGAGGATCCCAACCACTGGGTCCAGCTGATGGACCCGGCCTACATGATCGACGTCAACGGCACGCTCGTGAACGGCCTGCCCAACTTCTACGCCGACGGCACCGCCGGGAACGGCCCGAAGTTCGGCAAGATCTGCTTCCTCAACGACTGCACCGACGACTTCTCGATCATCGGGAACGATCTGGTCACGTCGCCGACGCCGATCATCATTCCGGGCGGCCCGGGTTCGACCAACTTCGTGCCCAACAATGTCGAGCCGAATCCGGCCAACGGCATCCGCGCGCACTACTATGACGTGAACCTGACGAAGATCGGCACGACCACGCTGAGCTCGTCCGTCACGATCGACCGGTTCAGCATCGCCAACACGATCCTGACCGTGCTCAACGTGCGGCCGAAGGGTACGCTCAACGTCCTCGTCGATGCGACGCAGACGGGCGGCTGGGTCAACGTCGATGGCACGCTGCGCGTCGGTGGCGACTACCTGCTCGCGGCCGGTCAGCTCACCGGCCTCGGAACGCTCGATCCGACGTATCTGACGTCGGTCGCCGGCCGCATCCTGCCGGCGCAAAGCGGTCCGATCGGCACGCTCACGGTTCAGGGCGACGTGATCCTCGCCTCGGGCTCGCGGCTGCTGATCGACATCACGAGGTCGGGCTCGGACGTGCTGCGCGTCACCGGTGACGCCGACAATGCGGGCATCGCCTCGCTCGGCGGCATCGTGCAGTTCAGCACGGGCCTGGGCGTCGCGCCGCGCGACGGCCAGAGCTTCACCTTCCTGACCGCGACGGGCGGCGTGCAGAACACGTTCGACAGCATCGTGTCGAGCCTCGGCACGCTCCAGCCGAACGTGACCTACGGCCCGAACAGCGTCACCGTGACGCTGAAGGCCGGCAGTCTGGCCGCGACGGCCGCGGGGACCGGCGGGGACAACGGCATCGCGGACCTGTTGGCCACGCTGCTCGATCAGATCCGTGGGTCTTCGTACAGCAGCCTGTATGGCTTGTACGGCGCCATCGACGTGATGGATCCGTACAGCCTCACGGCCACGCTGCGCGCCCTTTCGCCCGACATCGCGGCGGACGGCATCGTGATGCAGGATCGGCAGAGCCGGATGATGATGAACAACATCACCGACCGTCTGTCGATGCTCGGCACGATGGAGGGCGGCACACTGAGCGTCCGCGCCAACAATGGCCTGTTCCAGGTCATGAGCGGCGACGTCGCCCCGCCGACCCTCGGCGTTGCGAGCGTCGTTCCGGCGGAGGCGAAGATGCAGGCGCTGCCGCGCGGCTTCACCGGCTTCGTGGCGAGCGGCTTCACCAACACCGCCTCCACGCTGGGCAGCAACCAGGCCGGCGTCTATGGCGGCCAGCGTCAGTGGTTCGCGAGCATGGGCCTCGAGTCCCAGGTCGCGGAGAACCTCACGTTCGGTACGGCCTTCGGCTACTCGCGGGGCATCACCCAGCCCGGCGCGCAGCTGACGCAGAACGAGAGCTCGATCAGCCAGGTCGCGGCCTACGGCAGCTATCGGCTCGGCGGCGGCGCCTATGTCGCCGGCATTGCGTCGGCCGAAGTCAGCCGCTTCGACGTGAACCGCATGGTCAACCCCGGCGGTCTCGCCCAGTATCTGGGCGGCGCCACTTCGGCCCGTCGCTACATGGCGATGGCCGAGGCGGGCGTGAACCTGCCGTTCCATGGCCTGACGGTCACTCCGCGGGCGTCGCTCACCTATTCGAACTACCACCTGAGCGGCTTCCAGGAGGCGGGCGGCGAGGAGGCCCTGCGCTTCGACAGCCTCGACATCCAGCGGCTCGAGAGCCGGTTCGGGGCGTCGATCGGCGGCGAGATGCGGCTCGGCCGCAGCGGCTGGCGGGTCCAGCCGCAGCTGCGCGCCGACTTCGTCACCGCGCTGTCGGGCGCCGACAACGGCCTCACCGTCCGCTTTGCGGCGGCGCCGGATGCGGCCTTCGTCCTTCCGATCGCCGGCGGCGACCGGGCCTGGGGCGAGGTCCGCGGCGGCCTCAACATCGGCAACGGCCGGTTCAACATCGGCGCCGGTGTGGAGAGCACCATTGGCCGCAACGCCTATCGCGACAATCGCGCGGTGGCGGACTTCACCTTCAACTTCTGACCGCTTCGGCGGAAGGAGCCCGCGGGCGACATCGTCGCCCGCGGGTTTTTCTTGCCTGCGCCGCGCCGGATCGGGGCTGCGGGCAGGGCGTCCGGGCAAGGCCCGCTTCCGCCCGCGCTACGGCTCCCGCCCGGGCCGTCCTTTGCTTCGCCGTAAACACGGCGCCGCCCGGGCGGCATCGGCCGCCCATACCCCTCGCAAAAGCGAATCGGCCCCGCCCGCGCCTTGCGATGCGCGAACGAGGCCGGCGGAGTCAGCGTTGCCGGGGCGCGAGGCCCCGGCCGCGATCGGTCAGCTCAGGTGCTTCGAGAGATGCTTATTCATCTCGAACATCGTCACGCGATCCTTGCCGAAGATCTTCTTCAGCTTGTCGTCGGCAATGATCTCGCGCTTGTTCTGCGGGTTCTGCAGATTGTTCTTCTTGATGTGGTCCCAGACCTTGCTGACCACCTGGCTGCGCGGCAGCGGCGCCGAACCGGTGATCTCGGCGAGCTCTTTCGAGGGCGTTACCGGCCTCTGCAATCCGCTCTGCCTACCTTCTGCCATTCTTTCCTCCCTTTGGAAAACTGCTCCCGGGTAGAGCGCAATTCCGGGGCCTTGGCAATGGTCGAGCCGGCGAAATGGTCCTTGCGGAGACCGCAAAAGGCGCTTTTCCTGTGGATATTGCACTCATGACGCGCCGAAGGGCACCACCTTGTTGTCCGCGTCATGCCCGATATCGGCCCGGCCGAGCCAGGCGATGCCCGACCTCTCGCACCAGAAGCGCGCGATTTCTTCCGCCTCCATCCCGAAATCGGGGTCGTTGGGCGGAACGTCGCTGACCCTTCCCAGCCGCAGCCCGGCGATGCGCCGGAGGCCCGGCTGAGCGGTGAGGTGAAAGAGCGCCCGATCGGTGCGATAGGCATATTCGGACACTTCCTCGAGCAAGAGGATATGGTCGGAAAGGTCCGGCTCCAGCGGCGTGCCGACGATCGTGCCGAGCACGGCGATGTTGAACGCGGCGTGGCGCACGCCGGCCTCGAGGCCGCCCTCGAGGCTCGCGGGATCGCGCGCGGTCAGCCAGGCGAGCGCGCGCTTCACAGCCGCCTCGCCATTCTCGCGCAGGACATCCTGCGGCATCGGCCCGTGCGCGACATGGGGAAAGCCCGCGCGATAGAGCGCGGCGAGCAGGAAGCCCGCGTCGCTATAGCCGAGCCAGGCCTTCTCCCGCGCCACCGGCGCGAACCGCGCGAGCGCGGCCCCGACGATCCGACAGGCGCCATAGCCGCCGCGCGCGAACCACACGGCATCGAAACCGGGATCGTTGGCGACCTCGACAAGCGCCTCGGCCCGCGCTTCGTCCGTTCCCGCAAAATGGTTGTGGGAGAGGAAGCATTGCGGGTGGAAGACCAGCTCGGCCTTCGGGAAGGCGGCCGCCGCGACCTTCCGCACGCGCCCCGCGGCCTCCTCGCTCAGCCGCGAACTGGGTGCGACGATCGCTATTTTCACGGCGCCTTCTCCGTTGAACTCCGCGTCGCATCCAATAAAGCGGGGCAGTGGACGCGGCCAAATCCTATTTCTTCGTCGGCATCGGCGGCAGCGGGATGCTGCCGCTCGCGCTGATTGTCGCCGCGCGCGGCGCGACCGTGGCGGGATCGGATCGCACGCTCGACCAAGGGCGGCTCGCGCCCAAGTTCGATTTCCTGCGCCGGCGCGGCATCGCGCTCTTCCCGCAAGACGGCAGCGGCATCGCAAGCCCGGACCAGATCGTCGTCGCCTCCGCCGCTGTCGAGGAGACGGTCCCCGACATTGTTCGCGCACGGGAGGTCGGCGCGGCTCGCCTCACCCGGCCGGAGCTGCTCGCCAGGCTGTTCAACGCGGCGGCGCTGCCGATCGCGGTCGGCGGCACCAGCGGCAAATCGACCGTCACCGGCATGATCGGCTGGATCCTCCACGCCGCCGGGCGCGACCCGACGGTGATGAACGGCGCCGTCATGAAGAATTTCGTGTCGCCCGACATACCCTTCGCGAGCGCGCTGGTGGGCAAGGGCGACGCCTTCGTGAGCGAGGTGGACGAAAGCGACGGATCGATCGCGCTCTACCGGCCAAGGATCGCCGTGCTCAACAACATCACGCTCGACCACAAGAGCCTCGACGAGTTGCGCCGGCTGTTCTGCGATTTCGCGCTGAAGGCCAGGACGGCGGTGCTCAACCTCGACGACGACGAGACGCGGCTGCTTGCCGCCGCGCTGCCGCCCGAACGCCTCGTCACCTGCTCCTTCGCGGACGGGGGCGCGGACCTCGTCGGGTCCGACCTCGCCGAGGAACCCTGGGCGGTCTCGTTCCGGGCGAACGGCGTACCGGTACGGCTGCAGATCCCAGGTCGCCACAATGCCGAAAACGCGCTCGTCGCGCTCGCCGCCGCGCGCGCCGCCGGCGTGCCGCTCGAACAGGGGGCGGAGGCGCTGGCGCGGTTCCAGGGCCTGCGGCGCCGCTTCGAGAAGGTGGGCGAAGCGGGCGGCGTCACCGTGATCGACGATTTCGGGCACAATCCCGACAAGATCGCCGCCACGCTGAAAACGCTCCACGCCTTTCCCGGCCGGCTGCTCGTCCTCTTCCAGCCGCACGGCTATGGCCCGCTCAGGACGATGAAGGACGAGCTGATCGCGACCTTTGCCGGCGAGCTGGCGGAGGAGGACGTGCTGGCCCTTCCCGATCCGGTCTATTTCGGCGGTACCACCGACCGCAGCGTCGGCAGCGCCGACATCGTGTCGGGCATCGCCGCGCGCGGCCGCAATGCCGAGCACGTTCCCGAGCGCGCCGATGCCGCCCGCCGCCTCGTCGCCCTCGCCCGCCCCGGCGACCGACTGGTCGTGATGGGCGCGCGCGACGACACGCTCACCCAGCTCGCCGAGGAGATCGTGGCGGCGCTCGCCGCCAGGTGAACGAATGGGCGGCCTCGCGCCGGCCGGTCCGCCAAACGAAAACGGCGGGCCGCAAAGGCCCGCCGCTTCCTGCCCACGTCGGACCACCGCCTAGCCGGCGACGGTCATGTCCACTTTCTCGACCCAGTCCGGGAAGAAGACCGGCTCGCGGTTCGACCAGCCCGGCGCGGTCGCGGCCGCCTCGCTGATCGACTGGAGCAGCGTGCGACGCCGCTCCGGATGGAGATGGGGCAGCGACGCGGCGGCGCAGAAGGCTGCCGGCAGCCAGGGGCGCACGGCAGCGCCGATCAGCCGCTCATAGAGGAAACGATAGGCGCCGAAGGTGGGCAGCCTGTCCTGCCCGAGGTCGAACGCCGTCATCGTGATCAGCGGCGTCATCAGCGGCTCCATCGAGTCGAGCCCGCAATCGTCGGGGACGAAGGCCCGGATCTGGTCGAGCCGGGCATAGACGCGCTGCTGCGCCCGGATGCTCGCGGCCTCGGCGGGATCGCGCGACCAGCGCTTCAACGCGTCGCGCCGCGCCAGCCCGATGTCGAGCGAGCGGCGGATGTAGCGCTGCGTTCCCTTCGGGAAGGTCGCGAATTCCTTCATCTCCGCCAGTGCCGCTGCACCGCTGGCGGGCCGAGTCCTCGTCCTCATGATCCACACTCCTTCTGCCCGGGTCCCCGATAGCCCGCGACGGCTGAAAAAGCCGTTAACCAAATCCCCAACTCTCGTTCAGGAAGTGAATCACGCTTCGATTCCAGCGGCAACGGCCAATCGGCCCCGATTCATCGCAGGGTCGCGCGTGTGTCGCCGCGCCGCAACAGGGCCCGCAACCGAAATCCCCGAAATCGGCGCTGCTTGCGCCCGCGTAACGAAGAAACGAGGCCGCATTTTTCTGTGGAAAAGTCATGCGCGCCCGCCGCCCGGCGCGTGTTATGAAGAGGTCGGCGAGGCTGATCCATGACTGAGCGGGGCGAGCGTGACGGCGATGACGGACCCGTGCTGAGCGGGCCCGACGCCCTGGGCTACCGCCGGCCGCTGCCGGGATTTTCGACAAACGACCGCGCCGCTTCTGCAAACGGCGCGCGCGCGCAACGCCTTTTCGGTTCGCCGGGGTTATCAGGGACCATGGATCAGCAGCCCTCCCCCGTCGGCAAGCCGCGCCTGCCCGATCTCGGCATCGCGCTCAAGTCGATCCTCGCCTTCTGGCTGCTCTACTGGGCGCTGATCACGCTGCGCTCGATCGCGCTCGAATATCCGGACTTCTGGGCGATGCTGGCGCGGCGCACCGTGGCCGCGCTGATCGGCGCCCTCATCACATTCCTCGTCTACCTCGCGCTCAGACCCACGCGGGAATCGACCCTGACCGTCAAGTCGCTCGTCGCGGCGCTGCTGTGCCTGCCGGCCTCGCTGATGTTCGCCGGCGTCAACTATGCGATCTTCTACCTCTACGCCCCGCTCACCGTCGCGCAGCAGGATTCGATGGCCGAAATGGGCTGGGGGCCGGTCGAGATGGCGGTGCGCTCGATCCTCGATACGTCGCTCTCCTGGTACTTCCTGTTCGCCGCCTGGTCCGCCTTCTTTGTCGCGATGGCCTATGCGCGGCAGCTGCGCGAGGCGGACCGGCGGGCCGGCGCGCTCGCCCGCGAGGCGCAGGAGGCGCAGCTGCGCGCGCTGCGCTACCAGATCAACCCGCACTTCCTGTTCAACACGCTGAACTCGCTCTCCTCGCTGATCCTGCGCCGCGACACCGACGTCGCCGAGCGGATGTTGATGAACCTCTCCACCTTCTTCCGCGCGACCCTGTCCGCCGATCCGACCGCGGACGTGCGTCTGGAGGAGGAAATCGCGCTCCAGCGCCTCTATCTCGACATCGAGCGCATCCGCTTCCCGGACCGCCTGTCGGTCCGCATCGACGTGCCGGCGGAGCTCGGCCGCGCGCTGGTGCCGGTGCTGATCCTGCAGCCGGTGGTCGAGAATGCGGTGAAATATGGCGTCGCGCGCTCGCGCAAGCCGGTGACGGTCAGCATCGCCGCCGAGGCGGCGGACGGCCGGCTCAGCATCCTGGTCCATGACGACGGCGAGGCGCCGCCGCCCGCCCCGGCCGATGACGAGGACGAGGAGGACGAGGGCAACGGCACGAGCACCGGCGTCGGGCTGCGCAACGTCACCGAGCGGCTCGAGGCCCGCTTCGGCGCGCGCGGCGGCGTCACCCACGGGCCCGACCCGCAGGGCGGCTATACCGTCCAACTCTTCATGCCGATGGTGCGCGATGGCTGAACCGCTCCGAATCCTTATCGTCGATGACGAGCCGCTGGCGGTGGATCGCCTGCGGCGGCTGGTCGAGCCGATGCCCGACGTGGTCGTTGTCGGCGAAGCCGGCGACGGCGCGAGCGCGATCCAGATCGCGCAGGCGACGCGCGCCGATCTCGTCCTGCTCGACATCGCCATGCCCGGGATGGACGGCATCGACGTCGCCCGCGCGCTCGCCGATTCGGCGACGGACCCGGCGGTGGTGTTCGTCACCGCCTTCGACAATTTCGCCGTCGCCGCCTTCGACGTCGCCGCGGTCGACTACCTGATGAAGCCCGTGGAGCCGGAGCGCCTCGCGCGCGCGCTCGCCCGTGTGCGCCAGCATCGCGCCGAAGGCCCCCGCGACCGCGCCGCCACCCCGCCCGCCTATGTCGAGGAGTTCTGGATACCCGACCAGAACGGGCTGGTGCGGATCGCCGCCGCGGACATCGAGCGGATCACCGCCGAGCGGGATTATATGCGCCTCCATGTCGGCCGTCGCTCCTGGCTGATTCACCGCACCATCGCGCGGCTCGAACAGGAGCTCGATCCCGCCCGCTTCATCCGCGTCCACCGCTCGGTGATCCTGCGCCGCGATGCGATCGTCGGCCTGGTCCGCGACGGCGTCGGCCACTGGGCCGCGCGCCTCGCCGACGGCGGCGAGCAGCGGATCGGCCGCTCCTATATCGACGAGGTGAAGCGGCTCGCCGGCCGCTAGTCGATCCTGAGCCGCACGAAGGCCATCGCGCCGCTCGGGTCGCCGCCATAGCTGGCCTCCAGCGCGCGGGGCACGAAGTTGAACGCCCACAGGCCGCCCACCCCGAAGCGCATGTGAGGCGCGACGCGAAAATCGCGGATCGCGCCGAGCGACATCTTGCCGACCGAATGGGCCAGTCCGTGATGGCCCAGCGCCGGATCCAGCTCGGGATTCTCCGTCCATTCCGCGCGGCCGAACAGCGTCCAAAGGCCGAGGCCGGCGGCGCTTTCCAGCGCGAGCGCGTCGAGATTGCGCCCGTCGGCCGAGCGGCGCCCCCAGGCGAGGGTGGTGGACCACCAGCCGTCCGCCCCTAGCGGACGCGTATAGATGGCGCTCGCCGACCAGCGCGTCTGGTTGTCGCCCGGCTCCAGCTGCTCGGGCGAGACGAAGCGCGCCCAGCTCGCCTGGAGCGACAGCGTGCGCGCGGGGTTCCACGAGACGCGCAGCGCCGTGGAATCGAGCGGGGCGGTCTCGATGTTCCAGCGGTGCTGGTCCGGCTCGCGGGCGTTGAAGCGCGACCCCTCGATCTTCACGTCGCCGAGGACCAGGCCCGCCGTGACCACGCCGAAGGTGATGTGCGTCGAATCAAGCCAGTGATGGGTGATCGGCGCTTCCGGCGAATCCATGATCGACAGGCGATGCATGAAGGCGGGCGGGCCGAAGGCCGGCTCGCCGGGAAGGCCGCCATAAAGGTAGAGGCTCGCGCGCTCGGACAGCGCGACCGACCAGCTGGCCGAGAGCTCCATGAACAGATCGTGCGGATGCTGGCGATCGACGAGCGGCGTCACGCCGTCGGCCGTCTCGCCGCTGGCGAGCAGCAGCGGGTAGCCGCGCGCGCCCATCAGCGGATCGGGGCTGAGCATCGCGCGGAGCTGCACGACCTGACCGCGCGCCACCTCCCGCCGCGCCGAGACCATCGCCATGCCCGCGACGAAGCCGTGCTCGTCGCCGCGCGGGCCTTCCTGCCAGTCGTACACCGCGCTCACCTGAGCGTGCGCCATCAGCGTCCAGCCGCCGGCCATCCAATGGATGCCGCCGTGGGGCGAGGCGTCGGGATGCCAGGCTGTGCCGGAGGCTTCCCGCGTCGCGGGATAGGACCCGAGCGCGGCCGGCATCGCCATTTCGTGGTCGATGGCGCCCGGCGCCATCCCTGCCACGTCCGCCATCGGCCGCGTCGGCGGCGGCGATGCGGGCGGGTGATGCCCGCCATGCTCCTGCGCCAGCGCCGGCGCCGTGACGAGCGCGGCGCCAAGCAGCGCGACCATCGGTCTGGCCGACGCGCGAAAAGGTCCGGGCAGACGGAGCATCGCGGGCTTCTAAGTGAAGGCCGCGGGCGTCGCAATGGAAGGATTGGCCGCCCGGGCGCGCCGCATCGCGCTTAAGCCTTGCTTAGCCTTTCCCGGCCATAGCTCGGCGGAAGGAAAGCGCATGGCACGGGCACAACTCGCGATTCTGCCGACCGACAGCCGCCGCGCGCCGCGCCGCGTCGTGAACCTCGCCGCGCGGCTGCGCGAACCTGGCGCCCGGCTGGTCGATATCGAACTCCTCAACCTGTCGACCACCGGCTTCATGGCCCAGTGCGACGCGTCGCTCGAACAGGGCGACCCGGTCTGGCTGAAGCTGCCGGGCTGCGCGCCCGAATCCGCGAAGGTCGTCTGGATCGAAGACGGCAAGGCCGGCTTCGAGTTCGCGACGCCGCTGCACGAGGCGACCGTCGAGATGCTCGCCGCGGCTGGCCGCAAGACGCCGCCCCGCCGCCATTTCGGCTTCCTCCCGCGCCGCTGACCACCCTCATTAAACTCCGCGTTAACCATTTCCCTTCATCACTGTCGCGTAACGAGAGGATGTCGGGGGGATACGGGGTGCACGACAATTCGGGTGGGGTTGCCGTGAACGGGGAAACAGCAACCAAATCGAGGGGCCCGGTCGATCCGGAAAGCTACATCGTCGGCGCGAGCCGGGCGATGGTCGAGCTTCGGCGTCTGATCCGCCAGGTCGGCCCGAGCGATGCCTCGGTGCTGATTACCGGGCCTTCGGGCAGCGGAAAGGAGGTGGTTGCCCGCGCGATCCACGCGGCGAGCCCGCGCGCCGCCGCGCCGCGCGTCGCCGTGAACTGTGGCGCGATCCCGCGCGACCTGCTCGAATCCGAGCTGTTCGGCCATGAAAAGGGCAGCTTCACCGGGGCCCACGCCCAGCATCGCGGCCGCTTCGAGGAGGCCGACGGCGGCACGTTGTTCCTCGACGAGATCGGCGACATGCCGGCGGACATGCAGGTGAAATTGCTGCGCGTGCTCGAGGAGCGCGTCGTTCAGCGCGTCGGCGGCCGCGACCAGATTCCGGTCGATGTCCGCATCGTCTCCGCGACCCATCGCGACATCGACCGCGCGATCGACGAGGGCCGGTTCCGCGAGGACCTCTATTACCGCCTCGCCGTCTTCCCGATCGAGATTCCGCCGCTCGCCGCGCGCGTCGAGGACGTGCCGCTGCTCGTCCGCCACTTCCTCGCCAAGGCCGGCCGGCGCGACGCGATCCGCTTCACCGCCGAGGCGATGGAGCGGCTGCAGCGCCACGACTGGCCCGGCAACGTCCGCGAGCTCCGGAACCTGATCGAGCGGGCGCGGATTCTCTATGCCGGCCAGACCGTCGGCGCCGAACAGATCGAACGGCTGATGCTGCGTCGCGGCCGGGTCGGCGCGGCGGAGCGCCAGGCGCTGTGGGCCGCGACCGACGCGATGGCGCCGGCCGGGGAGATGCCCGCGCCGGTCGAAACGGCCCGGCCGGCCGAGCCGGCGACCGCCGCCGAGGCCAGGGAGGAGGGCGTGGTCGTCGCGATCCGCGAGGGCATCGATCTCGACGCCCCCCGGCTCGCCGCCGACCAGCCCGTCGCGCTGCGTGACATGCTCGCCGAGATCGAGCGCCGCTATATCGAGCAGGCGCTGACCCTGTCGGGCGGGGTCGTCGCGGACGCGGCGCGGATGCTGTCGCTCCAGCGGACCACCCTCATCGAAAAGATGCGCAAGTACGAGCTGCGCGCCGCCTGACGGGCGGACTAGCGGACCCGGTCGCCGATCGCCGCCCAAGCGCCCGCGATCTCGCCGAGCTGCTGGCGCACGCGCTCAATCGCGGCGCCGTCGTCCACGCGGCAGGCGTCGATCAGCGCCCGGCGCGCTTGGCGGTAGATCGAGGCGAGGCTGGCCGCGATCTCGCCGCCCTTCTCGAAATCGAGGCTCGTCTCCAGCCCGTTGAGGATGGCGAGCGCGCGCGACTGGCGCTGGGCGCGCTGCGAAAGATCGCGCCGCCGCACGGCGACCGTGAGCGCGTCGAGCGCCTTCAGCAGTTCGTCGAACATGATCTGGACGAGGCGGTGCGGGCTCGCGCCCTCGATCTGGCTCACCAGGTCGACGCTGCGATAACGCGCCTTCGCGCCGAACTGCCCCCGTGCGACGTACATCACTCTTACCCCTCTTGCACAAAACCCTGCCGAAGCGGGATCAGCGGTTGCTGGAGCTGGTCCACATCTTCACTTGCTGGTCGAGATAGGACTGGGTCGCCTTGAAGGCGGACACCTGCCGGTCCATCGCGGTGAAGGTGGCGAGCAGCTGGTTGTAATATTGCTGCGAACGGCTATCGAGCTTCGCTTGGTCCTCGGCGATCCGGTCCGCCTCCTCCTTCAGCCGCTGCGAGGTGGTGGTGAAGGCGCCGTTCGAGGCGCGCAGCGAATCGCGGATCGCCTGGAGCGCGCCGCCGAGACCCGGATCGATGGTGATCGTCGCGCTGGCGACCGGACCGGTGACGCCGAGGATGAGGCCAACCGCCTTCGATCCAGACGGCGCGATCAGGTTGGACCCGGCCGCCTTGAAGTCGACGCCGTCGATCTTGCCCGAAGCCGGCGGGCCGGGATCGATGTCCGTCACCGTGTAGGTGCCGGGCTTCACGCTGCCGACCGTGCTCTTGATCGTGAGGAACGGGCTCGAGCTCGACTGGCCCGGATTGAACATCGCCTCGACGGCGTCGGGATTGTTTGCGAGCGCGTTGGCCAGCGCGGTCTGGTCGACGCTGAGCGTGCCGTCGCGGTTCGTGCGCACGCCGATCTCGGCCAGCGTGTGCGGGCCATCGCCCTCGCTCGACAACACCGTCGTGGTGAGCGAGGCGAGCTGGCGCTGCATCTGCCGGATGCCGATATCGCCGCGCAGCGCTCCCGGATTGCCGTCGCCGTCCGGCTCGGTCACTTCCTTGATCATCTGGAGCAGCTGGTTGTAGGTCGCGACGAAGTCGTTCACCGCCTGCTGGATCGCGGCGGTCGGGCGGGCGACGCCGACGCTGACCGCGACGTCCGGCGCCGCCTTCTTGAGGTCGATCTGGACGCCCGGGATCAGGTCGCTGAAGCTGTTGGTGGCGCGGCGGACCTCGACCCCGTCGAGCACGACGATCGCGTCCTGCGCGGCGACCTTGCGCTCCATCCCGCCCGCAACGTTCGGGTCGTAGGCGAACTGGGCGAGGCCCGGATCGCCGGACGCCGTGATGGTGAAGGCGTTCGCCTCGCCCGTCCTGCCCTTGATGACGAGCCGCGCGCCGCTCGAATCCGTGACGACGCTGGCGGTGAGGCCCGCCCCGGACTTGTTGATCGCCTGGGCGAGGCCGTCGAGGCTGTTGTTGGTCGAATCGATCACGACGTCAAAGCTGGCGCTGCCGATCGCGATGGTCAGCGTCCCCTCGCCCACCGGCTGGGTGCGATCGGCAACCGGGGCCGAGGCGAGCGTCTGCGCCGCCGCCACCTGGGCGACAGTGATCGAGGCGGAAAGGTTGCCGATCCGGCTGCCCGCCAGCGCGGTCGCGGTGAAGATGCTGGTGTCGGACACCGCCGGCTGGCTGTAGAGCGTCCCGCTCGAAATCAGCGACTTCAGCGCGGCGGCGAAGCCGTCGATCGCGTTCGCCATCTGGCCGAGCGCGGAGACCTTCGCCTGATTGGCTGCCTGGCGCTGGTCGATCAGGGCCTGCTGCGGCGCCTTCTGCGCCACCGCGAGCTGGTTGACGATGCCGTTGACGTCGAGCCCCGAACCCGAGCCCAGCGCGGCGAGAATCGCGCTCGAGGTCGAGTTTGCCGGGCTGTTCGTGGAAGTCGTGGCGGTGGTCGTCATCGAGCGTCCCTTTCGTCCTTTCCAAGAACGACCGGGAGCACCCGAAATTTAGGGGAGTGTCGTCCGAAAATTCAGTCGTTCAGCAGCTTCAGCGCCTGCGCGTCGAGCCGCGCGTGGGCGCCGATCGAACGCCTGGGATCGAGGCGCATCTGCCGGGCCAGCCGGGCCCCGTCCTCAGGCGCGATCGCGCAGGCAGGGGCCGGCGGCGGCGACGGCGAATCCGGGGGCGCGGCCTTGCGCAGTTCCTCGGCGAGCTCGCGCAGCCAGCGATCGACGCGGCCGCCATTGCGTTCCGCCTCTTCGATCAGCTCCTCGATCTCCCGGAGCGCGCGGCGCAGCCGGTCCGCCTCTTGAGTCACCAGTCCCTCCCGCGCGCGGCGCGCGCTTTAACGAAGGGTAACGGCGGCGGTGAGGAATGTTTAAGGGGCGGCGGCCTCGGGCCGGCCGTTCGCGTCGAAGCGGGCGCCGGCGGGCACCTCGACCGCGGGCGGCGGTGTGCCGTTCCGGAGCGCCGTCTCCAGGTTGAAGACGAAGGCGAGCACGGTCGCGACCGCGAGGTAGAGATCCTCGCGGATCACCTGGCCGACGCGGCTGGTGAAGTAGATCGCGCGGGTGAGCTGCGGATAGGAGAGGACCGGCACCTCGTGCTCGGCCGCGAGTTCGCGGATCGCCTCGGCGGTGACGTCGCACCCGCGCGCGACGACGATCGGGGCTGGATCCTGGCCCGGCTTGTAGCGCAGCGCGACCGCGAAGTGCGTCGGGTTGGTGAACACCACCGTCGCCTCGGCCATCGCGGAGCGCACCGAGGCGAGCGCGATCTCGCGCTGGCGGCGGCGGAGCTGCGCCTTCACCTCCGGCGAGCCGTCGGTCTGCTTGTGCTCCTCCTTCACCTCCTCGCGCGTCATGCGCAGGCGCTTGATGCGCCGCAGGTATTGGACGGGCACGTCGGTCAGCGCGATACCGGCGAGGCCCGCCGCCATCACGATCACCGCGATCATGAAGGTGATGCCGACGTCGCCGATCGCGGCGTGAATCTCGTTGGAGGAAAGGCCGATCAGTGAGCGGGACTGGCTCATCAGCAGCCAGATACCGATCGACCCCAGCAGCAGGACCTTGGCGATCGACTTGGCGAGCTCGACCAGGCCCTGCACGCCGAAGATACGCTTGAATCCGTTGATCGGGTTGAGCTTGCTGCCACGAAAGGCGATCGCGGCCGGCCGGAAGCCGAGCGAGCCGAGCATCGCCGGCGCGCCGATCGCCGCGACCATCGTGACCAGGAACAGGCCGAGCAGCGGCGGCGCGACGATCCAGAGCAGTCGCACGATCACCGAGCCCGGATCGAAATTGCGCAGGTCGGCGGCGTCGAACGAGAGCCCGTCGGTCAGCATCACCTGCAGCGCGTTCATCATCATCGGCCCGGCAAAGGCGAGCCAGAGCGCGCCGCTCAGCACGACGAGCGCGGTGCCAAGCTCACGCGACTGGAGGACGTCGCCCTTTTCGGCGGCGTCCTTCTTCCGCTTGGGAGTCGGTGCCTCTGTGCGTTCCTGGTCGGTATCAGCCATGGCCGAGCGCCAGTTGCCTTGATTGTTCGAGACCCGCGCGGATCGCGCCGACCAGGCCGTCCCCCATCAGCGGCGCCGCGATCGCCATCAGCACGACGCCGGCGAGCAGCGCGGCGGGGAAGCCGACCGCGAACAGGTTGAGCTGCGGCGCCGAGCGCGCCAGCATGCCCATCATCACCTGGACCAAGACGATCGAGAAGCCGACCGGGAGCGCGATCGAAAGCCCGGCGGCGAACATCGTCGAGCCGAAGTAGACGAGGCCGCGCAGCGCGTCTGCGGACAGCCAGGCGGCGCCCGGCGGCAGCGCGCGATAGCTTTCGACGATCGAGGCGGCGAGCGCGAGATGGCCGCCGATCGAGAGGAACAGCAGCGTGCCGAGGATCGTCAGGAACTGGGCGAGCACCGGATTCTGCTGGCCGGTGAGCGGGTCCATCATCGCGGCGAAGCCGAGGCCCATCGTGTTGCCGATCAGCGTGCCGGCGATCAGCGCGGCGGAAAAGCCGATCTGGACCGCGAAGCCGAGCGCGAGGCCGGCCATCACCTCGCCCGCGACCAACATGACGCCGTCGATCGAGGCGATGCCGTCCGCCGGCAGCTGGAAATGGGTCGCCGACAATGCGGGAATGCCGAGCGCCAGCGCGAGGATGATGCGCAGCTGCACCGGCACGCTCGGCGAGTTGAACACGGGCGCGGCGATAAAGGCGGCGCCGGGGCGGATCATCGCGATCGCCCACAGCCACAGCGTCGTTTCGACCCCCGCGAAGCCGGCCGGAATCATCGCGTCAGCTCGGGAATCCGCGCGAAGATGTCCTGGGTGAAATCGGCGACGAGCATCATGATCGCGCCGCCGAAAAGGGCGAGGCAGATCGCGACCACGATCAGCTTCGGCACGAAGGTCAGCGTCTGCTCGTTCACCGAGGTTGCCGCCTGGATCATGCCGAGCACGAGACCGGCGATCAGCGCCGGGATCAGGATCGGCGCGCAGGCGAGCGCGAGCACCCACAGGGCATGCTGGGCGACGCCGATGAAATAGTCGGGCGTATCCATCGCCGCGCGTCCCTCAGGTTCCGAACGAGGCCGCGAGCGACCCCATGGTCAGCGCCCAGCCGTCCACCAGGACGAACAGCAATAGCTTGAACGGCATCGACACGATCGTCGGCGAGAGCATCATCATGCCCAGCGACATCAATGTCGAGGAAACGACGATGTCGATGATCAGGAACGGCAGGAAGATGAGGAAACCGATCTCGAACGCGGTCTTGAGTTCGCTGGTGACATAGGCGGGCAGCAGGATCGAGAAGGGCACCGCCTCGCGCGAGGGGAAGCGCTGCACGCCGGCGAGATTGGCGAACAGCCGAAGGTCCGTCTCGCGGGTCTGGCGCATCATGAAGCCGTGCAGCACCGTGCCGGAGCGCGAGATCGCCTCCTCGATGCCGATCTGGCCGTTCCCGTAGGGCGTGTAGGCGGTCGTGTTGATCTGGTCGATCACCGGCCGCATCACGAACAGCGAGAGGAACAGCGACAGGCCGATCAGCACCTGGTTCGGCGGCGTCTGCTGGAGACCGATCGCCTGCCTCAGGATCGACAGCACGATGATGATCCGCGTGAAGCTGGTCATCATCAGCAGGATCGACGGCAGGACCGTCAGCAGGCTCATCAGCAGCAGAATCTGCAGGCTGAGCGAGAGCGGGCGGCCGTCGCCCGAAATGGTGTTCAGCGCCCGTTCGATCGCGCCCGGCTGGCCGCCGGCCGTGGACGCGGCGGACGGCGCGGCGGGGGCCGCGGCCGCCTGGGCGTGGGCGATGTCGGGAAGCAAAAGCATGAACGCGGCGAGCAGCACGACGAGGATCATGCCGGCGCGCCGCGGCCGGATCACGATGTCAGCCATGGCGCTCCGCCTCCGCCGCCTCGGCAACGAGCTGGACGCCGGCGCGCGAGACCGCGACCAGCAGGCGCTTGCCGCCAAAGTCAACGACAGCGAGCCGCCCCGTCGCGCCGAGCGGCAGCGCATCGACCAGCTTCACCGCGCGTTCGCGGTTGCCGAGGCCCATCATCCCGGGCTGGGCTTTGCGCCACAGCCAGAGCGCGCCGAACGCGAGCCCGGCGACCAGCGGGACGAGGATGACCAGCTTCAGGATGTAGGCGAGCATCACTGGCGGCGCTCGATTCCGGCGGTGGACCCTTCGGGCGCGACCACCTCGACGACACGGATGCCGAAGCGCCCGTTCACGGTCACCACCTCGCCCTTGGCGATCAGCGTGCCGTTGGCCATGATGTCGAGCAGCTCGTGGCTCTGGCGATCGAGTTCGACGACGCTGCCTTCGGCCAGCTCCATCAGCTCGGAGAGCTTGAGCGCGGTGCTGCCGACCTCGACGGAGAGCCGGACGGGGATGTCGGCGAGCATGCCGAAGTTGCGCGTGCCGAGCACGCCTGCGTCGACGGGCCTGCCTTCGACGATGTCCTGTCCCTCTTTCACAGTGCCGACCTCCTCGATTCCATCTTTTCGATTCTGAGCGCGGCGCGCCCGTCATGTTCGCCAATCGTGCCGAGCGCGATCTTCCGCCCCTCGACGAGGAGCGGGACCAGCGTCGGCAGCGTCACCGGGATCACGTCCCCCGGCTGGAGCTGCATCAGCTCGGAAAAGCGCAGCTCCGGCCGCGCGAGCACGGTGCGCGCGGGAAAGCGGACCTCGCCGAGCGCGGCCGCGAGCCGTTCGCGCCACTCGCCCGCCGGCGCGGGCTGTTCGTCGTAGCTGCGAGCAAGCTCGCGCTCGACCGAGCGCAGCGCCGTGACCGGGTAGACGAACTCGATCACCGAGCTGCGCCCCGGCCAGGGCGTGATCGTGAATCGCGTGACCGCGACCTGTTCATCGCCGCGCGCGAGCTGGGCGAAGCCGACATTGGTCTCGCGAGCGCGAAGCTCGGCCTTGGCGGGCACGACCTCGGCCCACACCTCGGCGAGCGCGCCGATCACCAGCTCGGCGACGCTGGCGAGCATGTTCTCCTCGGTCGCGGTGAATTCGCGCGCGCGGACGACCGGAATGTCGCCGGTGCCGCCGTAGCGCGCGTCGACCAGCCGCGAGATGAAGGCCGGCTCGATCGAAAGCAGGATCGCGCCCTTGAGCGGCTTGAAGCTGTAGATGCTGAGGCTCGTGAACTCCGGCTGCTCGGCCTGCCAGTCGCCATAGGCGCGGATCACGGCAGGCTCCGCGGAGACCGTCGGCTTCACCCGCACGAACGGCTCGATGATCGCGCGCAGGCGGCGCACCATCCGCTCGCCCATGCGGTCGAGCACCGGCAGGGCCGAAATCGGACGCGTGCCGGCGCCGAACGCGAACGCGCCCGATCCGCCGGCCGCGCCCGCGCCGCCGCCCACCCCCGGCGCCTCCTTCATGAGGGCCGAGATTTCTTCGCCGGAAAGGGTCGCCTTGTCGGTCATTGCTTGACGAAGCTCGTGAAGTACACGTCGTCGATACCGCCGAACCCTTCTCGAATGGTTAACGTGCTGTTTATCGCGTTCTTTAACTCCTGGCGGAGCCGCTCCTTGCCCTGGAGCGAGGTGAGCGCGACCGGGTCCTGCTGCGAAAGGACCATCAGCACGGCCGATCGAATCGCCATTTCATGGGTGTGGAGGTTCTCGACGACGCGCTGGTCATAATAGGTCGAAACGCCGATCCCGATTTGCGCAAAGGCGCTGCCCCCGCCCAGGTTGGAGGTGAAGTTCCCCTCCAGCGGCACGTAGGTCGCCTTGAACACGCGCGGATCGATCTGACCGCGACGGGCGCGCTCCCGCGCGATCGCGGCAATCGTGCTGCTCACCCCGTCGCGCACGACGAGCTGGGGGACGCTGGGATCCTG
>Ga0180222_1000520_pt1 | contig 54712 bp, 49 predicted proteins | sample eDN5th37CKraftOP_FD_151336 | JGI IMG/M metagenome (GOLD analysis project Ga0180222, IMG submission 151336) | Enriched Organic Plus compost microbial communities from Emeryville, California, USA - eDNA 5th pass 37_C Kraft OP (version 2) (version 2) ...
CGGGCTGGACGGTGTGATCGCCAAACGGCTCGACGGGCCGTATCTGCCCGGCAAACGTGAGATGGTCAAGGTCAAGCACCACCGCGACGCCGACTGTGTCGCAATGGGTTACCGCATCCACAAGAGCGGCGAGGGCATCGGGTCGATACTGCTGGGCCTGTACCGCGACGACGGTGAACTCCAGATGGTCGGCGGAGCAGCGTCGTTCACCGTCAAGGACCGCATCAAACTGCTGGCCGAACTCGAACCGCTGCGCGAGGGCGACGAAATGCGTGAAGGCGACCCCAGCCGGTGGAACTCGGCGGCCGACAAGCGGTGGACCCCGCTGCGCCCCGAGAAGGTGTGCGAGGTGGCCTACGACCAGATGGAGGGAAACTCCGTCGAGGGCAGGCGATTTCGCCACGCCGTGAAGTTCCTGCGCTGGCGTCCCGACCGGGAGCCGTCGAGTTGCACGTTCGACCAGTTGGACACCCCGCTGAACTACGACCTCTACGACGTGCTGGAGGAACAGTGATGGCCAGTGCGGCAACCGAACTCGACGTCGACGGGGTAAAGGTCCGGTTCACCAACCCGGACAAGGTGTACTTTCCCAAGCTCGGCAAGAACGGCACCAAGGGCAAGCTCGTCGAGTACTACCTGTCCGTCGCGTCCGGCCCCATGCTGGCACTGTTGCGCGACCGCCCGGTGCACCTGCAGCGGTTCCCCGACGGCATCGAGGGCGAGGAGATCTACCAGAAACGGGTGCCGCAGAAGCATCCCGATTATCTGGAGACCTGCGTCGTCACGTTCCCGTCGGGGCGCACGGCCGACGCGCTGAAGATCACGCACCCGTCGTCGATCATCTGGGCCGCCCAGATGGGCACCGTCACACTGCATCCGTGGCAGGTGCGCTGCCCCGACACCGAACATCCCGACGAACTGCGCGTCGACCTCGACCCGCAACCCGGCACAGGATTCAAGGAGGCCCGCACCGTTGCGTGTGACGTGCTCAAACCGCTGCTCGACGAACTCGGCCTGGTGGGTTATCCCAAGACCTCGGGTGGCCGTGGCGTGCACGTGTTCCTGCGCATCAAACCGCAGTGGGACTTCATCGAGGTGCGCCGTGCGGGCATCGCGCTGGCCCGTGAGGTCGAGCGTCGCGCCCCCGACGCGGTGACCACGTCGTGGTGGAAGGAAGAGCGCGGCGAGCGGTTGTTCATCGACTACAACCAGAACGCGCGCGACCGCACGTTCGCCTCGGCCTACTCGGTGCGCAAGACCCCCATCGCGACCGTGTCGATGCCGCTGAGCTGGGACGAACTGCGCAACGCCGACCCGGACGACTACACCATGAACACCGTGCCGGATCTGCTTGCCGGGCGCGATGATCCGTGGGCCGACATCGATTCGGTGCAGCAGTCCCTGGGGCCGCTGCTGGACCTCGTCGCCGCCGACGAGGAGCGGGGCCTCGGTGATCTGCCCTACCCGCCGAACTACCCGAAGATGCCCGGCGAACCGCCACGGGTACAGCCCAGCAAGAAGGTCGCCGAGCACTGGGACGAGCAGGGCAACCGCAAGCAGTGAAGGCCGAAGGCAGTCTCACCCCTCGGGGGCGCCGATGGCCTGCAGGTGTTCGATCGTCGCGGCGCGGCCCCGTCCGATGTGGTCCAACATGGCGCGTTCGGCGATCTCGGGCTGTCTGGTCTCGAGCGCGGCGGTGACGGCCTCGTGATCGGCGGCCGACTGGCGCCGTCGTTGCACGAACCAGATCGCTTGATAGGGCACACCCGTCCACAGCCGATCGATGAACTCGTCCAGCAGTGACGAGTGCGCGGCGGCGTACACCAGCCGGTGCCACCGCGCATTGAGATCCACCACGTCGGCGAAGCGAGGCGGCTCGCCGTCCACGACGAGCCGGAACTCCTCCTGCAGTTCACGAATGCGGCGCAACTCGTCCTCGGTCGCATTCGCCGCGGCCAGCCTGGTGGCCAGGGGTTCGAGAGTCTGCCGCAGAAGGTAGGTCTCCTCGGCACGTCGGATCGAGTACCGCGTCACCACGTGCCCGTGATGACGCTTGTACTCGACGAGCCCGTTGGCCTGCAACATCCGCAACGCCTCGCGGATGGGTGTGAGACTCATCTGCAGCTCGTCGGACAGGCTCGCCAATGTCAGCTTGGCCCCACCCGGTAACCGGCCGCACTCGATCAAGCGGCGGATCTCGATGAACGCCTCTTCAGCCTTGGTTGTCGGGAGCGGCTCGGGTGGGGTTGCCATCACGTCCTCTCGACCTGGCGCCGATTCTGTCACCCAGACGGTACCGCGATCGGGGTCACCGGCCCGCTGTCGTTGAGTGTCTGCACCACATTCTTCACCGCGAGCTCGGCCATCAGGGTGCGGGTCTCCACGGTCGCCGAACCCAGGTGCGGCGCGAGCACCACGTTGGGAAGCTCACGCAGGCCCGGATGCACCTCGGGTTCATGCTCGTAGACGTCGAGCGCAGCCCCCGCGATGCCACCACGTGCGAGGGCATCGGCCAACGCGCTCTCGTCGACGATCGGGCCGCGGGCGGTGTTGATCAGATACGACCCGGGTTTCATCGCCCCCAGCGCCTCGGCGTCGATCAGATGACGCGTCTCAATCGTCAACGGGCAGTGCAACGAGACGATGTCAGAGGTCGCGAGCAACTCGTCGAGCGGGACCCGACGGCCGATGCCGTCGTCCTGCGCGCGCCGGGCGTGGTACACGACGCGCACACCGAATGCCGTTGCGCGTCTGGCGACGGCTCGACCGATGTGGCCCATACCGACGATCCCGAGTTGCTTGCCCTGCAGACCGGTGCCGAGCATGAATCCGATGTCCCACGACCAGGGTTGGCCCGACCGGATCAGGCGATCGCCCTCGCTCACTCTGCGCGTGACGTCCAACAGGAGGGCCATGGTCAGGTCGGCGGTCGCATCGACCAGCACCCCCGGGGTGTTGGTCGCGGTGGCGCCGTGGCGTGCGATGGCCGCGACGTCGAGGTTGTCATAGCCGACGGCGGTGTTGGCGACCACGCGGAGTTGGTCCCCTGCCGCGGCGAGCACACGCTCGTCGATCCGGTCGTTGAGCATGCTCACGATGCCGTGCGCGCCGCGTACGGCATGGCGCAACTCGTCGTCGGTGAGGGGACGGTCGTGCGGGGACACCCACACCTCACCGACATCGGCGAGAGGCGACAGAGTCGCCGGTGGCAGTGCCCGGGTGACGACGACTTTCACCGGGCACCCGCCAGAATCGCCCTCGCGCGCTGAGCGACCGGGTAATCGACGAACGTCCCGTCCGCGAGCCGGATCGACGAGACACCTTCGGCCTCGGCCGCGCTGAACGCGGCGTCCACTGCACGGGCCCAGTCGATCTCGGCATCGCTCGTAACGAACGCACCGGCCACCGAGGCGATCTGCGATGGATGGATGACCTGCTTACCGCCGAACCCGAGCTTTCGGGCATGCCTCGCCGACCGGATGAGGCCGTCGTCGTCATCGAGATCGAGGTACGGGCCGTCCACCGGCGCAGGACAGTTCGCCGCCGCGGCGGCGAGGACCAGTTGCGACCGCGCGAAGAGGAACTCGTCGCCGTCGCTGGTCGGGGTGATGCCGAGTTCACGGGACAGGTCCGCGGGGCCGAACGACAACGTGTGGACCCGTGCGTCGGCCGACGCGAGCGAGGGCGCGTTGAGGATGCCCGCCGCTGTCTCGACCAAGGGGATGATGCCGATCCGGCCGTCGTCGGCCCCCGCCGATCGCTCCGCGCGAGTGAGGAGTTCGCTCACGCGCCGGATACGGTCCGGTTCGGCGCTCATGGGGACCATGACCAGATCCAGCCGGTGCAGCACGGGCTCAAGGGCGGTCAGGTCGTCCTCGGCAAAACCGCTGTCCACGGCGTTGATTCGGACGCACAGCACCGGCACACCAGCGGTGGGTAGCGCGGACAGCGCCGTCACGGCCGCGTCGCGCGCGGCGTCTTTCCTCGACACCGCCACCGCGTCTTCGAGATCGACCGCGACGCCGGCGGCCGCACTGGCGGCCGCCTTGGCGATGCGGTCGGGCCGGTCGCCCGGCACGAACAGCAGGGTGCGAAGCAGAGGAAGGGCGCGAGTCGGTCGCCCGCCCATCAGTCGGCGTACCAGTTCGGCAGGTCGTCCTGCATGTCCACCCACACCGACTTGATCCGGGTGTAGTGCTCCATCACGGCCTGTCCGCCCTCGCGCCCGTAACCGGACTGCTTGTAGCCGCCGAACGGAACGAGGTGGTTGATGGTGCGGGTGGTGTTGACCCAGATCAGTCCGGCCGCAATGCTCGCCGCGACCCGGTGCGCGCGGGACACGTCCCGCGTCCACACCGATCCGGCCAGGCCGTACTCCGTGTCATTCGCCTTGGCCACGGCGTCGGCCTCGTCGGTGAATGACATGACACCGGTCACCGGCCCGAAGATCTCCTCGCGGATCATCCGCATGTCGCGGTTGACGCCGTCGAGGATGGTCGGCGAGTAGTAGTAGCCCTGCGCCAGCGGGGCTTCCGTGGGCTGCGTGCCGCCGCAGACCAGATTCGCTCCCTCCTGGATGCCGCTGGCGACGTACCCGGCGATCCGTTCGCGATGCTGTGCGGAAATCTGGGCGCCCATCTGGGTGCGCTCGGACAGCGGATCGCCCACGCGGATGCGCCGTGCCAGTGCGGCGAACCGGTCCAGGAATTCGTCGTGGATGGTGTCCTGGACGAAGATTCGCGATGCCGCCTGACAGGTCTGACCCGCGGCCGAGAAGATGCCGTAAGCGGTGCGGTGAACCGCGGCATCGAGGTCGGCGTCGTCGAAGATCACGGTGGGTGACTTGCCGCCCAGTTCGAAGGTGACGAGTTTGAGATCGCTTGCCGCGGTGGCCGCGATCTGCTTGCCCACCTCGGTCGAACCGGTGAAGGCGATCTTGTCGACATCCGGATGGGCGACCAGCGCGGCGCCGGCTTCCTCGCCGATTCCGGTCACCACGTTGAAGACTCCGTCGGGCAGTCCCACCTCGGCGATGAGCTGAGCGAACACGACCGCGGAGACCGAGGTCTCCTCGGCGGGTTTGAGGATGATGGTGTTACCGCCTGCCAGGGCGGGCGACAGCTTCCACGCGAGCATGAGCAGCGGCGAGTTCCAGGGCACGATCGCGCCGACCACACCCACCGGTTCGCGGCGGGTGTAGCTGAAGGCCGTGGCCGCCTGGGGATGGGTCTCACCCACCGTCGTCTGGCACACACCCGCGAAGTACTCGAAATAGCGTACGACCGCGTCGATCTCGGCACGCACCTCGCGGACCGGTTTGCCGTTGTCGCGGGACTCGATGACCGTGAGTTGATCCCGGTGCCGGTCGACCACTGCGGCGATCTTCATCAGGAATCGGCCGCGGTCGGCGGGCGACACAGCGCCCCACGGCCCTTCGAAGGCTGCGCGCGCCGCGCGCACGGCACGGTCGATGTCGGTCGAATTGGCCCGCGGCAACCGTGCCCACACCCGCCCGGAGCGGGGTTCGTAGGAGTCGAACGTGGCGCCGTCGGCAGCGGAAACCGCCTCTCCGGCAATGAACATCGACAGATCGGCGACGTCGGAGGCGGCGTCCGGGTTCGTGAGGGTGGCGACGTCGGACGGGCGGAAGGTGGTGACTGTCATGCTTGGGTCTCCTGCGGCAGTAGTACGGGCTTGATCTCCTGGAAACTCTGCATCCGTCCCATCACCGAATCGATGTCGCGGAGCTGATAGTGGCCGGTGATCAGCCGGTCGAAGGGCAGCCGATCGGCGTAGCGTTCCAGGATGGTGAGTGCAGTGCGGTAATGCGAGAGGTCACCCGAGAAGGAACCGATGACGTTGAGGTTCTTCTTGGTGATGGTGCCGGGGGCAATGGTGGTGACCCCGGCGCCGAGTTGGCCGACCACCAGGTAGCGGCCGTCCGGTGCGGCCATTTCCACGCCTTCGGCGAAGGCCGCGGGGTGGCCCGAGAACTCTGCGACCAGATCGGCGCCCAGGCCGTCGGTGGCATCCCGGATCATCGCCAGCCGATCATCCGGATCTGGATGGGCGGCAAGGGAGATCACGTCATGGGCGCCGAACTCCGAGGCGATCTCCAGGCGGGTGTCCGGCGCGCCGACGGTGATCACCCGGCCTGCGCCCGCCTGCGCGAACAGACCGGTCGCCAGAATTCCCAGTGGCCCTGCACCCTGGACCACGACGGTGTGCTCGGGCCCGACGCGGCCGGCCTGTTCGACCGCGTTGACCACGGACCGCAGCGCACAACTCGCCATGCTGGCAAGGTCGTCGGGCACGCCGTCGGGGACGCGGAGGCGGCCGGACCCGGGCAGCACGTAGGAGTGTTGCGCCAGACCGCCCAGCAGGTTGGGCCACTGGTCCATGGTGGCCTGGCCGTACGGGATCTTGTTGCGGCACAACGTGGGACGCTTTTTGGCGCACATGACGCAGCGGCCGCAGACAGCGTGGGTCCACAGGATGCGGTCACCGATCTGCAACGGCTGACCGGCCGAGTCGACGTCGGCGCCGTCGCCGATCGCGATGATCCGGCCGACCATCTCGTGCCCGAGGATCAACGGCAGCCCGACGGGGATGGCGAGTGAGCCTTCCCAGCAGTGCACATCGGTACCGCACAGTGAGCAGGCCACGATCTCGACGAGCAGCCCGCCTGGCGCCACGGTCTGCGGGACGGCGACCTCTTCCAGCGTGAGCGGTTCACCGAAATTCCGCACCACGGCTGCCTGTGTGGATTTCGGCAGCGTCGTCGCCCTCATCGCTGAACCTCCGCGACGTCGGAGGCGACCCCGGGAACGGCGGTCGCCGAATTGTCGGCGCGCACCTTGCCCCAGACGGCCATGACGAGATAACTCACCAGGCAGACTCCGGCGATGTAGGTGGCGATGGGCCAGGTTGCGCCGTCGCTGCGAAGCAGCAGCGCCGCGGCGATGAGCGGCGTGAAGCCACCGACGATGGCCGCGCCGAGTTGGTAACCCAGTGAGGCGCCGGTGAACCGGACTTCCGTGCTGAACAGGGCCGAGAAGTAACTGGCCTGTGCGGCGTACATCAACGAGTGCCCGACCGCCAGGCCGACGATCAACGCGATCAGCAGCGTCCAGCCGGAGTTGGCGCCCGCGAGCCAGAAGAACGGGAACGCGAACAGCACCATGAAGCCTGCACCACCCATGTAGACGGTTCGCGTGCCGACCCGGTCGGCGAGCACGCCGAACGCCCCGATCGTGATGATGGCGACGACGGACGCGATGAGAATGCCGTTGCGCGCGGTCGATTCGCCGGCACCGTTTTTGGCCAGGGTCAGTGCGAACACCGTGATCAGGTAGAACGTGCAGGTTTCGGCGGCCTTCGCGGCGAACGTGACGAAGATGCCCCGCCGCCCGGTGCGGAACGCTTCCACCAGCGGGATGCGCTTCTTCTCCTGCTCGGGTTCGATCGACCGGGTGGCCATTGCCGCTGCGAACTCCGGGGATTCGGTGATCGCGCGGCGTAGCCACAGGCCGACGAGCATGAGCACGGCGCCGAGGATGAACGGTATGCGCCATCCCCAGCTCAGGAACTGCTCCTCGGGCAGCAGCATGAACCCGCCGAGCACCAGACTGGCGAGCACCAACCCCGCGTAGATACCCATCTGCGGGCAGCTGCCGTAGAAACCGCGGCGGCTCTCAGGCGCGTGCTCGATGGTCATGATGGACGCGCCGCCCCATTCGCCTCCGTGTGCGAGCCCCTGCAGGATCCGCAGCGTGACCAGGAGGACGGGGGCCAGTGTGCCGATCGACGCGTAGGTCGGGAGTATCCCGATGCCGACGGTGGAGACACCCATCAACGCGAGCGTCGCGATCAGAACGCTCTTGCGCCCGAACTTGTCCCCGAAGTGGCCTGCGATGATGCCGCCGACCGGGCGTGCCACGAAACCCACGCCGAAGGTGGCCAGGGCGAGCAGTGTGCCGACCGCCGGGTCCTCGTTGTGGAAGTACAGCGCGCCGAAGATCGTCGCGGACAGTGCGCCGTAGAGATAGAAGTCGTAGAACTCGAGCATCGATCCGATGCCACTGGCGAGCGCCACGCGCCGGACGAGTCGCTCGTTCGGCGCCGCAGGCGCAGCGGGATTGGTCATGAACTCACTCGCTTCGTTGAGGTGGGTTGGAGGGTGCGGCCTATCACGCCGGCCTCGGCCAGCGCATCCACGACATCATCGGGATAGGCCAATTCGGTCCGTAGGATCTCGTCGTTGTGTTCTCCGACGGCAGGGCCCGGATGGCGGATCTGGCCTGGTGTACGAGACAACTGGGCGATCAGGCCCTGCATTCGCACCGCACCAAGGGTGGGGTGGTCGACGGTGACGATGCTGCCCCGTTCGGTGAAGTGCGGATCGGCGACGATGTCCGCCGCGGTGTACACGGGGCCCGCCGTCGCCCCGACCGACTCGAACATGGCCAGTACATCGGCGTTGTCGCGTTGCCCGACCCAGGACGCGATCGCCTCGTCGATCGTCTCGCGGTGTTCGATTCGGCCGGAGATGTCCGAGAACCATTCGGCGTCAGCCAGATCCGGCCGTCCGACCGCACGCATGATGCGTTGTGCGGTCGCGGTGGTGGCGCCGGAGAGCGCGATCCAGCGCCCGTCACGGGTGCGGTAGCACTCGCGGGGAACGTTGAAGCCCGTTCGGCTTCCCTGTCGTGTCGGCAGGGTGCCGAGCTGGTCGTACGCCGACGTCTGGGCGCCCAGGATCCAGAACAGGGGTTCGTAGATGGACAGGTCGACGACCTGCCCATGGCCGGTCGCCTCGGCGTGACGCAGCGCGATCATGGTGGCGAAGGCGCCGGCGAGTGCGGCGACGCCGTCGGCCAGCGGCCATTGCGGAAGTACCGGGGGACCGTCGGCGGCGCCGTTGGTGTCGGCGAACCCGGACATGGCCTCGGCGATCGTGCCGAAACCCGGACGGGACCTGTAGGGGCCGGTCTGCCCGAACCCCGAGACACGCACCACGACGAGTTTCGGGTTGGCCGCGATCAGGTCCTCCGGATCGAGGCCCCACTTCTCCAGGGTCCCGGGACGGAAGTTCTCGATGAACACATCCGCGTCGGCCAGCAGTCGACGCATCACGTCGGCGCCGCGGGGATCCGAGAGCGACAGGCTGATGTCGCGCTTGTTCCTTCCGACGAGCGCCCACCACAGCGATTCGCCGTCCTTGCGCCACTCCCATTGCCGCAGACCGTCACCGTGCGGGTGTTCGACCTTGATCACATCGGCCCCGAAGTCCCCGAGGAGCGTCGCAATCATGGGCCCCGCGTAGATCGTGGCGCCGTCGACGACCCGGACTCCTCGAAGCGGCGGCGGCTGAGCGGAAGTTGTATCAAACATTTAATTAAATTAGCGCCCGAGTGAGCCCCGACACAAGTGGCCCCCGGCGTGACGCGGTCCGGCGCAGGTCAGAAGCAGGCCCGGCTGTTAGGCCGATGGGTTTTTCGACGATTGTCGCCGTGTCGAGACACGGTCCAGAAAAGGGTTCTCAGCTCGCCGGGGCGAGCATGATGTCGAGAAACCGGTCAGGCCGGCCCGACGTCGCGAGCGCCTCAGCCGAGTCGATCAAGTGCAGCATGCCGATACCTGCCGCGAACGTGGCCTCGCCGCGCAGCCGGGCTTCGTCGGGATCGAACCCGTGATCTTCGAACGCCTTGATGACCGCCATCCGCACGCGGTGGTCGGCGGCGCGCACGTTGGCCGCGGCGATCTCGTCGGTGCGCGCCCATTCGCGCATGGCGCGTTCCAGCATCCAGTGCTGCGGGCTCATGAGCGCCTCGATCATCTTCGACAGACGCTCGCGCGGCGGCAGGTCCTCCATTTCGGCCAGGGACCTGCGGTCGTTCTCCAGGAACGTGTTCCACGACGCCACCAGGGCGGCGCGATAGGCCTTCATGTCGGTGAAGTGCCAGTAGAAGCTGCCGCGGGTGGCGCCGACCTGCTCACACAACCGCTCGATCTTCAGTGCCCGCATACCGTCCGAGGCCAGCAATTCATAGCCGGCCTGCAGCCAGTCGTCGGCCGTCAGGGTGCCGGGTGCTCTACGAGGCTCACGTGCCACCCGGACAGATTAGGGGGTGGCGGCACGTGAGCGCGCGTGATCAGGCGGTCGCCTTGACGGCCTGCGCGTGCAGGCCGTAGGGCACGGCCTCGAGCAGCGTCACCCCGATGCGTGCGCCGGTGGGCGTCTCGTACTCGCGGTGCTCACCCGGGCGCGCCCCGAGGATCGCGCTGCCCAGCGGCGACTGCACGGAGTACACCTCGAGGTCGCCGTACTCGGCGCCGCGGACACCGAGCAGGAAGGTTTCGGTGTCATCGGAACCGTCCCACCGCACGGTCAGCACCATGCCGGGCTCGGCGACGCCGTCGTTGGGCGGGGTCTCACCGACCTCGGCGTGCAGCAGCAGATCGTGGATCTGCTGGATGCGGGCCTGCCGGGCACGCTGGACGGCCACCTGGTTCTCGTCGGAATCCGAGGCGGCCTCGGTGGCGATCAGTTCCCGCAACGTCGACAGCTCCTGCTGGAGTCGTTCATGTGCCTGCGGAGACATCCAGATGCGTTGGGGTGCATTCATTTTTCCTCCTGAGGTAGCTGAGAATTGTCGTCAGGGGCGGGACGTTGCGCACCGCCCCTGACGACGCGAGAGGCCCGTTCCGGGCCGCGAATGGCTTGAGTTGGCCTGAGAGGTGAATCGCTAACGCAGCGGGTTGAATTCGCGCAGTGCGTCGGGTTCCTTGCCGGTGGTGAGGTACTCGGCGAGCAGACGTCCGGTGATCGGGCCGTGCGCCAGACCCCACATCCCGTGTCCGCCTGCGACATACACGCCGGGCGCGACTTCGCCCACCAGCGGGCGCCCGTCCGGTGTCACCGGCCGCGGGCCCACCCACACGTCGGTGCGCTCGTCCCAGCGCACGCCGTCGAGCAGCGGTGTGGCCGACGCGATGATCGCGTCGACGCGGGCCGGTTGTACCGGATCGTCGGGGGAGCGGAACTCCATGGTGCCCGCGACCCGCAGGCCGCCCTGGTACGGCGTGCACGCCACCCGCGCGTCGGGCAGGTAGATCGGCGTGGGCACCGGCCGGTCGACCGGCACGGTGAACGAGTAGCCGCGGCCCGCGCGCACAGGCGTCGGCACCCAGGCCTTCACCAGCCTGGACAGCCACGCGCCGGTCGCGATCACCGCGGCATCGGACTGGATCTCCCCGTCGGCGAGCACGATGCGTACACCGGGCTTCGACGGTTGCACGTCGAGCACCTCGCCGGTGCGGATCGTGGCGCCCCTGGCGACGACGGCGTCGGCCAGGGCATGGACGAACCGCCCCGGATCCACGAAGCGCTGCCCCTCGACGCTGACGGCGGTGGTGATCCGCGGCGACGCCAGCGGAACCTGTTCGCGCACTTCATCGCTCGTCAGCTGGGTGAACTTCACGTCCTGGCCCAGGTCGGCCATGCGCTGCAACTCGGTCAGCAGATGCCCGGCCTGCCGGTCGGTTTCGAACAGCGCGGTGATGGGCGCATCGGTGGTGACCGCGTCCACGCCGTTGGCCATCAGGACGTCATAGGCCTCTATGCACTCCTCGTTGAGCGGCAGGTTGGCCTTGGCGGCCCTGGTCCACGACGACAGGCGGCAGTTGAGCGCGAACCTGGTGAGAAACGCCCACAGGCCCACCCCTGCGGTGAGCGGGATGTGAAGCGGTGCAGTCGGACTCGCGAGCGAGCGCAACCCGTAGCGCAGGACGGCGGGGTCGTTCAGCGGGATCGTCAGGGTAGGAGACACCCAACCCGCGTTGCCCCACGACGCGCCCGCGGCAACGCCGGTGCGGTCGACCACGGTGACGTCGACTCCGCGTTCCTGCAGGAACCAGGCGGTGGACAGCCCCACGATGCCGGCACCCACGACGACCGCGCCGCGCGGACCGCCGTCAATCCGTTCACCGTCGACCACGATTCCACCTCCATGACAGTTTCAAGGCGCCATCGAACTCTGTTGCCTTGCTGATGCCTCCATGGTGAGGGGATCGCCCGGTCAGGGGTTTGCGCCTGCACCACAAACGCGGGCGTGGGATTTGTCGAGGCGCTACAGCGGTTCGGGTCAGCTGAGATGCTCGCTCGCGGCGAGCTGGATCATCATCGCCAACCGCTTGCGCGGGTCGGTGAGCTCGAGGTTGGTCACCTCGGCCATCCTGCGCAGCCGGTAGCGCACGGTGTTCTCGTGCACGCCGAGCATGCGGCCCGCCTCGGCGAGATCGCCCTGCGCCTGCAACCAGGCCTGCAGGGTCGGCGCGTAGTGCGTGCCGTGCGCCTGGTCGTGGCGGCGCAGCTCGGCGACGGGACCACGCTGCGGAGCGCGGCCCGATTGTGCGGCCACCCGCAGCCGTTGCAGCAGGATGTCGTCCCAGGCCTCGTCGTAGACGGGCACCGCACCGCCGTGGCGCACCTCGTGCAGCGCAAGGCATTCGTCGGCCTCACGGCGGGCCAGCACCAGTTCGGCCGCGACCGCCGGACCGCTGACGCCTGCAACCACCGATACCGGATCGGGCAGTGCCGCGCGCAGCCCGGTCACCCACGTCGTCGCGGTGTCGGGGTCGGGACTCGGCAGCACGGTGTACACGGTGTTGTCGGCGAGGGCGCTGCGACCCGGTCGCGACCAGCCGAACCCGGCCGTCGCGCGTTCGAACGCCAGCAGCAGCGCGGAATGTCCCTCGTCGGCGGTGTGCGCCCGCAGCGCGATCACCCGCAGCGGGGTCTGCGGCAACGCGAGCCGGCTGGCGACGGTCGCGGCGTCGGCGGCGCCCTCCAGGAGGCGGATCACCAGGTCGGATTCCACCTGGCGTTCCAGATCGGCGCTCGCGCGTGACCGCAGCAGATGCACCGCCACCATGCGTGCGCCGTCGGCCAGCGCGGCCCTGTTCGCCTCGGGAAGCGGCTGCGCGCACGTCACCCACACCGAGCCCAGAAGCTCGCGGCCCGCGCGGGCCGCGACCACCATGCGCCCGGTCAGCCCCTGCTCCGGGTCGCCCGCGACGAACAGCGGTTCGTCGGACTCGGCGAGATGGCGGAACACGCCGCGCTCGGCGAACAGTGTCCGCAGACGCTCGGGCGCCTGCCTGCTGAGGATCGTCTCGGCCCGAGCCGGATCGGCGTCGTGCTGCAACCGTGAATACGCCAGCACCGACGAACGACGGTCCTCGATGGTCACCGAGCCGCCGACGGTCTCGGCCAGGCTGTCGGCCAGCGCGAACAGGTCGGTGGGTCCCCGTCCGGACTCGGTCTCGCGGCCTTCGAGCACCAGGCCGTAGACCACCGCGGCGAGTTCACTCCAGGAGACCTCGGGTTCGACCAGCATCACCGCGATGCCGTCCGGGGCAGTCGTGAGGTCTTCGTCGGTCGCGCGGACCAGCACCACCACGGCATGTGCGGCCTCGGCCCACTCCAGCGCGTCGGCGAGCGAGGCCGCGCCCACGGCGAGCAGGACGTCGCCGACCACCGGACCCGGTTCGTGCATCACGACGCTGCGCAACTCGGTCGACCGGGGCGTGGAGCACAGCTTGAGGTGGATGCCGTATCCACCCAGCACATTGATCAGCCGGTCGAGTGTGACCACGGACTGAGCCTATCCAGGCCTGCCCCCGTGTTCTCCGCTTACGGACCTGCCGCGAGCGTGGCCTTGCCGTTACGGTCGAAACCGCCGCGATCACGCCACGTGAGATCGACCACATCGCCCGGATAGTGCTGGTCGAGCACCAGCGTGAGCGTGCGGGCCGTATCCAGCGGGGTGCCCTCGATGGACATCAGGATGTCGCCGGGTACCAGGCCCGCCGCCTCGGCGGGGCCACCACGCAGCACGTCCTGGATGATCACGCCGCCACCGGACCGCTGCGCGGTGCGCACCCCGACCCCCAGCAGTGTGGGCGGGCCGATGTGGACCTCCGGCGACGGGGTGCGCGACCGGATCTGGTTGGCGACGGCCATCGCGTCGTTGATCGGGATCGCGAAGCCCTTGCCGCCGGGACCCATGCGGAAGTTCACCGACGCGGCCGTCGTCACGCCGACGACCTGACCTGCGCCGTCGACGACGGGACCGCCCGAGTCGCCGGCGCGCACGGGTGCGGCGAACTCGATCAGGCCGGTCAGTTCGTCCTTGGTGCCGGTCAGGGAATCCTCGGCGTTGACGGTCCGGCCGAACGCCGTGACGGTGCCGACCTCACGCGTGAGCGGGGCGTTGGAGCCGTACGCGTTGCCCAGCGCGACGACGGGTTCACCCTCGACCAGGCTGCGCGAATCGCCGATCGACGCGGTCGGCAGCCCGCCTGCGCCGCGCAACTGCAGCACCGCGATGTCGGCGCGGCGGTTGTAGCCCACCAGATCGGCCATGAACGATGCACCGTTGACCGTGGCGTTGATGGTGTTGGCACCCTGCACCACGTGGTAGTTGGTGAGCACCTCGCCGTTGGGCGACAGGACGAAACCGGTGCCGACGCCGTAGGCCTGCTGATAGTCGACGACCGTGTCGATGCGGGCCACCGCGGGTTCCACCGCGGCCGCCGCGGCAAGCGGGTCAGCGGGTTCAGCGGCGGCCGGTGCCGCGGGAAGCAGCAGCGTCGCGAAAGCGACGAGGGCCGCGAGGATCACCGATCCGAATTGTCGCGAGCGTGGTTTGCCCATGCACCCATCTTGGCGGCGACTGACGTCGCTGTCGACGCGCGCGCTCACTCCTCGACTGTGATGCCGCCGCGGGAGCGCCGCCGGAACCGCGAGCTGCCACCCTTGTTCGCCTTGTTCGACGGCCGTCGGTTGCGCAGTTTGCCGCCCGACGAATCGTCGGTGTCGGCGCCGTCGAGGCTCTCGGCTTCCACTGCCGTGGACTCGGGCTCGACAGCTTTCGACTCGGGTTCGGCGGCTCTCGGCTCGTCGTTGTTCTCGGACGTCGCGTCCTCGGTCTCGTCGTCGGTCTGGTCGGCGTCCTCGTCGGACGCCTCCACAGCGGTGTCGTCCGACGGTTCGTCCGCGCTGTCCTCGGCCCGCTCGGTGGCGTCTTCGCCTTCGCCGGCCTCGTCTTCGTCGGCCGCGTCTTTGTCGATCTCGTCGGCGTCCGCCGTGTCCTTGGCCGCGCGCGTGTTGCGCCGCACGGCGTTGACCTTGGGCTTGACCGGTTTCGGCGGCGGGGGCGGCAGCTCGGCGATGAAGGCGAGGTAGAAGCCGAAGGCGCCCAGCAGGGCGAGGGCCGCCGCGGCGCCGTAGATACCGAAAAGCCACGAACCGGCACTGTCGAGCGACACCCAGATCTCGGCGATCGCGGTGCCGACGATCAGCACACCCGCGAGGACGTGGAACACGATCGAGGTGGTGCGAAGCCGCAACGCGAGTTCGGGCGTACCGAGCTCCGGGCGGCGGGTGCGCAGGAGCGTGAACACGACCGGCAGAGCGGTGAGCGCGACCAGCACGCCGGTCACGATCCGCAGAACCGTTCCCAGCGTGGGCGACGTCTCACCCATCAACTCGGGCCAGCGGGGGATGACGAAGAAGAAGAACAGGCCGGCGGCAATGAGGGTGGACGCCACATGCCAGGTCACCGCGACGGTGCGGCCCATACTCCTCCTTGGTCCAGCTATGGCCCGGGGTGCGACCGGGAGCTGTGAAGCTCCTGGTCGCACCCCGGGACCTCGTGCGGAGGATGCGGGATTTGAACCCGCGAGGGCTATTAACCCAACCCGCGTTCCAGGCGAGCGCCATAGGCCACTAGGCGAATCCTCCGTCGGCAATGGTAACCGAAGCCCCCACCTGTCCCGAAAACTCGGGGTCGGCGGCACGTACTACACTCATCGTGGACCCCGCGCGGCGTCCATCCTGTGAACTCCCCCAGGGCCGGAAGGCAGCAAGGGTCAACGGGCTCTGGCGGGTGCGCGGGGTCCCCTTGATCGCCCCGGGAAGCGGGGATCCACACCAATCGAGATTCGGGTGAAAGGCGCGCCGTGTCGTTCCAGTCCCTCGGGCGCGACGATCTGCTCGCGCAGCACGAGCTCCAGCAGCGCAACTACGCCGAGCTCCAGGCCAAGCAACTGAAACTCGACCTGACCAGGGGCAAGCCTTCCCCCGAGCAGCTGGATCTGTCGAACGGCCTGCTGAGCCTGCCCGGCGACGGCGCCGACGCCTACCGCGACGGTCACGGCACCGACACCCGCAACTACGGCGGCGTGCAGGGCCTGCCCGAGCTGCGCGCGATCTTCGCCGAGCTACTGGGCCTGCCCGTCGAGAACCTCATCGCGGGCAACAACGCGAGCCTGGAGATGATGCACGACTCCGTCGTGTTCTCGCTGCTGCACGGAGGCCTCGACTCACCGCGGCCGTGGTCGGCCGAGCCGACGGTGAAGTTCCTGTGCCCGGCACCCGGCTACGACCGTCACTTCGCGATCACCGAGTCGTTCGGGATCGAGAACGTGCCCGTGCCCATCCGCGAGGACGGCCCCGACGTCGACGTCATCGAACAGCTCGTCGCGTCCGACCCGACCATCAAGGGCATGTGGTGCGTCCCGGTGTACTCCAACCCGACGGGCGCCACCTACTCCACCGACGTGATCCGTCGTCTCGTTCAAATGCCAACGGCGGCAAAAGATTTCCGCCTCATGTGGGACAACGCCTATGCGGTCCACACATTGACCGACGAGTTCGTCGAACCGGTCGACGTGCTGGGCCTGGCCGCAGCGGCCGGCAACCCGAACCGCCCGCTGGTGTTCGCGTCGACATCCAAGATCACCTTCGCCGGCGCGGGCGTGAGCTTCCTGGGCGCCTCGGCGGACAACATCGCGTGGTACCTCAAGCACGCGGGCAAGAAATCGATCGGCCCGGACAAGGTCAACCAGTTGCGCCACCTGCGCTTCTTCGGCGACGCCGACGGCGTGCGCAGGCAGATGCAGCGTCACCGCGAACTCATCGCACCGAAGTTCGCACTGGTGGCCGAGATCCTCGAAGACCGCCTCGGTGAGTCGAAGATCGCGTCGTGGACCGACCCCAAGGGCGGCTATTTCGTGAGCCTGGACGTGTGGCCCGGAACGGCCAAGCGCACCGTGGCACTGGCCAAGGACGCGGGCATCGCCGTGACCGAGGCCGGCTCGGCGTTCCCCTACCGGAAAGACCCGGAAGACAAGAACATCCGCATCGCGCCGACCTTCCCGTCGCTGCCCGATGTGCGTGACGCGATCGACGGTCTGGCGACGTGTGCACTGCTCGCGGCCACCGAGGCCCTGCTGGGCGACAAGTAGTCGGGACCTATCGGTAGCCTTCACCCGTGGCTCTCTACCGCAAGTACCGCCCGGCAACCTTCTCCGAAGTTGTTGGGCAGGAGCATGTCACCGAGCCGCTGTGCACTGCGCTCACCGCGGGCCGGATCAACCACGCGTACCTGTTCTCGGGTCCGCGCGGCTGCGGTAAGACGTCGTCGGCGCGCATCCTGGCCCGCTCGCTCAACTGTGAGCAGGGGCCGACGCCGACGCCGTGCGGCGTGTGCGACTCGTGCGTGGCGCTGGCGCCCAACGGGCCCGGCAACGTCGACGTCGTCGAACTCGACGCGGCCAGCCACGGCGGTGTGGACGACACCCGCGAACTGCGCGACCGCGCGTTCTACGCGCCGGCCCAGTCGCGGTACCGCATCTTCATCGTCGACGAGGCGCACATGGTCACCACGGCCGGCTTCAACGCGCTGCTCAAGATCGTCGAGGAGCCGCCGGACCACCTGATCTTCGTGTTCGCCACCACCGAACCCGAAAAGGTGCTGCCGACCATCCGCTCGCGCACGCACCACTACCCGTTCCGCCTGCTGGCGCCCCGCACCATGCGGCCGCTTCTTGAGCGCATCTGCGCCGAGGAGAACGTCGAGGTCGACGACGCCGTGTATCCGCTGGTCATCCGCGCCGGCGGCGGATCTCCGCGTGACACGCTCTCGGTGCTCGACCAGCTGCTGGCCGGTTCCGAGCAGGGCGCCAACGGCAACCACATCACCTACCAGCGCGCGCTGTCGCTACTCGGGGCCACCGACCTGGCGCTCATCGACGACGCCGTCGAGGCGCTCGCCGCGAACGACGCCGCGGCGCTGTTCGGCGCCGTGGAGGCCGTGGTCGACGCGGGCCACGATCCGCGCCGCTTCGCCACCGATCTGCTGGAACGGTTCCGCGACCTGATCGTGCTGCAGGCCGTGCCCGACGCCGTCACCCGCGGCGTGGTCGACGCGCCCACCGACGTGCTTGAGCGGATGCGTGAGCAGGCCGAACGCCTCGGGGCGGGGACGCTGACCCGTTACGCCGAGGTGGTGCACGCGGGCCTCGGCGAGATGCGCGGTGCCACCGCGCCGCGTCTGCTGCTCGAAGTGATGTGCGCGCGGTTGCTGCTGCCGTCGGCGGCCGACACCGAATCGGCGCTGCTGCAGCGCATCGAACGCATCGAGACCCGGCTCGACATGTCCATCCCGGCCGGCGAGGCGTCCTCGGGCGTTGCGCCCGCAGAACCGGCCAAGCAGTTCGTGCGTCGCAGCCAGGCCGCCGCCGCTTCGCCGCCTGCCGCCGAACCCGCACCGGCCACGCCGCCCACTCCTGCCGCGCCGCCCACTCCTGCCGCGCCGCCGGCCCCCGCAGTTGCCGCGCCGCCCGCACCGGCTCCCGCTCCGCAGGCACCGCGTCCGGAGCCTCCCGTGGCACGCCCGGCCCCCGAGCCGCCACCGCGCCCGGCGCCCGAACCCGTGGCGCCGCCCCCACCTGCCGCACCCGTACCTGCCGCAGCGCCTGCGGCGCCGGCCCCGGCAGCGGAAACCGGTTCTGTGCCAGGGCAACCCAACGCCGCCGCGGTGCGCAGCATGTGGTCGACCGTGCGCGAGAAGGTCCGCCAGCGCAGCCGCACCACCGAGGTGATGCTGTCCGGTGCGATCGTGCGCGCGGTCGAAGGTGACACGCTGGTGCTCAGCCACGAGTCGGCGCCCCTGGCCAAACGTCTCACCGAATCGCGCAACTCCGAGGTGATCCGCGAGGCCCTCAAGGATGCGCTGGGTGTCAACTGGAAGGTCCGCTGCGTCACGGGTGCACCCGAAGCGGCAGTGGCGGCCCCACCCGCGGCGACCGGTGGCGCGGCCCCGCAGGCGCCCGCCCCGGATCCGGTCGAGATCGCGCGTGCCGAGGAGGACGACATGCTGGCCGAGGCGGCCGCCGAGCCGTCGGAGTCGATGCCGCGCCGCGACCCCGAAGAGGTGGCGCTCGAACTGCTGCAGAACGAACTCGGGGCCCGGCGCATCGACGGGTAGTCGGCGCCAGGCCCCTGGTTCGCGGTTCGTGGTTGCTAGGCGGACCACCAGGGCCGCAACGGCAGTCCACCGTCCTTGCCCTGATCGTCAAGCTTGACCGCCAGAACCTGGTGCAGCTGAACCACATTGGTCTCGAAGCCCAGACGTGAGCCGGCCATGTACAGGCCCCACACCTTCGCGGTGGGCAGCCCGACCTCTTCGACCGCCTCGTCCCAGTGCTCGACCAGGTTGCGGCACCAGTCGCGCAGCGTCATCGCATAGTGGTTGCGCAGGTTCTCCTCGTGGATCACCTCAAGGCCCACGTCCTGGGCCTCGGTGATGATGCGGCCCGAGCCGGTGAGCTCCCCGTCGGGGAACACGTACCTGTCGATGAACCCGCCGGCCGATGGCGCCGACCGGTTGTCCGGGCGGGTGATGCAGTGGTTGAGCAGCAGGCCACCGGTGCGCAGCTTCGACTTGAGGAAGTTGAAGTACGCCGGGTAGTTGTGCACGCCGATGTGCTCGGTCAGCCCGATCGAGGACACCGCGTCGAACCCGGATTCGATGACGTCGCGGTAATCACCGTGACGCACCTCGGCCAGATCGGTGAGACCTTCCTGGGCGATGGCCTTCTGCGCCCACGTCGCCTGTTCGCGGCTGAGCGTGACACCGAGCGCCTTGACGCCGTGGCGGGCCGCGTAGCGGACCATGCCGCCCCAGCCGCAGCCCACGTCGAGCAACCGGTCACCGGGCTTCAGGCGCAGCTTCTCGAACACCAGGCGGTACTTGTTGTCCTGGGCCTCTTCGAGGGTCGCGTCCTCGGTGGGGTAGCACGCGCACGTGTAGGTCATCGACGGGCCCAGCACCCACTCGTAGAACGTGTTCGACACGTCGTAGTGGTGGTGGATGGCCTCGGCGTCGCGGGTCTTGCTGTGCCGCAGGCCCTCCATGATGCGGCGCCACCGGGGCAGCGCCTCCTGCGGCGGCGGTGCGATCGGCTTGAGGTGCTCGATGCCGATGGAGCGCACGATGTTCGCCAGCACACGCGCAGGCGGGCGCTTGAACTCCATGCGTTCGGCCAGGGCGCGCAGCAGCGGGTAGGGATCGCCGGGATGCACGCCGTGCGGCTCCAGGTCACCGGAGACATACGCACGGGCCAGGCCCAGATCGCCGGGTGCCGTGGCCAGATAGGTGGTCCCACGCGGGGTCTTGAGGTCCAGACCCATCGTGGCGTCCTCGGGACCGGCCGAGCTGCCGTCGTACGCAGTGAACTTCAGCGGCTCCTTACCCGCGGCGAAGATCTCGAGGATCTCGGCCAGGGTGAGCTTGCGGTCCGCTGTGGACGTCTCGCGTTCTTTGAATGTGGTCATTGTCTTTGCACCGCCTTCGAATACAGGTCTAGCAGACGTGAATCCGGGTCGTACGTCTTCTTGACGGTGTTGTAGACCTCACCGCCGTACAGCTCGTCGAATTCGTCACGTGTGTAATAAGCGTCCGAGTACAAAGATTTGTGCCCGTCCAGCTCCGCGACTTTTTTCTCGATGAGGCGGTTGGTGTGGCCCTCCTCGGGGCCCACCGGCACCGATGACCAGAAACCGATGTTGACGTAGGTGTGGTGCGCCTTCAGCGGATACAGGGGCCACGAGGCACCGCCGTCGGCGCTGTCACGCAACCGTAGGGGGCACAGCCAGATCGGCTCGATCGGCACATTCTGCAGGAACCACTCGACAAAGTCCGCGCACCGCTCGATGGGCACCTCGACGTCCTGGACCACCCGCTCGCGCGGCGGGCGCCCGTTGCGCTTCTCGATACGGTCGGCGATGTCGTACCGCTGGTCGTAGGCCACCAGCTTCCAGTAGAAGCTGCTGCGGCGCAGCCGCCGCGGCCAGAACCTGCGGATCACCGGATGCTGAGCGCCGAATGCCCGTGAGCACCAGAACCAGTCGGTGTCCCAGCGCCACAGGTAGTCGTGGATGGTCAGCCGGTCGTGTTTCTCGGCGCCGGTGTCGCCGTCATGCTGGATCGACCGGTAGAAGATCTGCTGACCTGTGTAATCGCTGACCGGCCCCGGCGTTTTCGTCTTGAAGCCAACACACAGGTAACTCTCAGTCGCGCTGAACACCACGCCGTCGAGGTAGTCGACGGGTTCACCGTCCAGCCCGCCGGTCTCGATGATCCGGTCCAGCGCCGCGACCAGATCGGTGATCGAGTGAAAGCGCAGGTGGCGCAACGCCACAAACGGGTGCACGGGCTCCAGTTCGATGCGCAGCCGGGTGGAATAACCAAGGGTTCCATATGAATTGGGGAACGCATGGAACAGATCCGAGTGCTGATCCGGTGAGGCCGTGACGATCTCGCCCGAACCGGTCAAGATGTCCATCTCCAGGACACTTTCGTGCGGCAGACCGTTGCGGAACGACGTGGACTCGATGCCCAGACCGGTGACCGCGCCACCGAGCGTGATGGTCTTGAGCTGCGGCACCACCAGTGGGGCAAGGCCGTACGGAAGCGTGGCCGCCACCAGGTCCTCGTAGGTGCACATGCCCGCCACATCGGCGGTGCGCGCGTCCGGGTCGACACCGATCACACCGGTCAGGCCCGAGACGTCGAGACCCTTCACATTGGTGCGGGCGCGGGCGCGGAACAGGTTGGACGTCGGTTTCGCAAGGCGCACTGTCGCGCTGGGCGGGATCGCCCGGTAGCTGGCCAGAAGACGCGAGACGCCGGCGGCATGGGCAGCCTGTGCGTCAGTAGTAACCACAGACACACATATACGCTAGTCAACGGTTGCAGGCGATGCGACCGCAGATGGGCGGTTGATACCGCATCTTCACCTCGCACAAGGAGTTTTCACCCATGGGACAGGTCAGCGCGGTCAGCACCGTATTGATCAACGCCGAGCCCGCTGCCGTGCTCGCTGCGATCTCCGACTACCAGACCGTACGGCCGAAGATCCTCTCCTCGCACTACAGCGGCTACCAGGTGCTTGAGGGCGGCCAGGGCGCGGGCACCGTCGCGACGTGGAAGCTGCAGGCCACCAAGTCGCGCGTGCGTGACGTCAAGGCCACCGTCGACGTCGCCGGACACACCGTCATCGAGAAGGACGCCAACTCGTCCCTGGTGAGCAACTGGACCGTCGCGCCCGCGGGCACCGGGTCGTCGGTGAACCTCAAGACCACCTGGACCGGGGCAGGCGGGGTCAAGGGCTTCTTCGAGAAGACGTTTGCTCCCCTGGGCCTGCGCCGCATCCAGGACGAGGTCCTGGAGAACCTCAAGAAGCACGTCGAGGGCTAGCCGAGGGTCAACGCACGGGGCTGACGGCCGCCGCGGCCTGCGACTGGGAGCCCAGGAAGCCGGCGATGCCCCGGACGATGGCGTCGGCGTACTTCTGACGCCCCTCCGGGGATTTCATCAGCGCGGAGTCGACGGGGTTCTTCATGTTGCCGCACTCGACCAGCACCGACGGGAACTGCGCCAGGTTCAGGCCCGCGATGTCCGACCGGGGATTGAGCCCGCCCTGCCCGATGTAGGTGGCCGGGGGGATCCCCGACGCGGCCAGCTGATCGCGCATGACCTTCGCGAACTGCACCGACGGGCCCGACTGCGCGGCGTTCAGCGGCGGCGACGAGTACAGCACGTGGAAGCCGCGACCCGTGGGCGGACCGCCGTCGGCGTGGATCGACACGATGGCGTGCGGACGCAGCGAGTTGGCCATCGCGGCGCGCTCGTCGACGCACGGTCCCAGCGCGTTGTCGTTGCCGCGTGACATCGCGGTCCGCACGCCCAGCGCCGTCAGTGCCGCCCGCACCCGCAGCGTGGTGTCCCACGTGAAGCTGTGTTCGGGATAGCCGTCGTCGGTTGCGGTGCCGCTCTCCTGGCAGTTCTTGGTGCCGCCGCGTCCCGTGGGCACCTGTCTGCCGATCGACGCGTCGTTGGCCCCGTTGTGGCCGGGATCGAGGAACACGATCATTCCGGCGATGTTGGCGGGGGCGGCATGGGCGACCGGCGACACGACCGATGCCGTCACCGCGATGAGCACGCTGGTCACGACCGCGGCGCCGACACGCAGACAGGCTGGGACTCGCACGGCCGCCACGGTAGCCGCGTCGCGGACTAGGCTGAAAGGCCAAACCGCCGCTGACGGGCGAGAGCAACCAAGTCGAGACCAACACGCGATCAAGAAGACGCAACCGAGACACGAACACGGCAAGGGGACAGTGATGCAACCCGGAGGCACGCCCGACATGTCGGCGCTGCTGGCACAGGCCCAGCAGGTGCAGCAGCAGTTGATGGAGGCCCAGGAGGCGTTGGCCAACGCCGAGGTGCACGGACAGGCCGGTGGCGGCCTGGTGCAGGTCACCGTCAAGGGCAGCGGCGAGGTGGTGTCGGTGCAGATCGATCCCAAGGTCGTCGACCCGGACGACGTCGAGACACTGCAGGATCTGATCGTCGGCGCACTCTCCGACGCCAGCAAGCAGGTGACGATCATGGCGCAGAGCCGTCTGGGTCCGCTGGCCGGTGGGCTCGGCGGCTTCGGTCTGCCGGGGATGTGAGTGGCCGGCAATGTTTGAGGGCCCGGTCCAGGATCTGATCGACGAGCTGGGCAAGCTTCCCGGTATCGGCCCCAAGAGTGCCCAGCGGATCGCCTTCCACCTGCTGTCGGTCGAACCGCCCGACATCGACCGGCTGACCGCGGTGCTCGGACGCATCCGTGACGGGGTCACGTTCTGCTCGGTGTGCGGCAACGTCTCCGACGAGGAACGCTGCCGGATCTGCAGCGACCCGCGCCGCGACGCGTCGCTGGTATGCGTCGTCGAGGAACCCAAGGATGTGCAGGCAGTAGAACGCACCCGCGAGTTCCGCGGGCGCTACCACGTGCTCGGTGGCGCGCTCGACCCGCTGAGCGGCATCGGCCCTGAGCAGCTGCGCATCCGGGAACTGCTCAACCGCATCGGCGAACGCGTCGAGGGCGTCGACGTCGCCGAGGTCATCATCGCGACCGATCCCAACACCGAGGGCGAGGCCACCGCGACCTATCTGGTGCGCATGCTCCGCGACATCCCCGGCCTGACGGTCACCCGCATCGCGTCGGGCCTGCCGATGGGTGGGGATCTCGAGTTCGCCGACGAGCTCACCCTGGGCCGCGCGCTGGCCGGCCGCCGCGCGATGGTCTAGTGCGTTCTTCCAGCAGCGAAACCACGAGTAGCGCCCTGCCGGAATGCCGTTTCGGCAGATACCGTCGGAGGCATGCCTGACCTGCTGAAGATCGCGGATTCGCTGTACCGGCTACGCATCCCCGGCGATCGGGCACACCTGCTCAACTGTTACCTGTGGCAGGAGCCCGACGGTGTCACGCTCATCGACACCGGCTGGCCGGGCGAGGCCGGGCTGATCGCCGAGGCGCTCGCCATGCTCGGACTGCGCCGCCTGCACGTCAAACGCGTGGTGCTCACGCACTTTCACGAGGACCACACCGGCGCGGCCGCCGAGATCGCCGACTGGGCCGACGTGGAAGTGATCGCCGGCGCCGCCGACGCACCGTTCATCCGCGGCGACGAGCCGGGCCCGCTGCCCGTGCTGACCGACGCCGAACGCACGCTGCGGTCCGATCTCACCGAGCCGCCCGTCGGCCCGCCGTGCCGCGTCGACACGACGGTGCGCGACGGCGATGTCCTCGACTTCGCAGGCGGCGCAAGGGTTGTCGGGGCACCGGGCCACACGCCGGGCAGCATCGGGCTGTACCTGCCCGCGGCCGACGCAGTGCTCACCGGCGACGCGGTCGCCGAGTTCAACGGGCACGTGATCGTCGGGGTGTTCAACGTCGACCGTGCTGCGGCCGTCGCATCGGTTCAGCGTCTGGCCGAAACGGGCGCGCAGGTCGCAGGTTTCGGGCACGGCGAGGTGCTGCTCACCGACGCTGCCGCGCGCATCGCCGACGCGGCCGACCCGTTCGCCTGAGCTTCGTTTCGCCGAAACCGCATTCCAGCAGAAAAGTGCGAGTAGACGCCTGCTGGAATGCCATTTCGGCAGAGATCAGAGGAGGTCAGATCAGACGCGCCGCGGCGCGGCGAGGCGCTCAGAACGCAAACGTTCGACCTCGGGAAGCTCGAGCGGGGGCAGATCGCCGACCACGCGGGAGAGCAGATGGTCGGCCAACTGCGGATTGCGGGCCAGGCACGGCCCGTGCATGTACGTCGCCACCACACTGCCCTGTACGGCACCGTCGAAACCGTCGCCGGCACGGTTGCCCGCACCCTTGGTGACCGCGCCGAGCGGACGTGCGTCGGAACCGAGAAGTGTTCCACCGCGGTGGTTTTCGAATCCGGTGAGCGGCTGGTCGAGCCCGTCGGGCAGCGGGCGGGACGCGACCTCGCCGATGGTGCGGGCCTCCTGCGGAGAGGTGGTGGCGTCGAGCAGGCCGACGCCTTCGACGCGCTCACCCGCCGAGGTCTCGTACCAGTGCCCGAGCACCTGGATGGCCGCGCAGATCGCGAGGATCGGCGCGCCGCGTTCGGCGGCGCGCTGCAGGCCGGGATGACGGATCAGATGCTTGGTCGCCAGGCGCTGCGCGTAATCCTCTGCGCCGCCGAGGGTGTAGAGATCCAGCGACTCGGGCACCGGGTCGTCCAGCGTGATCTCGACGATCTCGGCGTCGATCCCGCGCAGGCGCAGCCGCTGTCGCAGCACCACGGCGTTGCCGCCGTCGCCGTAGGTGCCCATGACGTCGGGGAGCACGAGGCCGATGCGCACGGTGCTGGGGTGAGTCATGACAGCCGCCGGTTCAGTTGCAGGAACGCCGTGTAGTTCGCGATCACCTCGACGTGCCCGGGTGGGCAGGATTTGATCGCGCTGATGGTGTCGTGCACCAGCGTGTGCTCGACGTCGGCATAGCCGAGTCGCACCGCCAGATCGGTGCCGCGCTCACCGGCCGCGACCACCTGCACACCCGAGAAGTCCTCGAACCGCACGTCCCACAGCCACGACAGGTCCTCGCCGTCGGGCACCTGGCCGTTGACCGCGATCACCACGCCCGCGCCGGTCCGGTCGACCATCGACAGCGCCTCCTGCCAGCCGGCCGGGTTCTTGGCCAGCAGCACCCGCGCGGTGTGCCGGGGCCCGACCTGCACCGTGCGGTAGCGACCGGCGACCTCGTCGACGGTCGAGACCGCGGCGACGGCCGCGACGGGATCGGCGCCCAGGGCCACCGCGGCCGCGACGGCCTGCGTGGCATTGCCCCGGTTGACGGTGCCGGGCAGGGCCAGCTCCATGGGCACCGACAGCCCGTCGGGTCCGTGGATGTGGGTCTCGTCGAACCACCACTGCGGGCTGGGGCGCTTGAAGTCGGTGCCGGTGGAGTACCAGTCGCGCCCGTCGCGCACGATCACCTCGCCGCTGCGCGGGCAGCTCACCGAATCGTTGGCCCAGGTTCCGCCCGCGGCCACCCACACGACGTCGGGGTTGTCGTAGGCGGCCGACGTCATGAGCACGTCGTCACAGTTGGCGACGATCACCGCGTCGGGATGACGCGCCAGACCGGCACGCAGCGTCCGCTCGATGTGGTTGATCTCACCCACTCGATCGAGCTGATCACGCGACAGATTGAGCAGAACGATCACCGAAGGCGACACCGCATCGGACACATGCGGCACATGCATCTCGTCGACTTCGAGCGCCGCGAGTCCGGCGTCGCGGTTGGCGGCGAGCGCCGAGACCAGCCCGGCGTCCATGTTGGCGCCCTCGGTGTTGCTCGCGACGGGTCCCAGCGGCGCCAGCGCGGCGGCGATCATCCTGGTGGTGGTCGATTTGCCGTTTGTGCCGGTCACGATGGCCGTCCGGCGGCCCTGGCCGAGCTGCCGCAGGACCGAACGGTCCAGGGTCATGGCGACCAGCCCGCCGATCATGGCGCCGGCACCGCGCCCGGTGACCCGGGACGCCCAGCGGGCGGCGGCTCCGGCGGCCAGTGCGGCGCGCCCACGGACGGTCAGCATTCCCGGGATTTTATGTGCACGACACGCTGGCGTGCCGACCCGGCTTGTCGGAGCCGCGTGCCATCCTGACGTTGTGAGCCGAGCACCGCTGTCGAGCACCCCGCAGTTGTGGGGGCGGCCGGCGGATGAGCCGGGCTCGGGCTGGGCGGTCGTCGATGTCGAGACCACGGGCTTCCGGCCCGGTCAGGCGCGCATCGTGAGCGTGGCCGCGCTGGCGGTCGGTGACGACGGCAGTGTCGAGCACAGCATGTCCAGTCTGCTCAACCCTGGTGTCGATCCGGGGCCGACGCACGTACATGGGCTCACCGCCGAGATGCTGGAGGGCCAGCCGTGCTTCGCCGACGTCGTCGACGAGCTGATCGAGGTGCTGCGCGGACGCACCCTGGTCGCCCACAACGCGGGGTTCGACTACAGCTTCCTGGCCGCCGAGGCCGAACTGGTGGGCGCCGAACTTCCCATCGACACCGCGATGTGCACGGTCGAGCTGGCACGCAGGCTCGAGCTCGGTACCGAGAACCTGCGTCTGGAGACGCTGGCCGCGCACTGGGGCGTCACGCAGATGAAGCCGCATGACGCGCTCGACGACGCGCTGGTGCTCGCGCAGATCCTCAAACCCACGCTGGCACGCGCCCGCGATCGCAAGGTGTGGCTGCCGCTGCGTCAGCTGACGCGCAAGCGCTGGCCCAACGGGCATGTGACACACGACGAATTGCGTCCGCTCAAGGTCGAGGCGTCGCGTCTGCCGTGCCGTTACGCCAACCCGGGTCCGTTCGTCGCGGGCCGCCCGCTGGTGCAGGGGATGCGGGTGGCGCTGTCGGCCGAGGTGGTGCGCACACACGAGGAACTGCTCGAGCGCGTCCTGCACGCCGGCCTTGCCTACAGCGACATGGTGGATCTGCAGACGTCGCTGGTGATCTGCAACGACCCGGCGCCCGAGCAGGGCAAGGGCTACCAGGCCAAGGAACTCGGCGTACCGCTGGTGCGTGACGACGAGTTCATGCGTCTGCTCGACCATGTGGTCGGTGGTGCCGACGTCGAGACGTTCGTCGACACCACCGCCGACGGTGACCAGTACGCGCTGTTCTGAGTCAGATCAGCTGAGCGCCTTGGCCTTCAGTGCCTCGAACTCCTCGGCTGTGATGGTGCCCGCATCCAGCAGCGCCTTGGCGTCGGCGATCTCCTGGGCCGGCGAGCGACCGGCGGCTTCGCGGATGTAACTGTCGGTCTCCTGCTTGGCGGCCAGTGCCGCGGCGCGGGCGCGTTCGGCCATGCCCTTGCCGCGCGCGATCACGTACACCAGGGCCGTGAGCCACGGGAACAGGATCAGGAAGACCACCCAGAGCGCCTTGGCGAAGCCCGAAGTGGTGTGGTCGCGCCAGAACAGATCACCCAGGATCTGGAAGAGCACCAGCAGGTATGCGATCCAGGCGAAGATGATCAGGAAATGCCAGAGGAAATCCCAGGTTGAGCCCCAGTCCATGTGTTGCTCCTTGTCGGTTTTGCGCGGCTTTTGACGCAACCGTCAGTCAACCACGAAAAACGCTGCGACCGGCCCGTATGCCGAGCCGGCCGCAGTGTGTCGTGAATCAGATGCGCGTCGGGCTCATCCGCCCGCGGTGGTGAGGCGGCGCACCTGCGCGGTCGCCACCGACAGCATCGCCAAATCGGGGTTCTCGGTGGCGAGAACTTCCCGCAGCGTGCGCCGGGCGCGTTCGATCCGGGGCCGGTTGTAGGCCTCGAACTCGGCGATCACGTCGACGTTGTCGGTGTGCGGGCCGACCATGCGGTAGACGTCGCGCGCCAGGTCGCGCAGCGACCGGTACAGATCCTCACGCAGTGCCAACCGCGCCAACGCATTCCACCGACCGTTGCGGGGCAGCGACGACACCGCGTACAGCAGGCCGTCGACCCCGAGATGTGCCGACAACTCGAAGTAGATGTGTGCGAGCCGCGTGGCGTCCTCGGAATGGGCGTGCGCGATGTCGATGATGTCGAGCAGGCTGTACGAGTACAGCGCCTCACTGAGCCGCCGTGCGATGTCGGCAGGCACGCCTTGGGCGACGTACTCGTCGTGAAGGCGTGTGACCGTGAGCAGTTCGTCGCCGCGCAACATCTCCGACAACTTGCCGCGCAGCATCGCCACCGCCTGGAAGCGCGCGGCCTCGGCGGCGATCGACAGCGGCTGCGGGCGGTTCAGCAGGAACCACCGCGACGCCCGGTCCAGCAGGCGCCTGCCCTCGATGATCAGGCTGTCGGTGAGTTGCGGAGAGAGGCCTGCGGCGTGGATGTCGTGCCACAGCGCGTCGAGTTCGAAGACCTCCGACGCCACAGCATGCGCCCGCACGATCTCGCTTGTCCCGGCGTCGGTTTCCTCGACGAGCCGGAACGCGTACGTCAGGCCCGAGGTCGCGAGCACATGGTTGACCACTGCCGTCGCGACGATCTCACGCCGCAGCGGATGCTCGGTGAGCCGGTCGCCGAGCCGGCGGCGCAGCGTCGCCGGGAAGTACCGGTGCAGGGCCGCGGTGAAGTACGGATCGTCGAAATCGTCGGCGGCCAGCAGGTCGGCCTTGAGGCCCAGCTTGGTGTGCGCCATCAGCGTCGCGAGCTGCGGTCGGGTGAGGCCTTCGCCCGCCGACGCCATCGCCGCGAATTCCTCGGCGCTGGGCAGATGTTCGAGCTCGCGCACCAGGCCGTCGCGTTCGAGTGCGGTGGTCATGCGGGCGTGCACCGACACCATCTGCGCGGCGTTGGACCGCGCGTCGCGCAGCAGGCGGTTGTGAGCCCGGTTGTTGGCCAGCACGTGCGCGGCGACCTCGTCGGTCATATCGGCCAGCAGCGTGTTGCGCTCGGTGCCGCGGATCCGGCCCGCCAGCAGGATCTTGAGGTTCACCTCGTGATCCGAGCAGTCCACGCCCGCGGCGTTGTCGATCGCATCGGTGTTGATGTAGCCGCCGTTGCGCGCGAACTCGATACGGCCGCGCGGTGACACACCGAGGTTGCCGCCCTCGACGATCACCTTGGCGCGCACCTGGTTCGCGTCCACGCGAACGTTGTCGTTGACCTTGTCGCCGACATCGCCGTGCTGCTCGTCGGAGGCCTTGATGTAGGTGCCGATGCCGCCGTTGAACAGCAGATCGACCGGGGCGCACAGGATGTGGCGGATCAGCTCGGTCGGCGTCACCGACGTGATCTCCCCGGAGATGCCGAGTGTTGCGCGCATCTGCTCGGACACCGGAATGCGTTTCGCGGTGCGTGGCCACACCCCGCCGCCCGCGCTGATCACGGCGCGGTCGTAGTCGTCCCACGACGAGCGCGCAAGTGCGAACAGGCGCTGCCGCTCGCGGTAGGCGGCCTGCGTCGACGGATCGGGGTCGACGAAGATGTGGCGGTGATCGAACGCGGCCACCAGCCGGATGCCGCGGCGCAGCAGCATCCCGTTGCCGAACACGTCGCCGCTCATGTCGCCGATGCCGACGACGCGGAATTCGTCGGTGGCCGAATCGATCCCGAGCTCCTGCAGATGGCTGTCGCCACTGACCCACGCGCCGCGCGCGGTGATGCCCATGGCCTTGTGGTCGTAACCGGCCGAGCCACCCGAGGCGAACGCGTCACCCAGCCAGTAGCCACGGTCGAGGGCGACGGCGTTGGCGATGTCGGAGAACGTCGCGGTGCCCTTGTCGGCGGCCACCACGAGGTACGGGTCGGGGCCGTCGTGGCACACGACGCCCTCGGGTGCGGGCGGTTCATCGGACACCGCGTTGTCGACGACGTCGAGCAGGGCCGAGACGAACTGCTTGTAGCACCGCATCCCCTCGGTGCGCGACGACGACGGCGGTTTGACGACGAAGACGCCCTTGGCGCCGGCAGGCACGATCATCGCGTTCTTGACCGCCTGCGCCTTGACCAGGCCGAGCACCTCGGTGCGGTAGTCGTCGTGACGGTCCGACCAGCGCAGCCCGCCGCGCGCGACCAGGCCGAAGCGCAGGTGCAGACCCTCGAATTGCGGTGCGTAGACGAAGATTTCCGACAGCGGGCGCGGCTGCGGAAGTTCGTCGATGGCCGACGCGTCGAACTTGTGCACCAGATACGGCGCCTTCGGTGTGAGCGCCTCGGGCGTGAAGGCGTTGGTGCGCACGGTCGCGTTGACCAGGCTGCGGTAGGTGCGCAGGATGCGGTCGGCGTCGATGTGCACCACGCGGTCGATCTCGGCTTCCAGGCGTTGATCGGCCGCGGCCATATCGCGTTCCCGCACAGCGCCCGACGACACCGACTGGCGCGCGAAACGCGCCTCGAACAGTGCGACGACCGCCGTGGTCGCCGCGGGGTTGTCCAGCAGCACCTGCTGGATGCGCCCCTGCCCGTACGGCAGGGGGAGCTGACGCAGGTAGCGGCTGTAGCTGCGCAACACCGCGACCTGGCGCCAGTCGAGGCCCGCGGTGGGGATCAGCGCGTTCAAGCGGTCGGCCTCGATGCGGTCGGACCAGATGGCGCGGAAGGTGTCACAGATCTGGTCTTGTGCCCGGTTCCAGTCCCGTGCGAAGCCCTGCGCGCCGGCGGTGCCGGGGTCGAGGACCAGCTCGTAGACGTGGCACACCGATCCGTCGTCCCGGGTCGGTGACGTGGTGTGCTCGTTGATGACCTCGAGATCCATGCTTTCCAGCGCGGGCAGCATCCGGCGTAGCGGAACGGGTTGCCCCGCGGCCAGGACGAATCGCAGAGGTTCGTGCGGGTGGACGGGATGGTGCAGACGGACGGTGATCTCGTCACCGGCCAGTGCGTCAAGTTCTTCGCCGTTGAAGAACGCGGTGGACACAGATTCCTCCCTGATCAGGTTGGTGGAACGTGAGATATGTGACAGATACGAGTGTGCGGTCGAAACGCACGCAGCACCCCTGACACTTCGTCACCGATCAAGGTCAGAATTGGACACTCTGTACATGGCGGGAAACGACGTCGGCGCCGTTGCGAGGCAACGGCGCCGACGGCAGAAGTGAAATCAGGCGCGGGCGGCCCGGTTGACGGCCGACACCACAGCGCGCAGCGACGCGGTCGTGATCGACGTCGCGATGCCGACGCCCCATACGGTCTTGCCGTCGATCTCGGCCTCGACGTAGGCCGCGGCCTGGGCTTCCTCACCCGCCGACATGGCGTGCTCGGAGTAGTCCCGCACGTTGACGTTGATGCCCAGCGCACCCAGGGCATCACAGAACGCCGCCAGGGGGCCGTTGCCCGCACCGACGATCTCGCGCTCCTCGCCGTTGACCTTCACCACCGCGGTGATCTTGTCGGTCCCGCCGTCTTCCTCGGCCGCGTCGACCTTCTGCCGCATCCGCTCCAGCGGCGTGATGGGCGCCAGGTACTCCTCGGAGAAGGCGTCCCACATCTCCTTGGGCGACACCTCGCCACCTTCGCCGTCGGTGATCTGCTGGATCACCTGGCTGAACTCGATCTGCAGGCGCCGCGGCAGCACCAGACCGTGGTCGGCCTTCATGATGTAGGCGACGCCGCCCTTTCCGGACTGCGAGTTCACCCGGATCACGGCCTCGTAGGTACGGCCGACGTCCTTGGGGTCGATCGGCAGGTACGGCACCTGCCACAGGATGTCGTCCATGTCGGCGCCCGCGGCGTCGGCGTCGACCTTCATCTGGTCCAGGCCCTTGTTGATGGCGTCCTGGTGGCTGCCGGAGAACGCGGTGTACACCAGATCGCCGCCGTACGGGTGACGCTCGTGCACGGGCAGTTGGTTGCAGTACTCGACGGTGCGTCGGATCTCGTCGATGTTCGAGAAGTCGATCTGCGGGTCGACGCCGCGGCTGAACATGTTCAGGCCCAGCGTCACCAGGCATACGTTGCCGGTGCGCTCACCGTTGCCGAACAGGCAGCCCTCGATGCGGTCGGCGCCGGCCTGGTAGCCCAATTCCGCTGCGGCGACGCCGGTTCCGCGATCGTTGTGCGGATGCAGGCTCAGGATGACCGAATCGCGGCGGGCCAGGTTGCGGTGCATCCACTCGATCGAGTCGGCGTAGACGTTGGGCGTCGCCATCTCGACGGTGGCGGGCAGGTTCAGGATCACCGGGTTGTCCGGGGTGGCGCCCAGGATCTCGGTGACGGCGTCGCAGACCTCTTTGGCGTAGGACAGCTCGGTGCCGGTGTAGGACTCCGGGGAGTACTCCCAGCGCCAGTTGGTGTCCGGGTACTTCTCGGCTTCCTCCAGCACCAGCTCGGCGGCGTCGGTGGCGATCTTCTTGATCGCGGCCTTGTCGGCGCGGAACACGACGCGACGCTGCAGGATCGACGTCGAGTTGTAGAAGTGGACGATGACGTTCTTGGCGCCCCGGCAGGCCTCGAAGGTTCGGGTGATCAGCTCGGGCCGCGACTGCGTCAGCACCTGGATGGTGACGTCGTCGGGAATCGCGTTGTCCTCGATGATCTCGCGGACGAAGTCGAAGTCGGTCTGGCTGGCCGACGGGAAGCCGACCTCGATCTCCTTGTAGCCCATCCGCACCAGCAGGTCGAACATGCGGCGCTTGCGCTGGGGGCTCATCGGGTCGATCAGGGCCTGGTTGCCGTCACGCAGGTCAACCGCACACCACATGGGCGCGGTCTCGATGACCTTGTCGGGCCAGGTGCGGTCCGGCAGCGAGATCTTCTCGACCTCGTCGGCGAAGCTGCGGTACCGGCTGACCGGCATCGACGAACCACGCTGGGTGTTCCAGGCGGGCTGGCCGGGATGCGGCGCGCCCGACGGGGGCGTGATGGTGCGGCCGGTGGAAAAGGCGTCAGAAGAGATATCAGGGGTGTTCATAAGTTCTTGGCTCCGGGAGTTGGACGGGACTCGACCGGCGCATCGCGAAACACCCGCGACGGGAAGCCGGTCTGATCAGACCCCGCCGCGGCGTCCGAGAAGGAGCACCCGCTGCACGCCCAATACCATAGCGCGCCCGACTGGCAGTTCCCAAACCGCGGTCGTGTCACAGACCCGCGAGCTGGGGCAACGTCAGATGCGCGATCCAGAAATAAATCATCAGGCCGGTGCCGTCGACCACGGTCGCGATCATCGGCGCAGACACCACGGCCGGGTCGACCCGCAGTTTCCTGAGCACCAGCGGCAGCACCGACGACACCAGTGAGGCCCACAGCACGATGGCCGCCACGGTCAGGCACACCGTGAGCGTCACCTCGGGACCGACGCCCAGTGTCCATGCCCGGATCAGCGCCGCGGCCGCCATCGCGACCGCGATCAGAAAGCCCGTCGACATCTCCTTGGAGACGATCGCAGGCAGGTCGCGGAACCGGATCTGACCGGTGCCCATCGCGCGGACCAGCGTCGTGGTGATCTGTGTGCCGGTGTTGCCGCCGGTGCCGATCAGCAGCGGGATGAAGAACGCGAGCGCGACGACGGCCTCCATCTCGTCCTCGAACGCCCGCAGCACGGTGCCGGTGTAGGCCTCGGCGGCGAACAGCACCAGCAGCCACACGATGCGCTTGCGCCACAGCAACCAGGGGGAGGCGCGCAGGTACGGCACGTCGAGCGGTTCGGAGCCGCCCTGGCGCTCGGCGTCCTCGGTGGCCTCGCGTTCGACGGCCTCGATGGCGTCGTCCTCGACGAGGATGCCCAGCAGCCGGCCCTCGGCGTCGACGACGGGCAGTTCGTCGAGCTTGTGCTCGATCAGTGTCTTGGCGGCCTCCTCGATGTCGGTCAGCGGTGTGACCGTCACCGGCACGTCGCGCATCAGCGTGCCGATCGCGACCTGCGGCTGTGCCAGTACCAGTTCACGCAGGCGCACCGCGCCGCGCAGCGTGTTGTCGGCGTCGACGACGCACACCGAGGCCCCGACGGCCCCGTCGGGGTGCGCCGCGGCGTAGTCGCGGATCTGGTCGACGGCCTCGGCGATGGTGGCCGACGGGACGACGCTGGGGGTGTCGGTGTGCATGCGGGCTGCCACCGAGTCCTCGGGCCAGGCCAGCACGTCGAGCAGCGCGCGTGCCCGTTCGATCGGCATGGCGCCCAACACCGCCTCGCGCCGGTGTTCGTCGAGTTCGCGCAGGATGTCGGCCGCGTCGGGGGAGTTGAGCAGCTGCAGCACGCGCGCGGCCGCGGAGTCCGACATCGACTTGAGCAGTCGTGCCGCGAGGTCGATCTCGACGCTGCACAACAGTTCGGCCCCGGTGTTCGCGTCCAGCAGGTCACCGAGGCCTCGGCGCTCGGCGGGCGACAGGGCCGCGAGTTGGCGCTCGCGCTCATCGGAGTCGGTGGTGACCTCGAGCCACAACTCGACGGCCTTGGGCGTGTTCGACGCGACCGTCTGGCGCAGGTCGATCGTGGCGTCCCGGGTGGTCATGGACCCGAAACTAGCCGACGACGCCGAGGATCACGCCTCCAGCCGGGCGCGCACGGATGCGATCCGCTGCTGCAGTTCGGCCTCGTCGATCACTCCGCGGGCCAGCAGCGAGTGCGCAAGGGCCAGCAACTGGTTCTCGGGATAGGGGACGTCGGCGTACACCGTGGCCGCCAGCGCGTCTTCCTCGTCGCGGCGGTCCTTGAAGTTCAGCACCTGTGGCCCGCACTCCGAATGGTCGAGCGCGTCGCACAGCCCGTCGAGGCTCGACTTCCACGGCGGCACAGGGTTTTCCACGCCGTACTTGGCCGCCATGACGGGCCAGATCTGGTTGCGCTCGACGATGCGCTTGAGAGTGGTGGGCTCTTCGGGCATATCAGCCATGTCTCACCCCGCCGGATGGATCGCGGGACGGGTGTCGACGATCACGTTGGTGGTGACGCCGGGCTTGGGCAGCGCGACGCCGATCAGGCAGTCGCGCGTGATGATCTCGGCGAGCTGGTCCTCGGTCCAGCCCTCGGTGCCCTCGGGCCGCATCGGCATGACCATGAAGCGGTGCTTCTGGTTGGAGTCCTCGACGCGGACCTCGACGTCGTCGGGCAGGTACAGGCCGAACTCGGCGAGCACCTGCCGCGGCCAGCGCACGAGCCGTCTGCGGTAGTTCGGTGTGCGGTACCACTCGGGGGAGTTGCCCAGGATGGGCCGCGGGTAGCACGAGCACAACGCACACACGATCACGTGGTGCAGCGTCGGGGTGTCCTCGAGAATCTTGAAAGCCGTGAAATCGCTGGGTGTTCCGAATCCGGTGGGCTCCAGCCAGTCGACACCCACGGCCTTGCTGGCGGCCAGCGCATCGGTGAGCGCGAGCTGCTTGAATTCCGGATCCAGCCAGGCCTTGGCCACCAGACGCGCGGCAGGCGTCGGCCCGATCTGCTCGGCGAACTCGGTGAACCGGCGGTGCTCCTCGGCGGTGAAGATGCCCTTCTCGATACACAGTTCGCGCAACGCGATCTCGAGCACCTCGAAGTCGGTGACCTCGTCGACCATGGGCTTGACCGTGCGCGCGTGGTCGTGGTCGTGATCGTGATCGTGGTTACCGCTCATGGGCTCTTCTCCAACCAGCGTTCGGGGATCTCGGTTTGCAGTGTGTCCGTTGAGGTTCCGGTGTAGCCGTAGAACAACTCGGAGAGGTTGAAGCGCACGATGTAGAACCACTCCGGTGTGGCGTCCGTGCGGTCCCAGGTCTCGTCCTCGGGCGCCGGGCTCTCGTAGGTGACCTCGGCGATCACCCCTTTGGCGCCGCGCACGTATTCCGGTGTGCGCGTGTAGAGCAGGGCAGGCAGGTCGCGGACCACCACGGCCTCGCCGACCGAGAATTTCGGCGTGCCTGCCTTGCCTGCGTAGATCTGCGGATCGCCAATGCCGACCGCGCGGATGTGGTGCTCGTTGCGCCTCACGTCGGCGCCGTCGCCCTCGGACTTCGGCGTCGCCTCGAGCATGCGTCCGGCCAACCCGTCCCGGTAGCGTTCCTGCACCTCGACCATGCGGTCGGTGAGTTCACCGTGGCTGATGTGGTGTTTTTCGATCAGCACACGCGCGACGGCCCACAGCCACCGGCCGTAATAGGGGATGCCCTGGTAGATCGCGCGTCCCACGTCGACGTTGCCGATGCGGCGGCGCTCCTCGGAGAGCCAGATGCCCCGCCATGCCAGCACCTCGCAGATGACGTAGGTCATGTGCTCCCAGTACTCGTACTCCTTGTTCTCGTATTTCATCGGCGCGTCCGGTTCGCCGCCGACGTCGTGAACGGTCTTCATATACGCGAGAAACCGGTCATGGTCGAGCAGGTCGGGTGGCGGCGCGTCGGGAATTTCGGGAAAGTGCGCTTTGAGGCGACCCACCAAATCCAATTTCGCTGCACGTTCGGCGGCTGAACTCATCTGGGCCCCCTTTTGAAGTCCGCCAGAAAACGTCACGCGAACTGTAACCACGCGCGCGTGTTTGCGCAGCGCAATCGGGGTATTTTACGTGCCCGATAAATTTGGGGAAGAAATGTCGTATTCGGCGCCCGTGTCAGACCTGCGAATCGGGGAATGCGATGACCGAGAGAAAACGGATGGGCAACTCCACCAGATCCACCGGGCCGTGCGCGCCCTCGCCGTCGATCTGCAACGAGTCACCCGGCTGCAGTCGGTACACCGAACGGCTGTGGCTGTAGTCCATGACGCCTTCGAGCATGTAGATGAACTCGGTGCCCGGATGCTGGAAAAGGGGATAGGTCTGGCTTTTCTCGGTGAGCGTGACGTGCAGGCATTCCAGGCGCTTGTGCTCGCCGCGCAGGGAACTGAGCAATTGGTACTCGTGCCCTTGCTTGGTGCCGTTGCGCACGATTTCCGGGCCGGTGCCGGCTTTCACGAACGCCGCGGGGCGTTCCACATCGGCGCCGCGGAACAGGCTCGTGACCGGCACGTCGAGACCCTTGGCCAGCAGCGCCAGCGTGGACAGGCTGCAGGAGGTCTGCGCGTTCTCGATCTTGGACATCATCGCCTTGGAGATGCCCACCCGCGCGGCCATCTCGGCGACCGTGAGCCCATGCTGCTGGCGCAGTTGGCGCACGTTGCGTCCGATCGCGGCCTCGAACTCAAGTTCCTCGACCGGCGCCTGCGGATCACGCTCACGGGCCGTTCCGGACCTGTTGCGAAGCAGTGGAACGTCGTCGCTCACGTGATCTCCTCCTGTCGCCCGTCGGATCAGCGCATCTCTCCCGCCCCCACATATGGATACGGGCTCTTGAGCAGATTGTCCTCGGCGAACCGGCTCAAGCGGAAATCGGTCTCGGGTATCCGCGGGTCGGAACTGTGCCCATCGACCACCAGGTCGGCCACCAACCGGCCCACGGCGGGGGCGATCTTGAAGCCGTGCCCGCTGAAACCGGCCGCCACGATCAGACCGTCGACGTCGGTCTCGGAGATCACCGGGTTCCAGTCCGGGGTGACGTCGTAGCAGCCCGCGTAACTGCCGGTGATGGATGCGTCGGTGAGACCGGGGAACCGTGTGCCCACCTTCTCGACCGTGATGTCGACGAACTCCTCGGTGGCGCGGTTGAGGTAGTTGTCCGGATCGGCCGACTCGCCGTGTCCCAGATCGCTGTTGCCGAACAGGATCTCGCCGCCCAGTTCGGGGCGCACGTACTGCAGCGACACCAGATCCGAGAACACCGGGACGGCGCCGATGTCCAGGCCGGGGGAGATGGTGACGATCTGCTCGCGGATCACCCTGATGGGGATGTCGACACCGTAGGGCGCCAGGAACGGTCGCGTCCAGGCGCCCGTGGCGATGACGACGGTGCCCGCGGACACCTCGGTGCCGTCGGCCAGCCGCACGCCGGTGACCCGGTCGGCGTCCATCAGCAGTTCGGTGACGGTGGCGCCCTGTCGGATCCGCACACCCGCGGCGCGAGCGGCGATCGCGAACGCCTGCGCGGTCTGGTAGGCGTCGCCGTAACCGCCGCGCGCCTCCCAGCCGAACGCCGCGAAGGGTTCGAGGTCGGCCCACGGCCACAGCTTGGCCACTTCCGAGGCGTCGATCTCCTCGGTCTGCACACCGACCTGACGCTGTGCGGCCAGGCTCTTGCGCAGCGCGTCGACGTTCTGCTCGCCCACGCCGACGACGTAGCCGGTCTGGCGGAAGCCGATGTCGTCGCCGAAGATCTCCTCGGCCTTCTCGAACACATCGAGACCCACAGCGGCCATGGCCGCCAGCGAGCTCACGCCGTAATGGCAGCGCACGATCCCGCTGGACTTGCCGGTCATGCCGGACCCCACGGTGTTGCGTTCGGCGACAACCACATCGGTGACCCCGCGCTGGCTCAGGGCCCAGGCGGCGGCGGTTCCTTCCAGACCGCCGCCGACGATCACGACGTCTGCGGTGATGCTCATAGCGCGGCGGCCCCTCTGCCCGGGATCCAGTCGGTGCCCGCCAGCGGCACCCGTGCCATCGCGGCGGCCTCGATCGTGACGGCCACGAGGTCCTCGGGTTCCAGGTGGCACACGTGGGCCTTGCCGCACGCCCGCGCGATGGTCTGGGCCTCCATGGTCAGCACGCGCAGATAGTTGGCCAGCCGGCGCCCGCCCTCGATCGGGTCGAATCGCGCCGCGAGTTCGGCATCCTGCGTGCTGATGCCCGCGGGATCGCGGCCGTCCTGGAAGTCGTCGTAGAAACCGGCTGCGCTGCCGATCTTCTCGTACTCGGCAGCGTAGCGCGGATGGTTGTCGCCCAGCGCGATCATTGCTGCCGTGCCGATCGCCACGGCGTCGGCGCCCAGCGCCAGGGCCTTGGCCACGTCGGCGCCGTTGCGGATGCCGCCCGAGACGATCAGTTGCACTTTTCGGTGCACACCCAGTTCCTGCAGCGCCTGCACGGCCTGCGGGATCGCGGCCAGCGTCGGGATGCCGACGTGTTCGATGAACACCTCCTGCGTGGCGGCCGTGCCGCCCTGCATGCCGTCGACCACCACGACGTCGGCACCGGAGTGCACCGCGAGCTTGACGTCGTAGTAGGTGCGGGTGGCGCCGACCTTGACGTAGATGGGCTTCTCCCAGTCGGTGATCTCACGCAGTTCGTTGATCTTGATGGTGAGATCGTCGGGGCCGGTCCAGTCCGGATGCCGGCAGGCGCTGCGCTGGTCGATGCCCTGCGGCAGCGTGCGCATGCCCGCGACGCGCTCGGAGATCTTCTGCCCCAGCAGCATTCCGCCACCGCCCGGCTTGGCGCCCTGGCCCAGCACCACCTCGATGGCGTCGGCCTTGCGCAGGTCGTCGGGGTTCATGCCGTAGCGCGAGGGCAGGTACTGGTACACCAGGTGCTTGCTCTGGCCGCGCTCCTCGGGCGTCATACCGCCGTCGCCCGTGGTGGTCGACGTGCCGACCTCGCTCGCGCCGCGGCCCAGTGCCTCCTTGGCCCCGGCCGACAGTGCACCGAAGCTCATACCGGCGATGGTGACCGGGATGTCGAGGTGCAGAGGGTGTTTGGCGTGCCGGTCGCCGAGCACGACGTCGGTGCCGCAACGCTCGCGGTAGCCCTCCAGCGGGTAGCGCGACATCGACGCGCCCAGGAACAGCAGGTCGTCGAAATGGGGAAGCGGACGCTTGGCGCCCCAGCCGCGGATGTCGTAGATCCCGGTGTCGGCGGCCCGCTGGATCGCTGCGATCGTGGTGCGGTCGAATGTGGCTGATTCGCGCAGGCCGAGTCGCGCGCGGTCATCGGTGGTGTAGCTCATCAGTAGGCGCTCGCATTGTCGACGTGGAAGTGGTACAGGTTTCGGGCCGAGCCGTAGCGCGCGTACTCCGACGTGTCGTCGTCGTAGCCCGCGGCCGCCAGCAGTTCGGCGAGTTCGGCGTGGTGCTCGGGCCGCATCGGCTTGGCGATGCAGTCCGCGCCCAGCGAGGCGACCTCGCCGCGCACGTAGATGCGGGCCTCGTAGATCGAATCACCGAGTGCCTCACCGGCGTTGCCGCGTACCACGAGGCGCCCGGCCTGTGCCATGAACGCGCTCATGTGGCCGATGTTGCCGCCGACGACGATGTCGATGCCCTTCATCGAGATGCCGCAACGCGCCGCGGCGTCGCCCTCGACCACCAGCAGGCCGCCGTGGGCCGTGGCGCCCGCGGACTGCGAGGCGTTGCCCTTGACCCGCACGGTGCCGCTCATCATGTTCTCGGCGACACCGGTGCCCGCGTTGCCGTTGATGAGGATCTCGGCCTGCTGGTTCATGCCCGCGGCGTAGTAGCCGACGTGGCCCTCGACGCGGACCCGGACCGGCGCGTCGACGCCGACGGCGACGTTGTGTGCGCCCGCGGGATGTTCGATGACGAACTCGCCCTCGAGACCGGGCTGGTGCAGTGCTGCGTTGACCTCGCGCAGAGGTGTTGTGCGCAGATCGAATTCGGTGAGACTGACGGTTACCTGGTCCATGCGTAAACAACCTCCGGTTCGGGTTCCCAGATTCGTGCCTTCTCGACGCCCGGCAACCCGGACAGTGCGCGGTACTCGCTGGCCATCGCGACCCAATCGTCGGTCTCGGCGATCACCGCGGGCTTGCACGCGATCGCGTCGCGCACCACGGCGAACGAGTCGCGGTTGGACACCAGCAGCGTGTAGAAGCCGTCGAACGTCGCGCACAGTGCCTTGAGTGCGGTCTGGACGTCGCGGCCGGCCGCCAGCTGTTGGGCGACGAACCGCGCGCCCACCTCGGTGTCGTTCTCGCTGTCGAACTGCACACCGGCCCGGCGCAGTTCGCGCCGGATGGTGGCGTGGTTGGAGAAGGATCCGTTGTGCACCAGGCACTGTTCGGGCCCCACGGTGTAGGGGTGGCACCCCGACGGGGTCACGGCGGATTCGGTCGCCATGCGGGTGTGCCCGACACCCTGCCAGCCCTGCGCCTTGACCAGGCCCCACGCGTCGGTGAGCGCACGCGGATGGCCCACACCCTTGAGCACCGCGAGGTCGGCGCCGAACCCGGCGATCAGCGCCGAGGGATAGGCAGCCTTGACACGTTCGAGCAGGTCCTCCGACGGGGTGTCCGCGGATAGCAGGTATGTCGAATCGACCTGCACCACCTCGACATCGGGACCGAGATCGGGGGCCTCGGCGAGGTCGGTCACCGAGACGCAGCCGCGCCCGGGCGGTGACCACACCGGATCGCCGTAGACCGCGACACCGGCCGAATCGGCGCCGCGGTCCGACATTTCGCACAGCATCTCGGTGAGCATTTCACCCAGCCTCGGATACAGCTCGGCTGTGCGCAGGTGCAACCCCACGATCCCGCACATGACGTTTGTTCTCCTCTCGGGGATTTCGGATCTAGAAAGCAGTGAGATAGGTGTCGACCTCCCACGGCGTCACGGTGCCGTGATAGGTGAAGAACTCCTCGCGCTTGAGGTTTGCGAAGTAGGTGGCGACTCCCTCGCCCGCGGCGTCGAGCACGCCGGTGACCACCGGATCGGCCTCCAGCGCGTCGACTGCGTGCAGCAGCGTGGGCGGCAGGGCCGTGGTGCCGCCGCTGCCGACCGGGCCCGGGTCGATGCTGCGTTTGATGCCGTCGAGGCCGGCGCCGAGCGCCGCGGCGACCGCCAGGTACGGGTTGGCCGAGCCGTCACCGCCACGCATCTCGATGCGCTGGTTGTCGGGCACCCGGATGTAATGCGTGCGGTCGTTGCCGCCGTAGCTGGGCAGCCGCGGCGCCCAGGACGCCCCGGATGCGGTGCTGGTGGCGCCGGTTCGCTTGTAGGAGTTGACCGTTGGTGCGACGACGGACTGCAGGGCACAGGCGTGGTCGAGGATGCCCGCCAGGAAGGCATACGCGGTGTCGGACAGGCCGAGCCCGCGTTCGTCGGTCTCCGACGGGAAGACGGGGTTGCCGCCGCTGGTGAGCGACAGGTGGAAGTGCAGTCCGCTGCCCGTGCGGTCGGCGAACGGCTTGGGCATGAAGGTGGCCACCATGCCGCGTTCAGCGGCGATCATCGACAGCAGATAGCGCAGGGTGATGACACGGTCGGCCGTGGTGAGCGCGTCGGCGAACTCGAAGTTCTGCTCGAACTGGCCGTTGCCGTCCTCGTGGTCGTTGGCGTAGTTGGACCAGCCCAGGGAGTTCATGGCCGTCGAGATCGCGGTCAGGTGGTCGTACATGCGGGTCAGGCCGCGGGCGTCGTAACACGGCTGGGCCGCGGTGTCGGCGGCGTCGGCGGTGACCAGCGAACCATCGGCGTTGCGGCGCAACAGGAAGTACTCGACCTCCGCACCCACCCAGGGTTCGAATCCGGCGTCGGCGGCCTGCTGGATCAGGTTCTTGAGGATCACGCGCGGTGCGTAGGGCCACGGCTTGCCCTCGACGTACGGGTCGCAGTGCACGAGCGCCAGGCCTTCTTTGATGAAGGGGATGGGCGTGAACGAGGCTGGGTCCGGCAGGGCCATCAGGTCGGGGTCCTTGGGTTCCTGGCCCATGGCGCCGACGGCGTAGCCGGCGAAGCCGACGCCCTCGGTGGCCAGCATGTCGATGGCCTCGACGGGAACCAGCTTGGCGCAAGGCTTTCCGCGCAGGTCGACGAACAACGCGAGGATGAACTTGGTGCCCGACTGCTCGGCGAGTGTGGCGAGATCAGAGGTCATTGGGTCAAATCCTTCGTCTCTTGATGGGAATCAATGTATCACAGCATGAAACTTCGGCAAGCCGACGAATCCCCGGACCCGGACGCCGCGGACAACCTTCTGCGGTGGCCGGACCGGGGAGTCATCAACGGGATCAGGCGAATTCGAGCTCGTACGCCGCGTCGCGGTGGAACTTGGCGTCGATACCCTTTTCTTCCTCGTCGGGGGAGATGCGGATGCCCATGGTCTTCTTGATCGCGAACGCGATGACGTACGCGAGCACGAACGAATAGATCATCACCGCACCGGCCGCGACCGCCTGCTTCCACAACTGGTCGATGCCGCCGCCATAGAACAGACCGTTGACGCCGTTGGACATGCCCTCGCTGGCGAAGAAGCCGATGAGCAGCGTGCCGATCAGGCCGCCGACGAGGTGCACACCGACCACGTCGAGCGAATCGTCGTACCCGAACGTGTCTTTCAGACCCACGGCGTACACGCACACCGCGCCCGCGATACCGCCGACGAACATCGCGCCGATCGGCGTCACCGCGCCGCACGCGGGCGTGATGGCGACCAGGCCCGTGATGGCACCCGAGGCCGCGCCGACCCCGGTCACGTGACCGGTCTTGACCTTCTCGACGGCGATCCACGCCAGGACCGCAGCGCAGGTCGCCACGAACGTGGTGACCATGACGATGGCCGCGGAGTTACCGGCCGACAGCGCCGAACCGCCGTTGAACGCATACCAACCGGCCCACAGCATGCCCGCGCCGAGGAGCGTGAGCGGAACGTTGTGAGGCTTGCGCCGTCCGAACATCGCGGACTTGCCCAGCACGATCGCCAGCGCGAGCGCGGCCGCGCCGGCGTTGATGTGCACCGCGGTACCGCCCGCGAAGTCGACCGCACCGAGCCTGTTGGCGATCCAGCCGCCGACCGAATCCTCGGTGACCGTGCCGTCGAACGCGAAAACCCAGTGCGCGACGGGGAAGTACACCAGCACGGCCCAGAACGCCGCGAACACCATCCAGGCGCCGAACTTCATGCGGTCGGCCACCGCACCGGAGATCAGCGCCACGGTGATCGCCGCGAACAGCGCCTGGAACACCGCGAACAAGCTGACCGGCAGCCCGTCGACGGTGGTCATGGGTTCGAGAAGGTCGGTCAGGCCGGCGAATTCGGTGAAACTGCCCACGAATCCGCCGTAGGACGTACCGAACACCATGGAGAACCCGAAGAGGACCCACAGCAGGCCGACGACGGCGACCGCGCCGAAGGTCATCATCATCATGTTGGTCGAGCTCTTGACCGAGACCATGCCGCCGTAGAACAACGCCAGGCCAGGGATCATCAGCGTGAGCCCGATGATGCAACACAGCATGAATGCTGTTGTTCCGGTATCCATCAAACATCTCCTCACGGTGGCGGCTCGAAACAAGCCGTTCACTCGCAGTAACCGACGTTTCTGTTACGGAGATGGTCGCCAAGTGTTGCAGCGTGGTTAAAACTCAAACCGCGCTTTACAGCGGGTTGCCCCATCGGCCCGTGAACGCAACCTGCTCAAGTGCCAGACGTTCACGCGGGCGGCTGTCGCGTTCGGCGATGGCCTCGTCGGCCGTCGCGTAGTCACCGAGGTGTCCCAGCGCGACCACCGCGAACGGGCGCACACCGTCGGGTACGCCGAACGCGGCGCGGGCGCCGTCGACGTCGAAACCGGCCATCGGGTGCGCGATGAGCCCGCGGGACACGGCCTCGATGGTCAGCTGAGCGATCGCGGCGCCCGCGTCGACCGCGGCGTAGCGCGCGGTGCGCTCGTCCTCACCCTCGTCGGCGCACACCAGGATCAGCGCCGAGGCCGCGTGCGCGTAGCTGTTGCCCCGTTTGAGCAACCCGGCCAGTGTGGTGAACGTCTCGTCGGCCGCGTCGGCGCCGGTTTGCCCGCCGCGGCGCCCCACGATGAACCGCACGGGCTGACGCTGCCCCCATGTCGCGGCCCAGCGGGCGGCCTCGAGAACCGCCGTGAGCTGCTCGGATGTGACGATTGCCGCGGCGTCGAAGGCGCGCGGGCTCCAGCGGGCCGCGAGTGGGGGGTGGATCGGGACGCTGGTGTTGGCCAGCCGATCACTCGGCGCGTCGGTCACGTCCGCCAAGTTACCGGCCGGAAAAATAAGGTGCGCGCCTCCCTTATCCTTGTTGGGACTCATTCCGGCTCGATCCCACATGCGAAAGGTTGATCAGGTGGCGCTCGTCGTACAGAAATACGGCGGATCCTCGGTGGCGGACGCCGAGAGGATCCGACGGGTCGCCGAGCGGATCGTCGAGACCAAGAAGGCGGGCAACGACGTCGTCGTCGTCGTCTCCGCGATGGGTGACACCACCGATGACCTGCTGGACCTGGCGCGCCAGGTGTCGCCCGCGCCGCCGCCGCGCGAGATGGACATGCTGCTGACCGCCGGTGAGCGGATCTCCAACGCGCTGGTCGCGATGGCCATCGAATCGCTCGGCGCGCAGGCCCGGTCCTTCACCGGATCGCAGGCCGGTGTGATCACCACGGGCACGCACGGCAACGCCAAGATCATCGACGTCACCCCGGGCCGGTTGCGCGACGCGCTCGACGAGGGGCAGATCGTGCTGGTCGCCGGGTTCCAGGGCGTCAGCCAGGACAGCAAGGACGTCACCACGCTGGGACGCGGCGGTTCGGACACCACGGCCGTCGCCGTGGCTGCGGCACTCGATGCCGATGTCTGCGAGATCTACACCGACGTCGACGGCATCTTCACCGCGGACCCGCGCATCGTGCCCAACGCCCGCCACCTCGACACCGTCTCCTTCGAGGAGATGCTGGAGATGGCGGCCTGCGGCGCGAAAGTTCTGATGCTGCGCTGCGTCGAGTACGCCCGCCGCTACAACGTGCCCATCCACGTCCGGTCGTCGTATTCGGACAAGCCCGGCACCATCGTCAAAGGATCGATCGAGGACATCCCCATGGAAGACGCCATCCTGACCGGAGTAGCCCACGACCGCAGCGAGGCCAAAGTCACGGTGGTCGGTCTGCCCGACGTTCCCGGCTACGCCGCCAAGGTGTTCCGCGCGGTCGCCGAGGCCGACGTGAACATCGACATGGTGCTGCAGAACATCTCGAAGATCGAGGACGGCAAGACCGACATCACGTTCACGTGTGCGCGTGACAACGGCCCGCGGGCCGTAGAGAAGCTCTCGGCGCTCAAGAGCGAGATCGGTTTCAGCCAGGTGCTGTACGACGACCACATCGGCAAGGTGTCGCTGATCGGCGCCGGTATGCGGTCGCATCCGGGCGTGACGGCCACGTTCTGCGAGGCGCTCGCGGAGGCCGGCATCAACATCGACCTGATCTCGACGTCGGAGATCCGTATCTCGGTGCTCATCAAGGACACCGAACTGGACAAGGCGGTTTCGGCGCTGCACGAGGCGTTCGGCCTCGGCGGCGACGACGAAGCCGTGGTGTACGCGGGAACGGGGCGCTGACATGGTCAACATCGGTGTGGTCGGCGCGACCGGCCAGGTCGGCCAGGTCATGCGCAACCTGCTCGAACAGCGCAACTTCCCCGCGACCTCCGTGCGGTTCTTCGCCTCGCCGCGCTCCGAGGGCAAGAAGCTGACATTCCGCGGCCAGGAGATCGAGGTCGAGAACGCCGAGACCGCCGATCCGTCCGGTCTGGACATCGCCCTGTTCTCGGCGGGCGCCACGATGTCGCGTGTGCAGGCCCCGCGGTTCGCCGAGGCCGGCGTGATCGTCGTCGACAACTCGTCGGCGTTCCGCAAGGACCCTGACGTCCCGCTCGTGGTCAGCGAGGTCAACTTCGACCGCGACGTGCGCGGCAAGAAGCTCGCCAAGGGCATCATCGCCAACCCCAACTGCACGACCATGGCCGCCATGCCGGTGCTCAAGCCGCTGCACGAAGAGGCCGGCCTGCAGCGCCTGATCGTGTCGAGCTACCAGGCCGTCTCCGGTAGCGGTATCGCCGGTGTCGAGGAACTCGCGGGTCAGGCCCGCGCCGTCATCGACGGCGTCGAGCAACTGGTGCACGACGGTTCGGCACTGCAGTACCCCGCGCCCAACAAGTACGTGGCGCCCATCGCGTTCAACATCGTTCCGCTGGCGGGCAACTACGTCGACGACGGCTCCGGCGAGACCGACGAGGACCAGAAGCTGCGCAACGAGAGCCGCAAGATCCTCGGCATCCCCGAGCTGTTGGTGTCCGGCACCTGCGTGCGTGTGCCGGTGTTCAGCGGGCACTCGCTGTCGATCAACGCCGAGTTCTCCCAACCGATTTCGGTGGAGCGCACCAAGGAGCTGCTGAGCGCCGCGGCGGGCGTGAAACTGGTCGACGTGCCCACGCCGCTGGCCGCCGCGGGTATCGACGACTGCCTCGTCGGCCGCATCCGCCAGGATCCGGGCGTGCCCGACGGCCGCGGTCTCGCGCTGTTCGTCTCGGGTGACAACCTGCGCAAGGGCGCCGCGCTCAACACTATCCAGATCGCAGAACTGTTGGCCGCCGACCTCTGACCTGAACCCCGTTGCGCCGAAACCGCATTCCAGCAGGCGTCGTCTCCATCTTTCTCTGCTGGAATGCCATTTCGGCGGGGCTCGCGCACGCTGATACGGGGCTCGCGCCGGGGCAGGTGCTGCGCATCGGGCCGAGTGCCGGCACCGGCACACCGACCGGTGACTACGGCATCGGCGCCACCGACCTGTGCGAGTTCATGGAGTTCCCCAGCCGCGTGCTGCAGGTGTGCGGCGACAGCTTCGCAGGTCAGGCCGTCGGATTCGGCGGCTGGTACTCGCCGATCGCGCTGCACGTCGAATCCGACTCGATCGACGACCCGGCCGGTATCCGCTACAACGGCGTCTCCGGCGTCGACAAGCCGCTGCTGGCCGATCCGACCCCGCCCGGCAGTTCCCAGCTTCCCGCCGGGGTGGTGTCGATCAACCGCGAGAACTACATGATGGTGACCGTCACGAAGGATCTGACGCCCCAGACCTCGCGCCTGGTAAAAGCCGATGCGGCCAAGAGCAGTTGGCCCACCGTGCCCGGTTCGGTGCGCGAGGCGTCGTACCTGGGCGGCAACCAGTCCCAGGTCAGCGGATACTACGACCCGATCCCCACACCCGATTCACCGCGTGGCTGGGTGTACATCGTGGCCAACAACTTCGACCGCAGCGGACCGGTGTTCCTGTACCGCGTTCCGCCGCAGGACTTCACCGACCGTGCGGCCTGGCAGGGCTGGTCCTCGGTGTCCGGGCGCTGGGGTGACCCGGCTACCGCGCTGTGGCCAGATCGCGTGGGGGAGATGAGTATTCGCCTGATCGACGGCAAGGCCGTGCTGTCCTACTTCAACGCCACGACCGGCAACATGGAGATGCGTGTGGCCGACGACCCGACACAGTTGGGCACCGCGCCCGTGACGACGGTGGTCTATGCCAGCGACTGGCCCGACCCGGCCGAGACCCTGCCGCCGCCGGAGGTGAACCGGCTCGCCCAGCCATATGGCGGCTACATCTCACCGGCCTCGACGCTCGACGAGGTCCGCGTCTTCATCAGCCAGTGGAACACCCGGCCACGCGGCGGCACGCCCTACCGCGTGATCCAGTACGCGGTGAATCCGCTCAAGCCGTGGGAGTAGCGCGCCGTTTGTAACGTGAGGGCGGAAAATCGCGCTCGTGGCCGCCACTGCGTTACGAGCGGTGAGCGAGGACGCCCGTTCATAGCCAATTCATAGCCGATTCTTGATCACCACCTGAGCAGCGGACGCATGCTCGTGGCATGAGTGAAACACCGTCTGACCATCCGACCACTCCGGTCGGCACGCCTGCCGAGACGCCCACCGCGACCTCGGGGCCGGTGGCGCCACCGCCGGTTGCGCCCCCGCCGGCAGCAGTACCCGTCGCACCCGCTGAGGCACCCCGCCGGCACAGCCGTGTCGTGCAGGCCGCCGCGTGGGTCGGCATCGTCGCGGGCGTCGTGTTCATCGTCGCTGTGGTGTTCGGCACCGGCTTCGTGCTGGGCAAGAACTCCGGCCCGGGGCATCATCACCGCGGCCATGACCGCCCGGAGATCATGATGTTCCACCGTGGCGGCCCGCCGCCGATGATGCCCGGCATGGGTCCCGGCCACATGAGGCCTGGTGGCGGCATGTTCGGCCCGGGAGGTGCACCGGCCGAGCGCGGTGAATTCCGTGGTCCGCAGGCCCCAGATCGTTCAGAGACGCCGACCACAGCACCCGCGCGACCATAATCACACTCACTCTTTTTGACTCATTCCAGAAAATGCGCGCATACTGGGTTTTGTGACCACAGTGCATGACCACGATCCCAAGGCTCTTTTGCGGGCCTCCGGGTTGCGCGTCACTGCACCCAGGGTCGCGGTGCTCGAAGTCCTGGCCGAACAGCCACACTCGACTGCAGACGACGTTGCCATGGCAGTTCGCCAGAATCTCGGGTCGGTGTCGACTCAGGCGGTGTACGACGTGCTGCGCGCGTGCGTCAACGCGGGCCTGGTGCGGCGCATCGAACCCGCCGGATCGTCGGCCCGCTACGAGACCAGGACCGGCGACAACCACCATCACCTGGTGTGCCGGGTGTGCGGCCGGGTGGCCGACGTCGACTGCGCGGTCGGCGAGGCGCCCTGCCTGGAGCCCTCCGATCTGGCGGGCTTCGCGATCGACGAGGCAGAGGTCGTGTACTGGGGAGTTTGCGCTGATTGCCAGCACGACTCCGCCACAACGACCAGACCGCAGAGCAGCACCATCTAGACCACATCTGCAGCCCGAAGAAATGCCCCGGCCACGACCCCTCGGTGGCCGGGGCTCTTCATTTCAATTCGGTTGAAGCCCTGGGCGGTCTCCGGCGAATCGTGACATTCTGCCTAACCATGACGCGCCATCGGCTCATGCTTGCGCTGATCGCAGCGCCGGTACTGCTTGCCCCGGCGTGTGGGCAACCGGGCCCCGAACGTGGTGCGGTGATGGTGTTCTCGGTGGGTGACTGCGTGAGCATCCCGGCGACGACGCCTGACGGACCCGATCCCGTACGTGCCACAGAGGTGGACTGCAGCGCCGACCCCAGCTACACCGTGGGCGCCGTCGCCGACGAGACCGGCGCGTGCCCCAGCCGCGAATACCAGCAGCTGTCCACCGAATTCGCCGATCCGTCGACGGCGCGGCTGTGCCTGGTGCCGAACCTCGTCGCCGACCACTGCTACGAACTCGGCATGCCCGCGGGCATGGTCGAACTGGCCGACTGCGCCGAACCCGCCAGGCCCGGTCTGCTGGTCCAGGTGACGCGGCGGCTCGACGTCCGTGACCAGGCCGCATGCGGCGACGACGCCGGTCAGTTCGCCTGGCCGTACCCGTCACCGGCACGCACCTACTGCACCCGCACCGTGTACTGAATGGCATGATCGAGCCCATGCGTGCCGTGACTGTGGGTCTCGGGGTGGCTGGACTTGTCCTGGCGTCAGTGGCACCTGCGGCGGCCCGGCCGTCGGATCCCGGTGTGGTGTCCTACGCCGTCATGCCGAAGGGTTCGGTGAGCAACATCGTCGGCGCCCCCATCCGCTGGGAGTCCGAGTTCACCGCGCCGTTCCAGGCGTTCTCCGTCGACAACCCCGTGTGCAACAACTGGGCCGACATCGGCCTGCCCGAGGTGTTCAACGACCCCGACCTGGCGTCCTTCGGCGGTGCAACCGCCCAGACCGCGGCGGGCGACGCCACACACCTGGTGAAGCAGGCCGTCGGGGTGTTCGCCACCGTCGACGCGGCCGACCGCGCCTACCATCGCGTCGTCGACCGCACCGTCGGATGCGCGGGGCAGACCACGGCGATGCATCTGGACAACTTCCACACCGAGGTGTGGACGTTCACCGGCGGGCCGGCGGGCCCGGCCGACGCCGACTGGGTCAAGCAGGAGGCGGGCACCGACCGGCGGTGTTTCAACACCACCCGGAAGCGCGAAAACGTTCTGCTGCAGGCAAAAGTGTGCCAATCCGGCAACGGAGGCCCCGCGGTCAACGTGCTGGCCGGGGCCATGCAGAACACCCTGGGGCAATAACCGGCCCGCAACCGTCACCGACCTGTCACGAATAAAGACGCGAACTTTGTCGGTCTGATCTGGAAGATGGAGAAGAACCAGACGGTCCGGCAGGGGACTGGGAGGGACGGTTGGTCATGGCCTTACCCGCCAGAAGTGATTCTGGCTGTGCGGTTCCGGTCGAGTTCACCAGCGCGGAGCAGGCCGCCGCCCACATCGGTGCCAACAGCCTGCAGGACGGTCCGATCGGCCGGGTGGGCCTGGAGATCGAGGCGCACTGTTTCGACCTGAGCAATCCGACGCGGCGACCGAGCTGGGACGAACTGTCCGCCGTGATCGCGGACGTACCGCCACTGCCCGGTGGCAGCCGGATCACCGTGGAACCCGGCGGCGCGGTCGAACTGTCCGGTCCGCCGTACGACGGTCCGCTCGCCGCGGTCGCCGCGCTGCAGGCCGACCGTGCTGTGCTGCGTGCGGAGTTCGCCCGCAGGAATCTTGGCCTGGTGCTGCTCGGCACCGATCCGCTGCGGCCGACCCGCCGGGTCAACCCGGGTGCGCGCTACTCGGCCATGGAACAGTTCTTCACCGCGAGCGGTACCGCCGAGGCCGGCGCCGCGATGATGACGGCAACCGCGTCGGTGCAGGTCAACCTGGATGCCGGTCCGCGCGACGGCTGGGCCGAGCGGGTCCGGTTGGCACATGCGCTGGGGCCCACGATGATCGCGATCACCGCCAACTCACCGATGCTGGGTGGACAGTTCACGGGCTGGTGTTCGACGCGGCAACGCGTGTGGGGGCAGCTCGACTCGGCGCGGTGCGGGCCGGTGCTGGGTGTGGACGGCGACGATCCCGCCTCCGAATGGGCGCGCTACGCGCTGCGCGCGCCGGTGATGCTGGTGAACTCTCCGGACGCGGTGCCCGTGACCAACTGGGTGCCGTTCGCGGACTGGGCCGACGGGCGCGCCGTGCTGGGTGGACGCAGACCGACCGAGGCCGACCTGGACTATCACCTGACGACGCTGTTCCCGCCGGTGCGGCCGCGCCGCTGGCTGGAGATCCGCTATCTCGACAGCGTGCCCGACGCGCTGTGGCCGGCCGCTGTGTTCACCCTCACCACATTGCTCGACGATCCCGTCGCGGCCGAAAGTGCCGCTGAGGCAACACGTCCAGTCGCCACAGCCTGGGACCGCGCCGCGCGGATGGGCCTGACGGACCGACATCTGCACACCGCGGCCCTGACGTGCGTGCGCCTCGCGGCGGAGCGGGCACCGGCCGAGCTCGAGGAATCGATGACGCTGTTGATGCGTTCGGTCCAGCAGAGGCGTAGTCCCGCCGACGACTTCTCGGACCGGGTGGTGGCACGTGGAATCGCAGCCGCCGTCCGGGAACTGGCGAAAGGTGAGCTTTGATCGCACGCGAGACACTGGCCGACGAGCTGGCCCTGGCCCGCGAACGCACGTTGCGGCTCGTGGAGTTCGACGACGCGGAACTGCATCGCCAGTACAACCCGCTGATGAGCCCGCTCGTGTGGGACCTCGCGCACATCGGCCAGCAGGAAGAACTGTGGCTGCTGCGCGACGGCAACCCCGACCGCCCCGGCATGCTCGCACCCGAGGTGGACCGGCTTTACGACGCGTTCGAGCACTCACGCGCCAGCCGGGTCAACCTCCCGTTGCTGCCGCCTTCGGATGCGCGCGCCTACTGCGCGACGGTGCGGGCCAAGGCGCTCGACACCCTCGACACGCTGCCCGAGGACGATCCGGGCTTCCGGTTCGCGCTGGTGATCAGCCACGAGAACCAGCACGACGAGACCATGCTGCAGGCACTCAACCTGCGCGAGGGCCCACCCCTGCTCGACACCGGAATTCCCCTGCCCGCGGGCAGGCCAGGCGTGGCAGGCACGTCGGTGCTGGTGCCGGGCGGCCCGTTCGTGCTCGGGGTCGACGCGCTGACCGAACCGCACTCACTGGACAACGAACGGCCCGCCCACGTCGTGGACATCCCGTCGTTCCGGATCGGCCGCGTGCCCGTCACCAACGCCGAATGGCGCGAGTTCATCGACGACGGCGGCTACCACCAGCCGCGCTGGTGGTCGCCAAGAGGCTGGGCGCACCGCCAGGAGGCGGGCCTGGTGGCCCCGCAGTTCTGGAACCCCGACGGCACCCGCACCCGGTTCGGGCACATCGAGGAGATCCCGGGTGACGAGCCCGTACAGCACGTGACGTTCTACGAAGCCGAGGCCTACGCGGCGTGGGCCGGTGCGCGGCTGCCCACCGAGATCGAATGGGAGAAGGCCTGCGCGTGGGATCCGGCTGCCGGTGCTCGGCGCCGATTCCCCTGGGGCTCAGCACAACCCAGCGCGGCACTGGCCAACCTCGGTGGCGACGCGCGCCGCCCGGCGCCGGTCGGGGCCTACCCGGCGGGGGCGTCGGCCTACGGCGTCGAGCAGATGCTGGGGGACGTGTGGGAGTGGACCACCTCGCCGCTGCGGCCGTGGCCCGGTTTCACGCCGATGATCTACGAGCGCTACAGCACGCCGTTCTTCGAGGGCACCACATCCGGTGACTACCGCGTGCTGCGCGGCGGGTCATGGGCCGTTGCACCGGGAATCCTGCGGCCCAGCTTCCGCAACTGGGACCACCCGATCCGGCGGCAGATCTTCTCGGGTGTCCGCCTGGCCTGGGACGTCTGATGTGCCGGCATGTGGCGTGGCTGGGCGCGCCGCGGTCGTTGGCCGACCTGGTGCTCGACCCGCCGCAGGGACTGCTGGTGCAGTCCTACGCACCGCGACGACAGAAGCACGGTCTGATGAACGCCGACGGTTGGGGCGCAGGGTTTTTCGACGACGATGGA
>Ga0180222_1000521_pt1 | contig 54679 bp, 49 predicted proteins | sample eDN5th37CKraftOP_FD_151336 | JGI IMG/M metagenome (GOLD analysis project Ga0180222, IMG submission 151336) | Enriched Organic Plus compost microbial communities from Emeryville, California, USA - eDNA 5th pass 37_C Kraft OP (version 2) (version 2) ...
AACAAGACATCGGTCGGACTCACCGCCGCGGCATACACCCGGATACGCACCTCCCCCGGGCCCGCCTGCGGCTCAGGCAAGTCGATCACCTCAAGTGCGTCCGGACCACCGAATTCATATACACCAACAGCTTTCACGCATTTGAACAACCCGACGCATCGGCCCATCATTCCTCGCAAACTCACGCAGATCACCGACGCCGACAATCGCAACGGCAGTGCACAGAAGCACGGACGTGAACCGCACTGACTGCTCGGGTTCGCAGATCGGCGACTGCGACGTGTTTCACTGTGGCGATGGAACCAGAGTGCTCCGACGAAGTTACCGGGCGAACCCGCAGGCGGGTTGCTCGCGAGGGACCGACCCGGCGGGCGCTCAAACGCGCAGAGCGGCACGACCGCGTCTATGAAGCGGCGATTGCGCTGTTCGTCGACCGCGGATTCGAGACCACCTCGATGGACGATATCGCCGAACGGTCTGGACTGTCGCGCAGCACCGTCTTCACGCACTTCCCCCGCAAGACGCTGATCCTGGAGGAGTGGATGCGGCGACGACGGGACGAGGCCCGGAGATCGGCACGAGTCGACGGCGTGGCGGGTCGGCCACTTCGAGACGTGCTCGGCGCCTACCTCGACACCCTAGCCGCCTCGAATTCCGCTGCTCGCGAGGAGATGTGCGCGCTGGTCCCGCCTGCCCTCCTGCACACGACGATGCTGGTCGACCATCCGATCGGGCTGGACTTCGCCGCTCTCATCGTGGAAAGCGAAGCGGCACTTAAACCAAGCGTGCAACCGGAACAGGTCGGACGGCTGCTGGCGGCGGGCTATGTCTCCGCGATGTCGCAGTGGATCCAGGAGGAGCCGCCGACGTCCGATCTCGGCGCCGAACTGCGCGCGCTGCTTGACCTCGTGCTCTCGGGCGCTCAACGGGACATATCCGAATAGTGCTCCCACCTGGCGTTGTGCCAGGAATCCGGACTCAAGTCTTGTTTCGTTGCACATCTGCTCGTAGGGTTTCACCGGTGACCACACTTATCACCGGAGCAACCGGCGGAATCGGCGCGAGCCTTGTTCGACGATTGGCGTCAGCCGGCCACGCCGTACGGGCAGGTAGTCGCGATCCCCGCAAGGCAGCGGGATTAGGCGCCGAGGTCGTCGAGCTCGATCTCACAGCGCCGGAGACCTTCGACGAAGCTTTGACCGACATCGACCGCATCTTCCTCTACGCGGAGCCTGCCGCCATCAAGGACTTCGTTGACTGCGCAGAACGTGCAGGTGTCCGGCGGGTCGTCCTGCTCTCCTCGGACTCGGTCGAAATGGACGACGCGGAACACAATGCGCTGGCACGACATCATGCCGATGTCGAAACAGCCCTCGGCGAAGCGTCTTTCAGCACCACGGTGCTGCGACCGGGAACATTTGCCACCATGACTCTCGACTGGGCATCCTTCATCCGAGCCGGAGTTCCGGTCGAGCAGCCCTTCTGGAACGCCTACCTCGATGTCATCCATCCCGAGGACATCGCCGATGCAGCCGAGCGCGCGCTCATCGACGACGACCTGGAGGGGCTCGTCCTCCCCCTCGGCGGTCCCGAGGTGCTCAGCTTTCATCAGCAACGCGACACCCTGGCAAGCTTGCTCGAACGAGAACTGCTGTGGCATGAGCCCAGCAGAGAACAAGCTGTGCAACACCTTTCGCGACACGCTCCGCTGCCTTTGATCGACGCCATTCTCGACTACTGGTCACAGCAGCCGCGGCACCACCGTGAGGCGCGGCGGTCCGTCGAGCGCATCACCGGACGGCCCGGACGCACATTCCGGCAGTGGGCGGGCGAGCGGCTCGACGCGTTCCGCTGATCACCCGGGGAAGGGTGACCTCGTCAGACCACTACGCCGACAGCCCACAACCTCGCAACGCGTTGCGCGAACTCATCGTTTGCGCGAGGAGCGCCCCACGTACTGCACTCGCTCCTCCGCCAGATGCCACAACGCAGTGCCGATCGGATTGCGTGCTTCCTCGACGAGGTGTCCCACGATCCCCGCCGCTCTGGATACCGCAGCCACCCCCCGCAGGGAGGTCATCGGGATGCCGAGATCCGTCAGGATGGCACCGCATGCACCCCCGGCGTTGAGCGGCAACGGAACTCCGGAGCGCGACTGGGCGTACTTCTCTACATGGAGTGCCAGCCTGAAGTGCACCCCCACCGTGTTGTGTTCGTGGGCGATGCGATACAGGGCCTTCGTTCGTGGGTCGCCGGATTTGTGCACCGGATGACCAAAACCCGGGATCCTCCAGTCATGTCGGCGGTAGCGTTCGGCCGCTGTTCGGGCGGTGGCGTCGAGCTCGGAGTCGTCGGCATCGGTGGGTGCGTTCAAGCCCACCAGGAATCGAGCTGAATCTTCGAACACTCCAAGGAAGGTCGAGCCTGCCCCGAGAACTCCTGCGGCGACAGCCCCCTGGACCGCCTCTGGTGCTCCGGTGTAGGTCAGGCGCGCCGCGAGGACGCTGGGAGTCATTCCGTGGTCGGCCAGCGCGACAAGCACCGCGTTGAAGAGTGCCGCCTCGGCATCAGACGGCAATCTACCGGCGAGAAGGACAAAGAACATCGAGCCGAAATCGACCTTCCCCATGAGTTCACCCGCCAGGTCATATCCCTGCACATCGATGTGGTCGTGGGTCGAAGACCCCATCGACGAGACAAAAGGCTTGGCTGCGTATATCGAGTCGTACGAGTCAGGTGTCACGGTCGTCCTGTCTGGGGTCTCGACGCGGCGCGAAATCCACCTCGGACGTGGACCTGTCGCGGGGAAGTCGCGCCTTGGCAATCTTCTGGGTGTCGGTCAGCGGAAACTCCGTCACGAGTTCTATGTAGCGAGGCCGCTTGTAAGGAGGCAGCTTCGTTGCCGACCACTGCGCGAGTTCTGTCGGCGACGCGGTCTCACCCGGTCTCAACTGAACGAACGCCTTCACGTCCTCTTCCGAAAGCGCCGAAGGGACGCCGATCACAGCGACGGCGCGGACCGCGGGATGGGACCCGATCGCATTCTCGACCTCGGCCGGGGACAGATTCTCGCCCTTGTATCTGATGACCTCTTTGGCACGCCCCCCGAAGAAGAAATGCCCGTCGGGTCGGCGTACTGCGAGGTCGCCGGTGCGTAACCAGCCGCCTGGGCGCATCGCCGCAGATTCAGTCGTCTTGCCGAAATAGCCCGGCGTGATGGCCGGATTGCGCAGCTCAAGCTCGCCGGTCGTACCGTCAGCGACCTCGTGACCGTCGGCATCCACCACGCGCACCTCGTTGACGGCGCCCAGAGTGGGGTGCTGTCGAGGAACTCCCATCGATCCGTACACCGTGGGCTCATCGACCGGAACGATGAGTCCGTAAGGGGTTTCCGACAACGCGTAGCCGACGACCAGGCGGAACCCGAATCGATTCTCGATCTCTCGGTGGCGCGCGGGCGCGGGAGCGGGCGCCGAGTAACACAAGCGCACCCGAGCACGTTCTTGAGACACTGAAGGCGGCTGTGCCATCAAAGCTTCGAGCATCGCACCGATCGCGTTGAACACCGTCGCGCCGTATTTGGCAACATCCGACCAGAAGCTCGATGCCGAGAATCGGGGAAGCAGGACCAGCTTTGCACCGCAGCCCCAGGACCCCAGGACCGAATACGCCTGCGCATTGAGATGGGACAGCGGCAGTGTGGTGAGAAGCACGTCTTCGTCGTCGAGTCCGAGCCAATGAGCAAAACCCTCACCGGCCATCGTGTACATCCGGTTCGTTTCGATGACGAACTTCGGTTTACCGGTACTTCCCGAGCTCTGTATGAAACTCACCGGATCATCGGGCCCGGCCGGCGGTCTGTCCAGGCTGACCACGGCCTCATCGCTCGCGGCATGTGCCTCGTCGATGAACATCACCGGCACCGGCTGTCCTCCCGGTGGCGTGTGTTCGACGTGGCCGACCTCCAGACCGGCTTCTACGAGGACCAATGCCGGCCGGACCTCGTCGATCACTGCCGGAAGTTCGGACGCGACAGCTTTGGGGTTGATCGATACCGTGACGGCGCCGCAGAGTATCAGGCCCAACCACGCCCGCACGAAGTCCAATCCGTTGCCCGCCACCAGGACCACACGGTCCCCTTTGCGGACCCCCTTCGCGATCAAACCGGCCGCGATTCGCGAGCCGTCTCGGAGGGCGTCAGCCCGGCTGATCTCCTCGCGTGGGGTGATGCACCATGTGCGATCGGGCCATCGGGCTGCGGCTCGAGACAGGTAGCTCACCAAAATGGGGTCATATGAATGGGTTACGGCCGCGTCCGAGTTCGCGTCGACGGAGGTCATACCGGTGTCGCCTCCCCTGGAAGCCCGATCTGCGTCAGCCACTCATTCTTGTCGAAGTAGGTGCGGACCTCAGTTACGGCTGCGGAGTTCACCCCGAGAACGACAACGCCCGGCACGGAAAGCGCCCGGTCCCTCTCGTTCGCCGGCGAGCGACGGTGACCTTCGAAAACTATGTCCGCCATGACACGTAGCGCTGACGCTCCCTGTGCCGCGACAGGTCCGGCGACGATGCGCAGCTTCAGGTCCGGGTACTCGGCCATGGTGCGCTGGAAATGGGTTATGGCTGCGCTGCGACCTTGCACAGGCCGATCGGAGAACAAAGACCGGATGACAACATCGGGATGCAGCAGGGTGCTCAACCGTCCGGAGTCGACCGCGTCGTGTGCCTGGAACCAGTGCATGGCCACATCGACGGCGTTTCGGAGCGTGTCCTCGTTCAGCTCCCGCCGGCTCACGGCCGCTAGATCGGGTCGCTCATTCCTCTGTGGCAGAGACTTTTTCACTCGATCACCTCCCGCGGAGTGCTGATTCCGAGGCCACGGAACGCCGTTCGGTGACGCAACGACTCGGGGATTTGGGGCGGCGGTGTCACACGACTCCTCACGTCGTACAGCTCAGCACACTCAAGCCCGGCAGCAAATCTAACGCTGTTCTTGGCCGGTCATTGCGCAGAGACAGTTGAATACGATTTGACGTGCTGCGAATGTAGGTGTGAGTCGCTGGCCCTGTCAACCATGCGCACAAGAGCGGGCTTCAACCCGAGATGGCAACGAAATAACGACCCGAACAAGAAGCAGCGAGGATTCGATCGCACGAAGACCCTTGACAAGGGCGATATCTGTTCGTATACGATTTTCGTTCAGCAGCCTCCCGCGAGTCCTCGACTGGCGAGAATATGGCAAATACCCGAGATTCGAGATTCTGCACAGTCACATCGTCGTTAGGAAGTTGGTCATGAGCGCGTTGCACACAGTCGAAACCCCAGACGCCCGCCGGTCGGATTCACCGGTCGAATACCGTTGGTATGCAGGCGGGACGTGGCGCCCCGCGGATGAGGATTGGTTCGACGACGCCGACCCTTGGAGCGGTGAGGTCTATGCGCGAGTCGCCCGCTGCGGCCGGCAGGAAGCCGCAGCTGCCGTCCAGGCTGCTGCTGACGCGTATCCAGCATGGTCGCAGACGACCCCAAGAGAAAAGGCGCGGCTGTTTCGCGCCGCAGCGGCAGTCGTGGCCCGGCGCCGGGACGATTTGGCTGTGACGCTTGCTCGCGAAACCGGCACGACCAAGGTCAACGCCGACTTCCAGATCACACTGACAATCGAACTCATCGAGCAGGCCGCGGGCTGGGTGTACCTGCCGGCCGGTGAGGTACTGCGATCCGACTTCGCCGACACCTCGCAGACCGTCGTACGACGTCCGCTGGGGGTTGTTGCGAGTTTCACGCCGTGGAACGGAGCGACGATCTTGTCGTGGCGGGCAGCGTTGTCGCCCATCGCCGCAGGCAATACCGTCGTCGTCAAACCGTCGGAGCTTGCGCCCGTCTCAGCCGGGTTACAACTCGCAGAGATCATGGAGGAGGCAGGTTTTCCTGCAGGTGTGGTCAACGTCGTGACCCATGGGCCCGGCGAGGCCGGCCCCATCGCCGACGAGTTCTTCGACAATCCTCTCGTAAGATGCATCAACTTCATCGGAAGCGTACCCACCGGCAGAATGCTGGCAGAGCGGGCCGGCGCGACGCTCAAGCGCTCTGTGATGGAACTCGGTGGTTACAACCCGTTGATCATTCTCGAAGACGTCGATCTCGACTACGCCGTACGCGTGGCTGCCTTCAGCGCCTTCTTCCATCAAGGCCAGATTTGCCTCAACGCGCGAAAAATTCTCGTCCACCGGGATATCTACGACGAGTTCGTTGCGCGGTTGGTGGCCAAGGCAGAGTCGCTGACTTCCGGGGACCCATTGCACGCAGACACATTCATCGGACCGCTGATCACACCTGCGGCGGTCGAACTGGTCCATGCGCGCGTCAACGATGCCGTGGCCAAAGGGGCCAGATTGTTGACGGGCGGCACCTACGACGGCCCGGTGTACGCCCCCACCGTCTTGGTCGATGTGCCCGATGACGCCGTCGTCTCATCTGAGGAGACGTTCGGTCCAGTGGTCGTCGTGCATCCGGTCGACACCGCCGAGGAAGCCATCGAGATCGCGAATCGACCCCTCTACGGTCTGTCTTCGGCAATTCTCTCCGGTGACACCCATCGAGCGACCAAACTCGCCGAATCCCTCCGTTCCGGAGTGGTGCGGGTGAATCTGCCCACAATCGACGATGAGATCCAGGCACCGATCGGAGGCGTACGCGACAGCGGATGGGGGCGCTCTGGCCCATGGGCACTGCAGGACTTCACCGACCTGGTGGCCATCGCGGTTCAGAGCGGCCAACGAGATCTTCCGATCTCCTGAACGGACGGCTGCGATGAGTCATTCACAAATCTTTCCAACTCCGACGGATACTCGCACGATCTCCGCCGCTCTGGTCAGAGCGACGGGCGAGCCATTCGTGATCACAGACCTCGCCCTGACCGGTCCGAGAGCCGACGAAATCCTGGTCCGCGTGGACGCCGTCGGCATCTGCCACGCCGATACTCAAGCTCAGACCGGCGCACTGCCGGTGCCGGCGCCGATGGTCGCCGGCCACGAGGGCACCGGCATCGTCGAAGAGGTCGGCTCGGACGTCCAACACTTGAAGTGCGGAGACCGTGTCATCCTCACCTTCGACTCCTGTGGCGGTTGCGACCGGTGCCGGTCAGGCATTCCGACCCAATGCCGTGAGTTCGTGAACCGAAATTTCACGGCCGGAGCACGTCCCGATGGCACCGCACGACTGCACCTCGACACCAACGCCGTCAACGGGAGTTTCTTCGGCCAATCATCCTTCGCGACATATGCGTTGGCCACCGAACGAAACGCGGTCGCCGTCTCCACACAACTGCCGCCAGAACTGCTCGCGCCAGTCGGTTGCGCCATCCAGACCGGCGTGGGCACCGTGCTCGACGTTCTCGCCCCGCCCCCCGCCGCGCCCGTGGTGGTATTCGGCGCGGGTGCGGTAGGACTCTCCGCCGTCATGGCTGCCGCAGCGACCGGTCACGAAGTGGTCGCGGTCGACACCAAGCCTGAACGACTCGATCTCGCACGCAAGCTCGGTGCAACACACGTCGTCGATCCTGCACGCGCCGACGTCACGAGAGCCATCACGGCGATCATGCCTGGCGGTGCACCCCACGTCTTCGAAAGCAGTGGCGCACCAGTCGCTCTCATCGCCGGCGTCGAGGCGCTGGCGCCCGGCGGGACGATCGCGGTAGTGGGCACCAGCGCAGCCGGTGTCACAGTCGGGATCGACGTCGTCGACCTGGTCAACAAGAGCAAGCACATCGTCGGGGTCGTCGAGGGCGCGTCCCGACCGCATGAATCGATCCCGCGACTGGTCAAGATGATCGAGGACGGAGCTCTCCCCGTGCACGAGATCGTCACCACATTTCCGCTGGAGGACATCGCCGCGGCAATCGACGCCGCCAAGAGCGGACGGGTGGTGAAGCCCGTTCTGCTACCGCACTGAACAGCCCTCACGACACGCGTCGACGCATCGGCAAGCCCCTCTGCCAGTATCAATGATCGGACACTCGACCATGACCCACTCGAAAACCAAAGATCATGCCGCGCAGGCGGATTCCGACATCGCACAACGCCTCTCGGCCTTGGGCGACGATGGACGAGACCTGCTGTTCCGACGGGCACGCACGGCCAACACGTTCTCGGCCGAACCTGTCGCCGACGCACTACTCGAAGAAGTTTGGGACCTTGCACAATGGCCGCCGACCTCGGCCAACGGCAATCCTCTTCGCATCGTTTTCATTCGGTCACCAGAAGCCAAGGCGCGGTTGCTTCCGTGTATAGACGAAGGCAATCGGCCCAAGGTCGCCGCTGCCCCTGTCACCGCCGTGCTGGCCACCGATACGGCCTTCTTCGAATCGATACCGAAGCTGCTTCCGTTCAAGCCCGAGATGCGTGACTTGCTGGCCGGACGCAGCGACCGCGACCACATCGGCGAATTCAATGCAACGCTCCAGATCGGCTACTTCATCATGGCGGTCCGCGCCGTCGGTCTGGCTGCCGGCCCGATGGCGGGGTTCGACCGCGCAGGCGTCGACGCGGAGTTCCTGACAGGCACCACATGGCGTTCTCTGTTGACCGTCAACATCGGCCACCCAGGCCCGGCGGCGTGGTACGACCGTCTTCCGCGACACGATCCCAGCGACATCGTCAGATTCGTCTAGCGCGACGCGCTTTGCCGAGTTGAAACCCCCCTCTGCAAACCCACCAACATGTATACGAACACTCAACGTCAAGGTTCGCATACAGACGAAAATCCCAGATAACTCGAACATCCATTGAGACTCGGGTCACTCTTCGTATACGATCAGGCAGTATCGCTTTGAGTGGCCTCCCTTATGCAGCCCAGCGCCGGACTCGAGGAGACATACGCATGGACATCACCCCGGACGAGTCAGCAGCCGTCGTCGCGGCGAGCTTCGACAACACCCCTGACCCACGGCTCAAGGAGGTCATGCAGAGTGCCGTAAGGCATCTGCACGACTTTGTCCGGGAAGTCCGTCCGACGAACGCGGAGTGGGAACTGGCAATCGATTTTCTCACTCGCACAGGCCAAGCCTGCTCGGAGACCAGACAGGAGTTTATTCTGCTCTCCGATATTCTGGGCGTATCGATGCTGGTGGAGACCCTCAACGATGCGGGAGGCCGGCTGCCGGAAGGGGACGGGTTACCAGTGACCGCCACCACTGTTCTAGGACCCTTTCACATGACGACAAGTCCGACGCGACGCCTGGGAGAGAATATCGACGTCGTCGGCTCGGGCATGCCCTGTGTCGTCAAAGGGCATGTCACCGACGTCAGCGGCAACCCGATACCCGGGGCGAAGCTGGACGTCTGGCACGCCAACGAGGAGGGGTTTTATGACGTGGAGCAGCCGGACAAACAGCCCGCCGGGAACGGTCGCGGTATCTTCACCACCGACGAGGACGGCTCCTACTGGTTTCGTACCGTCACACCGCGGCACTACCCGATTCCGACCGATGGACCGGCCGGTGGTCTGGTGGTCCAGGCAGGCAGGGCCCCGTATCGACCGGCGCACCTTCACTTCATCGCCGAAGCCGACGGCTACGAGGCGGTCACCACACACGTGTTCATGAGCAAGAGTCCCTACATCGACTCTGACGTCGTGTTCGCGGTGAAGAGCAGCTTGATCCGCGACTTCGTCGAAATCGAAGATGAGCATCAGGCAGCAGACTACGGTGTGCGAGCTCCGTTCCGCCTCGTCCAGTTCGACCTCGCGTTGGCTCACGCAGATTGAGGGAACGGAATCGCGGCACATCAGCATGACTGCGGCACAATAAGATATCTCCGCACCACGCGGTCTGTATCAGAAGTGATCGCACCCGGTCGGTCAGGTTCTCGACAGCAGACGTGAGCGAGTTCCCTCACCATCGGCACCCCTGACAAGGAGATCAAGTGTCACCCACGCCCGACCCGCAGTCCGCTGTTCCGGCGCGCGAGATTGCCTACCGAATCGTGTATGACGCCATCGCCTCCGGCCGCTACCTGCCTGGCCAGTGGATCCGGGAAGATGAAGTGACCGCAGAGGCAGGCGTGAGTAGAACCCCGCTGCGAGAAGCGCTGCAACGCCTTCAATCTGAAGGTCTGGTGCAATTGGTCCGTCATCGTGGCGCACTCGTCGTCGGTTGGACAAGTGCTGATCTCGATGATCTGTTCGACATCCGTGTGGCGCTGGAAACATACGGCGCTCGGCGAGCCGCCCAACGCCGTGGCGGCGCGCAACTCGAAAGTTTGCAGAAGCTGTGCGCTTCGATGGACGAGATACTGCCCGCAGCACAGGAACCGGAGTTGCAACAACTCGGGCATCTCTGCATCGATTTTCATCGGGGAATTCACGAGGCCGCCGACAACAGAAAGCTGCTGTCTGTGATGCCGATGGTGCTCGCCCCGCCGTTCGTCAGTGAGGCTTTTCACCATCACACACGGCTGGAGTTGGAGCAGGCGTTCGCGCACCACCGCGAACTGGTCGAGGCCATCGCGATCGGCGACGAGGACTGGGCGGAGGGAGTGATGCGTGCACACCTGCGTCACGGCAGACGATCCCTGCGGCGAATGGAACGTCACCTTCCGCTGATGACGAGTCACGATGCCGAGCCGGCGGTTACCGACACCGGCCAACCAGAGACAACGTCGAGCGATCCCGTACACGAGTGAACTTACGAGGGAAGGAAAGACATTGGGACGCATAGACGTTCACCAGCACATCGTGCCTCCAGCTTGGCACAGCGCGATGGAGGCGATGATCGGTGCGGGCACCCCTTGGCCCCAACCACCACACTGGAGCGCCTCGGCGGCGCTGACCTTCATGGACGACGCCGAAATCGACACGGGCATTCTGTCGGTCACGGCGCCCGGTGTTGTGCTCGATGGGTTCACCACAACCGATGCGCAATCCCTGGCCATCGCGGTCAACGACCAGACGGCGGAGGTGGTGAAGGACCGTCCCGACCGTTTTGGCTTCTTCGCCTCGCTCCCGCTGCCCGACGTGGACGGGGCCATCACCGAGGCGGTTCGGGCCTTCGACGAACTGTCAGCCGACGGCGTGGTGCTGCAATCCAACGTGCGCGGCCGCTATCTCGGCGATCCGTCCTTCGAACCCTTGTGGGCTGAGCTCAACGAGCGCAGCGCGGTGGTGCACATCCACCCCAACCAACCACCGCTGCCTGCTTTGGCCGGTACACCATTCCCTCTGGCCGACTTCATCTTCGACACCACGCGCAGCGCACTCGACATGGCCTTACGCGGGGTGCCCCGCCGGTATCCGCGGATGCGGGTGATCTTGTCGCACGGCGGGGGGTTCCTGCCCTACGCAGCTCACCGGTTCGCGGCTCTCGCTCCTGAACAGGTGGACGCGAATCTGACGCCCACCGACCTGATCGCTGATCTGCAGTGGTTCTACATGGACACCGCCCTCGCGTCCAGCCCGACGAGTTGGCCCGCGCTGCGCGCGTTTGCGGCCCCTGGGCATGTGGTGTACGGCAGTGACTGGCCTTTCGCCCCGCCACACGTCAGCGCTTACTTCGACAGTCACCTCGAAGAGGTGTCGTCACAGGGTGAGCTGGATGAAGCGTCTTGGGGTGCGGCGCAACGGCTCTTCCCGCGCCTGGCAGCGCGGGTGAGCACGATCTGAACGTCGCTGGTCCCGGTTGCCTGCCATCCTCTGGCGTCGTTACAGCACAGCGAAAGCTGACAAGGTCACGCCTGTTCACCGCGCATGATGTCCCATACGATCACGGCAAGTTGAAGCTCAAGACGTACGTCGGCCTTGCGCAAGTCCAGCCCGAGTAATGACTGAATTTTCGCGAGGCGGTACCCGACCGTGTTCACGTGGACTGTCAACCGATTTCCGGTCGCCGCCGCAGAGAATCCCTCGACCAGCCAGGTACGCAGCGTGGCAACGAGGTCGGTCTCTCGTTGTTCGTCATGTGACTCGAGCGGCTCGATGAGGTTCTCGGCGAATCTCCGTAATTGGTCGGGCACGGTGCTGTTGAGCAGTAGCAGCGAAGTCAGAGGCACCCTGCGCAAGTCGACCAGCCCACCAGCACCGGCTGCCAGGCGAAGTTGGGTGGTTCGGACACCGGTCTGATAGTTGACCGGGTAATCCGCGAGCCGCTCCACAGGTGGTGACAGCGCCACTGCCAGCCGGCCTCCCCCCGAGGATTCGGTGATGCGCGTGAGCGTCCGCTGCACGATCCGCAGAGGATCGCGATCGCAGGGAATCAGCATGACAACGGAACTCGCGTAGACCCCGACAAGTGTCTCCTGGCGAGGGGCCGCCTCCCGGACAGTCAGGGCCACCTGATCGAGTTTCGGTCCGAACTCCCCGGCAAAGACCGCCAACCAATGCGGTGTGGTGAGGTCATGCCCCAGAGCTTCAGCCCGCTGGATCAACATCGTTGACGGTGGGACGTCCGAAGTGCGCAGCAGGTCGACCATGAGGTCACCACAAAGGCGCTCCTGAACTTCGACGATGTGACGTTGTTTGAGTATCTCCAGGCCGACCACCAGCGCGAAGTGCTCGATCAGACGTTGTCTTCCGGCATCGGGCTCGCTCGGTTCCGTGATCACCCAGAGCCAGCCCGCCACCTCGCCGCTCAACACGATCGGGATCAACCAGGTCTCAGCCGCCTGTCTGTCGATCAGCAGAGCTTCGTAGCGGCCGGTGTCTTCCCACTTCGATCGGGTTTTCCTGTCCAACTTCGGCGGGTCGATGTACTCACCGGCTGATGCCTCGGCGAGCACCCGCTCTGCCGAATCGAGGACGGTCGCCGACGCCTGCAGCATGTCCGCAAGCGCCGCGACCAGGCCGTCCATCCCTATGTCGTTCAGCACCAATCGCATGAGCCGCCGATGCTGCTGATCGGCCCAGTCGAGCGAGGCGCGCCGCCGTCTGAGTTCATCGTTGACCGCGGACAAGTCGTTGATGGTCGCCTGCTGCGCGGCCCGCAACTGGGCGGTGCGGATCGCGTTCGCCGACTGCTCGGCGAGCAACTTGGCGAGTTCTATCTCCTCGGGCTCGTAGTCGTGCGGGTCGCGGAAGTACCCGGCGAGGATCCCGACGTTGTCCTTTCCGACCCGCAGCGGCGCAGTGAGGACGCTGCGGTAGCCCTGTGCCGCAGCGAATCTGTGTAACCTCTCGCTGTTCTCCGCGTACACGTCGGGAACAACGATCGTGGTCAGCTCCCGGTACGCTTTCGTCGCGGGCAGGTCAGCCGAGAAGTCCGCTGGATGAATCTCCAGCCATCCCTCGCTTCGCACCAGATCGAGATAGCGTTTCCGCAGACCTGACGACCCCGCGATCTGCATCACCTCATGCGTGACGTCGTCGAGCATCACCCCGCAGTAGTCGAACCCGACCAGATCGCATCCCATCTGGGCAATATCGTCGAGGACGGTCTCCAGCGGCTCCGCCGCGTTGACTGTCCGCGAGATCGCCGTGACCGCAGACATCCAGGCCCGGAGCGGATCAGACCGAACCGACATCAACCATCCTCTGTGGGCACATCAGTCCTTACGACACTACAAGATCAGAGCTCCACATAGTGCTGCGCGAGCGGCTGAACGTCGATTTTCATGTACGGGTGGGCCGGCAAGGCCGACAATTTGTCATGTAGCTCCGAAGCTGAAGCAGCTGACCATATTCCGACGTTGGACCTGGTCCCGGGGATCCTCCAAATACGTACGATGACACCCGCACGACGGTATCCGCGGGCACGTTCGGCTTCTCGGGCCATGACCGCGTCCCACTCTGCGTCAGGCACGGTCGCAGGCCGTTCGACATCGATCCGCACCAGGTATTCATTCGTCATCGGATTCCCAACTCTTCGAGCAACTCGTCGGTGTGGGCCCCGACCGCCGGAACGCTTGCGCTGTCATCGGCAGCGGTGGGGCGACTTGCGAAACGAAACGGCGCCGCCACCACGGGCACGGTCGCCCCGGACGGCAGCGTCGCTGTCGTCCAGCGATTCCCTGCCTGCAGCTGCGGATGCGCAACGACGTCCGCGACGCCGTTCATCCGGCCCCACGGCACACCCGCTGCGTCCAGCCTCTCGACCAAGGCTTTCTCGGAGATGCCGGCCACCGCTGATGCAACGGCCTTTTCCACGTCGTTCCGCCGCGCCAGGCGGCCCGCGTTGTGTCGCAGATCAGGATCGTCGCTCAATGCCGAGGCGCCGACGCACCCACACAAAGCCAACCACTGGCGATCGTTTTGTACCGCGATGTTGATGACCTTCCCGTCTTGTGTGGTGAACGGTCCGTACGGGGTGATCGTTGCGTGTCGCGTCCCCGCGGGCGGAATCTCGACTCCGGCCTCCAGGTACGCGATCAGAAGAGGGCTCATCCACTCGACCAGGACATCGAACATCGCCACGTGGACACGGTCACCCCGTCCCGTCGCGTCGCGTTGGCGCAACGCACTGAGGATCGCGGTGACCGCGTATATCCCGCCGCCGAGATCAGCCAGCGAAACGCCCGGCTTAGCGGGGCATCCGGGCTCACCGGTGTTGAGCGTCACCCCGGCCTCGCCTTGGACCAGCAGATCGAACGCCTTGCGTTTCTCGTAGGGGCCGTCCGGCCCGTATCCGCTGATGGCGCACCACACGAGACGCGGATTACGTTCCGCGAGTGTCGAATCGTCGACGATACGGTCAACCGCCCCGGGTGCGAGGTTCGTCAGGAAGACATCTGCGGTGTCGAGGAGTCGCAGGAGGACTTCACGTCCGGCGTCGTCCTTGAGGTCCAACGCGACGCTGCGCTTCCCGCGGTTGAGCCACACGAAGTGTGACGACATACCTTTCGCATAGGTGTCGTAGTCGCGAGCAAAGTCACCTCCTCCGGGACGCTCGATCTTGATGACGTCTGCGCCGAGGTCAGCCAGGTGACGAGAGCACAGCGGGGCCGCGACTGCCTGTTCGATTGCGACGACTCGGATTCCGTCGAGCGGTAGCGTCTGTTTCTCGATCATCAGAACCTCAACTTCGTGCCGACGGAGGGCTGCAGGTACCGGTCCGGTGCTTCCACCGAGAATCGGGCGTGGGTGGCGAGTCCGCTGCAATGCATCGGCATGATCGCCCGCACATCACGTTCCAGCAGGCCGGTGAGCGTCAGCCCGACATTGTCGGCAGGTGTGGTCGGGAAACCGAGATGGAACCCGCCCAGAACCGCGAGAACCGGACGAGGCCCGCAAATTCGTCGTGCTTGATCGATGGTGTTCAGGACACCTGCGTGTGCACAGCCGGTCAGGATCACCAGCCCCTTGCCCTTGACGTCGATGATCAGACCCTGCTCGTCGTTGACCTCATCGAGACCGTAACTGCCGTCAGCTCCCACCTGGTACAGGCCAGGGGCATGGTCCTCGCTCGGCGCCTTCGGCCCTTCGAAGGAAACCTCCCGCGGGATGAAGCCCGTGGTGTATACGCCGCACCCCAGGTCGAGCGCTCCGGAGCTGAGAATTGGTCTGCCATCGCGGCGCTCAAGCGCATCGACGGTGAACGACTGGTTGTAATAGGGCGACACCCGGCCGTCGCCCATCACCGCGAACCGGGGCCGGAAGGCGTCTTCGCTCGTGGCGACCGGCAGCGTCCGGTCGAAGGCGTCGAGCAGCGGGAGTATTCCCCCGTAATGATCTGGATGCCCGTGGCTTATCACGACGGCATCGATTGCCGAGGCATCCACACCCAGAGCACTCAAGTTGTGCAGGAGCACGGAACCGGTCAGCCCCACATCGAACAGCACCGTTGTGGTGTGCCGGTCGTGGTGCGCCTCGACGAGGATGCTGATCCCGTTCTCCGCCTGCGGGGGGATGCGCTTCGGATCGAAGTGATCGACCAGACCTGTACGCACACAATGGTCACCGTGATCGGGTAGCAGCATGTCCACCCAATTCTCGACCAGAATCGTCAGCTCGACCCGGTCGGCTTGGAACGTCATCAGGGTCCCTTCGTGGTTATCTCGAACGGTTTGTAGAACAGGTGGCGCTCAACGATGCGGCTACCGAGGCCCGCCTCCGTCGTCGGCCAACCTTCGATCAGAAGATGGCAAGGGGATTGACCGGAGAGCCCACCGCTGCGGTGATCGGCAGCGGCGGGGCAACGAAGAAGAACTCGTAACGCTCCTGCTGCCTGCACACATCGGCCAGCCGTTCGAGGTCGAATATCTCGCCAATCGTCATGCCCGCGTTGGCAAGAAGAATCAGGTGCAACGGCTGGAACACCCCAGGGGTGTCATTGGGCTGAACTTCCGCACCCCAGGTGTCGGTGGCAAGAGCGGCGATCTCGTGCTCGACGAACCAATGGGCGCTGTCGACGCCGAGGCCCGGTGCGGGACCTGAGTCGTAGGCCCCCCAGGTCCCCTCGGCACGTACCTGGGCCAACTGACCTGTGCGGATGAGCACTATGTCACCACTACATATCGACACACCCTGCTGATCTGCACAGGCAGTCAGGTCCGCGCTGTTGATCGCATGGCCGGCCTCGAGCCACGGAACGTCATGGTGGCGTGCCACGTCGAGGAGGACACCGCGGCCTGCGATACCGTCGGCCACCTTGTCGATGCTGTTGGCTGTCGCGCCGCTGCTGGTCACCGACTCCAGCCCGTGCCCGTTGTACATCTGACCCCGATAGAAGATGTGCGCCAGGGCGTCCCACTGAGTACCGCACTGCAATGGCATCGATACCGCGTCATCGCAGTAACGAAGAATGTCGAGGTGGTCCTGGGCACCGAGGGCGATATCTCCGCCGTCCTGGAGCATGGAGTGGATAGGATTCGTCCTGCCGCCGAACCCGCCGGCCTGCGGACCGTCGCCGTTGAACGGCAGTGCGCAGGACACCACCGTTCCGGTCCTCACCAGTGCCGCCGCCTCGGCGATCGCGGCCGGGGTGATGAAGTTCAGTGTCCCGCGCTCGTCGTCCTCACCCCACCTCCCCCAGTTGCGGTACTTGAGGCAGAGTTCGTCCACAAGTTTCACGGCATCGCCGCCGAGATCTGCTGTAGAGGTATGAAGTTGGGTCATGTCCGTCTCCTTTGCACAGTTGAAGGTGGGAAAACTGTTCTGTCAGCCTCGGATCGCAGACATCGAGTCGCGACCTGACCGGTTGCGCTTGCGCGCCTCGATCTCCGCATCGAGCGTTTCGAGGTTTTTCCCTCGGGTCTCGAACCCCAGGAGCAGGAAGGCGCATCCGCACAGGAGGTACCAGACCGCGAAGTAGGCGAACGCCGGGAGGAGGTCCGTTGTCGGCGCGTCAGGTTTCACCAAGTTGTCCGAGCCGACGATCAAACCCAGTCCGAGCGGGCCGACGACCTTTCCGAGGCCGCCTGCGCCGTAGGCGAATCCCATGCCGGTGGCCCGCAATCGGCTGGGCCACACCTCAGCTGAGTAGGGGCCGACGACGGCGAAGCCACCTTCGGCGAAGAAGTAGACGGCGATCATCACGACAAGAAACACGGCCACTCCCCCGATGTATGCGTCGCCCGCCACGGCGGCGAGGATGACGAGCCCGGCCGCCGAGAAGGCAGCGAGCGCACCGGTGAACCGACGCCCCCTGCTCTCGGAGAGGTGAGACAGGAAGAGGCGACCTGCCAGCGCTCCCATCGTGACGAACACCATGTACAGACCCGCTTGAGCCGGGTCGATCCCGAGCGTCATGACAAGAAGCGTTGGTGCCCATAGCGCGATGCCGTAGACGCCCGTCTGGGCACCCAGATTGGTGACGGTCGACAGCAGCAGGCTACGCGGGTATGCGAGCAGTTCTCGGACACTGGAACCGGCGGGGTCGTCGACTGCGTGTTCGCTGTCAGCGTCGCTGCTCGCGAGCGGAAGTGATGCCGGGTCGACCTGCAGAGCCCAGCCGACTGCCTTACGGGCGTCCTCGAAACGCCGTCTACGGAGCAGGAACCGGGGAGATTCGGGAACGGTGAACCGCGCCAGCAGAAGCAGGAGACCGGATGCTCCTGTGAGGAGCAGGATTCCGCGCCAGCCGATCAGGTCCGAAAGCAGCCACACCATCAAGGAGCCCACGAGGAAACCGAGTGGTACCGCTGCGGTCACGTAACCCGTTACACGCCCCCGCTTGCTGGTGGGCATGAACTCCTGGACCATCGGCAGATCCACCACGTAGAGCCCCCCGGCACCGAAGCCGACGACGACCCGGAGTACGGCAAGATAAACCCATCCGAGAGAGGCGTCTTCAGGAGTGAATGCCATCGCGGCGGTCGCGGCGGTGAACACCGTGATCGTGGTGAGAAACACCGGCCTTCGACCGATGCGGTCGGCCAGGCGGCCGAAGAATACCGCACCGACAACGGCGCCCAGTCCGGACGACAGCAAGATCACCGAGGACTGTCCGAAGGTGAGCTGCCACGACGTCGAGACGAAAGTGACGATGAATCCGATGAGAAAATAGTCGAGAAACTCCAGGCATATCGCCGAGGTGGCGATGTATGCCAACCCCTTCTGTCGCCGGGTCAGCCTTTCACATGTGTCGAGCGCATCAATCGTTCCCACAAGCGTTTTCGCCTCTCTTCTACGACCCGCTGCCCTGTGTGCGCGGTCCGTGTCTGCGCTCAATTGTGATGAGGAGCACTTGAGCAGACCATGGGAAGGAACACCGCGTTTGGGTCGATTCTTTGTGTGCAAACACAACCAAACCGGTTGCTCTGATCACCGAACTCAGAGAGATCTCCTTCAAGCCTTGCCGGCGGTGGGACGTCTCCGCAGCCGAGGTCGCCACCCTCCAGCTCAAGCACTCGGCCGAACAACATCCGCTCGCAGATGAAGTCATCGAACTTGGCCGGAGTCGGCAGATTCTTGCCGGGAGTCACAGCCACCGGGCAATCCAATCCACGTTCGGGATGGTCCCAATCAGCGGGTGTACCCAGGCCGGCGAGGTTCGTATCTCTCAGTGCCGACAGGTAGGCGCGGCGAAGCGAGTTGTTGGATGCGAGCAGACACTTCAGCACGGCAGCGGACGGTGCCCACCCGACGAACCGATCCGGGTGCTCGCCAATCAGAGCGGTGAACACGATCGCACCACCCGGACTGTGCCGAGACATCCCTGAGGCCAGCAGCAGCAGGCGCGTTTGCCACCATTGTTGTCCGTCGCCCAGGTTGACGACGACGACCTGGCTTGCTGTTCCGGCCTTCAGTGCTTGAAGAGTGCTCTCACCGGAGGGATCGATGATCGGCGACCCCGGCGGAGTCCCGAGGTTCCCGGAGATCTCTATTCTCGCCGCCGCCCCCGCCGATTGCACCGCATTCCTCACCGCCGCAAAGCTCACCTGCACGCCGGCCGCTTTGATCGAAGTAACTCGTTCGAGGATGAGCGCGAGGACGGGGATGACCCCAAGACCTACGACGACAAGGGCAACGAGCGGGGAAATCCTGTTGTCGCCGAGCTACCCAGCGCGACGCACTGGTCGTCGGTTACGCAGCCCCTCGGACAGCGCACGGGCGAGTGCCCTGGACGCGGTCTGCAGCGTGTTGCCGTAGCTGACACCACATTGCCGAGTGGCTTCCTCGTTCATCACCGCTCACAACGCAGTTCGCGCACCGGCAGGTCAATCAACATCGATACCGAGAAAGCGTGATTTCCCCGCTGCGACATAATCGCCTCCTGCTGACGTGCTGGCCTACCGGTGAGAACGTTGCGGCTCGAATCGACGTTCTGATGGGTTGACGGCTCCACGGAAAGGACGTGCCTAATGTCGGAGACACTGCCGAAGTCACCAAGGGTGAGCTTCTAGAGGTGCAGTACGGTGACTGTCCGGCCAGAGTGTCGCGACACCTATCTCAACGAGCTACTCACAGGCCAGGGCGCTTCCGGGTTGCCTGCTGCTCAAGGTGGGTGCATCTGCATCGCTGGTCAGAGAGCGCTGTCCATTCCGCCATCGACCGCTCGGATCACCGCAGCTTCATTGCTCGCAACTGGCGGCGGGACTTGATGGCCAGTTTGGCGTAGACGTTGCTCAAGTGCCACTCGACGGTGTGCGCACTGATGAATAACTGCGATCCGATCTCGGTGTTGGTCAGTCCGGCTGCCGCCAACTGGGCAACCTGCGTTTCCTGCGGGGTCAGCGCCGTCCCAGTGCGCTTGCGTTTGACGGTCTTCTCCCCCAGGGGAATCAGTTCACGGGCGGCTCGATCGGCGAAGGCGTTAACCCCAAATCCTTGCAACATTTCGTGAGCGAGGCGTAGGTGGTGGCGAGCATCGTTGCGGCGGTTCATCCGCCGGAGCCATTCTCCATAGAGCAGGTGGGCGCGTGCCAGCTGAACCTTTACTCGGCTGCGACCCAAGTGGCCGATCGCGTCGAGATAGAGAGGTTCCGCGGCGTCGTCAGCGGCCAGTAGCGCGGCACTGCGCGCAGCGATGCCCAGCCCCCACGGGGTAGATGCAGCACCAATTCGAAGCTTGAGTTTGTTGAGCGCGTCGGCGGCGAGGTCGTCGCGGCCCGCACGCACGGCGCATTCGACCAGCTCGCTGAGGTTCCAGCCGACAATCCCCAGATCGTCGTATTCGCAGGCGGGTTGCAACGCCTCCATGGCGACGTCGTATCGGCCCAAGCCGTTGTTGAGCACACCGTTGGCGTAGGCGGCGAGGGCGATCACTCGGCCCTCACCGCGCTGCAGACCATCGCGAAGAGCCGCCGCTGCCATCGCGGTCGTCTCGCCGTCGTTGCCGGCCCATGACGCCAACGTCAGCTTGTGGTACCGCAGCGACGCATGCCCGATGGCCGAGGAAATGTCGTCCGCTTCGGCGATCAGCAGCCGGGCGCCGGCCAGGTCGCCGGCCATCACGAGTGCACCGGCTCGGCTGACCAACGCTGTGGGAAGGATCTGCAGCGCGGCTGTCTCGGTCGCGAGGTGCACAGCGACCTCCGAGAGTCGCTCCCACGCTTCGTCATCCCATGTCTCGTGAAGGGAAACCTCCAGGGCCAATGGAAAGGCCTCCCATTGCCAGCCGTGTTCGGTGACGGAGGCGACGGCTGTGCGAATTGCGGCGATCCCGCCCGCGATGTCAGGACTCACTCTGCGCGCCAATCCCCTGGCGAGCAGTCCTACCGGCAGGCGTCCGCGGCCATCGTCGCGGAGATGCAATATGGCGGAGGCCATTTGCTCCAGGGCGGTGGAATCAGCCAAGCGCCCGGCATATATCAGGCCACATATTGCCTCCAGATATGCTTGATCGGCTTCGGCGGGATCAAGTGGCCTCAGTCGAGCCGCCGCCTTGGACATCGTGGCGGCGTGGTCGGCCAGCGGGGGTCCCGACGGGTCGGTGCGACGGCGGTGAAACGCCAGTTGCGTCTCAAGATGCAGGCGCCGGGCCTCGTCGAGATCGTCGAGTGGTGACAGTGACGCGGCGGTCACCAACTCGGTGGCGGCATTGAAGTCTGCGGCGCGCCGTTTGGCGTGCGCTGCTTCCAGGGCGCGCTGCCCGCGTCGAACCGGATCCCTTGTCAACTCGAACGCCTGGGTGAGAAATGCTGCGGCGGCGGCGATGCCGCCGCGCTGGTGAGCGCGGGTAGCGGCCTGTTCCAGTTCGTCGGCCACCGACTCGTCGGGCCCTGTGGAGGCGAATGCGCGATGCCATGCGCGGCGGTCGGGATCTTCGGATGGGTCGATGCTCTTTGCAAGGGCCGCGTGCACCCGATGGCGTTGGTCGGCGTCTGCGTCGGCGTAGGCCACCGAGCGCACCAGCGGATGACCAAACCGCACACGGGTATCGATATTGATCAGTCGCGCCGACCGCAAGGAAGCCAACGCCGATGCCGCGATGCCGAGGGACTCGGCCGCGCGGGAAAGCAGCGCGGGATCACCGACCGGTTCAGCAGCAGCCAGCGTCAGCAACAGCCGGGCATCGTCCCCCAGAGTCAAGATGCGCTGCAGGTAACGAGCCTCGATACTTTCCTCCACCGGATATGCGTCCGGTCTGTGGTATCCGCCCGCCAGATCGGCGGGTCCCAGATCGCGCAGTATTTCCAACAATGCCAACGGATTGCCGCGCGTCTCGGCGACGATACGGTCTCGCACTCTCGGGTCGATACGCCCCAGAACCGCACCGTCGAGCAGTTCACGCGCGTCCGGCACCGATAGCCCTGATATCACAAGCTCTGGAAAGCCCCGCAGCTCAGTGATTTTCTCACGGCACGCGAAGACGATCATCACGCGTTCGGCCAACAGACGTCTTGCGACAAAACTCAGTGTTTGCGCTGACACCTGATCGAGCCACTGAGCGTCATCGACGACACATAACACCGGGCGGTCTTCCGATGCCGTGGCGATCAGGCCCAATACAGCCAGTCCGACCAGAAATCGATCTGGCGCGGGGCCCGAAGCCTGCCCGAACGCTGTGGCCAGCGCCTGCCGCTGCGGGACCGGTAGTTCCTCGACTGGCTCTCCCCACAGAACAGCGATGAGCCGATGCACACCGGCAAACGGCAGTTCCATATCGGACTCCACGCCTGCGGTGCGCAGCACTCTGAACTCAGATGCGACCGCGTCTGACAGGTGATCGATGAGCGCGGTCTTGCCGATGCCCGCCTCCCCGCGCAGCACGACCACCGCGCTGTGACCGGCACGGCTTGACGCCACGAGCTTGCTCAGGGCGGCCAACTCCGTGGTCCTGCCCCGCAACACGGTCTCACTCACCAGACGCCACGATCACACGGCATCACTGCGGGTAGCCGAACCAGATGACACCGCCACACCGCCAACCCTACGGTCGCCTGCGCCTTCGCGGGCTCGTACCGCACCTCGCACGCCGTCGAGTCAGCCGACACCGCCGCCGGAGGCCAGGGATCGGCCCCAGAACCCAGGGGGTTTCCGGGGGGCGCAGCGGCGTCCGAAATGGCAGCGTTGAACTGTGTCCACCGTCGAGCTCAAACCTCTCACCTCGGGGTTCGCCGCGACCCGCGCTGGGTCCGCCGACACCCTGCCGCCGCTGCCCTACCTTGAAGCGACGGCCGCGCCGACACCCCGATGGCCCAGCGTGCCGATACACCCCAGCAGGCGAGGCCGCAGCGTGCAGGGCCCGGACGGCGCAACCTCATGAACATCACCCCCACCACTACTACTCCGGCCACAGTTCGCGGAAACGGCCGTATCGCTCTGATCACAGGCGCCAGCCGCGGTATCGGCGCCGCCAGCGCGGCGTTGTTCGGCCAACGTGGCTATCGGGTCGCTGTCCATCACGAACACAACGCCATCGAAGCCCATCACGTAGCCGACGCCATCAACGATCACGGCGGCGACGCCCTTGTCGTGCAAGCTGATCTCACTCGCGCCGAAGATGTCGCCGAGATGACCGACGCGATCACCCACCACTGGGGTCCCGTTGAGGTGCTGATACATGACGGACGACGACCATACGAGCGCACTTCCTTCGCCGCTCTGAGCATCGATCGACTCGAACATGCTGTCGCTCAAGAACTTCGGGCAGCGTTCCTGGTCACCAAAGCAGTCATTCCTGCCATGATCGCTGGTGATTACGGCCGGCTCGTCTATCTGAGCGTCGCGCATTCCCGCCTCCCGCAAGACAAGCGGATCGTCGAAGGCACAGCGAAAGCCGCGCTCGATCAATTCGTCCGCTACCTCGCTCAAGAACTGGCCCCGCACGGGATCCCCGCCAACCTCGTCGCGCCGGGCAACGTCGCCGGTGTCGATGCAGGCCGCGAGGCGTGGACCGACGACGAACTCTGGGTCCTGGGAACGGCCAACACCCCGGCCCGGTTGGTACTGCCCGGTGATGTCGCCCGCACGGTCGAGTTCTTCGCCAGCGACGACTGTGTCATCACCACCGGTCACTATGCGCCAGTCAACGCAGGACTCGCCGTCCGGTGAACTCCACCCGCGCTGTCTTGCAACCAAAACCGGCGACTCACCGACTCGCCCATACGAAAGGTTCTCGACAACCATGATCGCATCGACGAAGAAGATCACCATCGTCGGAGCCACCGGCCTGATCGGACGGCAACTGACCCCGCTGCTTCGCGAAGCCGGACATGACGTAACCGAGGCCTCCCGCGCCTCTGGCACCGACCTCGTGACCGGCGAGGGCCTCGATGTCGCACTGACTGACGCCGACGTCGTGGTCGACGTGATCAACTCCGCGACCCCCGACGATTCTGCAGAGAAGTTCTTCAAGCAGACCTCGGCCAACCTGTCAGCCGCCGCGGCCCAGGCCGGCGTCGGCCACTACGTCGTACTGTCGATCGTCGGCGTCGACGCAATGGCGGCCAACGCCGGCTACATCCGCGGGAAGTTGGCCCAAGAGAGCGCCGCCGCCAAGTCAGGAATCCCCTGGACCGTCGTACGCGCCACTCAATTCCACGAACTGGCCGAACCGATCACCGAATCCTTGATAACCGGGGAGCAGGTACGCGCCCCCAAAGCACTCATCCAGACAATCGACTCCAAGGAAGTCACGGCGATCCTTGCCAGAATCGCGACCGGTTCGCCATTCAACGCGATCCACAATCTCGGCGGCCCACAGAAGATGACCTTCGCCGACATGGCCCGCGCCGTTCTGGTCCATCAGAGCCGTGAACTCGAAGTCATCGATGACCCTGCGGCGACGTACCAGGGCCTGCCGGTCGACAACACCACACTCGTCACCGACGACGAAGCAGAACTCGGCACCACTCGACTATCCGACTGGCTGGCGCTCCACTGACCGGGCACCCCACCTTCACCATCCCGCCGGGGTCGCCAGAAGCTCAACGCAAGCCGGCTTTCCCTTGCCGTTCGCAGATTGTCACTTCGACGGTGACCGACGAGTCACTACGGTGTCGAAAGACATACGGATGACAGTCCGCTTGAGAAAACAACACTCAATTTGAGAGTCGACAAGCTGCATCCTCCGATGTCAGTCGACTATCGGGCCCAATATGCCCTCTAAACCTGACGAATCCCAATTTCGTGTCACAAGTCGAACAACCGGTCTTTGATGGACCGCAACGCCGGGATTTTCGGCTTGAGCTTGCAGTGGAGGCTTGACAGCACCCGTGTAGACGCCCTTATGATCTGGACAACAGTTAATTGTTAACACTGGGGGTGGATGTGGCAGCCGGTGCTCTTCGGGCGGCTCAGCGTCTCAGGTTGAAGGACGACGTACTGGCGGTCTTGCGTGACGCCATCATCGCCGGCAAGTTCGCCCCCGGGGAGCGTCTGAACGAGAAAGACCTTGCCGAGCAGTTGGGCACCAGTCGGGGTCCCATTCGAGATTCGTTGGCCGCGTTGGCACATGAGGGTTTGGTGGTCCATGAACCGCACAAGGGCGCTCGTGTCCCACTGCTCGACAAGGCGGACATCGAGGACGTCTACACCTTGAGGGTGGCCTTGGAAACCCTGGCTGCTCGCACGGCCGTCGAACGTGCCCGGGCCGCTGACTTCGACGCACTCGACCATGCCCTATCCGACCTTGCAAAGGCCTTCGAGAAGGGAGATCGGCGAGGTATCACCGACGCGGATCTCCGATTTCACGATGCGTTTTATCAAGCGGCCCACCATGATCGACTCAGCGTGGCGTGGCGCACGGTGCGGTCGCAGGTGGCATTGTGCCTGTTCTCTCGCAACACGGTGTCGGCGACAAGTCGCGAGATCGTCGTCGACGAGCACGTGCACCTCCTCGACCTACTGCGAACCCGAAGCGAGTCAGCACTGGTCGACGCCGTTCGGGCGCACATCGAAACTGCTTATCAGCGCCTCGTGGCGTCATACGACTGACCCTCTCGCAGTCCCGTGGTAAGGCGCCCGACTCGATCGTGATCCCTTTATCGAAAGGTTGTTAACAATGAACCGTATGCAATCATCGCGGAAGGCCGGGTTGGCGAGCCTGGTCGGCACCACCATCGAGTGGTACGACTTCCAGATCTACGGGCTGAGTGCGGCAGTGGTGTTCAGCACTGTGTTCTTTCCCGAGGTCAGCACCCTTGCCGGCACGTTGGCATCGTTCGCGGTGTTCGCGCTGGGATTCCTCGCTCGCCCTCTGGGCGGAATCATCTTCGGCCACTTCGGTGACCGCGCAGGACGTAAGCAGATCCTTCTGATCACCCTGTTGTTGATGGGTATCAGTACCTTTGCGGTGGGCGTGATCCCGTCATACGAGACCATCGGGGCCTGGGCTCCCATACTCTTGGTGGCGATGCGGTTGCTGGGAGGGATCGCACTCGGCGGCGAGTGGGGCGGCGCTGTCCTGCTGAGTGTCGAACACGCACCACCGGGTAAGCGCGGATTCTACGGTGCGCTACCACAGGTCGGGTCACCCGCCGGTTTCCTCCTCGCCACCACGGTTTTCGCGATCGTCACCGCCGCCACCGGCGATGCGTTCGAAACGTGGGGTTGGCGAATCCCGTTCCTGCTCAGTGGAGTTCTCGTCGCAGTGGGTCTCTTCATCCGACTCGCGGTGCCGGAAACCCCGGTGTTCGCCGAGATACGCGAGAAGGTTCAGCACACTGCATCGGCGCCGTTGATCGAGGTACTGCGCAACCATCCGAAAACGGTGATGCTCGGCATCGGGGCATTCGCGGTCTCCAGTGGCGGGTATTACGTATACGCCACCTACATGGTGGCCTACGGCAAGAACGATCTCGGAATCTCGGCCACCACGATGCTCATCGGCGGCATCGTCTTCGCGTGCTGTGCGATCGTCGGTAACTTGACCTCGGCGTCGGTGTCCGACCGAATCGGTCGGCGACCCGTCTTCCTCACGATGGCGCTGTTCACGATTCTCTACGCGTTCCCCCTGTTCTGGCTGGTGGAGACCGAGGTGGCGGTACTCATCTGGATCGCCCAGGGGATCGGGGGGTTTGCCAACGGTTCGCTGTACGGGCTGATGGGATCGCTGAGCGCGGAAATGTTCGAGCCGCATATTCGGTACACCGGAGCCTCACTCGGACAACAGGTGTCGGCAGGACTGGTCGGTGGGACGACCCCGATGATCGTGACGGCGATGGTTGCCTCAGCGGGACATTCATGGCCCGCGCCGGCGTGGTTGGCGCTGCTGGCGGCGGTGAGTCTCCTGTGCGTCCTCGTGCTTCCTGAGACGTACAACAAGCCGATCGTCGCCGTCGAGAAGGGCGACGCGACATCGTCGGAAGCTGCCCGTACGTGAAGGCTTTGCCACACCAAACGAAACACACCCGTCAACAACACTATTGAGAGGTAATTCAGGTGGTCTTCATCCTTGATCCGAAACCCGACCTGCTGACGTTCGACTGTTATGGGACGCTCATCGACTGGGATTCCGCGTTGCGCGTATATATGGCCGATCTGCTCAGACGGAAGAACTTGTCTGTTGAGCCCGACCAGTTCTACCACCGGTGGTACTACAGCCACGCGTTGCGACTGCTGCAGGGCCCGTTCCTGATCTACCGTGAACTGCTCAAGCAGAGCATTCAGGCCGCGCTGCATGAGTACGGCGCCGACGTGGACCATTCAGACGGCGCCGATTGCGGCGACGCAATGGCGGAAGCCGAACCCTTTCCCGACACCGTCGACGTACTGCGTCAACTCGCGAAGACGTACCGCCTTGCGATCATCAGCAACAGCCAGGACGACATCGTCTGCCGCGCTGACGACCGCATGCACAACCTGTTCAGCGTGGTCATCACGGCCGAGACAACCCGTGCCTACAAACCGGATTCGGCGTTGTTCGAACTCGTCCTGGAAAGGGCCGCAGTGCCGGTCGAACGAACGGTGCACATCGCGCAGTCACAGTACGTCGATCTCCCGCGCAGCGTCCCGATGGGTTTCCGCACGATTTGGATCAACCGAAACTCGCAAACCCTCAACGACGGCACGCCGGCGCCCGACGAGATCCTGCCCGATCTCCGGGGCCTGCCTGCGCTGCTGAACGCCTGACACCCGAACCACGTTCATCACACAAGGAGACCACATGCACTCGGCCAGTACAGAGGCCACGAATCCACTCGACGACCTGGACATCAGTTCCTCGCCGGGACAGGAAAAGTCGCTTGCCACCGCGACAGCGCGTCCAGTCGGCGATGGAACTGACTTCTCGCACGGTGACGTGGGCGCCTTCCTCCCGGCCCCGGGAGCATTCGATCTGTACCGAGAAGCCTTCGCCGACGGGCGACGCTACGCCTACTCGCCTTATCGCGGTCATGACGACGTGCGCGAACACGTCGCCCACCATGTCGGTGAGTTCACCGGGCGCCCAGTGGACCCATCACGCGAAATCATCGTCACACCCGGAACCCAAGGTGCGCTTTTCGTAGCACTGTCGTCGTTGGTGGAACCCGGCGATAAGGTGGCTGTCGTCGTTCCGGATTACTTCGCCAACAGCCGCATCGTCACCTATCTGAGAGCCCAGACCGTCCCCGTGACGCTGGATTATCAGGACCCGTCACGCGCCGCCGAGCTCGACCTCGTCAAGCTGGCCTACGCCTTCGCGTCCGGTTGCAAACTGCTCGTTCTGTCGAACCCCAACAATCCCACGGGCGTTGTCTACACCTCCGACCAGATTCACCAGATCGCGGCGCTGGCAGAAAGATACGGCGCATTCATCGTGGTGGATCAGTTGTACTCCCGGCTCGTGTACCCGGGCACTTCATTCACCCACCTTCGCACGACCGCAATTGCCGACGAACACTGTCTCACCCTGCTGGGCCCCTCGAAAACGGAGTCACTCAGCGGGTTTCGGGTGGGGGTGGCTGTCGGCGCGCCCCATGTCATCGACAGGATGGAAAAGTTGCAGGCGTTGGCATCATTGCGTGCCCCGGGGTACAGCCAGACGGTCCTCCGCTGCTGGTTCGCCGAACCGCCCGGCTGGCTCGAGCACCGCATCAAGGAGCATCAGAACATCCGTGACGACCTTCATGCACGGTTCGAGGCAACCAATGGCGTCTCGATCCGCCGCACCGAGGGCGGCAGCTATATATTCCCGCAACTACCGGCCTTGCGTGTGCCACCAGCCGAATTCCGGAACATACTGCGCTCCGACCACGGAATCACCGTCACCCCAGGCAGCGAGTTCGGCCCCGGTCACGACCGCAGTATCCGGTTGAACTTCTCCCAACAACGCGACAACGCGCTGGCGGCGGCATCGGTCATCTGCGATCTGGCAACGGAATTGTCGGAATGAATGAAACAAGGACGAGTCCAGTGCCGCAGGGTGACTACCGGTCTGCCGTTCGACATGAAACGGTGATCTACACGGCCGGGATGACACCGCGGGACAACGGCGAATTGATCGACATCGGTGTCGTCGGTGCCAACATCGACGTCGACCGGGCTCGCAGCGCGGCGCGACATGCTGCCACGAACGCTGCCTTCGCCGCAGAATCGGGCCTCTTGCCAGGTGAGGCGATCGCCCAGGTGCTCCGAATGACCGTATTCGTCGCGTCGGTCCCCACCTTCACCGAGCACTCGCGTGTCGCCGACGCGGCGTCTGACGTGCTTCGAGGACGCTACGGCGACGAAGCGCTGGGGGCACGCACGGCGGTCGGGGTCGCCTGTCTTCCCGGAGGCGCGCCGGTCGAGATCGAACTCACCGTTGGGATCGGCGTGGCGGATCGGCGCGCATCGACCTGATGAGTCAGTCCACGAGATCCATCGAGCAGACTTTGGCAAGGGCCTCTGCGAACCGTTTCAACGCCTGGACCACCATCGATCATGAGGCTGTGGCGCGGTACGAGAGAGCGCGGGGCGCGAGCGCTGAACGGGCGCGCATCCTTGAGGGAATACCTTGCGGCGTCAAGGACAACATCGACGTCGCGGGATTGCCCACGGCGGATGGATCGGCCTATCCGGCGGTGGTGCCGACGCGCGATGCTCAAGTGGTCCTTGCTCTGCGCGCAGCCGGGGCAGTCATCGTCGGCAAGAACGCGATGCATGAAATCGCCTACGGGGCCACCGGAATGGTATCGGCCACTGCGCCGGTGGTGAACCCGCGCAGTGCCGAGCATATGCCGGGCGGGTCTAGTAGTGGATCTGCCGCCGCAGTAGCGGCGGGCGATGTGCCCTTCGCTATCGGGACCGACACCGGAGGATCCGTCCGGGTACCCGCGGCGTTGTGCGGCGTCGTCGGACTACGACCCACGACTGGCCGGCTGCAATCCTCCGGGGTCCAGCCGTTGTCGCCGACGCTCGACACCGTCGGAGTCCTCGCTGCGTCCGTGGGCATCGCTCGCGCCGTCTGGCATGCCATCAGCGGTACGCCATACAGATCGCCGGAGACCGACGATGCTGCCCTCACGATCGGTGTGGTCGCTGACGATTACTTTGTTCCCGAGAGTACGGCCATCACTGAGGCAGTGAGCAATGCGTGCGCTTCGCTTGAACAGCACGGCGCCAAAGTCAGGCCCGTTCGGCTGGGCTGGCCTGAGGCTGCGGTCCCCGTCTACGCGCATATCGTCGGGTGCGAGGCAGCGTTGACCCACCGGAAGCGGTTGTCCGAAAATCCGCCCTTGTTCCAATCCGAGACTCGCCGCCGATTGGCGGCAGGAGCGCGAACAACCCCTCATATGTACGTTGAGGCCCTTCGGCACCGGGCTCGGATCGCTTATGACCTGCTCCGTGTGTTCGACCATTGCGATGTGTTGATCAGCCCCACCACTGCGATCCTCGGACCCCGTCGTGATCGGAAAACCGCAGACGTGGGAGGGCAGTCTGTCGATGTGGGTCGGGCGCTCGTCGCGTACACCACGCCGTGGAGTCTGACAGGTGCTCCGGCCCTGGCTGTTCCAGTCGGGGCCGATCAGCACGGCCGACCCTTGTCGGTCCAACTCGTCGGTAAGCCCGGTTGTGAAACCCGCGTACTCGAGGCGGGGTCCATCGTCGAGGCACAACACAGATCCGCCGCGGGATTGCGGTAGCACGAGCGACAACCATCGAACTGCTGCCCGCGGGTCGGTTCCCTGCCGGGATGGCTGTTTCGTCGTCTGCAGTTTCTCACACAGCTTCTCAACAAACCGGTGGGTAAACGCACGGTGTCGGAAGCAGGCTTGGATACCGAAAAGAATGTCGGCCTGCTGCGACAGCGATAAGGCGATCCGCGCCCTGACGAAGTTCAACGAGGCGGCAGCGCAGGCGAGGTCGGATTGTGTTCGTACGATCCGCCTCTACGTTTGGATCAGACACCCCGAAAGCTCAGGGCTGACAGTCAGATGTGCAGAAGGTTCTGGGCATTCCGATGTGCGATGGATGCGCGTTGATCCTCGCTCAATTCTGCCGATTCGAGAAACTCCGACACACTCTCACTTTCGACGTAGGGGTAATCCTCAGAGTAGATGATCCGCTCGTGGCCGAGTTCGGCGAGGATGAACTTCAACCGATTCTGGTTGAACATGCCCGACGGCGTAATCCACACATGGTCGCGATAGTACTGGCTGATAGGACGGTCGAGGTGGTGGCACCAAGCGAATACCTCATCGAGCCGATCGAGCCAACCCGCGACAAATTCGCCCCAATGACCGCTCAGCATTTTCAGATTCGGATGGCGATCAAGCGCACCGGATAGAATCATCCGAATCGTGTGGATCCCTGCCTCGGCATGCCAACCGAAGCCGGGACCCGCGAACACCCATTGCACTGCGCCGGGCCAGTTGCCCGCGTAGTAGGCGTTGGACACCGACGCAGGCGGTAGTCCCGGATGAAGGTATATGGGTCGGTCAACTTCTTCAGCTGCAGACAGCACCGGCTCGTATCGATCGTCATCAAGGAACGTTCCAGCACACGTACCCATCACTAGCGTGCCCACAAAGCCCAATTCATTCACGCAACGCCTCATTTCGTCAGCAGCTGCGTGTGGATCATGCAAGGGGATGGTCGCAAACCCGCGAAATCGCGTAGGATGCTCTGAAATATCTTGTGCTAGCGCATCGTTCGCAGTGCGACATAGTTCAGTCGCCTCATGGTGGTTCAGGCTGCCGGGATTGTTCGCACCATGTGACACCACCTGAACGTCGATGCCGACTCGGTCCATATGCGTCAAACGCCTTCCACCCAACCGCTCCGAGGAGTCGCGATCTGGCATGAAGTGCTGTAAAAGAGCTTCATAACTATCGTCCATCGCGATCGGCGGTGGGCCTCCAAGCTGTTGTACTCGCGCCATCGCGCCAGGGTGATGAAAGTGTTCTTCGACAGTGATGATCTTCATCAGTTTCCTAAGTACTCGATGTGCCGGCCCTGGGGGCCGGCACCGGTCGTTCGTCCTAATGCGCCGCAACTGCATATCTTGTCGACCCGGATCGACAAGAGAAATGGCCGAGAGCGCGGTGTCTGGCCGGCTCTTGCCTAGCCCCTGCCTTCAACTGGGTTGCAACCGTCGAAATGTTCACCATCGTTGGGCAGGCCAAGTGGTCGAGGTGTGCTTACATCGCAACGATGAATAGCAGATGACGATGTTGTTGCGACGCCTCGGCAGCGATGCTCGGGCTGATCGTCTCGAGCTGCCTCCCCGGGTAGAGTCATTCGCACTCTTGCCTTTTCGAATTGTGTTCGCTCGATACATGTTCAACTCGTAAGGCCCATCAAGACTATCCGTAATACGAACGGAGCCATTCAGATTCACGAGAAGTCGAGGACGATGCGCCCGCGCAGACCGCCGGCCTCGAGCATGCGGTGTGCCTTCGGGGCCTGCTCGGCGGGCAGCACCTCGGCCACGCGAAGTGTCAGCACGCCCATCTCAGCCTGACGGCTCAACGTCGTGAGCCCCTCGGTATCGGTGATGCGATCAGGCACCATCACCGGAACCACCCGGACACCACGCTCCCCCGGCCCCTCCCACCCGCGCAACTCGACCAGCATGCCACCATCAGCGACCGCACCGAGCACCTCACCCTGCTGATCAGAGCCATCAACCAGGCCCGGCACCCCACCCGGAACCAACCCACGGATCCGCGCCGCGACCTCGGCACCCCGCTCGACAACGTGATCAGCGCCGAAACCGCGGACCAGCTCCACATCACGCTCGGCCGCATCGGCAATCACCCGCAACCCATCAGCCTTCGCCAACTCGACCGCAAAGCCACCGACCGCACCCGCCGCACCAGTCACCGCCACCGTCTCCCCCGCACGCAGCCCCAGCGTATCCAGCGCCAGACGCGCGGTCATCGCATTCATCAGCAGAGTCGACGCCGCAGCGAAATCAGCGTTCGCCGGCGCGGGCACCACCGAGGCCGCGGGCACCACAACCTGCTCGGCATACGCCCCACCATGTTCACCGACGAACATCACCATCGCGATCACCCGCTGCCCCACATGAAGGCGACCATCACAGCCCGGCCCGATCTGATCGATGACACCCGCAGCGTCCATCCCGGGCACAAACGGCGGACGCCGGCCCGGCATACGCACAGCATGACCACCGGTCCGCAACAAGACATCGGTCGGACTCACCGCCGCGGCATACACCCGGATACGCACCTCCCCCGGGCCCGCCTGCGGCTCAGGCAAGTCGATCACCTCAAGTGCGTCCGGACCACCGAATTCATATACACCAATGGCTTTCACGCCTTTGAACAACCCGAGGCGCCAGCTCATTATTCCTCGCAGGCTGTTGCGGATCATTCGGTCCAGAAATCACAGCTGCAGTGCCACAGCCGGATTGACGTCAGCCGATCACGTAAGGGTCGCCTCGGCGGCGATCGCACGAGAAGTTCTCACGACGGCCTACTACCGGAACCGCGATACCCGCCGTGTACTGCTTACTGATCTCCAGTGGTTCCAGGTGGACACCGGTCTCGTTTCATCCCGACGAGACAGCGGTCACCACATGTGTTTACGTTCCCTGGGCATGTGTTGTGCGGCAGTGACTGGCCCTTCGCCGCGCCGTATGTCTGCGCTTACGGCGACAGTCACCACTGCAGTTTCTCGAATTGCCAAAGCATGGGTCTGAGCGGCGGCGCCCGGAGATGCCCCGCAGCGACGAGGACTTCACGATCCGACAGCTCCTTGCACGATGGTCACTTCGTCCGGATGGGCAAAGGAGCGTGTATCCCCAGCGCAACTGAGCACATCGGGCGGAACGCAGTCGCGAATCATCAATTAATACAGCTCAATTGGTGTCGATTTCAACATGGGGCGTGCGACCTTCCTGGGTGCTACGGAAGCGAGCCCCTATCTCTCTCGCGCGCGCCGAGGTGTCTCTCCCGAAGTTCGCGTTTGAGGACCTTGCCTGCACCGGAAAGTGGCAGTGCATTCACGAACTCGATACTGCGGGGACACTTGTAGCCGGCGATGAGTCGCTTGGCGTGTTCGCGGATTTGGCAAGCCGCGAGCTCGGCGCCGGGTTGCAACACGACGACCGCGTGCACCCGTTCTCCCCAGTCGGCATCCGGGACGCCGATCACCGCGCAGGCGGCGACCGAAGGGTGCTGGACGACGGCGTTCTCGACTTCGGCGGAGTACACGTTCTCTCCACCGGTGATGATCATGTCCTTGATCCGGTCGACCACATAGATGTAGCCGTCGTCGTCCATGTAGGCAGCGTCCCCCGTATGCATCCAGCCGTCGCGGATCGCGGCGGCAGTCTCCTGGGGCTTGTTCCAGTAGCCGAGCATCACGTTGCCGCCCCGCACCGCGACCTCCCCGACGGTTCGCCGCGGGACCTCGTTTCCGTCAGGATCTACGATGCGCACTTCTGCGGAGGGAGCCGCCCGCCCGGCAGAGCGCAGCAGTCGCGGCTTCTGATGGTCGTCCGGGCTGAGCAATGTGGCCAGGGGTGACAGTTCCGTCATGCCGTACCCCTGAACGAACTCAACGTTCGGAAAGACCTTCATAGCGCGCTCCAGCAACGCCTGCGGAATTGCTGAAGCGGCGTAGAACAACGCGCGAAAGCTAGTCAGGTCATATCTATTGATGTCCGGATGGTCGATCAGCTTCTGGATCATCGTCGGCACCAGCAATGCATCGGTCACTTGGTGCTGCGCGATGGCCTGCATCACCGTGACCGGTTCGAACGACGGGATGAAAACGTGACGGCCCCCTTGGAGCAGTCCCGCACTCCAGGACATGAGGTCGGCGAGGTGAAACATCGGCGCCGCGTGGAGGCAGATGCCGCCGGGCCTGAAGGCGAAACCAGGAGTGAGAAGGCCGTAGGTCGAGGTGAGCAGGTTGGCGTGGGACAGCATGACGCCCTTCGGAAATCCGGTGGTGCCTCCCGTGTAGAACAACCCCGCCAGTTCGTCTCCGCCCCGCCGAGCGTCGTCGACCGGGTCACTTTTGTCGATCAGTTCTTCGTACGCCAAGGTGCCTGCAGGAGGCGACGCCTCGCCCGCATAGATCACAGTACTCAGCTCGGCCCACGCGTCCTTGATCGCCGGCAGCATGCGCGCGAAGGAGTCGTCGACGAACATTACCTTTGTGCCGGAGTCCTCCAGCGAGTACGCGATTTCAGCTGGGGTCCAACGGATGTTCACCGGGTTCAACACACCGTTCGCCCACGGCACCGCGAGCAGGTATTCGTGGTATCGGTCCGAGTTCTGCGCGAGCATGGCCACCCGGTCGCCGGCGCGCACACCGAGCGCGCGAAGCGCGCCCGCCAACCTCGCCACGCGATCGGCCACTTCGAGGAAGGTGCGCCTTCTTTCGCCGAAGACTGTCATCGTCGCGCCAGGCGTCTGCTGCACCGCCCGGTGCAATCCCTGCGTCAGGTACATCGTCATGCCCTCATCTGTCGGAATTGGTTTTCGATACTGCTGGGCGGCAGAAGCACCGAACGGCGTGGGCTGAATGGGACGGCGCCACTCAGGAGAGGCCCCGACGTCAGATCGCCATGGGCCTTCCGGAAGGCTTGACCGCCAGCCTCTTCAGTCCGTCCTCGATCTCGACGCCGAACGTGCTCCGCATGATCCTTCCGAGTTCCGGATGCATGATCTTGTTGCCCTCGCTGATGTTCTGCTCGGCACGCGCGGCTCCGTCGCCCAGAACGTTCTCCAGCCAGGACATCGTCACGGCGGCGCCCTGCGAGATGCCACCCATCTGGCAGTGCGTCGAGCCGCCCTCTTCGTCGGTGAAGACGTAGGTTTCGCAGTAGCTTGGGGTGTCCGCGAAGAAGTCGAGCATTCGATTGGCCCACTTTCCGATACCGCTGCCGTGCTCGAACTTGGCCAACTCCGACTCGCCGAAGATACTCAGGAATGGCCGGTCGAACCGTTCGACGTGATCGAACAGCGTGTAGTCCCGCCAGATATCGAGGAAGCCGGACGGTCGGTCGAACCCGAGTGCCCACTGTCCATGGTCGAAGGTCCAAGCAGCCCCGGGGTTGGTTTCACTTGCCTCGGCGAACGCTGCGTCGAATGCGTCACCGCGCAGCCCGGCCAGTGAGGGCGGCCAGAGGCCGGTCCAGGGCTCAAGGACGGACGGCAGGAAGGAATTCGCGATGCACGCCTTGATGCGGCTGTCGAACGCGAACGCGCGTGGGGCAAGGTAACCACCGAGGGAAAAACCCACGAGCGCGACTCGCTCCGGGTCGACCTCCGAGAACGAGCAGGCAAAGTCCACAGCGGCCGAGACCGGCCTTTCGTAGTCCGGATACATCGTGAGTCCTGGGTTGTCGTACAACGCCCCCCACTGTCCTGGTCCCTCGAAGACCAGGCAGTTCCAACCGTGGTTCTGTGCCTCCAACCCGATCCAAGCCACGACCTCCTCGGCGGTGGAGTCGAACCCACCGATGGCGATCAGGGTCGGCCGGTTCTCGGCTCCCGCGGAGAAGAAGTAGCCAGGCAACACCGCACCTCCGAACGGGATGCCCACGGTGCGCACCGGTGCAGACCGGAGTTCCATCGCGCGACGGAAACAATCCCGACTGATCCGCCAGTATTCCTCGCGCCGGGGATCGGATTCCACGGCATAGAAGATCGAGGAACGGTAGAAATTGCTGGCCCGCATGAACGCTCGTGAAGCGCTCGCAGCGATCCCGTTTTCGGCATATGCGACCGCGCGCTCGTGAATCCGTTTGGCGGCGTCGCTGAAATTGGTCAGCCAGCTCTCGATGTCGCCATCCTTGATCCGGTAAGCTACGCCGAGGGTTTCGCCCATCTCGGCCACCGGTGAACTGATCGTCCTGAAGAACTCGTAGTTGAACCCACCTATGCGGTCATCCCTGAAATCGATCTCCACCTTGCTGTCCTTTCTCTTGACAAACCTGCACCCAGTCCCGCGCGGAAGACCTACGCGACAGCTCCACCACCTGGTCCCAAGTTGTTCTTGCGCATGAGGTTCTCTTCGCCTGCGAAGATCAGAGCTTCATCTCGCCGATCGGATCGTCGGGACGAGGTCGCGTCATCCGGCGCCGATGCGAGTCCGACGAGTCGGTTAACCCGTCATTGGTGATCGTCGAACCACGCCAACAGATTGAGCGCTTCAGGGTGGCTGCTGCGGCCCACAGCCGAGGCTTGGGTGTGGAGCCTCGCGATGGTGCGGACGGGCCGGGTCGCCACCTATTTTCCAGGCCAACGGCTTTCATTCTCATTCGGGCGAATGTGTGACGACTATCTTGCCGATGTGCTGTCCCTGCTCGAGGTAACGGTGTGCCTCGGCGACATCGGCAAAGGAGAACACTCGGTCCACCGTTGGCCGCAGCGCGCCGCTGCGCAGCCCGGCGCCCAGGAATGAGGCTATCCGTTGAACGGCGGCCGGGTCGAGCGTGTGCTCGAAGCTCGCGTACGGGTAGATCGTCAACTGACCCATGGGAAAGGACGCTGGACGGGGATCCAGCCAACCCACCGTGACCAGTGTTCCTCCGGCTTTCGCCGCACCTGCAAGCTGGGCAAGTCCCGGGCCCATGACTGAGTCGAGAATGATGTCCACGCCCAGACCGCCTGTGTAACTCTTGGCGGCTGACGCCACATCTTCGGCGTCGGACGTGAATACGGCGGCCGCACCAGCCTTCAAGAGCGCGGGCTTCTTGTCAGGGCTACGAGTGACGGCTAGCGGTATGGCACCGATCTGGTTCGCGACCTGAATAGCCGCCAGTCCCACCCCGCTCGAGGCTGCGGTGATCAGTATGTGATCACCGGGCCTTGTCCGAGCTTTCTCGATGAGCGCCCCGTAGGCGGTGGAATAGGACACCCAGAGAGCGGCAGCGCCTATCAGGTCGATGCCGTCGGGCCACCCGATGACCCGTTGGGCCGGCACGGTCACGTACTCGGCATAGGTACCGCGGATGTCGGCATCAGGCACCGCGGTGATGATGACCTTGTCACCGACGGACAGACCTTCAACACCCGCTCCGACGGCATGTACGGTTCCGGCTCCCTCAACGCCGAGGCGAGCATGCGGTAACCGGATCGGCGCAGGGTACTGCCCTGCGCGCATCATCTGATCGAGACGATTGATCCCGAATGCCTCGATTCTCACTACTATCTCGGCAGCACCGGGCCGACCGACCGGCTCGTCGATGATCCGCAGAACATCGGCCTCACCGAACTCGTCGTACACGACGACTTGCGCCATGGATGGCTCCTTCATCATGGTGTGATCGAGCCACTCAGACGACATCGGTGGCTGCCCTCTATTCTTTACACATACGTTCAAGGATTACAACCGCGACACCCAGGGAGGTGGGCAATGGCCGGACGGCCGGTGGACCATCAGCGACGCGCCGAGTTGCTCGACGCCATAGTTGATTACGCGGCAGAGCATGGGTTTTCCGAGTTGACATGGCGTCCCGTGGCCGCAGCACTGGGGGTCACATCAAACACACTCGTACATCACTTCGGCACCAAGGAGCAGATGTTTCAGGCGGTCCTCGAACGCCTGCGGGTGCGCCTGCTCATCACCACCGACGAGTTGCTCGGCAGTCGCGGCGATCTGGCCTCAGCGGCACGACTGGCGTGGGATCTATCGTTTGCCCCCAAGCGGGGGCAGGAACTTCGACTGTTCTTCGCGGTTTACGGGCGAGCCTTGCAAGCCCCCGAGCAGTTCACGGATTTCCTCCAGCGAGTGGTGGCTGACTGGATGAGCTTACTGTGCAAAGCTCAAGGCCCCGACGTCGAGCCGGCAGCCGCACGACAGCGAGCGACTCTCGTGATCGCGACGATTCGAGGGCTCTTGCTTGACCTGCTGGCCACCAACGACGAAGACCGGGTACGAGACGCAGCAGAGGCCTTTCTCTCAAGCCTGTGAGAATCGCCCTGCCGTTTGCTACCAGACGCCCCACCGCGGCGGCCACTTCCGCTGCCTGCGGGCCCCAATCTCGATGTCATATCGAGGCAAACGACGAAGAGCGTCGTTGTCGAGGCGGACCGAACACCGACAACCCGTGTTATCTGCGGCCGCTATCCTCGATCATTTCGTGCAGGGAGCAAGAGTGGGGAGTGGGCAATTTAATGCTGCGCTTCTTCGGGAGCACCGACGGTGCGCTCCCTTCGATTCAACGCAGCACCGACTAAGACCCTATACCCTGTACCGCGAAGAACGCCGAGGCCCGCCGCGCGGTCAAATCTGGATCCGAGAACAGTCCGAGCCCGCCGGCCACCCGGACCAGCTCGGCGAGGTGCAACAGGTTGCGGCCGGACTCTAAGCCTTCCAGCATCCGAAAATGCTTCTGACCTCCGTCGAGGTAGGTCAGCCACGCGACGCCCACCTTGTAGTACTGGGTGGGCGTGCTGAACACCAGACGGCTCAACGGCAGCGTGGGTTCGAGGATCTCCCGAAACCCTGTTGTGTCACCTGCGTCCAGACGCGCGAAGGCCGCGGAGGCAAAACGGGGCACCGCGGCGAATGCCCCCAACAACGCCTCGCTGTGACGGGTGCCGTCACCGGCGATCAGGTCGACATAATTGAAGTCGTCGCCGGTGAACACTCTCGCCGGTGCGGGGATCAGTTCGCGCAGCTGCGTTTCCAGTGCTGCGTCCAACAGTGACACCTTGATCCCGCGCACCCTGTCGACGTGGGTGCCGATGATGTCGATGACTGTGGCCATGGCGGCCTTCGGTTCGTCGTGGCCCCAATAGCCGGTGAGCGCTGGGTCGAACATCGAACCGAGCCAGTGCAAGATCACCGGGCGGTCGGTCTGTGCCAGCACCTCGCCGTAGACCTTGGCGTAGTCGTCCGGTCCGTGAGCCGCTCGTGCCAAGTGCCTGCTGGCCATCATCACTACCGCCCCACCGGCGCTTTCGATGTCGGAGATCTGCTCCAGATAGGCGTCGCGGATTCTGCCGAGATCGGCTGTTGGGCTCTCGATCTGGTCGGTGGCCACACCGACTACGACCTCGCCGCCGCGCCGCGCGGCTTCGTCGAGTGTCCGCAGGGCCAGTTCGCGAGCTCCGGCCCAGTCGAGTCCCATGCCGCGCTGCGCGGTATCCATGGATTCTGCGACGCCCAGGCCGAGCGACCACAGGCGTCGGCGCAGTTCCAGCGTGGCGTCCCAGTCGATCTGTTCCAGTCCGGGACCCGCCGCGCAGGCGCGAAGCGGATCGGCCACCACGTGGGCAGCGGCGTATACGGCTCGGCTGGTGGGCGGAGCGGAGGCGGTCGCCAGAGCCGCCGGTGCGGCCAACTCCACTTGGGAGAGATTGCCGTCGGAATCCGGCAGAACCAGGCATGTCATCAGCGGGCATCCAATCCGCCGTCAGCCAGCACGGTTTGACCGGTGATGAAGCTTGCGTCGTCGCTGACCAGAAAGCACAAGAGTCCGGCGATCTCTTCTGGCCATGCGGCCCGGCCCAGGAGGTTCGTGGCGACTTCCTTCCGGACCTCGTCAGACCAGGTCTCGGACATATCGGTCAGCACAAAGCCCGGAGCCACCGCGTTGACGGTCACCGACGGCGCGAGTGCCTTGGCGAAAGACACCGTGACATTCTCCAGCGCGGCTTTGGCCGCCGAGTATCCCGTCACTTCCGGGCTGGCCAGATTGTCCCTGCCCCGGATCGAGGACACCGTGACAATGCGACCTCCCCCGTTGGCCAGCATCGAGGGCGCCACTGCCCTGATGAAGTTCACCGGGCCGAGCACATTTGACCGGTATTCGTCGATCCACGCATCGGTGGACCCGGACAGCGCATCGGTGGCCAGGACGCTGCCCAGCGTGCAGATCAGGGCGTCTATTCGGCCGTGGGTCGCCAGTGCGGCATCGACCAGTTCCTGGACCGCGTCGGCATCCTGGCCGTCGCAGTGGTATGCGGGCGCACCGAGCTCGACTGAAAGTTGCTTGAGCGCCGGCGAATCGCTGCGGCCATGGAGGATCACGCGTGATCCGTTGGCGGCTTCCCGGCGGGCGGCAGCGGCGCCGATACCGCGGGACGAGCCGGCGATGAGCACGGTTCTGGTCATCAGTGTCTCCTGGAGTGGGTCTCGCCCGATGCGGTCAGATAACCGCCGGCAAGAGAATCGATGAGGGACGCGGCGTCGGCGGGCGCTGCCGAGGCCAAGGCGCGCTTGAGGATCGATTGCGCACCCGGGGCGGTGTCGAGCACATCCCGCACGAGGGAGTCGGCGGCGCTGTGCACGTCGGCGGCCACGATGTCCACGATGCCCAGCCGCAACGCCTCGACAGCACCGATGGGCCGCCCGGTCAGTGCCAGCTTGCGCGCCGCCGCGAGGCCGGCGATCTCACTGATCTTGCCGAGACCGGACCAACCCGGCGTGGTCCCCAGCGTGGCTTCCGGCAGGCCCAGCACCACGGTTTCGGCGGCCACCCGGAAATCACAGTGCATGGCCAGTTCGAGTCCCCCACCGAAAGCGCTGCCGGCCAGCACCGCCACGGTGGTCTGCGGAAGTTCGGCCACCGCGCGGAACACCTGCTGACCCAACCGTGTCCATCGACAACGCACCCATTCTGCGGGTGTGTCGGCGAACTCAACAGTATCGGCGCCCGCGCAGAAGACTGGGCCCTCACCGATGAGCTGCACTACTCGGACATCAGAGGCGGCGACATCCTCGAGCCGGGCCCGCAACTGGGTCAGGAGATGAGAACTCAGCGCGTTACGCTTTTGCGGTCGGTCCAGCACGATGCGCGCGACGGCACCCACGACCTCTAACCGTATATTCCCCTGTGTCACAGTGTGTTCCGCTGCAAGCTGGTCCAGCGGCGCTCGGTCAGAAGGTCGATGTTCGCTCGGCCGCCGAGATCGTCGCCGAGGCCCGAGGCGGCGGTGCCGCCGAACGGCACATGCGACTCGTGCATGGCGGTGCCGTCGTTGACGTGCACCATGCCTGAGCGCACCCGATCGGCCACGTTCCAGGCTTTGTCGAGGTCGCGGCTGAACACCGAAGTGGACAGGCCGAATCGGGTGCCGTTGACGATCTTGAGTGCCTCGTCGACCGAATCGACCACCGTCACCGGCGCGATGGGCGCGAACACCTCTTCGTCGTGCAACGGCATTCCGGGCCGCACCCGGTCGACGACCGTGGGCTGGAGGAACACGCCGTCAGCGGTACCGCCCTGCACCACTCGTGCGCCGAGTTCGACGCTACTGGTCACCATCGCCAGGGCCTTGTCGACCTGGCGTGTCGACACCATGGGTCCCAGATCAACCTGCGAGGTGTACGGGTCGCCGACCGTCAGTTTCGCGGCTTCAGCCGATAGTGCAGCGATGTACTCGTAGGCGACGTCGGCGAGCACGATATGCCGCCCGGTGGCGATGCATACCTGGCCCTGGTGACCAAACGACGAGCCGGCGCCGCAGCGCGCGGCCAGACCGATATCTGCGTCGGCGAGCACGATGCTGGCGTTGTTTCCGCCCAGTTCCAATGCGACCCGCTTAAGTAGCGGCGCGGCGGCCACGTTGATGCGGCGACCGGTGTCCTCGGAGCCGGTGAAGTGGATCATGTCAACCTGCGGGTGGGTCACCAGCGCGGCTCCGGCCGGCCCACCGGTGAGCACCTGCACCACCCCGGGCGGCACTCCGGCCTCGGCGAGTACCTCGGCCAGCATCAGGCCTCCGGTGAACGGGGTCTCTGGCGCTGGCTTGAGCACCACTGTGTTGCCGAGCGCGATTGCTGGGGCCAGCACGCGCATCGCGATGTGCACGGGGGCGTTCCATGCGGTGATCAGCCCGACCACGCCGACGGGTCGGCGTTCGACGATGTTGACCCGTCCGCGCTGTCCCGACGGGATGATCTCGCCGAGTGGCGTGGTGGCCAGCTCGGCGGCCTGGAAGAACTCGACGACGCTGGCGCCGATCTCGCCGTGGGCTTTGGCGCCGACCGCCCCACCTTCCCGGATGAGGATCTCCTGGAACCGACTGGCTTCACGCTCGAGGATGGCTCCACCACGGCGCAGGATCGCGGCCCGCTCGGTGGCCGGTGTTGCATACCACTCTCGTTGTGCGGAAACAGCACCCGCTACCGCGCGGTCGACGTCATGATCGTTGGCCACCACTGACTCGCCGATCACCGCCCCGCTGGCCTTGTCGGTGACGGGCAGGACCTGGCCGTCGGAGCCGACGAACTCTCCGTCGATGAACAGTCTCCGTTGGAGGGACTCTCTGATAGTCATGTCTTCTCCTTCGAGGTCAGGACCAGTCGGCGCGCGCCGCGGCCCGACCGAGCATCAGGGCGTGAATCTCACTTGTGCCGTCGATGATTTGGGTGATCTTCGCATCGCGCATCAGTCGTTGCACCGTGTAGTGCAGATGGACGCCATAGCCGCCGAACAATTGCACCGCCTCGACGGTGTTGCGCATGGCAGCGTCGGTGGCAAACATCTTGGCCGCAGAGATCAGGTGCGGGTCTCCACCCCCGCCGGCGGCGTAGCTGGCAACACCTTCCCGGAGTATCCCGCGGGCCGCCAGGTAGTCGGCGTGCAGCCGGCCCAGCTTCTCTTGCACGATCTGTAGATCGGCCAGCGTTCTGCCGAATGCCTGCCGGTCGCGCACGTACGCCGCCGTCTCCCGCAGCGCCGCACGCATGAAACCCAGACCGTAACAACCCGCGTCGAGCCGGGCGAGGTTCAATCCTTCCATCATTCCGCGGAACCCGTCGGTCTGCAGTCGCCACGACGACGGGATGCGGCAGTTGTCGAAATGCACATTGGCCATCGGCATTCCGCGGAAACCGGACATCGGTTCGTCTTTACCCACCGTCACACCGTCGAAGTCCAGCGGCACCACGAACGCCGCCGTCGGCGCATCCCGATCGGCCGAACCGAGTTTGGCGAGCACGATGCAGAAGTGTGCTGCTGGTGACTGGGTGATCCACGCCTTCTCACCGGTGATGCCGACCGTCCCGTCACCGTGTTCGACAGCAACCGTCCGCCCAGCCCGGATGTCGGTGCCGGAGTGCGGTTCGCTCAGCGCGAAGCTTCCGCGTACCGATCCGTCGATGAGGCCGGGCAACCAGCGATCTCGGATCTCGGTGGGGGCGTACGCCGCCAGCAGATAGCCGTGTAACCGCGCGATGGAGATCCCCAGTGCCACCGCGCCGGAGTACGACGCGACGAGTTCAGTGGTCTCGTGCGCCAGCGCGAACCTGGTGGCGTCGATGGCGCCGTCATCAGTGAAGATCAAGCCCTGCAGCCCGATCTCGGCCGCATCGGCCAAGAGATCGGGGAAAAATTCGCCCGTGAGGTCGATCTCCTGGGCCCGCGGACCCACCCGACTGGTGCAGAAGTCCTGTACCACGCCGAGGAACTGCTCGGCGTCTGCATCGAGACTGTAGGCGAGCGTCATTGGGGCACCCCGTTGTCCGCCCACTCGTAGCGGATCACGCCGCGCAGGTTCTTTCCGGCCAGCAGGTCGTCGTAGGCCTCGTTGATCTGTTCGATGCGGTATTCCTTGGTGACCAGCCCGTCGAGGTTGATCTGTCCGGAGTCCCACAGCTTCAGCATTTTCGGGATGTCGTTACGCGGGTTGCAGCCGCCGTTGAGAGAACCGGTGAGCGTCTTCTGCCACAAAACGAAATCCGACGGGTTCACCGGGATAGTGGGCTGGTCGTGGCGAGTGAGGCCGACGACGGCGACAGTGCCACTCTTGCGTACCGAGCGAACGGCCTGGCCGATGGTCTCGGGGGTTGCGATGGCCTCGAATGCCTTGTCCACACCGACACCCCAGGTGAGTTCGGTGGCGAACTCCACCGGGTCGGTCGTATTCGGATTAACCGTGTGCGTGGCTCCGAACAGCTTCGCCTGCTCCAGCTTCCAGTCATTAGTATCGCAGGCGATGATCCTCTTGGCGCCGGCGATCTTCGCGCCTTGCACGATGTTCATGCCGATACCGCCGACCCCGTAGACCATCACGTCCTCGCCGGGTTCGACACCGCCGCGGTAGATCGCTGTGCCGACCCCGGTCGTGACGCCACAGGCCACAAGGCAGGCCCGCTCGAGGCGGTAGTGCTCATCGACCTTGACCACCGACTGGGCGGGTACCACTGTCCATTCACTGAAGGTGGAAACCAGGCAGAACTGGCCCAGGTTCACGCCGTCGTCGTCGTGGAACCGGTAGGTGCCGTCGAGCTGTGGACCTTCCACGGTGTGCGCGCCGAGGTCGCACAGGTTGGTCTGGCCGTCGGTGCACCAGCGGCAGGTGCCGCACGAGGGGAGATAGGACATCACTACGTGATCGCCGGGACCGACGTGGGTGACGTTGTTGCCGACCTTTTCGACGACGCCCGCGCCCTCGTGGCCGAAGATCATGGGCAGCGCGGCGATCTGGTCTCCCGTCACGTGGTGCATATCGGAATGGCAGACGCCGGAGGCGACCAGGTGGACCAAGACCTCGTTGGGGCCTGGCTCGTCGAGCTCCACTTCCTTGACCTCGAATCTGGTATTCAATCCATAGGTCACTGCGGCTCGGGTACGCATGTCAGTTCTCCTCTGTGATAGGGATATTGGGAATATCTGGGTTTCTTGTTGCGGCGCTGAACAGCGAGCCCGACATGAGTCTCACGTCATCGGCGAGTTTCGGTCTGAAATCCATAAGCGCGATCACCTGATCGATGGTCCAACCCGGGGCCACTTCGGTGAGTACGGGTCCGTCGTCACCGAGGGTGAAAACCGCGCGTTCGGTGACATAGATGACCTCTTGGCCGCGTTCCCTCGCGAGATGGGCATTGAAGGTGATCTGTCGGACCTTGTCGATGAACTTGCGGTGCCTGCCTTCTGAGGTCACCTTCGGGTAGCCATCGGCGAGATCGATAGTCAGACCACCGGCAGTGAGAGTTCCGCAGAACACCACCTTCTTGGCCGACTGGGAGATGTTGATGAACCCACCGGCACCGAAGATCCGCCCGTCGACCAGTGAGGAGTTGACATTGCCCTCCCTGTCGACCTCGGCGAAGCCGAGGCACGCCACGTCCAGGCCGCCGCCGTCGTAGAAGTCGAACTGTGAGGCATGCTCGATCACTGCTTCGGGGTTCCAGGACACCCCGAAGATGACCCCGCGCTCGGGAACGCCACCGACCATGCCCTGCTCGACAGTCAGGGTGATCTCCTGGAGCCGCCCCTCTTCGAGCGCTGCGGTAGCCACGCCGTCGGCCATCCCGACCCCGAGGTTGACCACCGAAGCTGGTCTGATTTCGTCGAGTGCCCTGCGCGCCACCACTTTCCGCTCAGAATGCGGCATGGCCGGGGATCGTCCGAAAGGGACGTACACCTCACCAGAGAAGGCCGGGTTGTACTCGTTGATAGCAGTCTGCCATTGGTCTTCTTGAACGACGACGATATCGATCAGGTGACCCGGCACCACCACACTCTTGGGGTCAAGCGTGTGCGCTGCGGCGACCCGTTTGACCTGAGCGATCACCAGGCCCCCGCTGTTGCGTGTCGCGGTGGCGGCGGCCAGTACACCCAGCTTGGCGGTCTCGTGTTCCATGGTGAGGTTGCCGTGCTCGTCGGCGGTGGTACCGCGGATGAACGCGACATCGAATGCAGGACTCGGATAGAACAAGTATTCCTCGCCGTTGATCTCCATGATCTGTACAAGCTCGGTGGTCGTGGCGCTGTTGAGCCGGCCGCCGCCCTGGCGCGGATCGCAAAACGTACCGAGACCCACTTTGGTGATCAAACCTGGTCGCTTGGCGGCACTTTCGCGTAGCAGCTGCGCCAGCACACCTTGCGGTAGGTTGTAGGCCTCGATGTCGCCGTCGTGGGCCATCTGTGAGAGCGTGGGCGTCATCGCCCAGTGCCCAGCGATGGCGCTGCGTAGCAGGCCAGGCAGCGCCAGCACGTCCATGCCCGAGCCGCTGCGGTTGCCGATCCCACTGCAGAAGTACGCCGCCAACTGCCCGGGCCCTCCGGTACGGCGGTAACGATCGGCCAACGCATCCAGCAGTCCCGACGGCTCGATGACCCCACCGCCGGAAGCTTCGACCAGCAGGCGAGCCCGGTCCGGGATGCGGTCGACCGCATCTTGGGCTGACAGGAATTCGGGTGTGACCGTCTGACTGAGCCTCATGGCATTGCCCCTCCCCCATTGACATTGATCGTCTGCCCGGTGACGAAGCTGGCTTCGTCCCCTACCAGCCAAGAGACCGCCGTGGCGACCTCGTCCGGTGTTCCGAAACGACCCATCACCAGTGATCGTGTTTTCTGTTCCACCCATTCGGGCGTCGCGTGTACCGCTGTCATCGGTGTCTCGATCGGGCCCGGTGCCACGCAGTTGACGCGTACCGTCGGTCCAAGTTCGCGGGCCAGCGCTCGGGTGAGCCCAGCGACCCCTGCTTTCGAGGCGGTATAGGCAGCGCAGTTGATTCCGCCTACGTAGCCGATCTGGCTGCCGATCGTGACGATCGTTCCGCCGGTCTTCATCAACTCGTCGGCCGCGGCCTTGGCGCACAGGAACGTCCCGGTCAGATTGACGGCGATGGTCTGATTCCAAGTCGCCAGGTCCAGATCTGGCAGCAACGTCTGCTCCATCACCCCCGCCAACGTCACCAATGCATCGATGCGGCCGTACTCGATGACCGCCGCCGAGGTCAGTTTGGCGACATCGTGTTCTGAGGTGACGTCAGCCGGAACGGTCAGCGCTTCGGGGGTCTGTGGCGCCTCGCTGCCGGGGTGGTATCCCAGAACCAGAGTGAAACCGTCTTTGGCCAGGCGCTGAGCGACCGCACGACCCAGCCCACCGTCAGCGCCGGTGAGGACTGCGACCTTGTCAGTCATCGGACACCGCTCCCTGGAAGGCGAGCCTCATGATGGCTTCCTCCGACGCGTCAGCACGAGTGACCTCACCGACAGTCCGGCCGGCCCGCATGACCACGATCCGGTCTGAAGCGCCGATCAACTCGGGCAGCACGGAGGACACCATGATGATGGCGAGGCCTTCGTCGGCGAGCGTCCGGATGAGGCGGTGGACTTCGGCTTTCGCACCGACGTCGATACCGCGGGTCGGTTCGTCGAGAAGCAGTACGCGAGGACGGGTGGCCAGCACTTTGGCCAGTGCCACCTTCTGCTGATTGCCGCCGGACAACGCGCCAACGGGCATCGCCGCACTCGCTGCCTTGATCCGTAGTTCCTTGAAAAACCGGTCGACGATCTCGGCGCCTTTGCGACGACGAAGCCATGGACCGGTGCTCATCGCGGCCAGGCTTGCCAGTTCGATATTTGTGCTGATGGGGAGCCCGAGGTGTAGACCTTGATTCTTCCGGTCTTCGGGTACCAGAGCGATACCCGCATCGAGCGCGTCACGGGGATGGGTGGGGCGGTGCGGCCTGCCGTCGAGACTCATGGTGCCCCCGGTGATCGTGCTGGCCCCGAAGATCGCGGCCAGCAGTTCGGTGCGCCCGCTGCCGACCAGTCCGCCGATACCGAGGATCTCGCCGGGGCTGACATACAGCGTCGCGGATTTCACACCGGGAGCGCTGATTCCGGACACCTTCAGTATCGGCGTCTGGGGTGCAGCCGCGGACTCATCGTGCCGGTGGTACATCGACTCGAGGTTGCGCCCGATCATGTGTTTGATCAGGGACTCTTCCGTGAACTCGGCGGCGGGCGCGGTGACGATGTGCCTGCCGTCGCGCAGCACGCTTACGGTGTCGGCGTACTCCAGCACTTCCGGCAGATCGTGGCTGATCAGTACCACAGCGGCGCCGTCGTCGCGCAACTCTCGCAGCAAACCCAGCAGCCGCACCGAATCATTTTGTGGCAGCGACGATGTGGGCTCATCGAAGAACACCACTTTGGCGTCCTGTGCCAGTATCCGGGCGATCTCGATGAGTTGCTGCTCGGCGATCGACAGCTCACCGGCCTGCCGGCGGGGGTCGATGTCGAGGCCGACCCGACGCAGGTAGGCCGTGGCCTGTTGTGCCAGAGCGCGTCGGTCGATCACGCCCCACCGGGACGGCTCGGCGTTGACGAGCACGTTCTCGGCCACGGAGATCGAGCCGATGACCGAGAGTTCCTGATGGACGATCCCGATCCCCAGCGCAGCGGCGTGAGTGGGGTTCTTGGGATTGATCGGCCGCCCGTCGAGCGTTATCGTGCCCGCGTCCGAGGTCTCGAAGCCGGACAGGATCTTCGACAAGGTGGACTTACCGGCACCGTTCTCCCCGACCAGAGCGTGGATCTTGCCGGGCTCCAATGTGACCGACACGTCGTCGAGCGCCGCAACGCCCGCGTAGTGCTTGGAGATGCCCGACGCCTGCACCAGGCCGGTGCGTGCGGGGGCGACTGCGCTTGCCGAAGGACTCATTCGCCCGATTCCCCACCGCGAGTCACCCGGTCGAGCACCACTGCGACCACCACCACGGCACCCGTGACGATCTGCTGCCAGTAGAACGGGACGTTCATCAGGGTCAGGCCGTTGCCCAGGACAGCGATCACCAGCGCCCCGAGGAAGGTGCCTGCCAGCCGGCCGCGGCCACCGAACAGGCTGGTGCCACCGACCACCACCGCGGCGATGACGTCGAGTTCGAAACCCACCGCGCCTGCCGGCTGACCCGAGGACAGCTTGGCGGTCAGGATGACCGAGGCAACCCCGGCGCAGAGCCCGGCGAAGGTGAAGGCGAACAACAACACTCGCGATACCCGGATACCGGACAACCGGGCCGCCTCGCGGTTCCCTCCGACGGCGTAGATCCGGCGCCCAATCTTGAGTCGATGCAGGATCACGTAACCCACCGCGAAGGTCACCGCCATGATGATCACCGGTATCGGCACCGCGCCCACCTTGCCGATGCCGATCTGGGTGAAGGCGCTGTTGTTGATGGAGATCGGGTAGCTGTTGGTGACCAGCAACGCGATTCCACGCAGGGCCGTCAGGGTGGCCAACGTCGCGATGAACGCGGGCACCCGGCAGAAGGTGATCAGCACCCCGTTGAGGAACCCGCACGCGGTGCCGACCACCAGGCTCAGCAGTACCGCCACCGCGGCCGACGCTCCTGTCGAGAGGATCGCATGCTGCAGGTACAGCGCCGCGATGCTGCCGGTGAGCGCCACCACCGATCCGACGGAAAGGTCGATTCCCGCAACGAGGATCACCACCGTCGCACCGACCGCGGCGATCGCCGTGATCGACACCTGCTGAAGAACATTGGTGAGGTTGGCGCTGCTGGTGAAGTTGGGCGCGCTGACCGCGAACACCGCTGCGAGAAGCACCAGCGCGACCACCGGTCCCAGCTGGGCGAGCTGACGCAATCTGGGGCCACCGAGTACTCGTCCCCTCGGCCGCGAGGTGTTCGCCGGACCGGATTCCGGTGGTTTGAGCGGTGCGGAGGTTGTGGTCATGGCTGCTCCGTCGTCAGAAGGCCGGCTGAGCGCCGGTCTCGATGGTTTCCTTGGTCACGAGGTCCTCGTCGAGCACGCGGTACTCCGGCACCGGCTTGCCGCGCAGGTAGTCGACGGCCTCTTCGACGACGATTCCGGCCGTGGGCTTGTGAATCACCGTCGCCAGAGCTTGGCCGGACTGAATGGCGGCGAACATGTCGGTCTGACCGTCCAGCCCGACGACGTCCACGCCTTGGCGGCCACTGGATTTCAGAGCCGCGATGCCGCCAAGCGCAGCTTCGTCGTTGGCGCCGAACAGCAGATCGATATCGGGATTGGCGGCAAGCATGTTCTGTGCGGCCTTCTCGGAGTCGCCGCGGCGGTAGTTGCCGGGCTGGTTGGCCACTACGTTGAAATTGCAGGACCGCAGCAAGGGCAGCAGGAACGAATTCACGCGGGCGTCGCTGGACTGGTCACCGGGGATGCCAGAGATGATGGCGACCTTGACATCTTCCTGGCCCTTGTAGTGTTCGACCACCCACTCACCGAGCTGCTGCCCTTCGTTGGAGTACGGTGCCAGCACCTGCGACGCGGGTTCGACGCCGAGCATTCCCTTCTGTGAGAAGAAGTACGGGATCTGCGCCGCCTCAGCCTGTTTGAGGACAGCGTCGAGGCCCTGGGTGGTGGCCGGCATCATCATCAGCGCGTCGGTGCCCTGCGCGATGGCGGTCTGGATGTCGTTGAACTGCTGGTTCACGTCGTCGTTGGCGCTGATCACGTTGACCTGGGCACCCAGCCTTTTGCCGGTTTCTTCAGCGAGTTGCTTCTGTTTCACCAGGAAGGGGTGGCTCAATCCTTCTACGGAGAATGTGATCTTGATGGGGTCGCTTTCGGGGATCGGGTTCGGGTTGGTGCGCTCCTCCTTGCCTGACTCCGCCGCGGCGATTCCGTACAGGTTCTTGCTGAGATCCGATTGCAGTTTGGCGATCTGGTCATGGTTCTCGGTGCAGCCGCCGTCATTGACCTCGACATTGGTGGCGGGTGCGGCCGTGTCGGACGGGTCCGCATTGTTGTTCACGCTCGAACTACATGCCGTCATGGCAACCGCGCAGGTGGTGCAGACGAGTATCGGCAGGATGTTGCGGATCTTCATTTCTCTCCTTTGGGAAACGCGACGACGGCGGACCCGCTGATCAACTGCTTCCGAGTGGTGTCGTCGACGACTGTGATGGTGAAGGTGGCCCGGTTGGTCACCGGATCAAGGTGGGTGCACACCGCCTGCGCGGTGATCGCGGTATCTTCGAAAACCGGTGCGAGGAGATCGAACTGGTAACCAGTGGAGACTCCGCCGGGTGCAACAAGTTTGGTAAGAGCGGTCTGGACATAGCCGGCGACGAGCATGCCGTGGGCGACAGGCCTGCCGAACCGCGTGCTGGCCGCATACGCGGCGTCTTCGTGGATCGGGTTGTGGTCGCCGGAGAGGCGCGCGTAGGTGCGAATCGTCGCTGCAGATACAACGGCGGTGTGTTCGGCTCGGACGCCGAGCTCCATATCGTGGAACGTCTTGAGCCGATCGGTTCTCACTGGGCCGGCCGCTCGTCGAGAACGTCGACCGGCTTGACTCGGCGTCGCAGTTCGGCGGTGATTGCCTCGGCGGTGCCGCAGACCATACGAGCGAATTTGCCCCGCAGATCGTCCTCAGAAAATCGGAAGATCGGTCCTCCGACGCACACTGAGGCAACCACATTGCCGGACGGGTCGAGAACCGGAGCGGCGACGGACCGCACGCCGAGCTCACGCTCTTCCAAGTTCAGTGCATATCCGTCTCGCCGGATCTCGTACATCGCCTCGTGCAATTCTTTCGCCGTTGTGATGGTGGACGGGGTGTAGCGCGCCAGTTCGAGCTGATCGATGATGCGCTCCCCCACACCGGGCGGCAGAAATGCGAGGACCACCTTGCCTTGGCTGGTCGCATGCAATGGAATCTGTTGTCCCACTTCCCCATACATCTGCACAGAATGCGAGGACGTCATCACGACGAGGTAGGTCAGCTGTAGACCTTCCCGCACGGCAAGAAACACGGTCTCGGTGGACTCGTCCCGCAACCGAGCCAGAAGCGGTCGGCCGAGCTCCTCCAGAATTGCGCGGTCCACGCGGTCGCCGGCCAGCACACGCATCTGGGGCCCTGGTACGTACTTGCCAGCATCGTTCTGGATGGCGAAGCCGCGATCGCAAAGCACCCGTAGCAGCCGGTGTGCGGTCGGAGCTGTCAGATTCGTAGCTTTTGCAACTTCACCCGCAGTGGCGCCTGGATTGAGCGAGACTTCCGTCAGGACGTCGAGGACCCGGTACGCGCTCTGGGCTCCCGCGATCTCCATATTATGATCTCCATATCCATATTGTGGATGTGAGCTCCACCATAAATGGGCCTCTCTGTGGCGTCAAGCACTCAATCTGGAACCGCCCCGCCCTGCACCCCTTGTCGACCCGAACAACAAGTCAGCTTTCACGGTCGCGACCGCCTCCGAATATTCTCTTGCATCTATATAGACAATGACGCATACTCGAGACGTGGACGTCTTCGAGGCGATAGCAGAACCGAGCAGGCGCGCACTACTCGATGCCCTGGTCGACGGTGAACGCACGGCAGGCGAGCTGGTCGCGACGTTGCCGGAGCTGACGCAGCCGACGGTCTCGCGGCACCTCAAGGTGCTGCGCGAGGTCGGCCTGGTCGAGGTACGGCCCGACGCGCAGCGGCGCATCTACGCGTTGCGCGCTGACGGGCTGGTGCAGATCGACCGGTGGATCGAGCGGTATCGGCGTCATTGGATCGACCACCTCGACGCCCTCGAGCGCCACCTCGAAGCCACCCACAAGGAGGCGAAATGACCGAGCGCGAAGGAAAACTCACGATCGAGGGCGATCTGGCCGTGCTGCGGTTCGAACGCCGGCTCCCCTACCCCGTCGAGGCGGTGTGGGCCGCCATCACCGACCCGCAACAGCGCGGGCAGTGGCTGGGTGAGACCACGATCGAAGCGCGCGAGGGCGGACGCATCGAGATGATCCCCGACGGACCGGGAGTGCCGACCGAACACAAGAAGATGACGGGCCGGATCCGGATCTGGGATCCTCCGCGGGTTTTCGAGCACGAGTGGCGTCAGCCGATCCTGGCCGAAACCGGTTCGGTGCGTTACGAACTCACGCCTGACGGCGACGGCACGGTGCTTCGCTTCACCCACCGCGGCCTGACCCCGCGCGACGGGCAGGGCTTCCTGCCCGGCACCCACGCCTTCTTCGACCGGATGGAGGCATACCTGGCCGGCGAGCCGTTGCCGGACTGGGCCACCAGATACCAAGAAGTCGCACGATCCAAGAACGGAGGAACCAACCATGCCTGACACGCACAACGGAGCCGACATCGCGGCGCCGAACGTCGCCGTGGTCTACCACTCGGGGTTCGGGCACACCGCAACCCTGGCCGACGCGGTCGCCGAGGGCGCCCGTGAAGCCGGTGCGGCGGTGGACCTGATCGCCGTCGCCTCGATGTCTGACGATGATTGGGACCGACTCGACAGCGCCGACGCGATGATCTTCGGCAGCCCCACCTATATGGGCAACGTCGCAGCGGCGTTCCAGAGTTTCGCCGAGCAGACCGGCCGCCGCTGTGTCGAGGGCACGTGGGAGGACAAGGTCGCGGCCGGCTTCACCAACTCCGGGGGCAAGAGCGGCGACAAGCTCAACACCCTGATCTCACTCGCGGTCTTCGCCGCACAACACCACATGCATTGGGTCAGCCTGGGTTTGGGGCCGGGATGGAACCATTCCATGGCCAGCGAGAACGACCTGAACCGGCTGGGCTTCTTCCTCGGTGCGGGCGCGGCCACCGACGTGGACCTCGACGCCGCATCGGTGCACCCCGCTGACGTCCAGACCTGCAGGCACCTGGGGCGGCGGGTCGCGCTGGTGACGCGTCAGCTCAACATCGGCCGTACGCTCACACCAGCGGCTTCAGCTCCTGCAGCATCGTAGGCACCAACTCGCTGACGGTGGGATGGATGTGCATGGTGCGCGATATCGCGGTATAGGGTTCCTTGGCCGCCATGATGTCGAGGATCG
>Ga0180222_1000523_pt1 | contig 54645 bp, 52 predicted proteins | sample eDN5th37CKraftOP_FD_151336 | JGI IMG/M metagenome (GOLD analysis project Ga0180222, IMG submission 151336) | Enriched Organic Plus compost microbial communities from Emeryville, California, USA - eDNA 5th pass 37_C Kraft OP (version 2) (version 2) ...
CCAGGGCCGCCGACCTTGCCGTTGCCGGTGCCACGAAAAACTCGGGCCAGCGCTGCACGGCCGTCAAGCGCATCCTTGTTCAGGAAAAGGTCGCCGATCGCTTCGTGCCGCTGGTGCTCGAGCGCGCAAAGAAGCTGAAGTTCGGCGATCCGATGGACCGGGCGACCGAGCTGGGCACCGTCGTCCATGAAAAGGCCGCCGCGCTCTTCGAACAGCGCGTTTACATGGCCGCGGAAGCCGGTGCCGAGATCCTCTATCACCCCGGCCGCCAGGGTGCGCTCCTGCCGCCGATCGTCGTCGACCGCGTGCCGCATTCCTCCGAGCTCGTGATGGAGGAAACCTTCGGCCCGATCGTGCCCATCATCCGCGCGCCGGACGATGACGATGCGCTGATCGCGCTTTCCAACTCGACCGCCTTTGGCCTCTCGTCAGGTGTCTGCACCAACGACTTCCGCCGCATGCAGAAATACATCGCCGGCCTCAAGGTCGGCACGGTCAACATCTGGGAAGTCCCAGGCTACCGTATCGAGATGAGCCCGTTCGGCGGCATCAAGGATAGCGGCAACGGCTACAAGGAGGGCGTCATCGAGGCGATGAAGTCCTACACCAACGTCAAGACATTCTCCCTGCCGTGGTGACAGCGTGACATACGACCTCGCGATCGTTGGTGCGGGCATCGTGGGCCTCGCCCACGCGCTCGCGGGACTTAAGCGGGGTCTGCGCGTCGTCGTTATCGATCGCGACGCGCAGCCCAATGGTGCCTCGATCCGCAATTTCGGCCTCGTCACGGTGACGGGGCAGGACAGCAGTTCCATCCGCAGCCGTGCGCTGGTAAGCCGCGAGATCTGGATGGATGTTGCCGGGAAAGCCAGCATCGACGTGATGCATCGCGGCGCGATCGTCGCCGCGCAGCGGCCGGAGGCGATGGCGGTGCTGGAAAGCTATGCCGCGACGGCGGACGGTGCTGAGTGCACGCTGCTGACGCCGCAGGCGGTGGCCGAGCGACAACCGCAGCTCGATGCGGCTCGTCTCGCCGGCGGCCTTTACAGCCCGTACGAACTGAGGGTCGAATCGCGCGATGCGGTGCCGCGCATCGTCAGCTATCTGGCCAGCCAGGGCGTAGAATTCTGTTTCTCGACAGCCGTTTCAGCGGTCGAACCGGGCGTCGTGCGGACGATTGATGGCGAAATCGCCGCGAAAAAGATTGTCGTCTGCTCAGGCGACGACCTGACCGGGCTGTTCGCGGACCGGATCGCTAAGCGGCGCGTGCAGCGCTGCAAGTTGCAGATGGTGCGGCTGGCCGATCCCGGCTTCCGGCTGTCGGCTGCAATCCTCTCCGACCTCAGCCTGATCCGCTATGACGGCTATGCCGCCCGTCCGGAGGCCGCGGCGCTGAAAGCGCGGCTTCAGGCCGAGCAGGCAGAGGAGCTTGCCAACGGCATCCATCTGATCGTGGCGCAAGGCCCGGACGGCTCGCTGGTCATCGGCGACTCGCACCACTACGGTCCCACGCCGGATCCATTCGGGGCGGAGGCCGTCGACCGGTTGATCATCGGCGAGTTCGAGCGGCTGTTCGGCGGGCTGCAGCTGCCGGTCGTCGCCCGCTGGGTTGGCACCTATGCGTCGGGTCTACAGGCGTTCTTTGTCGACGCGCCGCACCCGGACGTGCGTCTTGCGATGGTGACGAGCGGAGTAGGGGCCAGCATCGGCTTTGCCATCGGCGAGGAGACGGTTTCAGAACTTTTCGGGTGAGCCGCCTGGCTCGCCCACCAGCAATGACAATAAAGGGGAATGGCATGAAGGTTCACACTGAGGGGGAGTCGAACCGCTCCGACGCACGCGCGCGCTGGAACGCAGCGCAGCAGCATCCGGCAACGAAACGGCTGATCGAGCGCGACGCCGACGCCTTCCTGCACCAGAGCCTTTCATCCCCATGCATGTCGACGATCGCAAGGGCCGAGGGCATCTGGATCGAGGACATCGCCGGCAAGCGCTATATGGATTTCCATGGCAACAGTGTTCACCACATCGGCTATGCGCATCCGAAGGTGGTCGGGGCAATCAAGGCGCAGCTCGACGAGCTGAGCTTCGCGCCGCGCCGCTTCACCTGCGAGCCGGCGGTCGCGCTCGCGGAAAAGCTGGGTGAGATCGCCCCGGGCAACCTCGGCAAGGTGCTGTTCACGACCGGCGGCTCGGACGCCGTTGAAGTGGCACTGCGTATCGCCAAGATCGCGACCGGTCGGCACAAGACGCTGTCGTTCTGGGATGCCTTCCATGGTGCCGGCTTCGGCGCATCGAGCGTCGGCGGCGAAGCGACCTTCCGTGCCTCCAAGATTGCGGGAGCGCTGCTGCCCGGCGCCGAGCATGTCGCGCCCTGGGATGCGTTCCGCTGCCCCTATGGCCACAAGACGCTGGAGGCGTCGGCGGAAGCCTGCGCCAATATGATCGACTACGTTCTTGGCCGTGAAGGCGACATTGCCGCCTTCATTGCGGAGCCTATGCGCGCGACGTCGGCGCTGCCGCCCGCGCCCGGCTTCTGGAAGAAGGTGCGCGAGGCCTGCGACCGCCACGGCACGCTTCTCATCTTCGATGAGATCCCGACGGGCCTTGGCAAGACCGGCAAGTTCTTCGCCCACGAGGACGACGGCGTCGTTCCGGACATCCTGGTGCTCGGCAAGGCGCTTGGCGGTGCGATCCTGCCGATCGCGGCGGTGGTGGCGCGGCGCGACCTTGATCTTGCCGGTGATTACGCCATCGGCCACTACACACACGAGAAGAATCCGGTTACCTCACGCGCGGCGTTGACGACCATCAACGTCATCCGCGAGGAAGGACTTGCCGAGCGTGCGGCCGAGTTCGGCGCTTATGCGATCGAGCGGCTCAGCAATTTGATGGACAAGACCCCCTACATCGCCAATGTCCGCGGCCGCGGGGCGATGTTCGGCGTCGAGCTGACCGAGGACCGGGATGCGCGGCTGCCAGCGGTCGAGCGCGCCGAGCGCGTGTTCTATCGCTGCCTCGAGGAAGGCCTGTCGTTCAAGGTGTCGTCGGGCAGCGTACTGACGCTGTCGCCGCCGATGACGATCGAGCGCGAGGATCTCGACCGGGCGCTCGACATCGTCGAGCGCGCCATCATGGCCGGATAGCTTCGGCCTCCGTCATTGCGCGAGCGATCTCGAGGAAGGCGCTGACGAGCTTGCCGCCGGCGCGCTCGCGCAGGCAGATCAGCGCCTCGTCCATCAGCATTTCCGGTCCTTCGATCGGAATGCGCACCAGCCGTCCCTCCTGACCGAACTCGGCCGAGGAGACGAAGCCGATGCCGCCGCCGGACGCGACGATCTCGCGGACGGCCTCGCGGCCCTCCGCCTCGATAGCCGGCTTGAGTTCGATTCCGAGTTCGGCCGCGCGCTCCTCCAGCTTCTGCCGCGTCTTCGAGCCGCGTTCGCGCATGACGAGCGGCTCTTTTGCAAGATCCTCGAAGGTCAGCGAGGTGCGGTCGGCGAGGTGGTGGCTGGTTGCCACGAAGGCGACGATCGGCGTTGAGTTCAGGCGCACGACCTCGAAGTCGCGGCCGGATGGCAGGCCGCCCAGCACGCCGATGTCTGCTTCGTAGCTGTAGAGGCTGGAGATGACGGTCTCCGTATTGCCGGACTGCAACGAGATCGAGATGCCGGGATAAACCTCGCGAAAGCGGGCCAGGATATGCAGCATGTGGTGCGCGGCATCAGCCACGATGCGCAGCGTGCCTGAGCGCAGCGCCCTCGATTCCGACAAAAGCTCCAGCGCCTGCTGCTCGATGTCGAACATTCGCCGGGTGATCTCCAGCAGCCGCTGGCCGGTCTCGGTCAGCGTCACCTGCTTTTTGTGCCGGTTGAACAGGAGGACGTCGTATTCCTCCTCCAGCTTGCGCACCTGGTCGGACACCGCCGGCTGGGTGAGGAACATCGCCTCTGCCGCCCGGGAGAACCCTCCGCAGATGGCGACATAATGGAATGCGCGAAGCTGAACGTAACGCATGACATGGCCCCTTCCCGAACGTCAGCCTATGCATAAGTTCAGCAAATGCAACCGGTAGGGACGCCGAGAAAAGATGATAGTACGCGTTTGATCCGCGTGTCATCTAATTGTCGCGGTCAGTGGACAAAACGGCGCTGCCGATTCACCCTGATGTGCGAATCTCAAGGAAGATGGGCGCACGGAGCCTGCCGATGTTCACGACCTACCGCGCCATCTTTTCCCTGCTGAGCGGCACAGCCTTCCTGCTGGCCGCTTCCGGCCTGCATGGCCTTGTCCTGCCGCTGCGCGGCCAGGCCGAAGGCTTTTCGACCGCCTCCCTCGGCCTGCTCGGCACGGCCTGGGCCGGTGGTTTCGTTGCCGGCTGCTACTTCATTCCGCGTCTGGTGCGAAAAGTCGGGCATATCCGCTCCTTCAGCGCGCTGGCGGCGTCGGCGGCGATGATCGCGCTGATGACCGGCATCTGGATCAACGAAACGGCTTGGATCGTGCTGCGCGCGGGAACCGGCTTTGCCATGGCCGGCGCCTTCATGGTGATCGAGAGCTGGCTCAACGAGAAGGCGACCAACGAAAACCGCGGACGGGTGTTCGGCCTCTACATGATGGTCACCTACGCCTCGATCATGGGTGGCCAGATGCTGGTAGCTGTTTTTGACGTGGCAACCGCGGACCTCTTCCTCATCGTCGGCATCTTTTTCTGTGCCTCGGTGATCCCGACCGCCGTGTCCTCGGCCGCGAGCCCGCAGCCGCTCGCCGACGTCAAGCTCGACGTTCCGGGCCTCTATAAGAATTCGCCGGTCGCGGCGGTCGGCTGCCTACTGGTGGGCGTCGCCAACGGCGCGTGGGGCACGCTTGGCGCGGTTTACGGTGCGCGTGCAGGCCTTGCCTCCGGAAATGTGGCGCTGATGATGAGCCTCGTGGTTCTGTTCGGCGCGTTGGCGCAGGTTCCGGTCGGGCGCGCCTCCGACCGCACCGACCGCCGCTACGTGCTGGCCGCGGCCTCGTTTGGCGCGGCGCTGTGCGGCCTCGTGATGTTCCTCTTCATGCCGAGGGAGCTTGCTCCGATCCTGATCATCACGGGGCTTTATGGCGGCCTTGCCTACACGCTCTATTCGATCGCGGTTGCGCACGCGAACGACCACGCGAAGCCCGAGGATTTCGTGAAGGTGTCGGGCGGCCTGCTGTTCCTCTATGGCTTCGGGACGATGATCGGCCCGCTGCTCGGCGCTGCGCTGATGGGGGAGATGCGCCCCGAAGGCCTGTTCCTGGCAACCGCCGCCCCGCACCTTGCGCTTGGCGCCTACTCGCTGCTGCGTGTACGCCTGCGCGCACCGGTTCCGATCGAGGATCGCGAGGCGTTCCTCACGCTGCCCTCCGACCGGATCGGCACGCCGCAGTCCACGCTGCTCGATCCGCGCGCCGATGCGGATGCTGCAACGCCCGCGGAGGAGCAACCCAGGCCTGAGGCGGTACCTGAAGCCGAGCCGGAGGAGACGCGGCCGGCCGACGCGGAGACTTGAGTTTCCGCAAGGGAAGTCTAGGATTTCCGGCCATGGGCCAGCCCGACGCGTTCACGGCGATTGCTGACACGAACAGGCGTTACCTGCTTGAGGAGCTCAGGCGGGGACCGAAGACCGTCAACCAGCTCGCGAACGGGCTTCCCGTTTCTCGGCCGGCCGTGTCGCAGCACCTGAAGATCCTGCTCGACAGCGGGCTCGTTTCCGTGCGCTCGCAAGGCACCAGACGCGTCTACGAGATCAGTGAACCCGGCTTCGTGAAGCTCAATCTTTGGCTGGACCAGTTCTGGCAGGAGTAAAAAACGAAACCGACGGCGCGGGCGCCGTCGGCAGAGCACAAATCGATTTTCGGAATTCTGCCCAGCGCCTCAGTGCTGCGTCGGAGCCTGGAGTTTCCTGATCTCGTCCTTGAGTGCCAGCTTGCGGCGCTTGAGCTTGGTGAGCTCGATGGTATCGAACGAGGGCTGATTCAGCGCCTCATCGATTTGACGTTCGAGGTCGCCGTGCTTTCGTTCCAGCTCAGCAAGGTGGGATGCAAGAGACATATTAGGCTCTCCCTTCTGGTTCCTCGTACGTGCCATCAGGGCCATCAGTGGCCGTTGTGTTTCATGACGGCACAAAGACAGTCTGCCACCTAAAATGTGTCCTGTCGAATGCCTCTTGGTGTCATTTCGCCGCGTCCTGACTTGTGCTATGCTTAGCCATGGTCGATGCAAGGATGCGTCGAATCTTCCTCCCTTTATGGGCGTCGCAGTCTAAGCAGCACTCGGATTGGTATGTCGGATCAGGAACAGGCCTCTCTTCGTCTCGAGTTCGCCAAGCTCAAACAGGAACACTCCGACTTCGACGCTGCGATCAACGCGATGATGGCCGTTGGCTGTGATGCGCTGCAGATCCAGCGTATGAAGAAGAAGAAGCTGGCCCTGAAGGACCGGCTGCAGGAACTCGAAGATCGTATCATCCCGGACATCATAGCCTGACGCGCCCGCAGCTTGCGGCAGGGGCCCGATTGCGTTAATCGGCGGCGGTCCCGAATGGAGTACCGACCATGGCCAGCAGCCCCGCAGACGTCGCAATCATCATGGGGAGCCAGTCCGACTGGGCGACGATGCGCCACGCGTCGGAAATGCTCACCGCCCTCGGGATCTCGCATGAAAGCCGCATAGTTTCGGCGCACCGCACGCCGCAGCGGCTGTATGATTTCGCCACCACCGCCAAGGCAAAGGGCTTCAAAGTCATCATCGCCGGCGCCGGCGGTGCTGCCCATCTGCCCGGCATGACCGCTGCCATGACGCCGCTGCCGGTATTCGGCGTGCCGGTCGAATCCAAGGCGCTTTCGGGCCAGGACTCGCTGCTCTCGATCGTGCAGATGCCGGGCGGTATCCCAGTCGGCACGCTGGCGATCGGCAAGGCCGGCGCCATCAACGCGGCGCTGCTCGCGGCTGCCGTTCTTGCCCTTCATGACGAGGCGCTGGCCGAACGGCTAGATGCCTGGCGTGCTGCCCAGACCGACAAGGTCGCAGAATTTCCGACGGACGAAGCATGACCTCTCCTCTTCCCCTCGGCTCGACGATCGGCATCGTCGGCGGCGGCCAGCTTGGCCGGATGCTCTCGATCGCCGCGGCGCGCCTCGGCTATCGCACGATCGTTCTCGAGCCGCAGGAAGACTGCCCGGCCGCGCAGACCGCGAACGAGCAGCTCGTCGCTCCTTACGATGACGCTGACGCGCTCGAAGCTCTTGCCAAGGACTGCGCCGTCGTTACCTACGAATTTGAGAACGTCCCGGTCGAAGCCGCGATCGCTCTGAACGCGAAGGTGCCGGTGTTCCCGCCGCCCGCCGCGCTTGAGGCCGCGCAGGACCGCGTTACCGAAAAGACCACGCTCAATGCGATGGGCATCGCGACGGCAAAGTTCGTCAAGGTCGACAGCGACGAGGATCTCATCGCCGGACTTGAAGCTTTTGGCGGCAACGGCATCCTCAAGACCCGCCGCCTCGGTTATGACGGCAAGGGTCAGCGCCTATTCCGCAACGCGACCGCCGAGGACGCGAAGGACGCCTATGTGGCGATGGGATCGGTGCCACTGATCCTCGAATCGCTGGTGCCGTTCGAGCGCGAGATTTCGGTCATCGCCGCCCGGAGCAAGGATGGACACGTCGAGGCCTACGATCCGGCCGAGAACGTCCATCGCAACGGCATCCTGCACACCTCGACCGTTCCCGCGTCGATCAGCGATGCAACCGCCGAGGCTGCGCGCGAGGTGGCGAGGAAGATCCTCGCAGGGCTCGACTATGTCGGCGTCATCGGCGTCGAACTGTTCGTGCTGCCTGACGGCTCGGTGCTCGCCAACGAAATCGCGCCGCGCGTGCACAATTCCGGCCACTGGACGGAGGCGGCCTGCGCGATCTCGCAGTTCGAGCAGCATATCCGTGCCGTCGCGGGCTTGCCGCTCGGCGATCCGCGTCGCCACAGCGACTGCGTGATGGAGAACCTGATCGGCGACGATATCCTGCGCACGCCGCAGCTGCTCGCCGAGCCCGAACTGGTGCTGCACCTCTACGGCAAAGCCGAGGCGCGACCGGGCCGCAAGATGGGCCACTTCACCCGCATCAACCGGGGCTGACAGGCGCGGTCCTTGCACGGCCCCACCATTCGTGGCTTGCTGCAGCTCCTGTTTCTCCCAGGAGGTGCAGATGTCGTTTGAAACCTGGGCTGCATTTGCGGTGGCGTCGGCGATCATGCTGGCCATACCGGGCCCGACCATCCTTCTCGTTGTCTCCTATGCGCTGAGCCATGGCCGGCGCGTGGCTTCCGCGACCGTTGCCGGCGTCGCACTCGGTGATTTCACCGCCATGACCGCCTCGATGCTCGGCGTCGGCGCGCTGCTTGCCACATCGGCGACGCTGTTCACGGTGCTGAAGTGGATCGGCGCCGCCTATCTCGTCTATCTCGGCATCAAGCTCTGGCGCGCGCCGGTGGGCGACGGAGCAATCCCGCAGGCCGAGAAGGAGACCAACGCGCGGCGCATCTTCCTGCACGCTTATGTCGTCACCGCGCTCAACCCGAAGAGCATCATCTTCTTTGTCGCTTTCCTGCCCCAGTTTCTCGATCCGGCCGCACCTGCGCTGACCCAGATGGTCGTGTTCGAGACCACATTCGTGATCCTTGCGACCCTCAACGCGGCGGCCTACGCACTGCTTGGCTCGATGGCGCGCGGGGCGTTTCGTAAGACCAGCGTGCAGCGTATCGTCAACCGGACCGGCGGCTCGTTGCTGATTGGCGCGGGCATGCTGGCGGTGGGTTTCAGAAAGGCTTCCGCGTAGGGCCGTAACGCGCGGAACTGGTTGACAGGCAAGCACCTGCCAGCTATGAGCAACCCGATTTCGCGGCGTGCCTTGCGGCACGCTTTCAATTTGGCCCGTATGGGCACATCAGAACACGGGCTAGACCGATGAAGATCAAGAACTCGCTCAAGGCGCTCAAGGGCCGTCACCGCGACAATCGTTTGGTTCGCCGCAAGGGCCGCGTCTACATCATCAACAAGACCGACCCGCGCTACAAGGCTCGTCAGGGCTAATCCCCTAACGCACCTCACGCGATATTCGATTGACGTTCCGCACGCTGCAGGTAGATTCCTGCGCATGCGGAACGTTTTTATTTTGGCCCTTGGCCTGGTGCTGGGCGCGCTGCCGGCTGGCGGTGCGCTGGCCCAGCAGTCTGGCCGGCATGCGGCAAGCCTGACGGCTGAGCAGCCGAAGGCACGGCTCGATGCGCTGTTCGCCGAGCTGAAGCGCGCCCGTGACGAGGGCACCGCCCGCAGGGTCTCCACCCGCATTCTCCAGCAGTGGTCGCAGTCGGGCAGCGCCAGCATCGATCTCCTGATGCTCTGGGCGCAGGAAGCGATGGACAGCGAGCAGAACGACGTCGCGCTCGACCTGCTCGACCAGGTGATATTGCTGGCGCCCAACTATGCTGAGGGCTGGAACCGGCGCGCGACCGTCCACTTCATGAATGGCGACTACCCGAAGGCGATGGCCGACATCGGCCGCGTGCTCGAGCTTGAGCCGCGCCATTTCGGGGCGCTTTCCGGCATGGCAACGATTCTTCGCGAGGACGACCGCAAGGAGGCAGCTATGCGCGCCTACCAGCGGCTGCTTGAGATCTATCCGATGATGCGCGAGGCGCAAACCGAACTCGGCAAGCTCGCGGACGAGCTTGCCGGGCAGGGGATCTGACTTTCAGACCGTTTGCAGGAAGAGTTGCGCCGGTGTCAGTTGACGAGTGTCAGTTGACGATGGCGATGCGCAGCATGTTGGTGGCGCCCGGCGTGCGGAGCGGCACGCCTGCCATGATGATGATGCGGTCGCCGGCCTTGGCGAAGCCTTCTTCCTTGGCGATGCGGCACGCGCGGTCGACCATGTCGTCGAGGTTGTACGCATCTTCCGTCACCACGCAGTGGATGCCCCACACCAGCGACAGCCGGCGGGTGGTCTCGGTGACGGGCGAAAGGGCGATGATCGGCAGCTGCGGGCGCTCACGCGCGGCGCGCAGGCCCGTCGCGCCCGAGGCGGTATAGGAGACGATGGCCGAGAGCTTCAGCGTCTCGCCGATCTCGCGGGCGGCAAGCGAAATCGCATCGGCGCCCGTCGGCTCCGGCTCGGAACGCTGCGCGTTGATGATGCCGGGATAGAGCGGATCGCGCTCCACCTGCTCGGCAATGGCGTTCATCGTCGCCACGGCTTCGACCGGATAATCGCCAGCAGCAGATTCGGCCGACAGCATGATGGCGTCGGCGCCCTCGAACACGGCGATCGAGACGTCCGACACCTCGGCGCGGGTCGGCACCGGTGCGGAGATCATCGATTCCAGCATCTGGGTGGCGACCACAACCGGCTTGCCGGCCTTGCGGGCCGCGCGGGTGATCTGCTTCTGGATGCCGGGGACAGCCTCGAGCGGCATTTCCACGCCGAGATCGCCACGGGCGACCATCAGCGCGTCGGAAAGCTCGATGATTTCAGCCAAGCGGGTAACAGCCTGCGGCTTCTCGATCTTCGAGAGCAGCAGCGCGCGACCGCGGGCGATCTTGCGGGCCTCGGCGAGGTCCTCGGGGCGCTGGATGAAGGACAGCGCGATCCAGTCGACGCCGGCATCGAGCGCCGCATCGAGGTCCTTGCGGTCCTTTGCCGTCAGTGCGCCGACCGGAAGGTCGGTATCCGGCAGGCTGACGCCCTTGCGGTCCGATATCTTGGTGCCGGAAACGACGGTGCAGACGATCTTCTTGCGATCGGCCTCCACCGCGCGCAGGCGCAGGCGCCCGTCATCGATCAGCAGATGATGGCCCGGCTGCACGGCCTTCAGGATTTCCGGATGGGGCAGGTAGACGCGGGTGGAATCGCCCGGCTTCGGGTCGTCATCCAGCGTGAAAGTCTGGCCCACGGTGAGCGTTTCCGCGCCATTGGCAAACTTGCCGACACGCAGCTTCGGGCCCTGCAGGTCCGCAAGGATGCCGATCGGCCGGCCAACCTCCCGCTCCACGTTGCGGATGCGTCCGACCAGCGTGCGCATCAGGTCGTGGTCGGCATGGCTCATGTTGATCCGGAACACGTCGGCGCCGGCTTCAAAGAGCCGCTTGATCATGTGTTCTTCAGAGGAAGCCGGGCCGAGTGTGGCGAGTATCTTGACCTTACGGCTACGTCTCATTGAGTACCTGCTCCGGTGACGGCGGGCCCGTCGTTGACGGGACCATCCGTCAGCTGGACCATCCAGCTGGACTGCTCCCGGGTGTCATATTCCTGGAAACCGGCGCGTTGGAAGCCGCGGGCAAAGCAGTCACCCGCGCCGGCAATCTTGAACTCGCGTTCGGCGACGCACATGTTGACCGGGCCGTCCCAGCGACCGCCGCGATCCGCATCCTCTGCGTAGAGGTAGTAATAGCGCGACGAGAGCGGACCCTCGATCAGCGTCTTGCAGCTCGAAGCCTCGATGTGCCACCAGCCTTCCGTCACCCAGCCGGTGCTTGCGCGGTAGCCGATCGCGACGCCGACGAGACTCTGCGTCGCGTTGCAAACGCGAAAATCGGCGAAAGCGGCGTTGGGCGCGGCGAGGAGTGCTCCTGCAGCGACCGTCAAGCCAAGAGTGCAAGCCGCCAGCCGCGAGCTTGCTGCGGTTGCCAAAGCCGTCCTCATCTTGTCCGCCAAAGGAATCGCCATGCTGAGCCTCTTTTCGAAGAACTGCCGCGACATGTCAACGCGTGGGCGCGGCTAATCGAAACGATTAGACTTACCGGATCTGACGCATTTGTGGCCTGATACTGCCTGACCTCAACAGACCTCCTCCGTGCGCCATTGCATGCTGGCCTGCTTCGTGGAACACAGTTGCGCCATTCGCCTATGGAACGACTGATTTCTCATGACGCGCGACTCACTTTTCGCCCCCTTTGAGCTGATCGACGGGGACAGGACCAGGGGGCTGGTTCTCGTGGCCGACCACGCCGGGCGAGAGCTTCCCGAACAGTACGGTGATCTCGGCCTGCCGGCCAGCGAGTTCGACCGGCACATCGCCTATGACATCGGCGTCGAGGGCGTTACACGCGCGCTGGCGAAGCTTTTGGGCGTTCCCGCGGTGATGGCGCGTTTCTCTCGCCTGCTGATCGATCCGAACCGTGGGGAGGACGACCCGACGCTGATCCGCCAGCTCTATGACGGCACCATCATCCCGGCGAACTACCCGCTGAACGAGGAAGAGCGCCAGCGGCGGATCGAAAACTACTACCGGCCCTATCAACAGGCGGTGGGCTCAGTGATCGCCTCGGTGGCCGAGGCAACGGGAGCTGCGCCCTTCGTCTTCTCCGTCCACTCCTTCACGCCGTTCATGCAGGGCCGGGCGCGGCCGTGGCACGCGGGCGTGCTTTGGGATTCCGATCCGCGCGCGGTGCAGCCGCTGATCGAGCTGCTATCGGCTTGGCCGGGGCTCATTGTCGGTGACAATGAGCCCTATGACGGGGCGCTGCGCGGCGACACCATGTACCGCCACTGCATCGTCAACGGCTATGCGCACGCGCTGCTGGAGATCCGCCAGGACCTGATTGCCGACGAGAACGGCCAGCTCGAATGGGCAGAGCGGCTTGCCCCTATGCTTGAATCGATCAACGCCATGGCCGATATCCATGAGGTACGCCAGTACGGCTCGCGCACCGGGCCGCTGACGAGGGAGATGAACCGATGACCGACCTGACTGAAGAGCAGAAGCGGGATCTTGAGGCGGCAGCATTCCGCCGGCTGGTGGCGCATCTTCGCGAGCGCACCGACGTGCAGAACATCGACCTGATGAACCTTGCGGGCTTCTGCCGCAACTGCCTCTCCAACTGGTACCGCGAGGCAGCCGAGGCCTCCGGCATTGCGCTCGACAAGGAGACGTCGCGGGAAATCATCTACGGCATGCCCTACGACGAGTGGCGCGCGCGCTACCAGACCGAGGCTTCGCCGGACAAGCAGGCGGCGTTCGAGAAGAGCCGGCCAAAAGACCATTGATTCTTCGCGCCGCGTGGGGCAACGAAACCGCATCCCTCTAAGCGGCGCGACTCTGTTGCGCCCGTCTCCCCCCTGAACGAACATCACTGCTGGAGTTACGATGTCAGACGAAATCACCGGAAGCAGCCAGACCGTTGCCGCAGGCCAGCTGCGTGCCTTCATCGAGCGCATCGAACGCCTCGAGGAAGAGAAGAAGACGATCTCCGACGACATCAAGGACGTCTATGCCGAGGCCAAGGGCACGGGATTCGACACCAAGGCGATGCGCACCATCATCCGACTGCGCAAGAAGGACCAGGCCGAGCGTGAGGAAGAAGAGGCGATGCTCGATCTCTACCTCTCGGCACTAGGCATGATCTGATCTTTTCCGATACTGCCACTGCAAAAGGAGCGCGCGGGAAACCGGCGCTCCTTTTTCGTTGGATGCGGATTTGTGGACTGCGCGATTGCCTTCTCCTGTCTTCTGTTGCCTGTCCCTGACGTGCAGTTAGGATCGGCTGCGAGCCAGGACTATCGGGAGGAGTTGTATGGCACGACTGCGGATCGCCATCGCAGGATTTGGGCTGATGGGGCGCGAGCATGCGCGGCTCATTCGCCGGCATCCGGATACAGAACTCGTGGGCGTTGCGGATCCCGCTCCCGATGCGGCCGCTGCAGTCGCGGCATTCGATGTGCCGCACTTTGCCGATTACCGCGAAATGATGGACGCGACGAAGCCCGACGGCGTCATCGTCGCCCTGCCGAACCATCTCCACCTCGAGGCCGGGCTCGAGGTAGTGAAGCGGAAGATCCCGCTCTTCATGGAAAAGCCGGTCACTGCCACGATCGCCGAGGGGCTGAAGCTGGTCGAGGCGGCCGAGGCAGCCGGCGTTCCCCTGATGGTCGGGCATCATCGGCGCCACGCTTCCGACATCCGCCAGGCGCGGCAGATCATCGAGAGCGGCCGGCTGGGGCGCATTCTCGCCGTCAACGGGCTGTGGCTCACCAAGAAGCCGCTCGACTATTTCGATACGGCGTGGCGCCGCGAGCCCGGCGGCGGGCCGTTGCTGATCAACCTCATCCACGACATCGACGTGCTGCGTTATCTCTGCGGTGATATCGAGAGCGTGCAGGCGGTCGCCAACAATTCCGCGCGCGGCTTTGCCGTCGAGGACACGGCCGCCGTGATCTTCAAGTTCGAGAGCGGAGCGCTCGGCACGTTCCTGCTCAGCGACGCGGTGCCGTCTCCTTACGTCTGGGACATGGCGGCCAAGCAGGCGCTCTACCTCGCGCACCAGCCGGGCGACTGCTACGTGATTGGCGGCGAGCGTGGCACGCTCGCGGTGCCGACCCTGCACGTGTGGACCCACGAGAACGATGGGGACTGGCGCCACCCGCTGCAGCGGACCCATCTCGGCGGTCTGCAGCACGATTGCTACCTCGCGCAGGTCGATGATCTGGTCTCTGTCATCCGCAACGGTACCAAGCCTGTCGTAGACGGCATGGACGGCCTGCGTACGCTGGCGACCGTTGCCGCGGTGGCAAAGGCGGCAGAGCGAGGGGCGGCGGTCACGGTGGCGGAGATGCTGACGCCAGGGGCTGGGAGCTAAGGCAAGCAAATGAGCGAGAAGAGCGACCAGAAATGGGGCGTTTGCGTTTGCGCTAGGCGAGTTTGGATCGGGAGGAGCGTCGGGTGACCGGCGCTCCTCCTGCTTTGACCCCGCGTTTGATCAGGCTGCTGCGACGGTACCTGCTTCGCGGACGAAGGCGCCCTGCTTGCGCAAGGTGGCCTGGAGTTCCGTGATGTCAACGTTGCGCGGCTGGACGCCTCGGTTGGCGGCAATACCGGCCGCGACGCCCGCCGCATGTCCCGTCAGCCAGCACTGCGGAATCTCGCGCATGAAGCCATGGCTGTTGGCGTCGCAGGAAACGTGCCGGCCGGCAGCAAGCAGGCCGTCGAGGCGGGCGGGTACCAGCGCGCCATAGGGCACCGAGATCACCGGGAACTTCGGCGAGACGGACGGGCTGACGCCGACCTCGTCGGGAAGTGCGACGCCCGAACTCCACTGTCCACGCTCGATGCGGGCGGCGCCGGCAAGGCGCCGTGTATGGCGCACGCCGAGCTGCGGCGCGCTGAGCAGCATGTAGGCGTGCTGGAAGCCTGGCGCGTTTTTGCGGAAGAACTCGCAGTGCGACTGCATGAAGCGGTGCGAGCGGATCTCGACCTCGGTGATGTCGTCGACGTTGAGCGCCGACAGGCCCGACTGGCGCGGCCCGAGGAACAGGGCGATGTCATTGCGCCAGGAGACGTACGGCGTCTGGAAGAAGCCGAGCGCTTCGCGACCCATCCGGTTGAACTCGGCGAATGCCTCCTCCTGCTCGCCGCGGAACTTCAGCCAGGTCTCCATGTCGACGCCGCCCAGCATGAAGCCGGTGTTCATCGAGTGGTGCACGTCGCCTTCTTCGATGTCGGTGTCGAAGCCGGCGCCGGCGCGGGCGAAGATGTCGCCGTCGCCGGTGCAGTCGACCACAACCTTCGCCATAAGCGCCTGCCGGCCTTCCTTACTCTCGAAGATGACGCCCTTGACCGCGCCTTCCTCGACGATCGGCACTGCCGCCCAGGAGTGGAAGACGATGCGGCAGCCGGCCTCGATCAGCAGTTCCTGCGAGGTGAGCTTCAGCCGCTCGGGGTCGATGGTCGGCGCCCAGGTGACGATGCCATGGAAGGCGGAGGTGCGCAGGCGCCAGTATTTTGCCAGACCTTCGTCCTTCACGCCCCACAGCGAGCGGTCGGGGCCGGCCTTGCCCTCAGGCGGCAGACGGTCGAGCACTTCCTCGGCAAAGCCGCGGATGACGAGGTTGCCTTGCCAGTCGGTCATCCGGTCGATCCAGATGACGACGCCGCCGGTCGAAAGGCCGCCGAGATGATTGTAGCGCTCCATGACGACGACGTCGGCACCGGTGCGGGCAGCCGCCAGTGCAGCCGCCGTGCCGGCCGGACCGCCGCCGACGACCAGCACGTCACACTTGTGGTAGATCGGCACCTCGCGCGCGGGTTCGGCCACCGCGCCTTCGCCATTGCGGCGCGGGAAGATGTAGCGGTGCGACTCGAAGATGTCCGAGGAAAGGAAACGGTCCTCGTTCTGGCGGATCTCCCGCACGACTGGCGTATCGTTCATGAATGTCTCCCTCCCGTCTGGCCCGCCAGGGCCGTGCTCGAGGGGGAACTTATTCAGGAACACTCCGCTGCGGAACGGGGAATTTCAGGCACAGAGTTTTCGCGGAATGCGAAAGGCGGAGCAATGGGAGTAGGTAGGGTAGGGGAATAGGGGAATAGGGGAAGGGGGACTCCGGCGAGTTGTCATCAACACAGCTGCGCTAACCGGAACCCTCCACTTGGGTTCAAAGGTATTGGGCTTCCTGATGTAGGCTGTGCTACGTCACGCCCCCTCCACCATGCTTCGCATGGTCCCCCTCCCCCACTTCGTAGGGGAGGATCCTGCGCGTGCCGGTGGATGCGCTGAGAACAATCGAAATGGTCGATGAAGAAGCGCAGCATCTCTGAGTGGGCTTGCGTTCGTGATTGGGCTCAACGTTTCTGAGGGCTGCGGCCTCGGATCCTCCCCCATTTATGGGGGAGGGGAACCGCCGAAGGCGGTGGAGGGGGCTGCTGGGTGCGGGCGTTTCCGGATGCTGGGCGACGGAAACCAGCGGGGGGGGGGGGCTTTCCTCACGCGAGTGGCCATGCCCGGAAAAGCAAATGGGGCGCCGAGGCGCCCCGCGTATCCGTGAGAAGATGGTCTGTTTAGGAGTTGCTGACGGCGCCGGTCGGGCTATGTTTCCCCGCCGATTGGCGTTCAGTCCTTGAGGGTCAGGCGCACGATGCGGTCGCTGGCCTCGTCCTCGCCGCGCCCCTTGTTGACCACGAACACGTTGCCCTTGCCGTCCTCGTGCAGGTGGTTTGGCATCGGGCCGTTCTCGAGGTTGGCGACAATGTTGCCGTCGGTGTCGAGCACGGTGACGGTGCCGGCACCGCGGTTGGCGACGTAGGCGAGGCGCTTCACCGGCTCGAAGGCGACGTTGAGCGAACCAGCGCCGACGAGAACGTTCTTGATTGTTTCGCCCGAAGCGGCGTCAACGATCGCGACGCTGTCGCTGCCCTGGCCGGCAACGAAGATGCGGTTGGTCTCCGCGTCATAGGCAATGCCGATCGTGCCCTTCGCGCCCGCGACCGGGATGACCTTCTCGACCTTGCCTGCAGCAACGTCGATGATCGCAATTTCAGCGGTAGAAAGGCTGACGGCGAAAAGCTTGTTGTTCTTCGCGTCATATTCGAGGCTTGCGGGCGAGAACTCCTCGCCGCGCTTGCCGGACCTGATCTTGATCGGGTCGGCTGGTTCAAGGGTCTTGGCGTCGAAGACGATGACAACCGGCGTGCCGATGGTCGAGACGAACGCCTTGCCGCCGGCGACGACGATGTCACGCGAATGGGGCGTTGCGCCCGGCTCGAACTGCTTTACGAGCGAAAGATCGTCCTGCTTGTAGACGGCGACGGTGTCCTGGCGGGTGTTGCCGACCCAGACATTGCCGTTCTCGTCATCGACGGCCACGCCGTAGACTGCATAGACGCCACCCCCTCGCTCGCCTTGGGTCGGGGCCTCTCCCGGCGTCGCCCTGGCGACGATCTCAAGCGTGTTCGGGTCGACCTTCAGGAGCGCCGATTCCTTGACCGGCGGACGGCCGACGGCGGAAGTGACGAACAGGACGTCGTTCCTGGCGCTGTAGGCGGTCTGGTACAGGCCCGGGACCAGCTTAGCGCTCTGGCTGTCGAACTTTTCGGTGCCCGAAATCGCGATGTCCGGCGAGACCTTCAGTTCAACGATCGCGGCGTTGTAAGGAGCCTGGCTCGACAGGACCAGCGGGTGAGTGCCGACGGCGGCGTCGGCCGGCAGATCAAACGTCGCCTCGAACTTGCCCTCGCCGTCAGCCTTGAGCGGATCGACCAGCGGGACGATGCCGCGCGACAGGGTGATTTCCTGGCCCGGCTTGAACTTGTCGCCAACGATCTTCACCTTGCTCCCCGGCAGGATCGGCGCACCAGGACGAGCCGCCTGAGCGCGCACCTGCCCAGCATAGGCGGTGTCCGGGGCATCGAAGGCAACCTGCGCCAGCGCCGCGCTCATGCCGGCGGCGATGGTGCCAGCGAGGATGGCCGCGCGGGCCGCGATCCGGAAGCCGTTCAGCGAGCGATGCGTTGCGAAGTGTTTCATGGGCAAGTTCCCGAGCTGTTGAATCGGTGCGCGCTCAGGGGCGTTCCAAAGCGCGACGTCACGAATTGCTACGAAATATGAGCTAAAAGCTCAAATTAAATTTCCGCCGTCAGGCGCGCATGGTCGCGCCGCCGTCGACATAGATGTCGGCCATGGTGATGTGGCTGGCCCGGTCCGACAAAAGGAACAGGACCGCGTCGGCGATGTCGTCGGGCGTTGCCAGCTTGCCGAGCGGAATGCCCGCCTTGAAGGTCTCCAGCGAGCCGGCGATCACCTTCGCCGCGCCGTTTTCGTCAGCCCACATGCCGGTCTGCATCGGCGTCAGCGTCGAGCCCGGCGCGACGATGTTGCAGCGGATGCCGTGCGGCGCGAGTTCGATGCCGAGGCAGCGGGTGAACATCGTCGCGGCTGCCTTTGAGGCCGCATAGGCGGCCATGGCATGGCGCGGGATGCCCGCAGCATTGGACGAGACGGTGACCATCGCGCCCCTCTTGCGCGGCTGCATGACGCGGGCGAGTGCGCGGCAGACGTGGAAGACGCCGTCGGTGTTGACGGCAAAAACGTTGCGCCAGGTGGCGTCGTCGGTCTCGGTGACAAGGGTGGTGGACAGAATGCCGGCGACGTTTACGCCGTAGTCGACCGGCCCGAGCGTGCTCTCGACCTCGGCAATCACGGTATCGACCGCGGCACTGTCGCGCACGTCGAGCGCGCGGGTCTCGCAGCCGAGATCGGCGATGGCAGAGATGTCGAGGTCTGTCGCGACGACGCGGGCGCCTTCCTCAAGCAGCTGCCGGACCACAGCGCGCCCGATGCCGCCGGAAGCGCCGGTGACGAAGGCGAGCTTTCCCGCAATTCCCGATGGTTTCATCAGCGTCTCTCCGTTTCGAGCAGGTTCTTCAGCGCCGGGACGATCATCGCCGTCGCTTCTGGCGAAGTGAGTTGCGAGTGCTTGAACGGCACCTCGATCACGCGAAGCGCTGCCGCGTGTTCGTTCCACAATTCAGAGACGAGATTGGTGCCCTGATGATCGTTGCCGGCGCGGATGTGGGTGAGCACGCCGTCGAAGCGGCCGTGATAATGGCCGCGCACGAGGCGGTTGGTGTCGAGCACTGAGCGGACGACGCCGTCGAGGGCGGCTGCCGGTAGGTTGCCAATTGGGCTGTCGCCTTCGCGCAGGAAGGTAAGGATGTCCTCGCGCGTCTCGAGTTCCGGGTAGCCTTCCGGGTCGTAACCGGCGATGGCGAGCAGGGCGCGCAGCGCAGCCTTCTCGTCGGGCTCTGGCTCGGCGCGCCAGCACTCGGCCGGATAGGCGTCGAGGAGGGCAAGCAGGTCGACTTTGTCGCCAGCTTCGCGCAGCTTCGTCGCCATTGCATGGGCGATAATGCCACCCACCGACCAGCCGAGCAAGTTGTAAGGACCTTCAGCCTGAACCGCGCGGATCGCCTCCACATAAGAGGCTGCAAGCGCATCTAGACTTTCGGGAAGTGATTTTGCCGGGTCCAGCGCAGGCGACTGCAGGCCGTAGACCGGGCGGCCGATCGCGCGGGCAAGGCCGCGATAGCACCAGGATATGCCGCCAGCCGGATGGATGACGAACAGCGGTGTCTTGTCCGGGGTCTCGTTCGAGAGGCGGATCAGGTTGCCGAGGCCGTCGTCCGACTGCGCGTCGGCGTCGAGCAGAGCGGCGAGCGACGACAGCGTAGGATGCTCGAAGATTGCCCCGAGGCCCGGGTCGCGGCCAAAGGCTTCCTGGATGCGCAGCGTCAGGTTCACCGCAAGCAGCGAGTCGCCGCCCAGCGCGAAGAAGTCGGCATCGGCGCTGGCTGGCTCCGGCAGGCCGAGCACTTCCGCGAACAGCCTTGCCAGCAGCGTCTCGGTCGGGCCAGTGGCCTGACGCACGCCGGTGTCGGCGAAGCTCGGGGCGGGCAGGGCCGCGCGATTGAGCTTGCCGTTTGAAGTGACGGGAAGTTCGTCGAGCGTCACGAAGGCGGCCGGGATCATGTAATCCGGTACGGTCGCGGCGAGGTGGCGCTGCATCGCGTCTTCCGAGTAGGTCTCGGTGGGCACAATGTAGGCGACTATGCGCTTGTCGCCCGGGCGATCCTCGCGGGCGATGACGCCCGTCTGGCGGGCAAGGCCAGAGGACATGATCGCCGCTTCGATTTCGCCGAGCTCGATGCGCAGGCCGCGGATCTTCACCTGATGGTCGGAGCGGCCGAGGAAGACGACGGCACCGTCCTGGCGGAAGCGGGCGACGTCGCCGGTGCGGTAGATGCGCTCGCCGGGGCGGAACGGGTCGGGGAGGAAGCGGTCTTCGGTGAGATCCGGGCGGCCGAGGTAGCCGCGCGCGAGCTGCACGCCGCCGAGCCAGAGATCGCCGACCACATCGGCCGGGACCGGCTTCATGTTGGCGTCGAGCACGTAGAGGCGCGTGTTCCAGACAGGCAAGCCGATCGGCACCGGCATCGAGCGGTCGTCCTTCGAGGCCGGCCAGTAGCTGACGTCGACGGCTGCCTCGGTCGGCCCGTAGAGATTATGCAGCTCGCCGTCGATCGCCTTGTGGAAGCGGTCGCGATGGTCGGCAGTTAATTCCTCGCCGGAGCAGAACACTCGCGCCACCTTGAGCCCGGCAACGCCCGGCCAGGCGAGGAAGGCGGACAGCATTGACGGGACGAAGTGCAGCGTCGTGATCGCCTCGTCGCGGATGAGCTTTGCGATCGCCGCCGGGTCGCGGTGAGCGCCGGGCGCGGCGACGACGAGCGCTGCGCCGCACATCAGCGGCAGGAAGAACTCCCACACCGATACGTCGAAAGTTGCCGGCGTCTTCTGCAGGATGCGGTCGTGCGATCCAAAGCCGTAGTGGGTGCGCATCCACTCCAGCCGATTGACGATGGCGCGGTGTTCGATGACCACGCCCTTCGGCTCGCCGGTCGAGCCGGAAGTGTAGATGACATAGGCCATGTCGCCGGGAGCGGGCATGGCAAGGTCTGCACCGGAGGGGATCTTCGGCCAGTCGCACGTGAGCAGTACGGGGTCGCCCTCGAAGAGTTCAGACGTTTCCGCGGTGGCAAGCACACAGATCGGCTTTGCCGACTGCATGATGCGGGCGATGCGGTCGCGCGGATGCTCTGTGTCGAGCGGAAGGTAGGCCGCGCCCGCGCGCAGCGTCGCCACCAGCGCGATGACCAGCTCGAACGAGCGGGGGAGGGCCACGGCGATGATCTTGTCTGTCCCCGCACCCATTTCCTTGAGTTTTTCGGCAAGCGCTGCGGTGCGAGCATCGAGTTCGCGGTAGCTCATCGTCTCGCCCTCGAAGCGCAGGGCCGGCGCGTCGGGCGCCCACCGCATGCCCTCCACGATAAGCTGCGTCAGGGTGACGTCGCGCACCGGGTGTTCGGTGGTGTTGAGGTCGAACAGGAAGCGCTGCGCCTCTGCAGCGGAAGCGGTGGCGACTTCAGACAGTGTCGCCGCATCCAGCGCATGCAGAAGAAACTCTTCCAGCCGCTCGCCATGGGCGCGGGTCGCCTCTTCCGAATAGAGGTTCGGATTGGTGTCGGTTTCGAACAGCAACTCGTGGTTGGCGTCGCCGCGGAAGGTGAAGGTGATGTCGTCGACAGCACCGGCACCAAGAATGTGTAGGGTGACATCGAGGCCGGCCATCTTGGGCGCAACGTCGAAAGGCTGGACGTTGACCATGGCGCCGAACAGGCGGCGCGCGCCGCCGATGAGGCCGAAGTCGCGGCGCATCTGCTCGGAGCGGTAGCGGCCGTGGCGGCGGGCCTTGATGAGGTCCTTGGCAACCGCTCCTAGGAATTCCGGCATTGGCTGCCTGTCATCGATCTTCACGCGCAGCGGCAGCACGTTCATAAGCGTGCAGGGCACGCGGGCGGCCTTGCTGCCGAGGCGGCCCATGTGCGGCACGCCGACCACCACCTCGCTGGTGCCGGTAAAACGCTGGCAGTAGGCGGATACGAGCGCGGTGAGCACGTCCGGCCAGGTGACCTTGGCGGTCTGCGCCACTGCGCGCAGCTTGTCGAGGATCGGCCCGCGCAGGAAGCGGGAATGGCGGCGGAAAGAGTGACCGGAGACCGGGCGGCCTGCCGACATCGAGCCAGGCTCCGGCAGGTTGGCCAGGTAGTCGTGCCAGTAGGCACGGTCGGCCGCGCGGCGCTCGGAGGAAAGATACTCGGCGTTCTCGCTGACCGCCTGCTCAAAGGGCGGGAAGGCCGGCGCCGGATTGGTGCCGTTAATCGCGGCCGAATAGAGTTCGGCGACGCGGTTGGTGATCAGCACCCAGCCATAGCCGTCGATGGCAAGGTGATGAACGCGCTCGTACCAGAAGTAGCGCTCGTCGCTCAGCCGAAACAGGGTGAAGGCGGCAACCGGATCCCGCGTCAGGTCGAGTGGCGTGTCGGTGTCGCGGCGCATCGCGGCAATCGCAGCGGCTTCCGGAGTTGCCTCGCTGCGCAGGTCGGCGTAGCCGAGGGTCGGGCGCATGGCCGGGTCGAGATACTGGACCGGGCCGCCTGCCTCTTCAGCAAAGCGCAGCGTCAGCGCCTCGGTCTCCTCGACCATACGGTCGAAGGCCGCGCGGAAGACGTCGACGTCGAGCGGGCCGACGATCTCCAGAAACTGGCCGGTGTTGAGGATCGGATTTTCCGGCTCCATCTTCTGGAAGTACCAGAGGCCGGACTGTGCTTCTGTCAGAGGAAACCGCGTCATATCAGTGCCCTGGATGGCGGGCCGCCGGGTGCGGCCGTCCGGAGCAGCCAGTTCGCGATCGCGGAGTGCTCCGGAGATGTTCTTGCGCAAGTCGGAGTGCGGGACCGCCGGCGCGGTTCCGCGAAGGTGAGTTATTTCGAAGCCTGGCGCTTCTGCACCGCGTCCCACCAGGCGCCCAGCGTGAAGTGTTCGGCGAATTCGCCGAACTCGAGATCAACGCCCGCTTCCTGCCACATCAGGATCAGGTTCATCAGCCGCATCGAATCGAGGCCGAGATCCATCAGATTGTCGTCGATGCCGATCGCTTCGGGTTCCTCGCCGATCATCTCGGCGATATCTGCACGCATCTTTTCGAGCGTCACTGCCATGGAAGGCTCCTATCAGTCGAGCGCGGCGATCAGCTGCGCCGTTGTCATCGGGACGCCGCAACGGCCGGCAACCCAGTCGAGAGCAAGGTCATGCTTCTCGCGCGAAAAATCCGCCAGGGCGTCGGCGGCAAAGAAGGGCTCGATGTCGAGCTGGAACGCCTCTGCCGCCGTCATCATGCAGCCGATATGGGCATAGATGCCGGTGACGATCAGCTGGTCGCGCTTGCGCGCGCGCATCAGCGTCTCGAGGTTCGAGCGCTGGAAGGCGCTGTAGCGGTGCTTGACCAGCACGAAGTCGGTCGGCTCCGGCTTTAGCTCGTCAATGATCGACTGGTGCTCCGGCTTGTCCGACATGCCAGGGCCCCAGAGGTCTGCCTGCAGGCCGCGGTCGCGGCGGTCCTGGTTGCCGTTCTGGGCGGTGTAGAACACCGGAATGCCCTTCGAGCGGCAGTGCGTGGCAAGGCGGGCAATGTTCGCCGCTGCCGGCGCGATGGGGGAAGAGCCGCGCTCGAACGCGCCGACGAAGTAGTTCTGCATATCGTGGATCAGCAGCGCGGCGCGCTCCGTCTCCACCTTCCACGGCGCGCGTGCGGCCGGAATTTCATCCGCGCGCGGCAGCTCATAGCTGGCGATCTTGGGCAGTCCGGCCATGTCTCAGCCCTGCTTCTTTTCGAGGAAATCGGCGCGCAGCTTGGCGCGCAGCTCCTTGCGGCTGATCTTGCCCACGGCCGTCGTCTGAAATTCCGAGACGAATACGATCTGGTCCGGCACCTTGAAGTCGGCGACCTTGCGGGCGCGCATGAAGGCCTTCAGCTCCGACGCCTTGGGCAGTTCGCCCTGCGGGATCACGAAGGCGCAGCTCTTCTCGCCAAGGAACGGATCGGGCAGCGACACCACCGCCGCATCAAACACGTTCGGGTGGGCGAGCAGATGATCCTCGATCTCCTCCGCCGAGATCTTCTCGCCGGCGCGGTTGATGTGGTCGGTCGCGCGGCCCTGGACGATCAGGTAGCCTTCGGGCGTGCGCTTCACCACGTCGCCGGTGCGGTAGTAGCCGTCTTCGGTGAACGAGCGGGCGTTGGCGCCGGGATCGTTGTGGTAGGCGCGGATCGTATAGGGCCCGCGCGTGAGCAGGTTGCCCGGCTCGCCCTCCGGCACCGGATTGCCCTGATCGTCGACGATCAGCACTTCGTCATCCGAGCTGATCGGACGGCCCTGCGTCTCCACGATGATCTCGTATGGGTCGTCGAGGCGGGTGTAGTTGACGAGGCCCTCGGCCATGCCGAACACCTGCTGCAGCTTGCAGCCGAGCGTGTCGCGTACGCGGCGCGCCGCCTCCGGCATGAACTTCGCGCCGCCGACCTGCAGCACCTGCAGGCTGGAGAGGTCGTAGCTCGTCTTCGGCGCCGCCTGCATCCATAGGAGCGCCAGCGGCGGGACGAGGCCGGTGATCGTCACCTTCTCGCGCTCGATCAGTGCAAATGCCGTCTCCGGGCTCGGCGACGGGCACATGACGACGCGCGAGCCGGCATAGAGCGCGCCGAACACGCCGGGCGACGACATCGGGAAATTGTGCGCGACGGGCAGCGCCGCCATATAGACGCTGTTCTCGTCAAGGCCGCAGATCTCGGCGCTGGTGCGGAACGAATAGATGTAGTCGTCGTGGGTGCGCGGGATGAGCTTGGAAAGGCCCGTGCTGCCGCCGGATATCTGCAGGAACGCCACCGACGACGGCGACGGGTCGGCCGGGAGCAGCGAACGGTTTGCCTTGAAGCTGTCGAGCGGGATGAACTCCTCGGCATCGCCGACCACGACAACGTGCTTCACCGTCGGTGCGGCGGCGATCACCTCGCGGGCGAGCGAGCGGTAGTCGAAGCCGTCATAACGCTCCGCAATTACATAGGCGGCGGCTTCCGCCTTTTGCGCGAAGTGGACGATCTCGGTCAGGCGATGCGCCGGCAGGGCGTAGACTGGGATGAGGCCGGCAACGAACAGGCCGCAGACGACCGAAAGGAATTCTGGAATGTTGCCGAGCTGGACGACGACGCGGTCGCCGGGCTTGAGGCCGAGGGCAAGGAAGCCGGCGGCGTTCACTTCCGCGCGCGCGAACAGCTCCCCATAGGTCCAGCTGGTGCCGTCGCCACCGGTGACGGCGACGCGGTCCGGGAACTGCTGAGCGCGCTCGCGCAGGAACCCGGGAAAGGTTTCGCCCCGCCAGTAGCCGCGCTCGCGATAGCGCTGCGCGAATTCCTCAGGCCAAATCTGCTGCAGCGGAATCATGCTGCGATCTCCCTCAGCGGACGTCCGCTCTCGTCGATGCCCAGCGCCGTCAGCATGGCGAGGAACTTGGCGGAAGTCTCGTCAATCTCCGCTTCCGGCTCGGAGCCGGGAACGATGCCGGCACCCGAATACAGGCGCACGTTGCAGCCGTCCACCTCGGCGCAGCGCAGCGCGACGTACCATTCGCCGTCGCCCTTGCGATCGACCCAGCCGACGGCACCGGCATAGAAGCCGCGATCGTACTCCTCGAGTTCGGTGATTGCCTTCGCCGAGGCAAGGCGCGGCATGCCGCAGACGGCCGGGGTCGGGTGCAGCACGGCGGCGAGCTCGGCCGCGCTGATGTCCTCGTCCTTGAGGGTCGCAGTGATGCGGGTGCCGAGGTGCCACATCGTGGCGGTGGTGCGCAGCGTCGTGCCGTCCGGGATCGCGATGTCGGTACAGTAGGGCGAGAGCAGGTCGGTGATCGCCTCGATCACCTCACGGTGCTCGCGGCGGTTCTTGTCGGAATGTTCCAGCCACTTCGCCGACTCGCGGTCGCGTACCGGATCGGCATAGCGACGAGCGGATCCTGCGAGCGGATGCGAGACGACCTGGCGGCCCTTGCGTGAGACGAGCAGTTCCGGCGTGGCACCGACCAGCGCGGCGGAACCGCCCGGCAGCGGCGTTTGGAAGGCGTTGATCGAGCGGTCGTGCGCGAGGTGCTGCATCAGCGCGTCGAGGTCGACGGGCTGTGGGGCGCGGACGGCAAGGCTGCGCGAAAGCACGACCTTGCGCAGCGGCTCGGCCAAGGCCTTCGAGGTCTCCATCATCTCCAGCGCGCGGCTGACGGCACGGCCATAATTTTCAGCCGGAGGCTCGGCCGAGACGGCCCACTGCTGTGAGCAGACGTCGCCGGCGCGGGCCGCGCGGGGCGGAAGGGTGGCGCCATGCGCAATCGTCTCGGGCTGGTAGAGATAGTCGTGGCGGGCGCGGTCGAACGGCATGGCGCCGACGAGGCGGTCGGCGCCGTCCCGCGTCGAGGCGAAGAAGGAAGCGACGCGCGCCCCAAGCGTGGTGGCATCGCCGCGTTCAAGCTCGCTGCGGATGCCCGCGGCGGTGAAGCTGTCGGAGGGTGTGAGCAGACGGAACACATCCCGCGCCTTGCGATCAAAGTCAGAAGTCATCATGCCTCGCGTTTCCTGACGGTCCGAGCAATCCCCCGGTCCGGACCGACCACGTTACGCAGAACGTTCCCTGTCTCCTCCTCGGATAGGTACGTTCGTCCCGCCGTTCACAGCGCGCCATGCGCTACTGGCGCGAGCAATATAAACGAGACTCAAAAAGTCAACTTACAATCTCGCAATGTCGAGCATGTTGGGGTAGGTCACTGCTGAGATTAGATCGCAGGTTCGGGTCGCCCATGAAGACAGATAGCTACGACAGGGTGTCAATCTGGCTGCACTGGCTGGTGGCCCTTGCAGTCCTCATCCAGTTCACCACCGGCTGGGTATGGGGCAATTTCGAGCGCGGCAGCGACCCGCGCACGGTGCTGTTCCGGATTCACATCATCGTCGGCACGATCGTGCTGGGTCTTGCGCTAATCCGTGTCGTCTGGCGCTTCACGCACGTTGCGCCGCCGTTGCCGCGCAGCATGTCGCGGGCGACGGTAATTGCGTCGAAGGTCGTGCACGGCCTCCTCTACCTGGCGATCCTCATCCAGCCGGCGCTCGGGCTGCTCACCATCACCGCCTTCGGGAAGAGCCTTGGCCGCTGGCCGCACGGGCTGCACATGGCGCTGGTCAACGTGATCGCGGCGATCATCGTGCTGCATGTTGCGGCAGCGGTCTGGCACCAGTTCATCCGCCGCGACGGACTGATCCGGCGCATGATCCCGGCGCGCACATAAGGAATGAAAGTGATGTCCATCTTCTCCCTCAGTCGCAGCATCGGTGCCGTTGCGCTGATGATCGCGGGGCTTTTTGCGGCCCCGGCCTTCGCGGAGATTGCTGTCAACGATGTTGCTGGTCGCGAGGTGCGGCTTGAAGAGCCTGCCAAACGCATCCTGATCGATGACGGCCGCTACCTGATCGCGCTGTCGCTGATCCATCCTGATCCGGTGAGCGTCCTGTCTGCATGGCCGAAGGACATCCACCGCATCGGCCCGGACACCTACAAGCGCTATGTCGAGAAGTTCCCAGCGATCGAGAATCTGAAACAGACGTCGAGCTCGGCCGGCAATTTCTCGGTCGAGCAGGTGCTCGCCGCAGAGCCCGATCTCGCGATCTTCTCGCTGCAGTCGCAGCCTTCGGAGGTCGAGATCGACCAGATCGAGCGGGCCGGCATTCCGGTCGCGATCATCGACTTCTTCAACCACCCGCTCGAGAATTCGGAGAATAGCTTCCGGCTGCTCGGCGCCGTGACCGGCCGCGAGGAGCAGGCCGAGGCCTTCATCAAGCTGCGCAGCGACCGGATCGAAATGATCAAGGAAAGGCTGGCGGCTGACAGCGCCGCGCGCCCGAAAGTGATGCTGGAGCCGCATGCCGCTCGCACCGAAGAGTGCTGCGCCTCTCCGGGCAAGGGCAATATCGGCGACTACATCGCGCTCGCGGGCGGCGAAAATATCGGCGCCGACGTGATCCAGGGCATTACCGGCGTTCTCAACCTCGAATATGTCATTGAATCGGACCCCGACGTCTACATCGCGACGGGCGGGCCGCACATGGAAGGCACGCAGGGCCTGCTGATCGGACCCGGCTATGACGAGGCGACCGTACGCTCGACGCTGGAGCGCGTCGTGGCGCGTCCGGGCATTTCAGGCCTGAAGGCGGTGCGGGAAGGCCGGGCTTACGGCCTCGCGCACCAGCTGCTCAACTCGCCGCTCGACATCCTGACGATCGAGACGCTGGCGTCCTGGATCCGTCCCGACCTCTTTTCCGATATCAAGCCGGAAGAGACGATGAAGCTCCTCAACGAGCAGTTCCTCGCGGTGCCACTCGTGGACATCAACTGGATTGCGCTAAAGCCGTAAGGCTTAATCGTCCACGTGGTCGTGACCGCCGACGCGGTCCGGTCGCCAATAGCCTTCGGAAGAGACCTGTTCGCGGGGCATACCGCGGGCAATCAGCGCGTGGCGCTGGCGGCGCACATTGCTGGTCTCGCCGATGATGAGCGCACGGCCGTTACCTGCCGGCAGCTCGAATGCCTCGACAGCGTTGAACATCAGGTCGCTCGGGCCAGCAGCGGCACCGTTGCGGTGCAACCAGCGGATCTCGGCATTCGCCTTTGTCTCGATGGCTATCTCGCCCTCCGGACCGGATGTCTCGAGGAAGACGAAGGCGCGCGCGTCCTCGGGCATCGCCTCGAGAATGTGCGCGAAGGCCGGGATACAGGTTTCGTCGCCGGTCATCAGGTGCCAGTCGGCGGCGGGGTCAAAGGTCGTCTTGCCGCGCGGGCCCCGAGCGACGACCGTGTCGCCGGGCTGCGCGGATCGCGCCCAATCGGTTGCGGGCGACGAGCCATGCTTGAAGAAATCGACATCGAAGGTGCCGGCGGTGCGGTCGAACGAGCGGATCGTGTAGTGGCGCCGGCCCGTCTCGCCGTTCGGCAGCGTCAGGAAAAAGACGATGGCCTGCCCGGGCTGGTAGCTGAACTCCGTGATGTCGTCGCAGGTGAAGGTCACCCGGCGCATGTTGGGCTCGACGTCGCGGCCGGCGACGACGCGAAGGGTCCAGTCGCGCAGGTTGGCCATACCACCGCGGGCGGGCTCGATGCTGTTCATGGACATTCCTTTCAGGTTCAGATGCCGCGGTCGCAGACGATGCCGTCGACCATGACCTGTACGAAGCCGCGGCTGCAGTGTTCGACGCGGGCCTGGACGCCATAGACGCTGGCAAGCGTGTCCGGCGTGATCGCGATCTTGGGCTCGGCGTCGGCAGCAAGGCCGCGCGGCGACAGGACGAGGATGCGCTCGCACCAGCGGGCGGCGAGAGCAATGTCGTGCAGGACGACGATGGTGATGGTGCCGCGCTCGCGGCCAAGCTCCTGCACGGCGCTCATCACGCGGTGCTGGTGGGCAAGGTCGAGCGCGCTCGTCGGCTCATCGAGGAGCAGCACGGAGGGGCGGCGGGCGATTGCCTGCGCGAGGCTGGCAAGCTGGCGCTGGCCGCCGGACAATTCATCGAGGCCGCGCATGGCAAGATCGGCAATGCCAAGACGTTCCAGCGTCGCCAGGGCGATCTGGCGAGCATCGGCCGAGGAGGAGCTGCCGTGCGAGGTGCGCAGCGCGCTCAGCATTGCCTCGTAGACAGTCAGCGCGACGCGCTGCGGCAGTGACTGCGGCATGTAGCCGACATGCCTGGAATATTCAGGTAGCTGCAGGCGCAGGAGATCGAGGTCGCCGAGGTGGATGGCGCCGGTCGCGCGCTGCAGGCCGGCAAGGCCGCGCAGCAGCGTCGACTTGCCGGCCGCGTTCGGGCCGACAAGAGCGGTCAGCGTGCCGGGCTGGAACGGGGCGAGCGTGAGGTTGTCGATCACCTTCCGTTTGGCATAGCCAACGGAGAGGTTTGAGACCTTGAGAAGCTGCGTCGTCTGGGTCACGTGCGCTCCCTCCGGAAGAAGATGAGCGCAACGAAGAAGGGCACGCCGATCAGCGCGGTGACGATGCCGACGGGCAGAATCGCGCCCGGCACGATGGACTTGGCGACCACCGACGACAGTGACATGACGAGCGCGCCAGAGAGCATTGCCGTCGGCAGGAAGAAGCGATGGTCCTCGCCGACGAGCAGGCGGGCGATGTGCGGACCAACGAGGCCGATGAAGCCGATGGTGCCGACGAAGGCGACAGAGACGCCGGCGAAGATGGCAACGCGCAGCAGCGCCATGAAGCGCAGGCGCGGCACGTTGATGCCGAAGCTGCGGGCGCGGTCCTCGCCGAGGCGTAGCGCCGTCATCGGCCAGGAGGCGCTTAGCGAGAACGGGCCGACGAGGACGATGATCAGCGCAAGGATCGCGATCTTGTCCCATGAGGCCCGCGACAGGCTGCCCATGCTCCAGAAAACAAGCTGCTGCAGCGCTTCCTGCGAGGCGATGAACTGGATGACGGCAACCAGCGCGTTGAAGGTGAACACCATCGCGATGCCGAACAGGACCAGTGTTTCGGGGCTGGTGCCGCGCAGCCGCGACAATGCCTGCAGGAGGAGCACCGAGCCGAAGGCGAAGATGAAGGCATTGGCCGAGATCAGCCAGGTGATGTCGATGCCCGGCCAGCCGATCCCGAGAACGATGGCGAGCGCCGCACCCAGCGAGGCCGCCGAGGAAACGCCCAGCGTAAAGGGGCTGGCAAGCGGGTTGTTGAGGATGGTCTGCATCTCGGCGCCGGCAAGCGAGAGGGCCGCGCCGACAAGCAATGCCATCACCGCCTGCGGCAGGCGCACATCCCAAACGATGATCTGCCTGGGGCCGGAGAGTTCGGAAGGAAAGAGAACGCCGCGCACGGCTTCCATGGCCGTCAGGCTCGAAGGGCCAATCGCAATGTCGGCGAGAAACGCGAGCACCGCCCCGATCGCGAGCACGGCCATGATGGCAATGCGTCGGCGTACCAGCCGGTCATACTCCGCAAGATGCGGAAACTGTGCACTTCTGTCTGCCACGCGGGTTTCCCGATTGCCGGCCTTCAGCGCCGTCGCGCCCCTGGCCGCGTATGGACCGGGCGCCCGCTTATGAGATACATGAAATTCCCCGTCAAGTTTGAGCAGTCTCGATGAATACGCCTTCCGCACCCGTTTCGCCCGCCGCCAAGCTGCCGCCGGAAGAGGCAAGGCTCGCGATCTTCGAGGGGGGCGTGCCGACGCATGCACTGTCGCGGAAGCTCATCGATTGCCGCGACGGGCGACGCTACCAGCTTTTCTTGGCGGTTCCGCGCGATCAGAACGCGGCTGCACAAGCCCACGTCCTCTACATGCTGGACGGCAACGCGGCCTTCGACGCGCTGACGCCGGAACTGCTTGCGCTCGTGCCGGGCCTCGCGCTCGTCGGCATCGGCTACGACACGCCGCTGCGCTTTGACCGTTCCGCGCGTTCGCTCGATTACACGCCGCCGCGCAATGAGAACGACCCGCAGCCCGATCCGCAGCGCCCGGAGCGCATGGTCGGCGGTGCTTCGCTGTTCGTGGGGCGGCTGATCTCGGAGCTTATGCCGCAGGCGGAAGCGGAGCTGCCGTTCGCGGTTGCCTGCCGCGCGATCTGGGGACACTCCCTTGCCGGCATGTGCGTGCTGCACACGCTGTTTACCCGGCCGGGCCATTTCGATCGCTACGTTCCTGTCAGCCCCTCGCTGTGGTGGGAGGACAAGCTGCTTTTGAAGCGTGAAGCGGATATTGCCCCTGACGCACTAGGAAAAGCGGAGATTCTTGTCATGCTTGGCGACAGCGAACGTCGCTCAAGCCCCGAAGGCCCTCACTGGGATGGGCCTGCTCCGCACACGCTCGAAATGATCCGCCGCCTTGGCGAGCGTCCTGGCATCAGCATCACGCACAAGATCTTTGCCGGCGCCGGCCATGCCGCAACGCTGCCTGCTTCGCTGAAGCCCGCGCTGGAATTCGCGGCAAAGTAGGCTTCTCGGACACGCAAGATCCTTCACCTGGCTGCGTCCCTGCCGCCGGGCTTCAGCCGCTCGCGCGACTGTCGGTGAAAGCGGCAGAAAAAAGGTTGACTCAATTACTCATGTTTTAGTACGTCGCATCTGACGGCTCTGGCAGCGTCTTCCAGACCTGCCTGGCATCCAGAATTTTACGGTCGCGCGACGCGGCCGGACGACATGAGGGAGTCTCCACGTGAGCGTGAATTTCAAGGACGAGAGAACTGACGCATCGCCCGCAGTCAGGACAACTTTGGGGCTGCTGCCAGTCATTGCGGTGTCGGCGGCGCTCACCGGTCCTTCCTTTGCACAGGAGCAGGGCGCGCAGGGTGTCACCGAGCTTGGCACGATCACGGTCGAGGGCGGAGCGGGTCCGGCGAACGCCAACGAGCAGGAAACCAATCTCGGCCGCATCCAGGGTACCGTCAAGGACACCCCGCAGGTCGTCAACGTGATCTCCAAGGAGACGCTCGAGCAGCAGCGGGTCCAGACGCTGGAGCAGGCGCTCAAGAACGTCCCAGGCATCACCATGGGTGCGGGCGAAGGCAATGGCGGCCTCAACGGCGACCAGTTCCGCATCCGCGGCTTCGAGGCCAAGGGCGACATCTACAACGACGGCCTGCGCGACTTCGGCGTCTATGTCCGTGACAGCTTCGCCTTTGAATCAGTCCAGGTGTTCAAGGGCCCCTCGTCGGAAAACTTCGGCATGGGCACCACCGGCGGCGCGATCAACACCACCACGAAGCGCGCACATCTTGGCGACGAGTACAGCATCGAGGGCCAGGCGGGTAACGGCCCGTTCGGCCGCGTCGTCGTCGACGTGAACAAGGAAATCAACGAGACGACTGCGGTCCGCGCGGTGGCGACCGGCCGCTGGCAGGATCTCGCCGGCCGCGACCACGTCTATTCGAATTCGGCGGGCTTCCTCGGGGCGGCTGCCTTCGGCATCGGCGAGGACCTGACCTGGGACCTCAGCTACATGTACCAGCGCGGCGAACGCAAGCCAGACGCAGGCGTTCCGATGGTCCCGTTCTCGGGCACGGCTTCGAAGGACAACCCGTCCCGTCCGGTCACCGAGTTCGGCGTGCCGCGCTCGGTTTTCTACGGCAAGGAGCAGGATCACGACGTGTTCAACACGCACGTGCTGACCTCGAAGCTGAAGTGGGACGCCAACGAGAACCTGACGCTCTACAACGACACGCGCCTGTCGGTATACGATCGCGACTTCGCGACGAGCATTCCGGGCACCACCGCGACGGGAAGCGAGATCCAGGCAGGCCTGCCGGCCTTCCTGTCGAACTACGGCGGCGGCAACCCGACCTTCAAGCAGAACTCGTGGGGAATCCAGAACATCACCACCGGCGTGGCGAAGTTCGAGACCGGGGCGCTGCGTCATGAGCTCGTCTTCGGCCTCGACGTGTTCTACCAGGACAACGAACGCAAGGCGTATTCCGTCAGTGGCAAGGACGCGACGCTGGTCAACCTCTACAACCCCGGCGCGACGTATTACCTGCCGTACACGGTGACCCGCAATCCTGCCAACGACCGCAAGTCGACCGGCACCAGTGTCGGCCTCTTCGCGAGCGACCGCGTCTGGTTCACGCCGGAAGTCTCGGTGCTCGGCGGCGTGCGCTGGGATCACTACAAGGCGAGCTACGACACAGCGACCGCCTCGCTCGAGGAGACGACGAGCACGCTGTCGCCGAAGCTCGCCTTCATCTGGGAGCCGACGCCCGACCAGACCTACTACGTCTCCTGGGCGCGTTCCTTTACGCCTCCCGGACAGTTCGTCGCCAACGCTGCGAACCCGCTCGGCAACCAGCCGAGCCTCGAGCCGGAAACCAGCGACCTCTATGAAGTCGGCGGCAAGATCAACCTGTTCGACGGCATGCTCGGCATCAATGGCGCGCTGTTCCAGGTGACCAAGAGCAATGCCTACTACACCGACCCGACCACCGGCGACCTCGTCGAGACGGGCGAGAAGCAGCGGGTGCGCGGCTTCGAAATTGGGGTATCGGGACGTCCGACGGATGCGTGGACGGTTGGGGTCTCCTACTCGCGCCTCGACAGCGAGATCCTGACCTCGACCACGGCTGAAAATGTCGGCAACCGGGTCGCGAACTCGCCGGAAAACGCGGTGTCGCTGTGGACCAGCTATGAGCTGACCAAGCACCTCGACATCGAGGGCAAGCTCGATATCGGTGGCGGCATCACCTACCGCGACGAGTACTATACGAACTCCGCCAACTCGGCGATCGTGCCGGAGAGCTTCTCGCTCGATGCGTTTGTCTCGTACGAGTACAAGAACTTCAACGTCGCGCTGAATGCCTACAACCTCACCAACCGCGTGAACTACAACGGCAGCCACAACAACCGCGCGATCGTCGAGCCCGCCAGGACCTTCGTGCTGACGGTCGGCGCCAAGTTCTGACCCGCTGAACCTGATCAAGGAATTGCCGGGCCATTCCCGGCAATTCTGCTTTATATACGCCGCGACAGCTTTGGAGACTGGTCATGCTTGTCACTATTCCCGATGTCCTGACGCCGGCGGAACTCGCCTATGTCCGCCAGGTTCTCGAGGGGACCGACTGGGTTGACGGACGCACCACCGCGGGCGACCAGGCGGCGCTGGTGAAGAAGAACCTGCAGGTGCCGGTCGATTCGGAGGCTGCGCGCGAGCTGAGCCAGATCGTTCTGCGAGCGCTGAGCCGCAACCCGACCTTCTCCTCGGCGGCGCTGCCGCTGCATGTGCTGCCGCCGATGTTCAACCGCTACGACGAGGGCATGACCTTCGGCGCGCATGTCGACGGCTCGATCCGCATCATTCCGGGCACGGGAAAGCGCATCCGCACTGACGTCTCCTCGACGCTGTTTCTCACCCCCCCGGAAGACTATGACGGCGGCGAGCTCGTCGTGCACGACACCTACGGCATTCATACCGTCAAGCTGCCGGCCGGCCACATGGTCGTCTACCCCGCGACAAGCCTGCACTCGGTCAATCCGGTCACCCGCGGCAGCCGCTGGGCCTCGTTCTTCTGGACACAGTCGCTCGTCAAGGACGACTGGCGCCGCCACATGCTCTATGATCTCGACATGTCGATCATCAGCATCCGCCAGAAGCTGCCGGACGACGATCCGGCTGTGGTGAGCCTTGCGGCGCATTACCACAACCTGATCCGCCACTGGTCGGAGACCTGATGGCCTCGCAAGCCGGCAGTCCGATCCCGCCCGATGTCGTCTCGGCCTTCGACTACGAGCGGCATGCCAGAGCGCGGCTGCCCGCCGACGTGTGGGCCTACATCTCCGGCGCCGGCGCCGACGGCATCACGAAGCGCTGGAACCGCGAGGCTTTCGACCGCCTTGCGCTGTCTGGCCGTGTACTTGCCGACATGAGCGGCGCCACCACGGCGACGGAACTGTTCGGCATGCCGCTCGACATGCCGCTCATCGTGGCCCCGGCGGCGTTTCAGATGCTGGTGCATCCGGACGGCGAGCGCGCAACGGTCATCGGCGCGAGCGCGGCAAAGACATGGATGACCGTCAGCTGCCAGGCGAGCGTCAGCCTCGAGGAGATCGCGGCGGCGTCGCAGACGACGCTCCTCTTCCAGCTCTACATGCAGCAGAGTCGCGACGACACGCTGCGGCTGGTGCGCCGCGCCGAGGCTGCCGGCTACAAGGCGCTGATGGTCACGGTCGATGCCCCGGTCAACGGCGTGCGCAACGACGAGCAGCGCGCGGGATTTCGCCTGCCGCCGCATGTGCGGGCGGTAAATCTGGACGGCATGGCGGGGCCGGTCTCGCATGCGGGACCCGGCGAGAGCCCGGTATTCAAGGGGCTGCTCGACCGCGCGCCGAGCTGGGCCGACATTGAATGGCTGCGCTCAGAAACCTCGCTACCGCTGCTGCTCAAGGGAATTCCGCACCCGGACGATGCCGAGCGGGCAATTGCCTGCGGTGTCGACGGGATTGTGGTCTCGAACCATGGCGGGCGCACGCTGGACACGCTGCCTGCAAGCCTCGACATGTTGGAGCGGGTTGCGACGCAGGTTCAGCGCCGTGTGCCAGTGATCGTCGACGGCGGCATTCGCCGCGGCACCGATATGCTCAAGGCTTTGGCCCTTGGCGCTGATGCCGTCATGATCGGGGCGCCGATCCTCCATGCGCTCGCCGTCGGCGGCGCCGTCGGCGTTCTTCACCTCCTCACGCTCCTCCGCGCCGAGTTCGAGGTCGCGATGGCGCTGACCGGGTGCCGGAGGGTGGGGGAGATTACAGCCGAAGTTGTCTGGCGGCGCTGACAGTCATCAACCGGCAGCAGCGGAAACTCGGCGCTCAGCACTCCGTCTGTGCGCTGGCGACGTCGCCCGGATTCGCCTCATCCAGCGGTGGGGGAGGGGACTGGGGGCCTTCCACAGCTGTCTCGCCCGTGATGGGGTCAAGGCCCGTGGCGACGGCGGGATGTTCCTGCTGCGGCGAGGTTTCGATCGGCTCCGTCTGATTGGTGCCAATGAAGGAGCCGCCGGTTCCTCCTGTCCAGCCGCTGGAGCCCGAACCGCCGGGCGCGGTCCCCGAATCAGCTCCCTGAACCGGCTGGGTCTCGGAAGCGGAGGGGCCGTTGGCCGCGGCGACTTCGCCAGATTCCTCGCTGCTGTCCGTGCCGGAGCTGGCGGTGGAGGTGTCTGAAGCTGATCCCGCAGTGCTTGTTTCTGCTTCGGCTGACGCGACATTGCTGTCTGGTGCCGTCGCATCGGCACTCGCGCTGGTGCTTGCAGATGTTGTGGCATCCAGCGAGCTGGCGAGATCGTCAGTGCTGCCGGAAGGGGCTGCGCCGGTGTCGACGCAGTCGGTGCGCCTGGACTGGGTTTCCGGAGCCACATCCTTGGCCGCCGGCGCCTCGGAGCCAGCGGGCTGCTGCGCTGGTGCGGCTGCCGGGGCATCCTGCTGCACCGGAGCTGTGGTGGTCTGCGCCCAGGCAATCGGCGCGGTCATCATGGCTCCTACCAGCGGCAGGGCGAAGAGCATGCGCTTCATCATTACCTCCATCATGGTTGAGGCAAGAACAGATGAAGCGCGATTTCGTTGCGTAGGACGGTCCGGCCGGAGCTAAGGCTACTCGACCACCACCTGCGCGGGCCCATGTTCTATGCGGCCGACGATGGAGGCGCGCGGATAGCCGTTGTCGCGGATATGACGAACAAGGTTCTCCGCCTCATTCGCCGCGACCGCCACCAGCAGGCCGCCGGAGGTCTGCGGGTCGGTCAGGATGTGGCGGCGCCAGTCCTCAAGGCCCTCCGGCAGGACGACGCTTTCGCCATAGCTCTTCCAGTTGCGGTGCGAGGCGCCCGTCACGCAGCCATTTTGCGCGAGTGCCTCCGCCTCGCTGAGAAGCGGAAGCGAGGCGAGGTCGAGCTTCACGGTCAGGCCTGCGCCCCGCGCCATTTCGAGCGAGTGGCCCAGGATGCCGAAGCCGGTGACATCGGTCATGGCGCTGACAGCCGGGTGTGCCGCAAGCTCGGCGCCGATCTTGTTGAGCAGCGTGGTCGAGGCGACCATTTCCTCATAGGCCGAGTAGGAAATTTGGTCCTTCTTGATCGCTGAGGAATAGATGCCGATGCCGAGCCCCTTGGTGAGGATGAGGGCATCGCCTGCGCGCGCATGCGAGTTGCGCTTCACCTGCGCGGTCGGGCAGGAGCCGATGACCGCAAGACCGTAGACGGGCTCCGGGCAGTCGATCGAGTGGCCGCCAGCGACGGGGATGCCGGCTTCGGCGCAGATGGAAGCGCCGCCGGCCAGGATCTGGCGGATGTCGGCCGGGTCCATCTTGTCGATCGGCATGCCGACAATGGCGAGTGCGAAGATCGGCTTGCCGCCCATGGCGTAGACGTCGGAGATCGCGTTGGTCGCGGCGATGCGGCCGAAGGTGTGCGGATCGTCGACCATCGGCATGAAGAAGTCGGTGGTGGCGATGATCGAGGTGGTTCCGTCGAGGTCCCAGACGGCGGCGTCGTCGGCGGTCTCCGTGCCGACAAGAAGGTTCGCAAACGGCCCCGCCTGCGGCATCTCGCTAAGCAGATCCTGCAGCACCGCAGGCGCCAGCTTGCATCCGCAGCCTCCGCCGTGTGCAAGACTTGTGAGGCGCGGCTTTTCCGTCGGTTTGTCCATCTGTCGACCTCGAAGTTTTTCACTAATGCCGGAACACTATACTGAGAAATGTCGGTAACAGGAGTCCGCATCAGGTAACATGAGTAATAAGATCATGTTTTATGACTTGACAGGTCTTTTGACAGACCCGGATTGCGCAGGTAGCATCCTCCCAGAGTCTGGTGAATTCCAGTCTGAAACCCTTTTGCAGGGAGGTTCTGATGAATATGGAAATCTCTCGGCGAAGTTTTCTGAAAGGCGCGGGCGCGGGCGTTGCAGCAACAACGATCGGCGCTTTCGGTTTTGGGGAAGCGGAAGCCGCATTTGTTGAAGGCCTGAGGCCCTACAAGCTTGCAGGGACGACGGAAACCCGCAACACCTGCCCGTACTGCTCGGTGGCTTGCGGCGTCATCATCTATTCGAAGGGTGACATCACCCAGGGCACCGCTGAGGCGGTCCACCTCGAGGGCGACGTAGACCATCCGACCAACCGCGGTACGCTCTGCCCGAAGGGCGCGGCGCTGCTGGACTTCATCAAGTCGGAAACACGCCTGACCAAGCCAAAGGTCCGTCGTCCGGGCTCCAACAAGTTCGAGGAGATTTCCTGGGAGCAGGCCCTCGACGAGATCGCGCGGCACATGAAGGAAGACCGCGACGCGAACCTCATCGAACGCAACATGGATGGCGTTCCGGTGAATCGCTGGACTTCGACCGGGTTCCTCGCCGCATCGGCGACGACCAACGAGACAGCCTGGCTCACGTACAAGGTTGTCCGTTCAACCGGCATGGTGGCTTTCGACAACCAAGCGAGAGTCTGACACGGCCCCACGGTGTCCAGTCTGGGCCCAACTTTTGGTCGTGGTGCAATGACGAATTCGTGGACGGATATCCGTAACACGGATTTGGTGATCATCATGGGCGGCAATGCCGCCGAAGCACATCCCTGTGGTTTCAAGTGGGTCACGGAGGCCAAGGCCAACCGTGGCGCAAAGCTCATCGTCGTCGATCCGCGCTTCACGCGCTCGGCGTCGGTTGCCGACTACTACGCGCCGATCCGTCAGGGCACGGACATCGCGTTCCTGCTCGGCGTCATCAAGTACTGCATCGACAACGACAAGGTGCAGTGGGACTACGTCCGCGCGTTCACCAACGCCGCCTACATCGTCAAGGAAGGGTTCGACTACAAGGACGGCCTCTTCACCGGCTATGACTCGGAAAAGCGGGACTACGACCGCTCGACGTGGGACTACGAGATCGGCGAGGACGGCTATGTCGTCACCGACGAGACGCTGCAGAATCCCCGCTGCGTGTGGAACCTGCTGAAGAAGCACGTTTCCGTCTACACGCCGGAGATGGTGGAGCGCATCTGCGGCACGCCTAAGGACAAGTTCCTGAAGGTGGCCGAGATGATCTCGGAGTGCTCGACGCCTGACAAGACCATGACGTCGATGTACGCGCTGGGCTGGACGCAGCATTCCAAGGGTTCGCAGAACATCCGCTCGATGGCGATGCTGCAGCTGATTCTTGGCAATATCGGCGTCCGTGGCGGCGGCATGAACGCGCTGCGCGGTCACTCCAACATCCAGGGCCTCACCGACATCGGCCTGATGTCGAACCTGATCCCGGGATACCTCAACATCCCGACCGAACGGGAAGTCGACTACGCGACCTACATCGGCTCGCGCGGGTTCAAGCCGCTTCGGCCGAACCAGATGAGCTACTGGCAGAACTATCCGAAGTTCTTCGTCTCCTTCATGAAGGCGATGTGGGGCTCGGCAGCGACGCCGGAAAACGACTTCGCGTATCACTTCCTGCCGAAGCTCGACGTGGCGTCCTACGACGTCCTGCGGGCCTTCGAGATGATGGATCAGGGGCAGATGTTCGGCTACTTCTGCCAGGGCTTCAATCCGCTCCTTGCCTTCCCGAACCGCGGGAAGCTGACCCGGTCGCTGTCGAAGCTGAAGTACCTGGTCATCATGGATCCGCTGGAGACGGAGACGGCCCGGTTCTGGGAAAACCACGGCACCCACAACGACGTCGACACGGCGTCGATCCAGACCGAGGTCTACCAGCTTCCGTCCACCTGCTTCGCCGAGGACGAGGGCGCGCTGGTCAACTCCGGCCGCTGGCTGCAGTGGCACTGGGCTGCACAGAACCCGCCGGGCGACGCGAAGGCCGACACCTGGATCATGGCGCAGCTGCACCTGCGGCTGAAGAAGATGTACCAGGAAGAAGGCGGCAAGTTCCCCGATCCGATCCTCAACCTGACCTGGCCATACGCCAATCCGGACGAGCCTTCACCGGATGAGCTCGCCCGCGAGCTCAACGGCTATGCGGTGGCCGATTTGCGCGACCCGAACGATCCGACCAAGGTGGTGCTGGAGGCGGGCAAGCAGGTTCCGAACTTCGGCACGCTGCGCGCCGACGGTTCGACCGCCTGCGGCTGCTGGATCTATTCCGGCTGCTACACCGAGGACGGCAACATGATGGCCCGCCGGGACAATAATGACCCGGATGCCGCCGGCGCCTATTCCAACTGGGCGTTCTCGTGGCCGGCGAACCGGCGCATCCTGTACAACCGCGCTTCCTGCGACCTTGACGGCAAGCCCTGGGATCCGTCCCGCAAGCTGATCGAGTGGAACGGAGAGAAGTGGGTCGGCTATGACGTGCCGGATATCGCCGTGACGGCGAATCCACGCGAAGTCGGGCCGTTCATCATGAACCCGGAGGGACAGTCGCGACTGTTCACCCGCGGCATGATGCGTGACGGACCGTTCCCGGCGCACTACGAGCCGTTCGAGTCGCCCGTCGCCAACGTCGTCGCCCCGGCGATCCGCGGCAACCCGGTTGCCCGCGTCTTTGCCAGCGACCGCGAGGAGTTCGGCGATGCGGCGGAGTTCCCGTACGCGGCGACCTCCTACCGTCTCACTGAGCACTTCCACTACTGGACGAAGCACGTCTGGGTGAACGCCGTTCTCCAGCCGGAATTCTTCGTCGAGATCTCGGAAGAGCTCGCGGCGGAGAAGGGCATCGAGAAGGGCGGCTGGTGCCGGGTCTGGAACAAGCGTGGTTCCGTCCACGCCAAGGCGGTCGTCACCAAGCGCATCCAGCCCCTCGTTTGCGACGGAAAGCCGGTGCACATCGTCGGCATTCCGCTGCACTGGGGCTTCACCGGCGCGGCCAAGAATGGCTGGGGCCCGAACACGCTGACCCCGTTCGTGGGCGACGCGAACATCGAGACCCCGGAGTTCAAGGCGTTCCTTGTCAACATCGAGCGGTCCGACGGACCGGCGACAGCGTAGGGGAGGATTGAGCCATGACCATCAACGTCAATCCGCCTGTCGCTCCCGACACCCAGCAGACGATGGGACCGCAGGACTACATCCGGCGGTCGGCATCGAAGGTGCCGGAGCCGGAACGCAAGCTCGAGCCGGTCGCCAAGCTCATCGATGTGTCGAAATGCATTGGTTGCAAGGCCTGTCAGTCGGCATGCCTGGAGTGGAACGACCTGCGCGAGGAAGTCGGGGTCAATGTGGGCGTCTACGACAACCCGCACGACCTGACCCCGAACACCTTCACGCTGATGCGCTTCACCGAGTGGGTGAACGACGAGACCGGCAATCTCGAGTGGCTCATCCGCAAGGATGGCTGCATGCACTGTGCGGATCCGGGCTGCCTTAAGGCTTGCCCGGCGCCGGGCGCTATTGTGCAGTACTCGAACGGCGTCGTCGACTTCGTCCACGAGAACTGCATTGGCTGCGGCTACTGCGTGCAGGGTTGCCCGTTCAACATCCCGCGCATCTCCAAGGCTGACAACCGCGCCTATAAGTGCACACTGTGCTCCGACCGCATCGCGGTGGGCCAGGGCCCGGCCTGCGCCAAGGCATGCCCGACAAAGGCGATCGTGTTCGGCACCAAGGAGGAGATGAAGGCCCATGCGGAAAAGCGCATCGAGGACCTGAAGTCTCGCGGCTACGACAATGCCGGCCTCTACGATCCGCCGGGCGTTGGCGGTACGCACGTCATGTACGTGCTGCACCACGCCGACCGGCCATCGCTCTATGCGGGCCTGCCGGACAATCCGCGCATCTCGCCGGTGGTCGAGGCCTGGAAGGGCGTGACCAAATATGCGGGTCTTGCGCTGATGGGCTTTGCCGCGGCAGCAGGCGTCGTTCACATGGCGCTGTCCGGCCGCAACCGCGTCAGCCGCGAGGATGACGAGGAAGCTAGGCGCCTGGCTGCGCAGGCACCGGCCGCCGAGCCTCAGGATGGGGAGCCGCGCGCATGACGGATACCATGATGCATGGCGCTCCGCGTCCCGCACCGCAGGTCAGCAAGAAGGAAATCGACCGCGGGGATAAGCTGATCGTCGGGCCGGAGGTCCAGGTCAACCGCTACACGCGATGGGCGCGCATCAACCACTGGATCACGGCGATCAGCCTGATCCTGCTCGCACTCAGCGGCCTCGCGCTGTTCCACCCGTCGCTCTACTGGCTGACCGGCCTGTTCGGCGGCGGGCAGATGACACGCTGGATCCATCCGTGGATCGGCGTCGTGCTGTTCGTCTCGTTTGCGGGGCTGTTCATCCGCTTCTTCCGGCTGAACCTGCCCTCGCGCGAGGACGCGCAGTGGACGGCGCGGATCGGCGACGTGCTCAAGGGCAACGAGGAAAAGCTGCCCGAAGTCGGTAAGTACAATGCCGGCCAGAAGTTCGTCTTCTGGGCGATGTCGATCCTGATCATCACGCTGATCGTTTCAGGCCTCGGCGTCTGGGAGGAATATTTCTCCGGCATGCTGACGATCCCGCAGCGCCGTATCGCCGTCCTCATCCACTCGATGGCCGCTGTGGCGATCATCTGCGTGTGGATCGTCCACGTCTATGCAGCCTTCTGGGTTCAGGGTACGCTCGGCGCCATGACCCGCGGCAAGGTGAGTGGCGGCTGGGCCTGGCGCCATCACCGCAAGTGGTTCCGCGCCCTTGCGGCCTATGGCCAGCGCGAGAAGATCAGCAGCGCCGACAAGCGCTGAACATGCAAGCATCCGGTCCGGCGAAATCCTTCGCCGGATCTTCATCCGAGAATGCCGCGTGGCCCGTGCGGCTCGTGGAGGACCGAATGCCCCGCAGAATTCCCGTCCAGGGAGATGTCACCCAGATCGGCGAAGTCAGGACCCCGCCCATTGCGCGGGTGCCGGACCCTGTCCGCCTGTTCGAGCGGCGCGCGAAGCGCTTCGAGGTCCTGTCGGGACCGGACGGCATCGGGCCGTATCTCGGCTTCCTCGCCGGCATCGCCCGCGCGCAGCACGAGCTCGCGCAGGAGCTGCCCGAGCCCGAGGCACCGGCTGAGGCGAGCCTCGACCGCGCGCTCGAATACGGCATGCCGCCGCTCGACCGCAACGCCTTCACGCCCGACGAAGAGTTCCTGTCGCTGAGCGAGAAGCTGTTTGGAAAGCTGGAGACGCTCCAGAAGCCGAAGGCCGCACAGGCCGCGCTCGAGAGCGTGCGCAAGGCCACCCAGGCCGAACTGACGGCGATCGTTACCGACCTGATGGCCGATTCCGTCCCTGTCGAGCGCATGGCGGAATACGGCTATGTCGCCGCCGCCCTGCAGCTGCGCTTCGTGCGCCTTGCCTCGACGCTGCCGGAGCGGGAGCTGAAGCCGGTCGGCGATGGCGCCTGCCCGGCCTGCGGTGGCCCGCCGGTCAGTTCCCTGATCGTCAACTGGCCGCACGCGAGCGGTTCGCGCTTTTGTTCCTGCGCGCTGTGCGGGACGCTCTGGCATCATGTGCGCATCAAGTGCGCGATCTGCTCGTCAACTAAGGGTATCCGCTACCAGGAGATCGAGGACGGCCCCGGCACGATCAAGGCCGAGACCTGCGACGAGTGCGGCTGCTACGTAAAGATCTTCAACCAGCAGAAGGACGTGTCGCTCGACCCGTTCGCCGACGACGTCGGCAGTCTCGGCCTCGACCTTCTGATGAAGGAGACGAAATTCCGTCGCGGCTCGTTCAACCCGTTCCTCCTGGGCTACTAGGAGGCGCGGCGATGCGGGAGGCGCGCCGGGCTGGCGACGAGCTGCCACTGACGTGGGGGAAGGAGCTGCTGTTTGTACCCCCACCCCTAACCCCTCCCCGCAAGGGGGAGGGGGATGTTGGTGCGCCTGAAACGCTGGAGCGACGGGGCCGAGACGGCTTCAGACGGTCGAAAGAGCAGGTTTCACTTCCTCGCGTCGTGTTCACTCTTGCCGATGGTGGCCTCAGCTTCTCCCGCGAGTTCGAGTTGCGCGGACTTCTCCGTTCCCCCTCCCCCTTGTGGGGCGGAATGAGGGGTGGGGGTAGGCCCGGGTCGAGCACCGGTACGGGGGCTTGCGCATGAACACGGCGTTCCGCTCCATTCCGTCCGTCGATGCGGTGCTTCGCTCCGGAACCGGTGCCGTGCTGGTCGAACGCTTCGGGCGCGTCGAGGCGACTGCGGCGATCCGCCGGCAGCTGGATGCCCAGCGTGAGGCGGCGCGAAAGGGCGAAGCGCTTGCGGATGCCGACGGCGTTGCAGCTGCCGCGATGGCGGATCTCGGAGCAAGCGCCATGAGCTCGCTGCGCCCGGTCTTCAACCTGACCGGCACGGTGCTGCACACCAACCTTGGCCGCGCGCTGCTGGCAGAAGCCGCGATCGAGGCTGCCGCCGGGGCGATGCGCAATGCGGTGGCGCTCGAATTCAACCTCGACAGCGGCAAGCGCGGCGAGCGCGACGATCATCTGCGCCGCCTCATCTGCGAACTGACCGGGGCGGAGGATGCAACCCTCGTCAACAACAATGCGGCGGCGGTGCTGCTCGTCCTCAATACGCTCGCTGGAAATGGTGGCGGCGCAATCGTCTCGCGCGGCGAGCTGATCGAAATCGGCGGCGCGTTCCGCATGCCCGACATCATGGCGCGCGCCGGTGCACGGCTGATCGAGGTCGGCACCACCAACCGCACCCATGAGAAGGATTATCGCGGCGCCCTTGCCGAGGAAGGCGTCTCGCTCGTCCTCAAGGTGCACACCTCCAACTACCGCATCGAGGGCTTTACCAAGGAAGTTCACGCGCCGGAGCTGTCGCAAATCGCGCATGAAGCGGGCGTGCCGCTCGTCAACGATCTCGGCTCCGGCACGCTGGTCGATCTGGCAAAGTGGGGGCTGCGGCGCGAGCCGACCGTGCGCGAGGCGGTCGCGGAAGGCGCCGACATCGTCACCTTCTCGGGCGACAAGCTGCTCGGGGGACCGCAGGCCGGCTTCATCGTCGGCCGCAAGGAGCTGATCGCAAGGATCAACAAGAACCCGATGAAGCGCGCACTGCGTGTAGACAAGCTGCGGCTTGCCGCGCTCGAGGCGACGCTGAAGCTCTATCGCGACCCCGACCGGCTCGCTGAAAAGCTGCCGACGCTGCGGCTGCTGTCACGCCAGCGCGAGGACATCACTGCGCAGGCTCTGGCGCTCTCGCCGAAGGTGCAGTCGGCGGTGGGCAGCGATTTCGCGGTGCAGGTCATCGACTGCGCCAGCCAGATCGGCTCCGGCGCCCTGCCGCTCGACACGCTGCCCTCGGCCGGGCTTGGCTTCCGCCCGGTTTCGGGCAGCGGCAGCGCGCTCGACAGGCTGGCGGCGGCGCTGCGCGCCCTGCCGGTGCCGGTGATAGGCCGCATCGCCGACGGGATGCTCGTCCTCGACCTTCGCTGTCTTGAGGACGCCGAAGCCTTCCTCGCCAATCTAAGCAGGTTGAGACATGGGCTGGCTTGATCGGCTGCTGCCGAAGCGCAAGCGCGAGGATGACGACATGGCGGTGGCGCTCGCGGCGGCAAAGGCCGGCGACTACGCGACCGCACTTGCGATCTGGGAGCCGCTGGCTCGCGCCGGCAATGCCCGGGCGCAAAACAACATCGCCGCCTGCTTCTCCGGCGGCTACGGCGTTAAGCCGGACCCGGAACTCGCCGCCAAGTGGCTGAAGCTGTCGGCTGCGTCGGGCGATCCGGTCGGCCAGCGTAACCTTGCGACGCTCCATTTCCGCGGCGAGGGCGTGCCGCAGGACGACGCCGAGGCGATGCGTCTCTACCGGCTGGCCGCCGAGCAGGGCGATGCGGTGGCGCATGACATGCTGTCCTGGATGTATGCCGAGCAGGGCGACTATGCCGAGGCGCGGAGCTTTGCTGAAAAGGCTGCCTCGCAGGGCGTTGCCGCCTCGATGACGCGGCTCGGCAATCTCTATCACGACGCTCTGGGCGTACCGCGCGATCCGGCCACCGCCGTGAGCTGGTGGCAAAAGGCCGCCGAACGCGACGATGCCGACGCGCAGGCGATGCTGGGGGCGGCGTACCTCACCGGGTCAGGCATTGCGCGCGATCCGCGCGAGGCTCTCATCTGGCTGCTGCGTGGACGCGATGGCGGCTCCAAGCTCGCCGGCAATTTCATCCCCGCCGCCAATGAGGCGCTGACGCCCGACCAGCGCGCCGAGGTCGCACGCCGCGCAGCAGAGCCGCTTGCCGGAACGGGTGAGCCATGATCGTTGGCACCGCCGGCCATATTGACCACGGCAAGAGTGCGCTGGTGCGCGCGCTCACCGGCGTCGAGACGGACCGCCTCAACGAAGAAAAGGCGCGCGGCATTTCGATCGACCTCGGCTTTGCCTACCGGACTTTCCCGAATGGCGAGCGCATCGGCTTCATCGACGTGCCGGGCCATGAGCGCTTCATCCATACGATGCTCGCGGGCGCCGGCGGCATCGACTATGCGCTGCTGGTGGTTGCCGCCGACGACGGCGTGATGCCGCAGACGCGCGAGCACCTGGCGATTCTCGACCTTCTTGGGGTTAAGCGCGGCATCGTCGCCATCACCAAGGCCGATCTCGTCAATGAGGACCGGCTGCTCGCCGTCGAAATCGAGATCGAGGGGCTGCTTGCCGGGACCGGACTCGAGGGCGCTGAAGTTCTGCCCGTTTCCAGCGTCACCGGCCTTGGCGTCGACACGCTCGAAGAGCGGCTCGCGACCGCTTCCGCCGAGATCGGCCGGAGGAGCGCGGGCGGGCGGTTTCGCCTTGCCGTCGACCGTTCGTTTGCGCTGCAGGGGGCGGGCACTGTCGTCACCGGCACGGTGCTCAGCGGCGAGGTGCGAGTGGGCGACGCTGTCGTCATCAGCCCGTCGGGGCTGCCCGCCCGCGTACGCTCGATCCATGCCCAGAACCAGAAGGCGGACATCGGCCGCGCCGGCGACCGCTGCGCGCTCAACCTTGCCGGCGAGCGCATCGGCCGCGACGCGATCTCGCGCGGCGATATGGTGGTCGACGAGGCGCTGCATGCGCCGACCGCGCGCATCGATGCGGAGCTCTACGTCCTTCCTTCGGAGCCGCGGCCGCTCGGCCAGTGGTTTCCGGTCCACCTGCACCATGCGGCGGTGGAAGTGCCGGCCCGCATCGTCCTGCTCGACGACGACCAGCTCACACCTGGCGGGAAGGCGATCGTCCAGCTTGTGCTCGACCGCCCGATTGCGGCGGCCGCCAGCGACCGGTTCGTCATCCGCGACACCTCGGCTCAGCGCACCATAGGCGGCGGCAGGTTCCTGGACCTGCGCGCGCCGGCGCGAAAGCGCCGCTCGCCCGAGCGCCGCGCGCAGCTCGATGCGCTCATGCGCGACAAGCCAGCTGCCATCGTGGCGGCGTTGCTCGACGCACCGCCCTACTTCATCGACCTCGACCGCTTCGCGCTCGACCAGGCGCTGGGTGAGGCTGAGACGGCGCAGCTTATTGCCGACGTCATCCGTATTCCGCCCGAGACCGGCACCATCGTCATGGCCCCGGCGCGCTGGCTGCGGCTGCGCCAGAAGATGCTCGCCGACCTCGAAGCGTTCCACGCCGAGAACCCCGACCAGCCGGGCATCGGCATGGAGCGGCTGCGGATGATGGGCGAGATCCGCCCGCCCGCGCCCATCTACCGCACCATCCTGCAGGGCCTGCAGCGCCAGAACGTCATCTCGCTCGACGGCGCGTGGGTCAGGCTTGCCTCGCATGTCGTGCGTTTCTCGCCCGAGGACGAGGCGCTGTGGCGGCAGATCGAGCCGCATCTTACGGGCGCCGAACGGTTCCGCCCGCCGCGCACCCGCGACTTCGCCCACATGTTCGGCGTCGACGAGCAGCACATGCGTGCGCTGCTCAAGCGCGCCGGCCGCATGGGGCTTGTCCACGAGGTCGCGCACGACAGCTTTTTCGCCCGCTCCGTCATTGCGGCCATCGTCGAGATCCTGCAGGATATCGCGGCGGGGAAGGAGAAGGGCGAGTTCGTCGCCGCCGACCTTCGCGACCGTCTCGAAAACGGCCGCAAGGTGTCCATCGAGATCCTCGAATTTCTGGATCGCCACGGTGTCACCATCCGCCGCGGCGACCTGCGCCGCCTGAATCCGCACAGGCTCGACCTGTTCGGCTCGTCAGGCACGGGAGGAGGAGAAGCGTCCCCGGTGGGGCGTCCGGACTTCAAATCCGGGTGGGGCCGTGAGACGGTCCCAGGTGGGTTCGACCCCCACTCTCCTCCGCCAGCTTCCGGGAGGGGCGAATGAGCGAGATCCATCCCTTTATCGCCGCCCTTGAAAGCGAGGCGAAAGCCCGCGAGGCGGCCGAGGCCGAATTCCGCCGCGAGATGAACAGGAAGGTCGCCGAGCTCGCCGAGGCGCGCGCCTTCGCCTTCCGGCGCATGAACGTCATGCGCGCGCTGTTCGACATGGTGTCAGGCGCGGAGGACCGGGAAGCGGCTATTGCCAAGGCGGTCCGGGCGCTGCGCGACCGGCTCGGCTGGGTGGAAGACAGCGAGGCGCGCACCGAGGTGCTGGAGCGCTATGCCGAAGTCGCGGGCGCGGCCTTCGACGCCACCCACCCGCGCGAGGAGGACGAGGCGCCGGACCCCGCGAAGGCGCTGGCCGAATTCGAAGAATGGTACGCCTCGACGCGCGAAAAGCCGTTCTGGGTACTGTTCGAGCACTACATGCCGGAGACGCAGCTTGTCGATTTTTGAGACGCGACCTGCGCTGTTCGACAAGTGGCTTCCGGCCGAATACCGCCGGCGCGGCGATTTTTTCGTGCTCGTCGTGCTGGTCGACATCCGCGGCACGTCGATCGACCTGCTGCGCTCGACCTTCATCAACGTGATCGGCGACGAGACGCGCTGGCGCGAGATGCGCGACCTGCTTGACGGCTCGGGCGTGAAGTGGAACGGCGTGGCCTTCTTTCCCGTCGACAGCATCGCGGGGCCGGTCACCAACGATCTGGCGCGCTCAAAGCTGCGCGACCTCGAAACCACGCTGCGCGAAGACCGCCGCCACCTCAACAAGGGTCACTTCTTCGACCGCAACGGGCGGAGGATGAAGGTCGAAGAGGTGATGCATTAGGGGGGCGTAGCGTTGACGCACCAACAACTGAGATCCATAAAGAAGACCATTGCGTCAAATTCGCTTTGCTAGGTCACCTACCGTTGGTTTGTTAAACGGCTTCGGTTTATCTGGGCTTTCTACTATCTCTTCAATCTCAGGGGAGAAGCGACCCATAGCAACTCCGAAAGCGGAACTTCTTCTTATTACCTTTTTATTCCCGCTCTCATAATCTATTGAGCGAAGAGTGCTTATCCGTTCTTGAACATGGATGATTTCTCCACGTCCAACCACTTGCTCTAAATAGCCAAGAGATTCGTTTGTGTCCGGGTCAAATATCTCGTCGGCAAATCTATATATTACATACTCGTTTCCAATTCTTTCGCCATCGAGCGAGCCGACATTGAGTATAACCTCGAATGCGTTTAATACCTCGGCTACCTTTACAATCTTTTCTTTCGGCGAGTCATCCATTCGACGGCACTCCCGGTTTCAGGACGATCTTGTCAAAATAGTCTCGCGATCCTGAATCTAAATTTTCCCATACGTGTTTTGCACTCTCCAATTTTTGCGTAACTACTACCTGGATTCTTTTGTCATCTTGGATCACGTAAACTTGGCCAAGGCCAATGAATCTCTCGAATGAATTCTCCTCCTTTACAAATATCGCATATACAGAACGATATGATAGCCAGTCTGCCGGAGAGAAGAGCAATATACTTTCTGCGTTATCCGCATTTATATATAGTATGACGCGCGGCCTAACTAGATCCGAGCTGGGTCGAGCAAATAATAAGTGTATAACTGTTCCTAGAAAAAAGAACAGAGACGTCGCCACTAGTATTGATGTAGCTGGTCCGTCCATGAAGGGGTCGGTCGGTAGCGTTGTAGCTAGAATCCAACCTAGAAAGGCGGCAGCCGCGAAAGCGAACCCCCAAGCGAAAATTGCAGTTGGCAGACTTTGTTGCACTCGTGCCAGTGTCACCAAGTCCCTCCTAATAACAATGGCGATAATACGTCAGCTTTTTGAGGAATCTAGAAAAATTTGAACGAAACAAGAAATTGGTGAGGAAAAGCCTCTTGAGACGCGTATCAGAAAGCGCTGAATATTCTTCAGCGTTGCTTTTAGTGAGTCCCGCAAGAAAATGGCGGGTGTGTTCGTCTGGACGATGACCCCCGGTACAGAGTAAAATGGTATTACATGGGACTGCAATTGAACGCGAACCGCTTGGGTCCAGTTGCTGCGACCGACCCATGTCTCCACCGTTCCGGCATGGATGCCCGGGTCATGGCCGGGGCATGACTAAGTGGAGGCGCTTCGAGCAACTGCGGGATCTCGTCACGAGACTGGCACGCCGCAATTGCCATTGGCTTATCCCCCACTCTTGACCCGTCCTCGCCGCAACGTGATAACCGCTGAGGAGGAATTTTCAGCGCGGGGCCGCCAGTAACAGCTGGCAGATGCATTCGCGCTGACGCTCAGGGGAGGGGCAATCGCGTGACCGTTTCCGTATCATCCGCGCGCGTGGAGTGCGTTGTTCCCACACGGGACCAGCTTGGCGAAACGCCCCTTTGGGACGAAAGCAGTCAGCTGCTGTGGTGGCTCGATATCGAGCGGCCGAAGCTGCAGTGGTACAACCCCGCCACCGGCGCGCATCGCTGGATCGGCATGCCCGGCACCTATGCCGGCTCGCAGGCGCTCGGAAAGGACGGGCGGCGGCTGGTCGCGATTGATCTTGAGCTAAAGTGGCTGGAGGTCGAGGAGGGCCGGTTCACGCACTTCGCTACGGTCGAGACGGGCCTCGACAACCGGCTGAATGACGGCCGGGTGGACCCCAAGGGGCGCCTGTGGATCGGCACGATGGACAACGGCCTCGCGACGCCGAATGGCAGCCTCTACCGTGTCGATCCGGACGGGGCCGTGACGCGCGTTACCGGCGATATCATCGTCAGCAACGGCATCGCCTTCTCGCCCGACGGCAAGGTGCTCTACTTCACCGACACGCGCCGCTACCAGACCTGGGCGTTCGACGTTGATCCCGACGACGGCACGGTGACCAACCGGCGGCTGTTTGCCGACTATTCCGACGTCCGCGACCGGCCGGACGGCGCCTGCGTCGACGTTGACGGCTGCATCTGGCAGGCGTTTTTCGCGGGCGGCCGCGTCGTGCGCTACCGGCCCGACGGGCAGATCGACATGCGCATCGAGCTGCCGGTCAAGAACCCGACCTGCGTGTGCTTTGGCGGCAGCGACCTGAAGACGCTCTACGTCACCACCGCCACCAAATTCCTGACGCCGGAGGAACGGGAGGCGCAGCCGCTGTCTGGCGCACTGCTCGCCATCCATGGCGTCGGACAAGGAATGCCGGAGCATCGCTTCGGCTAGACGTTCTCGGAGGAACAACTGGAATGAACATGACCCGCAGGATCATGCTGGCTGTGGGAGCCAGCCTGCTTTTCACATGCGCAGCCGCGGCAGAGACGATCAAGCTGCGCTTTGCCGATTCGACCACGGCTGACGCGCCACGCTCGCGCGCGCTGGTCGAGATCTTCGCCAAGCGCCTCGGCGATGAGTTCGTGTTCGAGCCCTATTTCGCCTCGACCCTCTACAAGCAGGGCACCGAGATCGTCGCCGTCCAGCGCGGCAATCTCGAACTGGCGCTGATGCCGCCGTCGGATTTCGCCAAGCAGGTGCCGGCCTTCTCGATCCTGACCGCGGCCTATCTCGTGCGCGACGCGGCGCACCTCAAGGCGATCTTCAACAGCGAGATCGGCGATGAGTTCAAGAAGATGGCGCGCGACGAGATGGGCATCGTCGTGCTCGCGCCTGCCTATTACGGAACGCGCCACGTCAACCTCAAGGGCGACAAGAAGATCGAGAAGCCCGAGGACCTTGCCGGCATCAAGCTGCGCATGCCGGGCGGCGAGGCCTGGCAGTTCCTCGGCGAGTCGATCGGCGCCAATCCGGTCGCGCTTGACTATGCGGAGGTCTACACCGGCTTGCAGACCGGCGCGATCGACGCACAGGACAACCCGCTGCCCAACAACAAGCTGATGAAGTTCCACGAGGTGACCGACCAGATCGTGCTGACCGGCCACAATGTCGGCTTCGGCCTGCTGCTCATCAGCGCAAAGCTGTTCGATTCGCTGACGCCCGAGCAGCAGAAGCGGATGCAGGAGGCGGCGGACGAGGCCTTTGCCTGGAGCGACGCCGAGTACATCAAGCAGGAAGAGGAACTGATCGAGTACTTCAAGGGTGAGGGGCTCGAGGTCTACACACCTGACGTGGAGGCCTTCCGCGCCTACGCCAACAAGAAGTACCTCGAATCCCCGCTGTCGAAGGACTGGCCGGAAGGGATGCTCGAGAAGATCAATGCGCTCTGATGCAAATGGGCCGGATGGCGGCATGCTCGCCGTTCGGCCTCACCGAAGCTCGCCAGAGGAATAGTCCGGCCTGCCGTCATACCGGCGCCGCGCCTTACTCGTCAGGCTGGCTAGCCATCGAATCAATTTCCCGCATCCAGTCCAGCACGGAGGCAGGCAGGAAGCCTGCAAACTTCCTGGCCAGGACGTCGCGCAGCGCCTTCAGGTCGCGAGGTGCGAACTGCTCGAGGTTTTGAATGCAGCCGAACAGGTAGCGCTCGAGCCGGATGTCGTCGAGCTTTGCGGGGCTCAGATTGTCCGCCTTGAGATAGGCGTCCGCCGGCGGCCGGACCTCGATCGTGCCTTGCCTGAGATGGAAGTGGTGCGACACTCCGGCCGGCAGGAACTGGTCGGCCGTCCGGAATCGCGGCGCGAGCTGTTGCGCCAGCTTGTCGGGATGCTCTTCGAATAAGTCCCGGAACACGCTCTTCGTGAGGGTCTGCGGGCTGTGGCCCACCTCCACGAACTGCTGCAGGCCGAAGAGGGTGGATGATCTGATCTGCGCGGAGCGGAAGCCGGGATAGACATTTCGGCCGAGCGCCGAAAGCAGCACCTTTTTCAGATACAGTCTCGCCACGTGATGGAAGTTCGGCAGCACCCGCCCGTAAACGACCACCTTTCCGTCTTCGCCGACGAAGTCGGACGGTGACAAAGGCGCATTGATGAAGAAATCGTCGTTCAGGTAGACGAAGTTTTCCGACAGGCCGGGTATCCGCCACAGCATCGCTTCGATGGTCAGCGAATTGAAGGTCGGCAGGTACTGCTCGTAACCGCGGAAGATCTCCTTGTGGTCGACGACCACGATTCGATCCGCTTCACAGATGCCGGCGCGGGCGAAGTCGGCCAGATGGCGGGGCGACTGGTCGGCAGTCACCACGTAGATGCGACGGATGAAGCCCGCATGTTTGAGGATCGACGCGATGCAGTAGTAAATCTCGCCGCGATCGGAAAAGCGGGAGGCCGCGGAGGCGCTGGTTGATACGGCCTTGCCATTGCCCTCGAGATAAAGGCCTCGCTTCGCGGCATGAGCCGGATCGTCGCCGTCGACCCAGGCGATGACCGCGTCGATCGGCTTGGTAGTCATCATTGCTCCGCAAACAGTCTCCGCGCCCGCCGGGGGTCATCCGTGGCACGTTTAGTTCATCCGGGACTTGTAGCACAACCGTCAAAGGCCACCGAACGGCGCGGGCACCCCTATCTGGTAGTTGAAGCGCGAACTGCCTTCAGCAGGAATGAGACGGGCGCGGAACGATCAGATAAAGGGAAAAGAAGCGCTGGCGGAGAGAGAGGTGTCAACGGCGGAGCAAAATCAGGCCAATGGGCGGCGTAAAAGTCGGCCACTTGCGGCGCAGGCATGAGACCGCCGGGAGGGCGTAGCCCGAGCGGTGGTCTCATGCCTGCGTGACGATTTCTCGGA
>Ga0180222_1000531_pt1 | contig 54148 bp, 56 predicted proteins | sample eDN5th37CKraftOP_FD_151336 | JGI IMG/M metagenome (GOLD analysis project Ga0180222, IMG submission 151336) | Enriched Organic Plus compost microbial communities from Emeryville, California, USA - eDNA 5th pass 37_C Kraft OP (version 2) (version 2) ...
GGGGGCGAACTTGCTGCCTCTGATGTAGGTCCGGGCGCTCTTGTCGTAGACCATGTTGTCCGGAGCCATTCCGATGTAGCGGTTCAGGTCGGTGGACGCCTGGTTCACCGACACGCCGAACGCATCCATCAGATCCCCCCGATTCACATGCCCCTCCCAGAACAGGCGGAACTCGATGAATTCGAGCCGTCGCTCGACGCCCCACCGAAGATCAGCCTTCTCTGTTACCACCATGCACTCCCAGTGACATGATCCGTCCCGAAACTAGGCTAGCCCAGTTTCTGGATTTTCGATCAAGCTATCTGAGAAGCTGTGCGGGTTCAATCAAAATTGGTAGGGTCTGCAAGCAAGGGAGAGGGCGGAATGGCGGCTGGGCCTCGGCCAACCGCCATCCTGGAGCTATAGTCAAGCGCCCGCTTGCTGAGCCTGGCCACGGTCGGAGGTGCTGGAGCGGACAATCGACTGCTCGTATTCCTCGACATCGGACAGGCGATAGACCACCCGGCCGCCCACTTTGAGGAACTTCGGCCCTTCACCAGTCCAACGCCACCGCTCAAGTGTGCGGTGGCTGATCCCCCAGCGCACCGCCAGCTCAAGTTGGTTCATGCATGTTGCCTTCATTTTCGTGTCCTTTCGTCCTGGCAAGTTGGAATGCGACACGACGAAGGCGTGGCCGGAAAACACTATCAAGGTAATACTGGCGGGAGCGCCAAACACCGGGCGCTGCGCTGCCTTGTCTTGGACAGAGAATTTCTGCGGTGGCGAAGATTCACCTACGAATACGAGGGCGTGCTGGCGCGATGTGGGGCATACTTCGAGCGAGTTTGCCGAAGAGTCCTCTCCCTCCGCCAGATTTTTCCCATCTTGACTTGGACGTATTGGCTCTGCGCTTCTTCGTAGAAGGGCGACGGCGAGAGCTTCCTGTCAAACCGTCTCTCGGTCCGGCCGCCGATTGCTCAGTCCAACGCGCAAGAGCCAGTCCACGGTCTCGAGAATCCTGGCGCGGGAGGACCACGCGGCTGCGCCCCAATGTGCGGTCAGCAAGGCCTGCGCCCGGTCGAGCAGCGCATTGCGCTGTTCTCCGAGCAAACGTGCGCGGGCGATGGTGGTCATATAGGCCGTGCGCCGGCTGTCGATTGCCGCAGGCGAAAGGGCGCGCCGTCGCGCAGCGCTTCTTGGTCGCGAAGACATTTCCGTCCCTGTGGCTCTGTAGCCGCTTCGGGACGTTAGCTGGGGGCTCGAGGCCGCCTGATAAAATAGGAGGCTAGCCGCGTAAATTCTGCATCACTCGATACCGCGTCGAAAGTCTAAGGTGCTACATCCATGGGAACCGCAAGGCGATATCCGACGCCAAGCTCAGTCAAAAGGATGCGCGGCTTGGTCGCATCAGTTTCGATCTTCTGACGCAACTTACGGACGAATATGCGAAGGTAATGCGTGTCGTGTACGTGCCACTGGCCCCAGACCTCCGAAAGCAGGCGTTGGTGGGTGACAACCTTGCCGGCATGCTGCGCGAGGATTTGCAGCACACGATATTCCTTCGGCGTCAGTGATAGCCGCTTGCCGTTCGCGGTCACCCGCCGCGCCGCGAAGTCAATGGTGAGATGCTCGATCGTGATGACGCTTTCACCGCTCTCCCCGCGCCTGTGCCGCCGCAATGCGGCTTTGGCACGGGCGAGCAACTCGGCCATGCCGAATGGCTTTACGACATAATCATCGGCGCCGAGTTCCAAAAGACGCACCTTTTCGTCCTCACTGGAGCGCACCGACAGCACAATGACAGGAACATTGGACCACGACCGCAAGCGCTCCAGCACGTCGCTGCCATCCATGTCGGGCATCGCAAGATCGAGGATCACGAGATCGATCGACCGCATCGTTGCGATCCGCAAGCCGGTCTGACCGCTTTCAGCTTCGTGCACCGTGTAGCCGTCGAGCTCGAGGCCAGCGCGCAGGAAGCGCCGGATCTGTGCCTCATCGTCAATCACCAGAATAACGGGGGGGTGCTGCGCGCTCATGCGTCGGTCTCGCTCCAGGCGTTTGCCGCGGGCACCACGTCTTCGCCGACAGGCAGGTGCATGAGGACGCGCGATCCGCAATCGGCGCCGGCGCTCTCGATTTCAAGGTGGCCGGCATTGGCCGCGATAAAGGATTGCGCAATCCACAGGCCAAGTCCGGCCCCGGTGATTGACGAGGCGTGACGCTTGCCGCGGAAAAAGCGCTCACCCGCGCGTGACCTTTCCTCGGCGGAGAACCCTGCTCCGCGGTCCGAAACCGCTATGGTCACATCGTGCCCGGTTCGCTTCGCCAAAACCTCGATCGCAGAACCGGGCGGCGAATATTTCGCGGCATTGTCGAGGATCTGCCCCAGAGCCTGCTCGACCAGGACCGAGTCCACGTAGACCAGAGACAGATCGGGTGCGACGCGGACCTCGACCTCATGATCCTTCAATCGCGCGCGTCGTCGTTCCACCGCCGCGTTGACGATATCCGCCAGCTCGGACCATTCGAATTTGGCATGCACCCCCTCGCTCGATATCCGGGTCGCGTGCAGCAGGTTGTCGATGTCGTGGTTAAGCCGTTCGGATTCCTCACGCGCGACATTGGCGAGGCCGGCGAGCCGCGGATCGGCCTTGATCTGCGGCGCCCCCGCGATCGTGGTTGTCGCTCCCAGGATTGCGGCAAGCGGCGTGCGGAGCTCATGCGAGACCGATCCGAGCAGCGCATCGCGCAACGCTTCGGCATCGGTGCGGCTACGCGCTTCGCTGATGGTGCGTTCGAGCCCGAGGCGCTGGAGCGTCGCGGCCGCATCGATCAGCAAGGCGTCGATGTCCTTTCCGATCTTTTCGGTCTCGGTGCGGCTGCGCGTTCCGAGATCAATGGCGATCACGCCAAATTCGGGGCTTTGCGCAGAAACCGGTCGCACAAGCCAGGTCTGGCCGTCTCCGTCCTGCGTCACCGTTCCCACGCCTGAATTGCCGCCGCGCCGCAATGCGCTCAGCACGCTGTCGCTGACCTGCGGAGGGACGCGCAGCGCCGTGCATCTGGCGAGCGCCTCGCTTTCGGTCGTGACCGGACCGAACAAAAGAACACTGCGTCCGACCAGCAATGTGAGATGCTGCTGGATCGCGTCGTAGATCCCGGCCGCATCGCGTGCCGACGCGAGCCGTCGCGCGAAGGCATACAGCGCCCCGATTTCGCGTTCACGGCGATTGGCACGGTCGGCCTCGATGCGCAGGCGCGTGGCGAAATGTCCGGTGGTGATGGCTACGGTGAGGAACAGGATCAGGTCGAGAATCTGCAGCGGATCGTGAACCCGCAGATCGTAGATCGGCGCATAAAAGAAAAACGCGGCCGATGCGATCGCGCAAAGGGCAGCGATGATGGCTTCGGTCACGCCCCATCGGATCGCAGCGACGAGGACCGGAACAATATAGACGATCGAGATGTGCCGGACGTTCGTGAAATGAATGATGATGGCGACGCCGAAGGTCGTCAGCGCCACGAGGACGACCGCATAGATCGCCGTCTGGAGGCGTTCGCGGATGGGAAATTGCACGGCTTGAAGCATGACAAACCGCTATTCTACAGCAAAAAAAGGCCCCGCACAGCGGGGCCTTCAGTTGCTCGGGGACACGGGGCAGTCTTACCGACCGCGCCCGATTGGGCCTCAAGACGATGCCCCGCTCATGGCCTCCACGCCGGAGCCGGACGTGATGTCGACATCCTTGGTGTCGCGCAGAAATACAGCACCAACCACGAGCGTCATGACTGCGACCACGATCGGATACCAAAGCCCGGCATAGATGTCGCCGGTCGCGGCCACGATCGCCGTCGCAAGCAGAGGCAGCATGCCGCCGAACCAGCCGTTGCCGATGTGATAGGGCAGCGACATCGAGGTGTAGCGGATGTTGGTCGGAAACATTTCGACCAGGAAGGCTGCGATCGGGCCATACACCATGGTTACGTAGATCACCATGATGAAGAGGATCAGCAGCGTCAGCGGCCAGTTGATCTTGGCAGGATCCGCCTTGGCCGGGTAGCCGGCTTTGGCGAAGGCCGCCGTCCAGGCCTTGGCATCCCAACCCTGCACCTTGTCATTTCCGATGCTCAGCACGGGCGCCGAACCTGCCGGCAACGTGTCGGTTCTGAACGACACGCCAAGCTTGGTCACGAAGTCCTTGGCGCGATCGCAATCCGAGAATTTCGACCACGGACCCACAAAGATATGGAAATTGCAGGTTGCGGGGTCGACGCCGACGCTGATCGCCTGCTTCTCCTGGAACGCCGCGAGGTCCGGGTTCGCCGCCTTGGTCAAGGCGCCGAACAACGGGAAGTACGTCACTGCGGCGATGAGGCAACCGGCCAGGATAATCTTCAGCCGGCCGATCCGGTCCGACAGCCATCCGAAGAAGATGAAGAACGGCGTGCCGATAACCAGCGAAAGGCCGATCAGGATATAGGCCGTGGCATAATCGACCTTAAGCGTAATGGTGAGGAAGAACAGGGCGTAGAACTGGCCCGTGTACCACACCACGCCCTGCCCGGCGGTGGCGCCGAGCAAGGCAAGGAGGACGTATTTGTTGTTGGGATAGCGCAGGAAGCTGTCCGTCAACGGCGACTTTGAACCTTTGCCCTCCTCCTTCATCTTCTGGAAGATCGGCGTCTCGTTCAGCTTGAGCCGGATCCAGACCGAGAAGGCCAGCAGAACGACGGAGACAAGGAACGGAATGCGCCAGCCCCATTCGGAGAACGCCTTTGCGTCCATCGTGGTGCGGCAAAGCAGGATCACACCGAGCGCCATGAACAGACCGAGTGTTGCAGTGGTCTGGATCCAGCTCGTCGCAAAGCCACGGTCATTGGGGCGCGCGTGTTCAGCGACGTAGGTCGCGGCGCCGCCATACTCGCCACCCAGCGCAAGGCCCTGCAACAGGCGCAGCGACACGAGCAAGATCGGAGACAGCCAGCCGATCGATGCGAAGGTCGGGAGAAGACCGACAGCAAAGGTCGAGGCACCCATCACGAGGATGGTGACGAGGAACGTGTATTTGCGGCCGACAAGATCGCCGATTCGGCCAAACAGCAATGCACCGAACGGACGCACCAGAAAGCCCGCCGCGTAGGTCGCGAAGGCGGAAAGCAGCGCTGCGGTGTCGTTGCCGGGCGGAAAAAACAGTGACGCGAAAAAGGGTGCCAGAACGGCATAGAGATAGAAGTCGTACCACTCGAAAACGGTACCTGTTGACGACGCGAAGATGACGAACTTCTCTTCCCTCGTCATGCCGGCACCGCGAGCCGACGTATGCACAGCGGTTGTCGTGGACATAGGCGCTCATCCCTTTGGTGCTACGGGGACGGCCTCTTCTTTTGCACATGCCTGCCGCCCCGGCGTCAAATTTGCCCATCGGGTTGCTCGCGTCTGTGCTTCTCATGTCGTAGACAAAAGGTCGGTATGCAGCGCGGTAACCATTTGATTGCAGCGACGAATTCATCCGGAATTCGCTTTGCTTGCCGACACACTTTTTCATCATGAATTTGGATCGGGATCGGCGCCAATGGCAGAGTAACGTTCGCGGCTGAGGCAACGCCCTTATGAGGGTGACATGGCAGTAGCTGTGGTCAGCTTCTTTCCACGCCGGCGAAAACAGCCTTCGCATCCTCATCCACACCCGATGACCCGACGCGTTGAACGACCGTCTGTGCGGATTCCATCTTTGGGCTTCAGCCGGAAACCGCCCGCTCCCGACCGGCAGCATCATAAAGTCACAATTCGAGAGCCATGGATGAAGCAATATTCATGTCGCGACGCCACTCGGGAGGGGGCCTGTGCGCCGCCTATGAACGTGCAGAACCCGCACCTCATGCCTGCTCCGGCGGCAGAGAAGCCACCGCTCACCGTCGGTGAGCGCCTGCGCCTGATGGCGCACCATCCGCTGCTGATAGCAACCGGCCTCATCCTTGCCGTGACCGGCGTCGCGGTGGTCGTCTCCTATATCGAGTCCAAACCCGCCGCGCTGAAGATCGCGGTCGGCCCGAAGCAGAGCGAGGACCACAGGCTGATTCTGGCGCTTGCGCAATATTTCGCACGCGAGCGTGCGCCAATCAGACTGAAGCTGGTCCCGCAGGACAACACTGCGAAAAATGCCGAGGCGCTGGACAACGGAACGGCCGATCTCGCGGTGGTTCGCCGCGACGTGGCGATGCCAAAAGCCGGACAGGTTATCGCGGTCCAGCGCCGCGATGTCGCGGTGCTGATCGTGCCGGCGGTCGAGGCGCCCCCGCCACCGCCGACACCAGCAAAGAAAAACGGACGCGCCGCAAAGGCCGTCAAAGCAGCGAGCGTCACCTCGACCGTGAAACCGATCGAGAAGATCGAGGACCTCGCGGGCAAGACGGTCGGCATCGTCGGCCGCGCGCCTGCCAATGTCACGCTGCTGCACACGATCCTGCGCCAGTATGGCGTGCCACCCGACCAGGTTACGACGTTGCAATTCGCGCCCGAAGATCTCACCACGCAGTTGAAGGCCGCGAAGTTCGACGCGCTGCTGGCGGTGGGGCCGGTCGGCAGCAAAATCATCGCCGAAGCGGTTACGGCGCTTGCGCGTGGCAAGACGCACCCGCTGTTTCTGGCAATAGGATCGTCGGAAGCGATCGAACAACAGAACCCGGTCTATCAATCGGCGGAAATTCCCGCCGGCGCCTTCGGCGGCTCGGGGCCGGCCGAGACCGTGGAGACGATCGGCGTCTCGCATTATCTCGTGGCGCGACGCACGCTCGACTCTGTGCTTGCTGGAGAGTTCACCAAGTGGCTGTTCTATGCCAAGCAGGCGCAGGGCGCAGAAATGCCCGCTTTCACCAAGATCGAAAGCCCGGATACCGACAAGGCGGCTTCGCTCAGCGTCCATCCCGGGGCGCTCGCCTATCTCGAAGGCGAGCAACGGGGCTTCTTCGAGCGTTACAGCGAACCATTATATTGGGCGCTGATGCTGTTTTCGTTCTTCGGCTCGGGCGCCGCCTGGCTCGTCAGTTACGCCCGCTCCAGCCCCTCAAAGTCCGAACGGCGCAACGACCTTGAGGCCCTGATCGGCGTGATCAAGCGCGCGCGGACCGCGGCCGCGCAGGAACTCGATCTGATGTGTATTGAGATCGACGACATCGTCGAGCGCGCCATCCGGCAGATCGAAAGAGGTGAAATCCATCACAATCGCTCGTCTGCGGTGACCCTTGCCGCCGATCAGGCCCGTCGCGCAGTTGCCGAACGGCGCGCAGTGCTGCTGAAGGTATAACAACACAGACAGAATCCCGCGTCCTGTGCCGGCGCGGCCTATTGCTGCTGGTCGCGAATTTCGGGTTCCGGCGGGATTTCGGTCGGTTGCTCGCAAATCGGCAGGTCACCCTTGGTGAAAACCTGTTCCCGATGCTCTTCCAGCCAATGCTGGTTGGCGGCGAGGGCGCTCAGGCTGCGTGTGTGGTGGTCGCGGTCCATGCACCGCAACGCGGGAACACGCAATCGGTTCGCCCTCACCCATTCGCAAGATGGTGATCGGGTGCCGGTACTGGGGGCCAATCACAGCGAATGCATCGTCACGACAGGAGCCCGCGCCCCGGTCAGGAGACGCGGGCCCTCGTTGTCAGGCCGCGGCCTTGTTCTTGATCGCACCGATAATGGCGGTGAGGATCGCCCCGCCCGCTCCGCCCGCGATCACCTGCGAAACGACACCACTGACGGTCAGATTGCCTGACTGGGCTGCCGCCACGATGGACGGCATCAGCAGCGTGACGATCTGACCGAGCACCCCTCCTCCGACTGCACCGGCAATGAGATTGCCGACCATCCCGAGATCGAATTGCGGAGAGGTCTTGCCGGCACCCGCACCGCCAAGCGCCCCCGCCACGAGATTGATGAGGATCTGTTCCATGGAGCCTCCTCGGCCCGTTGTTGAAACAGGCGGAGTCTAGACCGGCATCCTGAGTCCGTCGACCGATGCTGAGCTCACTGCACTGGTTTGTGACTGTATTCGGGTGTGGTGACCTTGAGTGTGCGCCGCACAGGAAACAGCACCAGCCCCCAGCGATCCGACACATAGCCCCAGATCCCCTTGGGCGCGAACAGCATGATGACGATCGCCAGCGCACCGAGAAGAATGAGATACCAGGTGCCGTAACTCGAGAGGTAGGTCTGCATCAGATAGAAGATGATGACCCCGATGATCGGACCTTCAATGGTGCCGATGCCGCCGATCACCACAATGAAGATCACGTAGGCAGTCCAGTCGAGCACCGAAAACGCGGCGTCCGGCGAGATGCGCGCCTTCTGCAGATAGATCAGCGCGCCGACCATCCCTGTGCCGACCGCGGCGAACACATAGACCCAGAATTTGGTGCGGAAATTGTCGATCCCGACGCTCTCGGCGGCCGTCTCTGAATCGCGGATCGCGGCAAGCGCAAGTCCGCGTCGCGATCGCAGGATCCAGTAGACCGCGAAGACCGTGCCGACGACGAGCGCGAGCGCTATCCAGTAGGTGACGATGTCGCGTGCGGCCGGCGTGCGCAGTTCGAATACGGACTTGACCCAGTCGATGCCGAAGACGCCGTTGGTGACAGATGGCGGCAGCGATGTGCCGGTGCCCCCGCCAAGCGATTTGAATTGCGCGAGAACGAGACGATAGACCTCCGCAACCACCCAGGTGCCGATGGCGAAATAGGCGCCGCGAAGGCGGAACACGACAAAGGCGGTGGGCACCGCGCATAAACCTGCAAACGCACCGGCCAGGATGATCGCGAGGATCGGATCGAGATCAATGAAGATCGTGAGTGCGAACAGGAGATAGGCGCCGAGGCCGACAAAGGCCTGCTGCCCGACCGAGACCAGCCCCGCATAACCCGCAAGCAGGTTCCAGTATTGCGCGAGCGCCAGCATGTAGAAGATGAAGATCATATCCTGGATCGCGTTGCGGCTTGCGATCGCCGGCAAGATGATCAGGAAGCCGACGAAAGCAGCCGCGAACACCGCCAGAAGCCGGCCGTATCCGCCGCCGATCCGGCTTTCATAGCGCCGATCGGACTGCGGGGCGTCGGGCGCAGGACGGCTGGCGCCATCCTTGTTCTGCTGCCAGCTCGCGACTTGCCAGAACAGATCCATCGCCGCGCCTCAATCGAACGCGCGCGGAAACAAACCGCGCGGCTTGAGAACGAGGACGATCAGGAACGCGATGTGACCGGACAGGATCTGCCATTCCGGGTCGATCGCGGCGCCGATGGTCTGGGCGAGACCGATGATCATGCCTCCGATCAGCGTGCCCCAGAGGCTGCCGAGCCCGCCAATGATCACCGCCTCGAATGCGTAGATGAGCCGCGCCGGACCGATGGTCGGATCGAAATTGGCGCGCATGCCGAGATAGAGCGCGGCGATCGTCACCACGATCATGGCGATGCCCATCGCCATCGAAAAGATGCGTTTGTGGTCGATGCCCATCACCTGCGCGATTTCGAGGTCATCGGAGGTCGCGCGGAAGGCCCGGCCGAGTTCGGTGCGATAGAACAAGAGATTAAGCGCCATGATCACCACGATGGCCGACAGAAACGTGATCAGCGGCAACACGCCGAACGCCACCCCTCCCCCGAGCGAGATGGATGCGGTGCCGATTTCGCCGGAGCGCAACAACTGACTGTCGGCCGAAAAGGCTTCCATCAAACCGTTCTGGATGATGATCGACAGCCCGAAGGTCACCAGCAGCGGCGGCAGGAGATCGCGCCCCAATGTGCGGTTCAGCAACACATGCTGCAGGCCGAAGCCGATCGCGAACATGATCGGGATTGCAAACAGCGTCGCAAGGAAGGGATCGAAGCCAAGCCAGGCGCAAAGCGCCAGAATGACGAAGGCCGCGAGCACGATGAGGTCGCCATGCGCGAGATTGACGAGCCGCATGATGCCGAAGATCAGCGAAAGGCCCGCCGCGAACAGCGCATAGAGCCCGCCGAGCAGGACGCCCTGGATGATGGTGTTGATCCATTCCGCCATCGGCCAATCCGTCAGGAACCGAAATAGGCGTTGTGGATCTGATCGCGCGAGAGTTCGCGCGGTCGGCCGGACAGCGACAAGCGGCCCTCCTGGAAGCAATAGACCCGATCGGCAACCTGCAGCGCCTGCACGATATCCTGCTCGACGATGATCAGGCTCGTGCCCGCGGCCTTGATGCGCGGCAACGCTGCATAGATGTCGCGGATCACGATCGGCGCGAGCCCGAGGCTGATCTCGTCGCAGAGCAGCACCCGCGGATTGGAAATCAGCGCCCGTCCGATCGCCGCCATCTGCTGCTGTCCGCCGGACAATGTGGTGCTTGCGGCGTTGCGGCGTTCGCGCAGAACCGGGAACAGCCGGTAGATTTCGTCCAGCGTCCAGGGTCCGGGAGCCTGACGGCCATAGCGCCCGATCAGGAGATTCTCTTCCACCGAAAGCGAAGGAAACAGGCGCCGCCCCTCCGGCACGAGCGCAATGCCGAGCTTCATGATGGACGCGGCAGGCAGCGATCCGATCGGCTTGCCCTGGAACATGACGCTCTCGGGCTCATTGCGGATGAGACCCGCAATCGACTTCAGATAGGTCGACTTGCCTGCGCCATTGGCGCCGATGATGGCCACCGTCTCGCTTTGGTCGAGATGCGTGTCGATACCGTACAGCGCCTGGAAGTCGCCGTAGAAGGATCGCAGCGCCCGGGTTTCCAGCAGTGGCATTACGCCTCGATGCCCATATAGATCTGTCGCACCTCGGGCGAGTTCATCACGGTCCGCGGATGTCCCTCTGCGATCTTGCGTCCGAAATTGAGTACGGCAAGGCGGCCGACGACGGCAAGCAATGCGTGGACGACATGTTCGATCCACACAATCGTCGTGCCGTCGGCATGGATGCTGCGAATGGTTTCGACCAACTCGCTGCATTCGCCTTCGGTCAGACCGCCCGCGATTTCGTCCAGCAGCAGTAATCGCGGTCCGGTGGCGAGCGCGCGCGCCATTTCGAGCCGCTTGCGTTCGAGAAGAGTGAGAGAGCCGGCCGGCACATTGGCGCGCGGCAGGAGATGGGTCAGGTCGAGAATGCGTCCACAGGCGTCGATCACGTCGCGCTCGTGCTTGCCCTGCCCATAGACGGCGCCGACCAGCAGATTTTCAAACACGGACAGCGTCTCGAACGGCTGCGGGATCTGGTACGAACGGCCGATCCCAGCGATACAGCGCCGGTGCTGCGGCACGCGCGTGATGTCCTGACCGTCCAGGCGGATAGTCCCCGACGCCGGCGACAAACCGCCCGCGATCAGATTGAAAAGCGACGTCTTGCCGGCGCCATTCGGCCCGATAATGCCGAGCGCCTCACCGGCCTCGACGGACAGGTCGATATTGTCGGCAACGACGACCGATCCGAAGGATTTTGAAACGCCTTGCAGTTCGAGCAGCATGGCGGAAGGATAAACAACGGCGGTGCGGCCAACACAAGGGCCGGATGGGGTCCCGGCCCTGCTCCGGGCGCTTCGGTAAACGGGCTGGACCGCGATGCGATACAGGCCGATCCCGCGCTTACGGGATCAGCCCGTGATCGGTCGCCGGGTTTATCCCTCTAGCCAACCGTGTGGACGCCAACGAAGCGTCCGGGTGTCGCGCGCCACAGCGTGTCGAAGACACGCATTCCTATGGCGCGCAGACCTGACCTCAGATCAGCCGATCGGCTCCATCTTGCCGCCGACGGGGATGTTCGGCGCGGTGCGATTGTCGGTAATCACGATGTCGAACCGCTTGCCGTCCTTGTTGAGGCGCCACTGGCCGCCGACGAGCGGCGTCTTGGCGACGTTCTTCGCAGCGAAAGGCGGCACGCCCTTGCCGTCCCAGCGTACCGGACCCGCAACCGTCTCCAGATTGGTCTTTTGGATGGCGTCCACGGTCGCTTTGGAATCGCCGATATCGGCGGTGCGCTTGAGCACATCGAGTCCGACCTCGAACAGCGAATGGATGAACCCGATCGGTTGCGTCCATTGCTTCTTGGTGGATTGCTCATAGGCATCGCCAAGCTGTTTCGCGCTCATGCCGTTCATTGACGACTTGAACGGATGGCTCGGCGACCACCATACCTCCGACGAAAGGTTGTGACCGTCCTTCCCCAGCGCTTCCACGGCGACAGGGAACAGGATCGCCTTGCCGACAGACGCCGCCTTCGGCCTGAAGCCCTGCTGCAGCGACTGCTTCCAGAACGTCGTGAAATCCGGTGGCAGCACGACACCGGTCAGGATCTCGGCATTGGCGCCCTTGAAGGCTGCGATCTGGGCCGAGAAATTGTCGGTGAGATTCTGGTAGCGGCCGGGATCGAACAGCTTGAAGCCGGCCTTGTCGAGCGCCGGCGGCAGACCGACCACCTTGTCGCCCCAGGCATTGCCGTCGGCGTCGTTCGGGAAGAGGCCGCCGACGATCTTGTTGGTGTCGAGTTGGCTCCACATGTTGGTGAAGACGGCGATGACGTCTTCGAGACCCCAGAAATAGTGATAGGTGTAGTTGAACGGCTTCCAGGTCTTGGGATCGCCAGGATTGCCCTGCCGGCCGATGAAGTAAGGCTGCCACGGGCAATTGTTGGTGACGCAGGCCACCTCCTCGATCTCGCACTGGGTCGCGACCGGATTGGTGGTCTCCGGCGTGTTGGCCGACAGCATCAGGTCGATCTTGTCGCGGACGATCAGTTCCTTTGCGACCTCGGCGGCCCTGTTCGGATTGGACTGGCTGTCTCGCACCACGACTTCGATCGGCCGCGTCGTGTTGCCGACCTTGATGCCGCCCTTGGTCGCCTCGCGCACCTGGCCGAGCACGAAATTGTCCGCTTCCGCGAAGGCGGCGAGCGGCCCGGTCTGCGGCGAAACGAATCCGATCTTGATCGGCTTCTGCTGCGCGATGGCCGGCATATAGACGCCGCTCGAAGCGAGCGCCGCACTGCCGGCCGCAGAATATTTCAAAAGGGTGCGCCGGTCGATGCCACGGCGCGTGGTTTTGCTAGTCATCGCGAACCTCCCGATGAGTTGTTATGTTTCTGCGCGACAGCGCAGCCGAGCGTCATGCGCCGCAGATTCGGTGCATGCTCCCTGTTGCGGGATATTGTTCGTTAGCGGCTGCAACGTGTCAACGCCGCTCAGGATTGCGCGGCGAGACGTTAACGATCGCCCGGAAAATTTAGGGGGCGGACTGTATCACGGTTCGGTACAACTGACGCGGTTCATACGGGGCGTGCCAGCGGTGGCTGGAATCGACGTCGCCAGGACCGACGACCTCGCGGTGCGCTGACCGCGTTCCACCACCCAGTACAGGCCAAGCCGGGCGCCCGCGACGATCGATACGATCGCGATGATGGAGCCGACCGACAGGGTCGAGACGCCGGTCACGCCTTGCCCGATGGTGCAGCCGAGCGCGGTAATCCCGCCGAAGCCCATCATGAAGGCACCGGCGACGCGGCGGCGGAATTCGGCGGCGCTCGCCGGGATCTGGCACCGGAAGGTGCCGTCGCTTATCGCGGCGACGAAGGCGCCGAACACAAAGCCGAGCACGGCGCCGATCGGAAAATCGAGCGAAAGCGCCGTGGAGAGCATGCCGTAAAGCAGCGTCTCGCCGAGCGGGCCAACGAAGGTGAAGGATTCGATCCGGCGCGTGTCGAACGAGTCATAGCCGACGATACCGGTCGCCCACCAGCCGCCGACGACAATGAGGCCGATCAGCAATCCGGTAATCGCAAAACGAGGCGTCGCACGAAACTCGCGATGAGCGAAGGCATAGACGGCAATGACAAGCCCGATCACGATCGCGGCCATGGTGGCGCCCTGCCCGGTGAAGCCCGCAAGAAGCGGCAGCCGCTGCGTCGCTGTATTGCCGAGATCGACGGCAAGCGGATCGGTCACCGCAACACGCGCGATGCCAGTCAGGCCGCGCATCGTCATCATGGCGGTCACGCCCATGACAAGGAATGTGAGCACCGCCCGCAGGTCACCGCCGCCGATCTGACGAAGCGTACCCATGCCGCAGGTGCCGTTCAGCGCCATGCCGAAGCCGAAAATCAGTCCGCCAAGGATCAGCGCACCCAGTTCCAGCCGCGAACCGGTATAGATCGACTTGGTCAGATCGAGCTCGCCATGAGCCTCAAGGAGATGCACACCGACAACCGCCACCGCGATTGCAAGAAGCCAGCTGCGCAGGCGGCGGGTGTCATTGGCATAAACCGAATCCTCGATTGCGCCGAGCGTGCAGAAGCGGCCGCGTCGGGCCACGAAGCCGAACGCCGCGCCGAGCCCGAGGCCAAGCAGAAACCGCACGAGATTGAGCGAGAGATCGTCAAACATCGTTAGACCTTCGGCCCGCAGAACGCAGCATGCAGCGCTTCGATCACCTGGCGGACCTCAGGCCGGGCAACCGAGTAATAGATATTCTTGCCGTCGCGCCGCGTTTCCACGAGGTCGTCTGCGCGCAGACGCGCGAGCTGCTGTGACACCGCGGGTTGGCGCAGCTTGAGAAGCTGTTCGATTTCGGTGACCGACTTCTCGCCTTCGATCAGGAGGCACAGGATCACCAGACGGGCCTCATGCGACAACGCCTTGAGGAATTCGCTGGCGGCCTGCGCATTCTGCAGCAGATCCTCGATATCGAGATCGGGCTTTTTGAGTTTGCGGGCCAGAGCGGTCGCCATGTTGTCGCTCCCAGGAGATACGACAATACATGCGTCAATCTGCAAGTATTTGAAAGGGATGGAACTTTCAAATTGCTTTCAGCCTAGAGCAAAAGCTTTTCCAAAACGCCCCAGAAAAAGAAATCACCTGCATATCCTTCGATCCGCGCTTTTTCCTTGCCGTTTTCAACCAAAACGAAGGTCGGGGTGAAGCGCACGGGACTCTTGAGTTCGACCGAATTGTCGCGGCCGCGATCAAGGTGAACCTGACGCAAGGGCAACGCCTTTCCGATATCGGTCTTCGGATAAATCGGGCCGATTTCGCGGTCCCAGGCCAGACAATACGGACATCCTGCCCGGCGATACATCACGAGTTCGGCTGCAAGAACCGGCATCGCGGTGGCGAGCAATGCAACGACAGCAATGACGGCCCTCAAAATCCGCACCTTCGGCCCCTATGCAGCATCCGGTCCCGCACATATAATTGCGAAATTATGAATGCAACATCCCGATCGTTGTCGTTCACGCGCCGCGCCATTCTGGCCGGCGTCGCGGCCATGCTCGCGCCGCTGCCGACCTTTGCCTCGGAGCTGAAGCTGAACGACGACGGGCTCTACGTAAAACCGTGGTTCCTCGAGAGCCTTCTGGATATCAATGATGATCTGAAGGACGCCACCGACAAGGGGAAGCGCCTCCTGATCATGTGGGAGCTCAAGGGCTGCCCCTATTGCAAGAAAATCCACGAGATCAATTTCGCGGACCCGGCGATCGAGGCTTTCATCAAGGGCCGGTTCGAGCTTCTTCAGCTCAACATCATCGGCGCGCGTGAGGTCACAGATTTCGATGGCGAGCGGCTTCCGGAAAAGGCCTTCGCGCGCAAATACGGGGTGCGCGGAACCCCGACCTTCCAGTTCTTCCCCGAACGCGGCGACGGGCTTGCGCAAAAACAACCCGCAGCGCGCGAAGTCGCGCGCTGGCAGGGCTATATCGAGCCGAAGCCGTTCCTGGCCATGTTCAAGTTCGTCGCCGACAAGGCCTATGAGACGACAAGCCTCGCCGAGTATCTGAAGGCAAATAGCTAGCCCTGCTGCGGATAGACTGCGTCGACGACATTCTGAAACTTGAGCGCGCCGGCCGTCAGATTCTTCGTATTCCAGACAAAAGAAAGCGCAAATGGCATCGCGCCTTTTGCAATCGGCCGGAAAACGACGCTTTCACGAGCGAACGACTGAGCGAAAGGCGGCAGGAGTGCTATCCCGAATCCGGATGCTACATACCCGAGCTGCGCCAGCAACGTTGGCATCTCGTACTCGATCAACGGTGTTAAGCCCGCACGCGCAAACGCCCCGAGTGTGTTATCGTAGTGATATGGCGAGATGCTACGCGGCGGCAGGACGATCGGATACGAAGCGAGGTCCTGAAGCGTCACCGAACGCTTCCGAGCAATTGGCAAATGCTCCGGCATTGCGGCTAGAAATGAACCACTAACGAGGACGCGCCCGTCGATTGGAGCCTGCGGCCTCCCCTCCCAGACGAAACCAACGTCGATCTTGCGGTCAAGCAACTCGCCCAGCACGGCACTCGTGTGGGCTTCTCGAATGACGAGCTGGATTTGCGGATGAAGCGCTCGGAAGCGACGCGCAATCGCGGGAAATATCTCAAATAGCGCGGTCGGCGTGCATCCGACTGTTAGGTGGCCATGCTCCCCACGGCGTAGTCCCTTAAGAACATGGTCGATCCGCTCAGCTCGATTGAGGATATCGACTGCCTCCTTAAGCAGAAGGGCACCCTCTGGCGTTAGTGCGACATGACGCTTGGAACGCTCGAATAGCTTGGCTCCGATCTTGTGCTCAAGCGCCTGAATGTGCTGGGTGAGCGGCGGTTGCGACATGCCCAGCTTTGCCGCCGCACGACCAAAATGAAGTTCGCGAGCCACCGACACGAAGCACGTAAGCTGCTTCAGATCCCACTTGAGATAATTCATTCCGTCGCACGTCCCCTCCTTCGCCCGCCTTAATACGGGACGCATATCACATCAATAGCGGATCAGTATTGGACGTCGACCCGCCGATTGAACAGAAGCAGACGAGAGTGCAGTGAAGGAGCATATGATGACTGCCCCCCTCGATCATCGTAAGAGTGGCGGAATCCTGCCGGACTCCAAAATTAGAGCCACTCCGGCACCGATCAATCCTGACTCGATCGCCAGCCTGAGGCAGATCAACGATCTCAGCAGTACCGTTTCCGATGTGCTCGACCATCTCGGAGTGATCAGCTGTGTCGGCGCCTCAATCCTGCGTCCGACCATTGTCGGCAAGACTGTAGTCGGCCGCGCCATCACCGTGCGGAATGTGCCGCAAAAGCGTAGTTCGTACCTCAATGCCGAGGAAGACCTCTCACTCATGAACGAACTCGAAGGTATCAACCAGTCCTCGCCGGGGGACGTGCTGGTCATCCAGGGGGTGCCCAACGTCTCAAACATGGGTGGGATGGTTGCTACAATTGCCAAACACCACGGTCTCGTCGGCGCCGTCGTCGATGGAGGCGTCCGCGATGTTGGACGGTCGCGCGCGAACGATTTCCCCGTCTGGTCTCGCGACATTTCGCCAATTACAGGCAAGTATCGCTGCGTGACCGAAGAGGTCAACGGAACCATCAATGTTTGTGGCGTGACGGTCAACGCCGGCGATCTGGTGGTCGCAGACGAAACCGGCGTTTGTTTTGTGCCGCAACAATACATCAATGATGTGCTCGCCGCTTGCCGCAAGATCGACGACGTCGAAAAGGAATGGCTTCAGGATTGCGAACGTGGACTATCGATCCCCGACATCATGAAGAAGGTCTACAAGCAGCTCCGCGACAAGTGAGGCGCGCGGGAGCGCTTGTTTGAAATGGGAAGGCACATTCATGCCAACTTTGAAGAGAATCGCTGCTGGATTTCTCGCGACTCTAACCGTGGTCACCGTTGCTTTCGGACAGAGTGCCGCTGCGGAGAATGAGTCATATCCGACTCGATCGATTGAACTGGTCGTGCCTTTCCCTGCCGGAGGCTCCGATGCTGTTCCTCGACGATTCGGGCAGTACATGAGCGAAAAGCTCGGGCAACCGGTCGTCATCATGAACAAGCCCGGTGCCAGCAGTATCATTGCCTCGCGCGCCGTGATCGCGTCGAAGCCTGACGGCCACACGTTGTACGTTGCTACCCCGACCGAGCTCGCTGCGAATCCCAGCCTGTTCGAAACCGTCCCGTTCGATGCGCTGACTGACCTGACGCCGATTTCGTTGTTGGCTCAGACACCGTTTGTTCTGCTCGCCCGGGATAAAGCACCCTTCAAGAACTATGACGAGCTGATTGCATTCGCCAAAGCAAATCCGGGCAAGGTCTCGATTGGTACGTTTGGCGCCGGATCGCCGCCGGACTTGATCGCTCGGGAGTTTCAGCGCGCGGCCGGAATCGAGTTTCAGATGATCCCCTATCAGGGGGGCTCTCAGGTACTAACGGGTCTATTGCGCGGCGACATTGACCTTGGGGTTCTCACGCTCATTCCGACCCGTGGGCCGATTGAGAACAAGTCCATCCACCCAATCGCAATCACCTTGGACAAGCGTGCGCCCCTTATTCCCCAGACACCGACCTTCTCCGAAAAAGGTGTGAAGATCACTGCAGGCGGCGGCTGGGCGCTCATGGGTCCAAAGAACCTGCCGAAGCCGATCGTTGAAAAGCTTCACCAGGTCGCGGTTGCGATGGTGCAGGATCCGGAGATCGTGAAGTATCTTCAGGGACTGAATATCGTGCCTGTGGGCTCTAGTCCCGATGAACTGGCAAATTCGCTCAGGGCCGAAACCAAGTATTGGGCCGAGACGATTCCTCAACTCGGACTTGGTAAGAGGAAGGAATAGATGGAAGCGCCGCGCAGTCTGTCTGCGCGGCGCAATCTTTACCTAATCCCCTATCCCACCTTCAGATAGGCAAAGCCCTTGCCCTGCAATTCGGCGACGGTCGCAACGCCCGACGGCACGAATTTCAGGTAGTCGCCGTCGCGGGTCTTGGCCATATCGATCTTCTGGCGCTTGTAGGTGATCTCGCACAGATAGGCCTCGACCCCGAACTTGGTCAGGCCGACGAAGCGCTTGTAGATGTCCTCGTCGATCTTGTCGTTCTCCCAGGGCGTGCCGGACCGGTCGGCGAGGAAGAACTTGATGCCGGGGCCGTGCGCCACGATCACGAGCTTCACCCGCATCGGGTCGAACTCGTAAGCCGACAAATGATTGTTCATGTTGGTCAGCATCTGCGAGAAACGCTGAACGTCACCGAAGTCGCAATGATAAAGGCATGCGACATCGGTATCCTTCTTGAGATCGCTCATGTTGAGCTTGGCGGGCGCTGCGACGACGCGCGAAGCGCCGAGCGCGGCACCCGATAGGGCCAGCGCACCGATGAAACCGCGCCGGCTCATTTTCGACGGGGTCATGTGTCTCTCCATGGAGTGCGGCCGGCACGATGATCGCGCCGGCCCCTGAAAATTCTCGTGAGCGTCAGTCCTTGTTGACTGGACTGTCCGGGCTCATCAGCAGCGCCACAGCATCCTTGATCTGCTCGATGGTCAATACTTTATTCGTGCCGAACCGTGGCATATTCGAACACGGCAAGGCGGAGTGAGAGTTATAAATTTTCTCGTACACCGCCTTCACGTCGGCTTCCTTGTAGTCGCGCAGCTTTCCGTACTGGTAGAGGCTTGGACCAAGGGTACCGTAGCTCACCTCCTGTTTCGACACCTGATGGCAGGCATAGCAATTGCCGCCATTGGCGCGCGTTGCAGGATAGTCGGTGAAGCGAAGGCCATAGCCGTTTTGCGCCAGCGCTTCTCCCTTCTTCCAATCGCCGATGAACTTGCCGTCGGCGGGATACTCGATCGTCGCCTTCTCGCGCTTCTGGATCGCCTCGGCCATTTCCTTTGGCGGATTATTCCGTGTCGCCGAGCACTGTTTCATGGTCTCGTCCTGCGACAGCCGCGGGACGAACTCTTCGGGCGCGCCCGGAAACGCGGCCTTGATGGCTGCATCCGCCGCGCCGGGCGGAACCGTGGATTTTTGCTGCGCGATCGCAGCGGAGCCGGCAAACACGGCGGCAGCAAACAGAACGAAAGGAAGCTTCTTCATGATGTTTGTCCTTTCGTTCGCTTAGCGCTTCAGGCCGGGAGCGGCAATCTCACCGCCCTGCGCCTGCTTCACGAGATAGGCGATCAGCGCAACGCTCGCATCCGAGCCGAGCTGAATTTGCGGCAGCCGCATTTGCCAGAAGCAGTCATACAGGCGGTGCTGCATGGTCATGATCTGAGCCGTCGACACGCGATAGGCTGGCCATTCGCCGACCACCTTGCGGGCTTCCTTGGAGTCGGCAAGGTGCGGCAGGCCCTGCAGGCGGATGCGCAAGCCTTCCGCCGCATGACAGGTAGCGCAGGAAAAATCCATGGGCCCCGAGCGGCGGAAGAATAACTCTTCACCAAGCGCGGCAGCTTCCTGCTCCTTGGGGTGATCGAATTTTCCGGAGAATTTCTGTCCCGCCGACTGATTGGCGACCCATGTTGCGATCGCACCGAGTTCCCTGACCGGCTGGCCGCCGCCCGGATGCGGGCGTTTGACAAGATCGGCGGAATTGAAGCCCTGAAGCTTCTCCATGCACCAGAGCAGCCGCGTCTCCACGTCCATGACGCGGTCCGCGTCCTTGAAATAGCGCGGCAATTCGGCGAACGCGCCCTCGACGACGCCCGGCCCCTTGCCGAGATCGCATTGTTCCAGCGTGACATTCTTCGGACCGCGCGCCGTCTTCCACAGCGCTTCGCCGCGATCGACATCGAGCAGACCCGGATTGCTCCAGGGATCTTCCTTGAGCATCTGCCGGTAGCGTTCGATCGCCTTCTCGGTATCGGCATCCTGCGCAATCGCGACACCGATGACCGACAAGGCGCCGATGCAGACGGCGGCTGCCAAAGCTTTGCTGAATCTCACGCGCGTTCTCCCGCATTGTTCTGTACTTCGATATTGCCTGTACGAAGCAAGGGCCTTGAAGATCAAGCCGTGTTTGGAGAGCAGAATACATGCATTTCCTCGCATGAGAAACTTTTGCTCTTTGTGCGACGCAATGGAGAATAAACGTTGTGAGCGAGCGCTGAATTCGGTACACACTTTCAGCGCAATGAATATGTCCCGTGCTATAAGCGGACGATGGCGAGGAAACGTGAGGCAACGGCGCGCTTGCTGCCGGGCTCCTGTCGTGTAATCCGACGCCGTATTGAATCAGGCCTCGCGCCGCCCAGATGACGGCGACGCGTTCAGGAGAGGTTGAGATGAGCATTTCGATCACGCGCCGGCAGACATTGTTTGTGGGCGCCGCAGCGATTGCCGCCGCTGCCATGGGGCAATCGGTCGGGCCGGCCCATGCCGCCAACAACATCGATGAGCTGGCGAAGAAGTTCACCGGCGGCGCGGCGCCGGTCGAAGGCAAGGTGAAACTCGATCTGCCGGAAATCGCAGAAAACGGAAACACCGTGCCGATCACCGTGTCGGTCGAAAGCCCGATGACGGATGCCGATTACGTCAAGGAAGTGATTCTGCTCGCGGACGGCAATCCGAATGCCGGCGTCGCGACGTTCCACTTCAGTCCGGCGAGCGGCCTCGCGGAAGCCAACACCCGCATCCGTCTTGCGAATACGCAGAACATCGTCGCGATCGCCAAGACCAGCGACGGCAAATACTACACCGCCAAGAAGCAGGTGAAGGTCACGATCGGCGGCTGCGGCGGCTGAGTCATCGCACGCGTCGGCGGATCACCAGAGGTTCAGGAGATTTTGAAATGTCCACGCCCAAACCACGCATCAAGCTCGACAAGAAGGAAGCCAAGAAGGGCGACATCGTCGAGGTGAAGGCGCTCGTCTCGCATGTCATGGAAACCGGCCAGCGCAAGAGCGCGGACGGCAAGGTGATCCCGCGCAAGATCCTCAACAAGTTCACCTGCACGGTGAACGGCAAGGAAGTCTTCTCGGCGGATTTCGAGCCCGCAGTGTCGGCCAATCCCTACATCCAGTTCAAGTTCAAGGCTCAGGAGTCCGGCCCTGTCGTCCTGACATGGATCGACGACGACGGGTCCAAGATCGTCGGCGAAGACAGCATCAAGGTTCTCTGACGAGAGGACGGACATCCGTTTCGGCGTCTGTGGGCTCGGAACGGCTGATCGCCTGATGGACCGAGAACCGAAGAGGGCATTATGCTTTCAAGGCGCGACTTCCTTCAGGTGGCCGCCGCAACAGCGGCGATCCTGCCGGCGGGCTGGACATCCGCCCTCGCCCAGCAGCGCCTCACGCAAGCTGACCTCCTGCGCTTCGAGCCGCTCGGCAATGTCACGCTGGTGCACATTGCCGACATCCATGCCCAGATTCGGCCCGTCTATTTCCGCGAGCCCTCGATCAATCTCGGCACTGGTGACGTGAAGGGGCTTGTCCCCCACATCACCGGCAAGGCCCTGCTCGACTATTACGGGATTCCCGCTGGAACGCCGGAAGCCTATGCGCTCGCCTATCCGGACTTCGTTGCGCTGGCGAAGGGCTACGGCAAGCTCGGCGGGCTCGACAGGATCGCAACCGTTCTCAAGAGCATTCGCGCCGAACGCGGCGACCGCGTGCTGTTCCTCGACGGCGGCGACACCTGGCAGAACAGCTATACCGCGCTGCAGTCCAAGGGCCAGGATATGGTCGACTGCATGGCGATGCTGAAGCCCGATGCGATGACCGGCCATTGGGAATTCACGCTCGGCACCGACCGCGTGAAAGAGCTGGTCGAGGGTCTCGACTTTCCGTTCCTCGCGCAGAACATGCGCGACACCGAATGGGACGAGCCCGCCTTCAAGCCGTCGGCGATGTTCGAGCGCGGCGGCGTCAAGGTCGCGGTGATCGGCCAGGCATTTCCCTACACCCCGATCGCGAACCCGCGCTGGATGATCCCGAACTGGTCGTTCGGAATCCGGGAAGACGATTTGCGGGCCAATGTCGAGAAAGTTCGAAAGGACGGCGCCCAGCTTGTGGTGCTCTTGTCCCACAACGGCTTCGATGTCGACCGCAAGCTCGCATCGCGCGTCTCCGGCATCGACGTCATTCTGACCGGACACACCCACGATGCCCTCCCCGACGTCGTGAAGGTCGGCAAGACCCTGCTCGTGGCGTCAGGCAGTCATGGCAAATTCGTATCGCGGCTCGATCTCGACGTGCGTGATGGCGAGGTCAAAGGCCATCGCTTCAGACTGATCCCGATCTTCTCCGATGTAATTGCGCCCGATCCAGAGGTCGCGGCGAAGATCGACGCCATCCGCAAACCGCACGAGGCCATGCTGGGCGAAAGCCTGGCGCGCACCGACACGCTCCTGTACCGGCGTGGCAATTTCAACGGCACGCTCGACGACGTGATCTGCGACGCGCTGCTATCGGAGCGCGATGCCGAAATTGCGCTGTCGCCAGGATTCCGCTGGGGCTCTTCGCTGCTGCCCGGTCAGGACATCACGCGCGAGGATATCTACAACGCCACCGCCATCACCTATCCGAACGCCTACCGCATGACGATGACCGGCGCGCGGCTCAAGGAGATCATGGAGGACGTCGCCGACAACCTGTTCTACCCCGATCCCTATTATCAGCAGGGCGGAGACATGGTCCGAGTGGGCGGCCTTTCCTACACGATCGATATCGGGAAGCCGGGAGGACAGCGGATCTCCGACATGACCCTCCTTCGCACCGGCAAGCCGCTCGAGGCGCAGCGCGAATACACGGTCGCCGGCTGGGCCAGCGTCAATGAGGGCACCGAAGGTCCGCCGATCTGGGACGTGGTGGCGAGCTATCTGCAGAGGACCAAGGTCGTGGCTCCGAAAGAGCTCACGAATGTGCGCGTCGTCGGCGCGTAAGAGGCCATGGGCGCATAAAAAATTTGACCAAACACATGCACACATATGCATTATTTAAAGTGACCCGGAACGGAGGTTTCGCATGACCGACCGCCACGCTTCGCGCCGGGACTTGCTGCGCGCGGGTCTCGCCACCGGCGGCCTTCTCGTTGCCGGTGCGGCGGGAGCAGGTCCGCAGAAGGGCAATCCTGCCAATCAGCCGCCGAACGTTCCGGACTGGACACGCAATCTCGGCGAAGGCGTCGCGGTTCGTAGCTATGGCAAGCCGTCTGAGTTCGAAAAGGACATCATCCGCCGCGACGTGGAATGGCTCACCGCGTCGCGTGAAAGCTCGGTCAGCTTCACCCCGCTTCATGCGCTCGACGGACCGATCACGCCGAACGGGCTGTGCTTCGAGCGCCACCATTCCGGGATCGCCGAAGTGGACCCGGCCGACTACCGCTTGATCCTGCACGGGCTCGTCGACAAGCCGCTGATCTTCACGCTTGACGACATCAAGCGCATGCCGCGCGTCAATCGTCCGTATTTTTGTGAATGCGCGGCGAATTCCGGCATGGAGTGGCGCGGCTCCCAACTCAATGGCTGCCAGTACACGCACGGCATGGTGCATTGCGTCATGTATACCGGTGTGCCGCTGAAGACGCTGCTCGACGAAGCCGGCATCAAGGCTAAGGCAAAATGGCTGCTTCTGGAAGGCGGCGATTCCGCCGCGATGACGCGCTCGCTGCCGCTCGCCAAGGCGCTGGACGACGTGCTGATCGCCTATCGCATGAACGGTGAGATGCTCTATCCGGAGAACGGCTATCCGGTGCGCGCCGTCATTCCCGGCTGGGAAGCCAATATGTGGGTGAAGTGGCTGCGCCGCATCGAGGTCGGCGATCAGCCCTGGCATCATCGCGAAGAGACCTCGAAATACACGGACCTTCTCGAAAACGGCAAGGCGCGCCGCTTCACCTATGTGATGGACCCAAAGTCCGTGATCACCAGCCCCTCCCCGCAGGCGCCGCTCAATCACAAGTCCGGCTTCACCGTTCTGTCGGGTCTCGCCTGGTCGGGGCGCGGCAAGATCGGGCGGGTCGATGTCTCGCTCGACGGCGGACGCAACTGGCGCACCGCGCGCCTCGACGGTCCGGTGTGGGACAAGGCCCTCACCCGCTTCTATTACGAGTTCGATTGGGACGGCCGCGAATTGCTTCTGCAATCGCGCGCGATGGACGAGACCGGATACGTGCAACCGTCGAAAGCCGAGTTGCGCAAGGTGCGCGGCGTCAACTCGATCTACCACAACAACGGCATCCAGACCTGGCAACTGCACACGAATGGCGAGGTGGAGAATGTCGAAATCTCGTGAGACGTGTCGCGGTCTTTCTTTCTTGCCGCTGCTGGCTGCGGCTTGCCTTATCTGTCTCGCCTGCGTTGCAGCCTTCGGTGCCGCCTTCGCTTCGGAGAAAAAGCTCGATATCGGGCGCGAGGCCACCGCCGAAGAGATTGCCGGCTGGGACATCGACATCCGCCCGGACGGCCATGGGCTGCCCGTCGGCAGGGGCACGGTAAAGCAAGGCGAGCCGCTTTACGTCGAGCGGTGTGCTGCATGCCACGGGGAGTTCGGCGAAAGCGCCGGACGCTGGCCGATCCTGTCCGGCGGCAACGGCACATTGGCGAGCCACGATCCGGTCAAGTCGGTCGGCTCCTATTGGCCCTATGCGTCGACGATCATCGACTATATCCGGCGGGCGATGCCGTTCGGCGCCTCTCAGACCCTGACGAATGACGAACTCTATGCCATCACCGCGTATGTTCTTTTTCTGAATGACATTGTGACTTCGGAAGATTTTGAGCTTAGTGACAAAAATTTTAGAACAATCAAGCTTCCCAACGAGCCCAATTTTTTCGATGATGACCGCGAGGTTGCGGAAAAAGCGTTCTGGCGCACGGACCCCTGCATGAGCAATTGCATATCGGGGGATGCCGTTGTCACCGGACGCGCCAAGGTTATTGACGTGACGCCCGATCCAGGCACGGGTCCGAAAGTGGAGTAGACGGATCAATGTTCGAGGGATGGCGTCAACGCGTGGCCAGCGGCGCAATCCTCTTAGCCCTGCCGGCCGCATGGGCCGTCATCCCTGCGACATCGTCGCATGCGTCTGGTGACCGCGCTCTCGGCCAATATCTGTCGTCGGAATGTGTCACCTGCCATCAATTGTCCGGACGGTTTGACGGCATTCCGCCGATTGTGGGATGGCCGGAGGAAACGTTCGTTCAGATCATGAACGAGTACAAGTCAAAGACGCGAAACCACCCCGTCATGCAAACCATCGCAGGACGGCTGTCACCAGAGGAGATCGCTGCGCTGGCTGCCTATTTCGGGAGCGTTGCTCCGGCACCGGTACAGCGCGAGGGAGGAAAGTCGTGAATACGAATCGCAGACAATTCATCGGCGGCGCCGGCGCGCTCGTGGCGACAGGAGCGCTGGCAGCGCCGGCGATCGCCCAGGCCAAACCGCGCGTCGTGGTCATCGGCGGCGGACCGGGCGGCGCGACGCTTGCCAAATACGTTGCCCGCGACTCGCAAGGCGCGATTCATGTCACGCTGATCGAGCCGCTGAAGGAATTCGTCACCTGCTTCCATTCCAATCTCTATCTCGGCGACTTCAGGCCCTACGATTCGATCACCCATAATTATTCCGGCCTCGCCAAATACGGTGTCACGCTGGTTCACGAACCGGCGGCGTTGATCAACCCGCAGACCAAGACGGTGCGGCTCGCGAGCCACACCACCCTGCCCTACGACCGGCTGGTGGTCGCACCCGGCATCGACATCAAGTTCGACTCGGTACCGGGCTATTCCGAGAAGGCCAGCGAGGTGATGCCGCATGCCTGGAAGCCCGGACCGCAAACCCAGCTCCTGAAGAAGCAGCTCGATTCGCTCGAGGACGGCGCGACCATCGTCATGATCGCCCCGCCGAATCCCTATCGCTGCCCGCCCGGACCTTACGAGCGCGTGTCGATGATGGCGCACGTCCTGAAGAAGAAGGGCCACACCAAGTCGCGCATCATCGTGCTCGATCCCAAGCCCAGTTTCTCGAAGCAGGCGCTGTTCTCCGAAGGGTGGGAAAAGTATTACCCGGGCATGATCGAATGGCAGGACCCGAAGATGCATGGCGGCATCAAGGGCGTCGATCCTTCGACGATGACCGTGAAGACCGACCTTGGGGAATACAAGGCGCAGCTCGTCAACGTGATCCCCGCGCAGATGGCTGGAAAGATCGCGCGCGATGCAGGGCTGACGAATGACAGCGGCTGGTGCCCGATCAAGCCCGAAAGCATGCAGTCGGCGAAGGATGCCAATATCTACGTCCTTGGCGATGCCAGCATCGCCGGCGACATGCCGAAATCGGCCTTCTCCGCCAACAGCCAGGCCAAGGTCGCGGCGATGGTGATCCGGGGTGAGCTGACCAAGTCTCCGACCTTCCCGCCTCGCTACACCAACACCTGCTGGAGCATGATCGAGACCGACGACACCGTCAAAGTCGGCGGCCGCTACGAGCCGAAGGACGGAAAGATCGCAGCGGTCGAGACCTTCATCTCCAAGACCGGAGAGGACGAGGATCTGCGCAAGCAGACCCAGGCCGAGAATATGGGCTGGTATCGCGGCATCATTGCCGACATCTTTGCCTGATGTCAGACGATACGATTGCCCGGCGTGAAACGATGCGGCTGCAGCCGCATCGCCGTGCCGTTCTTGCGGGTCTGGGTACAGCGCTGGCCTGGCCGATCGTGGCAAGAGCCGCCACTGGCCCCGTCACGCGCAAGGTCGGCGCATTTGACGTCACCATCGTCAGCGACGGCACCTTGAACGTCCCGCTCTCGTTCTCGCTGCCCGAAACGCCCCCCGCCGACGTCGCGGCGCTCTTCAGGGCCCACGGCCTGCCCGAAAGCGGCTCACCGTCGCAGACCAATGCCGTGCTGATCTCGTCGGGCAGCGAACGCATCCTGATCGATGCCGGCTCGGGACCCGGATTTCAGCCGACCGCGGGCAAATTGCAGGACAATCTGGAAGCAGCGGGCATTGCACCCGACAGCATTACAAAGGTCGTCTTCACCCATTGTCATGCCGATCATCTCTGGGGCGTGATCGACGACTTCGGCGACGCCGAGCGTTTCCCGAATGCGACCTACGTCATCGGCGCTGCGGAATGGGATTTCTGGACCCATCCCGATACGGCCGCGCGTGTCCCCGATGCACTGAAGGGCATGGCGCTTGCGACGCGACGCATCCTGAAGACCATCGAAAAGAAGGTCGAACGCCGCAGGGACGGCGATCGTCTGGCACCAGCCGTGAGCTATCTCGCAACGCCCGGCCATACGCCGGGCCATATGGCGGTGCTGATCGAGGATGGCGGCCAGAGGATTCTTGTCGGCGGCGACGTTCTCACCCACACCGCCATCTCATTCGCGCGGCCGGATTGGCGGATCGGCGCCGATTTCGATCGGGACCAGGGCATCGCGACCCGCAAGCGCCTCCTCGACCTCCTCGCACAGGATCGCATTACCCTGATCGGGTTCCACATCGCCTGGCCGGGCCTCGGTGTGGTGGAACGTCAGGGCACGGGTTATCGTTTCTCCCCGCTCTGACTCGAATCAAACTTGAGGATCTCATGACCAGGATCGCCGCCGCACTCGTGATCTTTGCCGCACTCGGCGCGCCGGTGCAGGCCCAGGACGCCGCTGCCGGCGAGAAGGTCTTCGTGCAGTGTCGCGCCTGCCATCAGGTCGGCGAAACCGCAAAGAACGCCGTCGGCCCGGTGCTCAATGGACTGTTCGGGCGGAAATCGGGAACGGTCGAGGGCTACAATTATTCCGACGCCAACAAGAATTCGGGCATCGTCTGGGACGAGGCGGTGTTCGCCGAATATATCCAGAACCCCCGCGCCAAGATTCCCGGCACCAAGATGATCTATGCCGGACTGAAAGACGAGAAGCGGATCAAGGATCTGACCGCCTTCCTGAAGCAATATGACAAGGACGGCAAGAAAGCCGCGCAATAGCTAGGGCCGCATCGGCGCGTAGCTGGTGAGCGTCGGATCGGCGAAAGCTGCCGCTTCCAGATGGCGGGGCACGATCACCCGTTGCCCTGCTTCAAAACTCGTGTTGCTGCCGACATCGTTGAGCTGTGCAACGGCCCACACCGGCACCGCGTAACGCTGCGCCACCGTCCGTACGTTGTCGCCCGGTTCGGTGCGGATGCCGACTCCGGAATCCCACAATTCGATGGGTTCGCCACGAGGCATGACGTAGCGGATCGGCACGGTCGGCCCATCGAGCTGAATCGGCAATGTCGAAATCTGCACGACCTTGGCGACGATCTTGTCCTGCAGACCGCGGATCTTGACCATGTTGACGTGCAACACTTCCCAGTAATTGCGCAGGTCCACCGTCGAGAAATGCCCGCGGAAATCCGGCGCCGGGCGCACATAGCCGCCGCCGAAGAAATTCATCGACTGATAGATATTGATGAAGCGGTCGACATTATTCGGGACCATCGGCGCGCGGCGCGTCGGATCGAACGCAACGACGAGGCTCACCGGCACCCCGGCATTTTTCAGCTTCCAGGCAAACGCCAATGCGGCATCGCCGCCCGCGGAATGGCCCATCGCCATGATCGGCTGCGGGTTGCGTTTGTAGCGTGCGATTGCCTCGTCAGCGGGACCCGACCAGTTGATGTGGTTATAGGTCTCGGCATCGATGCCGCTCGCGGCGATCTTGTCGCGCAGATAGTCCATCTCGAAGGAGGCGAAGCGGCCGCCCATGCCGCGGAACACATAGGCCTTGCCGGTGGCGGCTTTCTTCGGCCCGAAGGCGCCGTCCGAGGACAGGAAGCCCTCGAACGTGGAGAGCGACCCGCAACCCGAAAGCGTCGTGGCAACGAGACCTGCGAGCGCAAGTCGCGACAGCTTGAACATGCCTGGCCTTCCGGTCCCCCGCGCCGCCATGCCGAACCCGGCGAAGCTTCCCAACGCAGCCGTCCGATCGAGCGGATCAAAGGCCCACTTCGTTAAGATTTTCCAAATATTCGAATGACGCCCGTGTAAGGCATTGACTGTGCAGGCGTTTTTGTCGCGCTCCAAGCATGATCCGTCACTAGACAGCGGCACGTGAGCATCACAGATTCGCGCCGCTCTTCCGGCGTGGTACGCCCCTTATGAGCACCGCGTTACGCTGAAATCGACGCCTGGCTGTACCCTCGCCCGATTGACCTTGCGCGCCGGGTGCCCTAAAGCCGCGCCTTCACCGCATCTCCCTCCGGGCCTGAATGACCGCCGCGCCGCGTATATCGTTCGTTTCGCTTGGCTGCCCCAAGGCGCTGGTGGATTCCGAACGCATCATCACGCGCCTGCGCGCGGAGGGCTACGAGCTTGCCCGCGGCCATGCCGGGGCGGACGTGACCATCGTCAATACCTGCGGCTTCCTCGATTCGGCGCAGGCGGAATCGCTTGCCGCGATTGGCGAGGCGATGGCGGAAAACGGCAAGGTGATCGTCACCGGCTGCATGGGCGCGGAACCTGAGAAGATCACGGCGCAATACCCGAACGTGCTCGCGATCAGCGGGCCGCAGCAATATGAAAGCGTGATGGAAGCGGTGCATCGCGCGCTGCCGCCGGTACACGAACCGTTCGTCGATCTCGTGCCGCCGCAGGGCCTCAAGCTCACGCCGCGGCATTACGCCTATCTGAAGATTTCCGAAGGCTGCAACAATCGCTGCACCTTCTGCATCATTCCGAAGCTCCGCGGCGACCTCGTGTCGCGACCCGCGGCCGATGTGCTGCGGGAAGCCGAGCGGCTGGTGAAGGCTGGCGTGAAGGAGCTCCTGGTCATCTCGCAGGACACCTCCGCCTATGGCGTCGACGTGAAATACGCAACGAGCCCCTGGCAGGATCGCGAGGTCCAGGCGAAGTTCGTGCCGCTCGCGCGCGAACTCGGTGAGCTCGGGGTCTGGGTGCGCCTGCATTACGTGTACCCCTACCCTCATGTCGATGAGGTCATCCCGCTGATGGCCGAGGGCAAGGTGCTGCCCTATCTCGACATCCCGTTCCAGCATGCCAGCCCGGATGTGCTCAGGCGCATGAAGCGTCCGGCTGCGCAGGAGAAGACCCTCGAACGCATCGCGCGCTGGCGCGAGATCTGTCCCGATCTCACGATCCGCTCGACCTTCATTGTCGGCTTCCCCGGCGAAACCGATGCGGATTTCCAGTTCCTGCTCGACTGGCTCGACGAAGCCGCGCTCGATCGCGTCGGCTGCTTCAAATACGAGCCGGTCGATGGCGCTATCTCGAATGCGCTCGACGGCGCGGTTCCAAAGGAGATCGCGGACGAGCGCTGGCACAGATTCATGCAGAAGCAGCAGACGATCTCGGCCCGCCGGCTGAAGCGCAAGGTCGGCACCCGCCAGCAGGTGCTGATCGATGAACTGACGCCGACTGGTGGCAAGGGTCGCAGCAAGGCCGACGCGCCGGACATCGACGGCGCCGTTCATGTGACGAGCCGCCGCCCTCTGCGGGTCGGCGAATTCGCCAACGTGAAGATCGAGCGCGCGGATGCGTACGATCTGTACGGGACCGTGGTGGGTTTCTAACCGAAACTGTCGCGGCACAAAATCCGATTGACGGGATGGCATGAGCCTCGCGAAGACACGTGCGTCGATGGTGGCTGTCGGCGACACGGCGTTGCAATGCCACGAAGCGGGGACCGGCGACCCGGTGATGCTCATTTCCGGCTGGCCGCAATCGGCGCTGGCCTTTGAGAAGCTGATCCCGCTGCTTGCGGACTATCACGTGATCGCAGTCGAACCGCCGGCCTTGGGCACATCTCACCCGACGTCCCGTTACGACATGCAGAGCATCTCGGACCTGTTTCGCGAACTGACGCAAAGTTTGGACCTGCCGCGCTTTCACCTCGTCGGTCACGACATCGGCTGCTGGATCGCTTATGCGCTCGCCGCGAAATATCCCGACACGTTGCGCGGCGTCACGCTGATAGAAGCCGCGATACCCGGCATCGCCCCGGCAAGCGCCTACGCCTTCACACCCGAGCAAGCCAAGAAGACCTGGCACTTCGCCTTCAATTACCAGCCCGACCTGGCCGAGGACCTGACCCGTGGACGCGAGCATGTGATCCTCGAATGGATCTTCCGTCACCGCGCCGCGCACCCCGATGCAGTTCCGCGCGCATCAATCGACGAGTATGTACGGCTCTATTCGCGGCCCGGCGCGTTCGCCGAAGCGCTGAATACTACCGCGCCATCTTCGAATCCGGCGCACAGAACCGGGCGCTCGCTGCCTCAAAACTGAAGCGGCCTGTTCTCGCCATCGCGGGCGCCTTGTGGCTGGGCGAAGCGATGCAGGGCGCCATAGAGCCGCTGGCCGAAGACTTCGAGATGCTGTCCATTCCCGACTGCGCGCATTTCCCGCCGGAAGAAAAGCCGGCCGAGCTCGCGGCCGCGCTGCGAAAGCATTTTGACCGCTGCCGCTAACGTCCGGCGGGACGCGCTGCCAGCGCGCGTTCGATCGGCGGCGCCTCCGTCATTCCGGCCCGCGCCCGGCCCCGTGATAAGCCCGACGCTCATGCAGCAGCGTTGAAACTTCGCTTGTCCGCAGCTCAGGCTTTGAGCAAATCCCGCAGCGTTGCTTCCACGATCCTTGTCGCCGCCTTCAAATCCGAGAGCTTGATGTGTTCGTTCGCCGAATGCGCATTGGCCTCGAGGATCGAGCGCGGGCCGGCGCCATAGAGCACGGTCGGGATGCCGGCTGCGCTGTAATGGCGCGCATCGGTATAGAGCGGCACGCCGGATTCCTTGATGGCGGTCTTCAGTTCGCGCCTGGCATGGCGCTGGATGGTCTCGACAACCTTCTTCACCCCCGGCCTCGGCCGCAGCGGTTCGGCCAGGATCACACGCTTGCACTCGACCTTGATGCCCTTCCCCGCGCCCGCACGCTTGATCAGCGCGACCAGCTCGCGCTCGACCCTGGTACCCTTCTCTTCCGGGATCAGCCGCCGATCGATGCGCATCACCACACGGTCGGGCACGACATTGGTGGCAAAACCGCCGGAGATCAGGCCGACAGTGATCTTCGGCGAGCCGATGCCGGGCGACTTCGACTTCGTGCGGTTCAGGCGTTTGCGTTCCTTGTAGATCGCCTGCAGGATCGCGGTCGCAGCCTCAAGAGCATCGGCGCCGCTTTCGGGCATTGCGGCGTGAGCCTGCTTGCCGCGCACCGTGACTTCGAGATGCAGCACGCCGTTATGCGCGGTGACGACGGCATAGGAAAAGCCGGCTGAAAACGCGATATCGGGCTTTGTCAGCTTCTGCTTCAACAGCCAGTCCGGACCGGTATAGCCGCCGATTTCCTCGTCATAGGTCAGATGCAGTTCGACGGTGCCGTCGAGCCCTGCCGGATTGTCCTTCAGCGCAAGCAACGCGAATGCATAGGTCGCATAGTCGGACTTCGAGACCGCGGCCCCCCTGCCGTAAACCGCGCCGTTCACCTCCTCGGCGCCGTAAGGATCGTGCGTCCAGCCCTCGCCCGGCGGCACCACATCGCCATGCGCGTTCATGGCAATCACAGGACCTTTGCCGCTGCCGAAGGTCTCGCGCACGATCAGGTTGGTCGCCGACACCATGCCGTGCTTCTTCGCGACCTCATCCGGCACCTTGTGCCGCTCGACCGTAAAGCCAAGCCCTTCGAGGAGACGCGCGGATGCCTCGGCGTGAGGCGCGCAGTCACCCGGCGGATTGTCCGAAGGAACGCGGACCAGCGCTTTCAGGAAAGCGACTTCACGCGGGAAATTCGCGTCGATGAATTCGGACATGTGCCGCCTCCTGACTAGGCTGCGCCTTTTGTCGCAAGGCGTTCGATGAAACGCACCAAAGCAGAAATGGCCAGCCCCATATCGGCTTCTGCCGCGAACTCCGCGGGATTGTGGCTGATGCCGCCCTTGCAGCGCACGAACAGCATCGCGACGGGGCAAAGCTTCGCCATTGACAACGCGTCATGGCCTGCTCCCGACGCAAGGCGAAACGGCTCGTGTCCGAGGCTCCCAATCGCATCCGCGAGCAGATCCTGCATGAAGGGCGTGCACGCGGTCGTCTGCGTCTCATGAGCGGCCTCGAAATCGAAGCCGAGCCCGCGCCGTTTGCCGATCTCGGAGGCCGCATCGGTGATCTTGCGGATCGCTTCATGACGCCTGTTATCGGTCGCCGACCGGACTTCGAGCGAAGCCTGGACGCGGCCGGGTATGACGTTGGTCGCGCCCGGAAAAGCTTCGATCCGCCCGACGGTGGCGACCATGCTGTCGTCCGCCTGCTCCCGCGCGGTGCTCTCGATCGCGGTCATCAATTCGGCAAAACCGGCCAGCGCGTCGCGGCGAAGCCGCATCGGCACGGTCCCGGCATGCCCGGCCTCCCCGGTCACGACGACCTGCATCCGGCTTTGTCCGATGATCCCGGTGACCACGCCGAGCGGAAGATTGCGGGCTTCGAGCACCGGCCCCTGCTCGATATGAACCTCGATGTAACCCACGACATCGGCGCGATCGTAGGCTGCCGCCGCGATGTCGTCCGGGCTCTTGCCATACGCCTTCAGCGCATCGGCGAATGTGACGCCGTTATTGTCCGCGACGGAGAGCCAAGCCTTGTCGAAGATGCCCGCGCAGGCGGCCGACGAAGACAATGTCGTGCGGAAACGCGAACCTTCCTCGTCGCCGAAAGCAAGCACGTCGATGCCGAAGGGCAGATCGTCGCCGCGCGCCACGAGTTCGCGCACCGCAAGGATGCCGGCGACGACGCCCAGCGGGCCATCATATTTGCCCGCATCGATCACGGTATCGATATGCGAGCCGATCAGAAGCCGCCGCTTCAGGTCCGGCCGCCAATGTCCACGGACCGTGCCGAGCGCATCTTCGGTCACGGTCATCCCCGCGACACGCATCCATGAGCCGACGAGGTCGGCGGCCTTGCGATGCTCCGGCGTCAGATACAGACGCGTGAGGCGCTGTGGGTCGCTCGAAATCACCGAGAGGCCGGCGAGCATCGCCTCTGCCCGCGCTCCTCTCGCTGCGATTTCAGCGGGAACCGTCATGGTCGAACCATCATGGGTCAATGCGCGTTGAGCCAGCGTCCAAGCTGCGCGCGCTCCTCGTCCGTCATGTCGGTCTGGTTGCCAAGCGGCATCGCCTTGTTGCGGACGGCCTGGATCATGATCAGCTGATTGAACCGCTTGAGATCGGCAAGCGTCTCAAGCGTAACATTCTTGGGCGGCTCCTTGAAGCTTTCATGCGTCGGCTTGCGGGCATGGCAGGAGATGCAATGCTTGCTCGTCAATGCCAGCACCTCTCCGTCCGAAACCGGAGGTCCGCTGTCCGCCACCTGGCGGGGTGCGGTTGCGAAAATCGCACAGATCAATGCGAAGGCGGCAACCGGCGCCGCCCAGCCATATTTGTCCCACGGTTCGCCGATGTCGATCTGGTTCAGGATGTGGCGGAACATCGCGCCGGTCAGGAGGATCAGCGCCACGACCATCCATGCATGAGGATGCGCCGACAGAAATGGATAATGCGGCGACACCATCATCAGCAGCACCGGCAAGGTCAGGTAGTTGTTGTGCAGCGAACGCTGCTTGCCGACCTTGCCGTATTTCGCCTCAGGCTCCTCCCCGGCGAGCAGCTGCGCAACCATTTTGCGCTGACCAGGGATGATCACCATGAAGACGTTGAAGGCCATGATGGTGCCGATGAAGGCGCCGACATGGATGAACGATCCGCGACCGGAAAACACATTGGTGTAGAACACCGACGCCAGCATGATCAGCAGGAACACGCAGATCGCCAGCGGAACGGTGCGTTCACCCCAGAATTTGCAGATGTTGTCGTAGAGCACCCAGCCGACCAGCAGCGAGGCAATCGAGATGAAGATGGCCTGCCAGGGCTCGAGTTCGAGGACCGCCGGGTCGATCAGATAGGCGCTGGCGTGGAAATAATACTGGATGATCAGGAGGCCGAAGCCCGTCACCCAGGTGAGATACGCCTCCCATTTGAACCAGTGAAGGTGCGGCGGCAGGTGCGGCGGCGCCACCGTGAATTTCTCGACATGGTAGAAGCCACCGCCATGGACCTGCCAGGCGGTGCCGAAAACGCCCGGACTTTTGCGCTCCTTCTGGTTGAGCGAATAATCCAGGGCGACGAAGTAAAAGGACGTGCCGATCCAGCCGATGCCCACGATCAGGTGAGCCCAGCGCAGCAGCAGATTGCCCCATTCGCCGAGAAAGACGTCCATCGATTTGACCGGCCTTATATCCGCTCAGTCCCGCGTATCGGATGGACCTGATTCCAGCCGACGCGGGGACGAGCGGGCAGGTTAGATTGGCAGGTCACAGACTAGCAAACGTCATGCCGCAAGATCAGGGGATCAAAATGGACGATCCCGTGGTTTCGCGCGCTTCCAGGTCCTCGTGCGCCTTGCGCGCATCCTTCAACGCGTAGGTCTGGTTGATCGGAATCTTGACCGTGCCGCTCGCCACCACATTGAACAGGTCGTTGGCGGTCGCAACCAGGTCCTCGCGCCTGGCGACGTAATGGTTGAGGGTCGGCCGGGTCGCGAACAGCGAGCCCTTGGTCTGCAGGATATTGATGTTGAAGGCCTCGATCTGGCCCGACGCCGAACCGAAGCTGACGAACATGCCCAGCGGCCGCAGGCAGTCGAGCGAGGCCGGGAACGTAGTCTTGCCGATACCGTCATAGACCACGTCGCACAGCTTGCCGCCGGTGATGTCCTTGACCTTCGCAACGAAATCCTCGTCGCGGTAATAGATCACGTGCTGGCAGCCATTCGCCTTGGCGATTTCGCCCTTCTCCTTGGAGCCGACCGTTCCGATGACCGTGGCGCCAAGATGGTTCGCCCATTGACAGAGAATCTGACCGACGCCGCCGGCGGCGGCATGCATCAGCAAGGTCGTTCCTTTCGTCACCTTGTAGGTCCGGTTCAGCAGATATTGTGCGGTCATGCCTTTCAGCATCATCCCCGCGGCCTGCTGATACGAGATACGATCCGGAAGCTTCACCACGCGATCGGCCGGCAGCAGGCGCTCGGCGGAATAGCCGCCCAGTCCAACCACATAGGCCACGCGATCGCCGACCTCGATGTCCGTGACGCCATCGCCCACCGCGGTCACTTCACCGGCGCCTTCGTTGCCGGCAACGAACGGCATCCCCACCGGAGAGGGATACATCCCCATCCGGAAATAGGTGTCGATATAGTTCACGCCGCAGGCATGCTGCTTGATCCTGATCTGGCCGGGTCCCGGCGCCGGCACGTCGATATCCTCGAAGGTGAGAACCTCGGGGCCGCCATGCTTGTGAACCCGGACCGCTGCGACCATCGTCTTACTCCCTGCAAATGCCCGCCTGATCGGCGGATCCGAAAACCGGCCGGGATCATAGGCAGCAGCGCGCCGGGTGCAAGCGCGCTATCGCGCGCCGGAAACGGTCAGGATGGTGCCGCTGGTATAGCTCGCGGCATCCGAGATCAAGAAAAGGATCGCCTCGGCGACCTCCTCCGGCCTGCCGACGCGCCCGCTCGGGAGCTGATGCGCAATGCGCGCCAGCCGCCCCGGCTCGTGAATTTCGGTGTCGATCGGTCCCGGCGAAACGCAATTCACGCGAATCCCCTCCCCGGCCAGTTCCTTCGACAACCCGGTGACCAGCGCATCGACGCCGCTCTTGGTGGCGGCATACCAGACATATTCGCCAGCGGCGCCGAGCTTCGACTGAACCGAACCCAGGAACACCATGCTGCCGCCCTGCTTGCCATGCTTCGTCGACAGCCGCGGAATGGCCGCGCGGGCGCAGAAGAAGGCGCCCATCAGATTGATGTCGACATTGTCGCGCAGGGTTTGCGTCGACACCGACTCGAACCGCGAATTCTTGCCGGTGACGCCGCTGTTATAGACGAAATGCTTGAGCGGACCGAAGCTATCGACGGCCTTGAACAGCGCCTCGACGTCCTCTTCCTTCGCCATGTCGCCCTTCACCGCGAGGCCGCGACCGCCGGCCTGCTCGATGTCGCGCACGACCGCCGCCGCGGTCTCCGCATTGCTCCTGTAATTGATGACGACGTCATAGCCGCGCGCGGCCGCGAGTCTTGCCGTGGCGGCGCCGATGCCACGGCCGCCTCCGGTGATCAGCACGATGTCTCTCATTTGCTTTCCAGTTTCCGCCCCAGGGCCTTCGGTCGCCGCCGCCGATTACGCAGTGCAAGGACGTTGAACACTTCGACCGCGCCGGCAAAGGCCATCGCAAAGTAGATATAGCCACGGGGAATATGAAAGCCGAGACCGTCGGCGACAAGCGCCACACCGATCAATAATAGGAATGAAAGAGCCAGCATTTTTGTGGTGGGATATTTCTGGATGAATTTCGAGACCGGGCTCGCGGCGAAATACATCACCAGCATCGCGATCACGACGGCTGCGATCATGATCTCGACATCCTGCGCCAGCCCGATCGCGGTGATGATCGAATCCAGCGAAAACACGAGATCGATGGTGACCAGTTGCGCGATGATCCAGACGAAGGCCTGACGCCCGGTCCGAGGCTCAGTATCCTCGACTTGCGCCTCGACCTCCGAATGAATCTCGTGCGTCCCCTTGGCGATCAGGAACAATCCGCCCCCGATCAGGATCAGATCGCGCCACGAGAAATCATTGCCAAAGAGCGTGAATAGCGGCGCCGTCAGACGCATGATCCAGGTCAGCATCAGCAGCAGCGCGATCCGGAAAACGAGAGCAAGTCCGATCCCGACACGGCGGGCCATGAGCGCTCTTTTCGCCGGCAATCGCGCAATAAGCACCGAGATGAAGACGATGTTGTCGATGCCCAGCACGATTTCGAGCACCGAAAGCGTGATCAGCGCGAGCCAGGCATTGGGATCGGTGACGAGATGCAGCATGGCCGGTCCGTCTAGTCGGTGGCCGTGGCAAGGCCGATCGTCAGAAAATAGATGCCGACCGCCGCGAAGGTCCACGCGGCCAATGGTCCGGGGTCGAGCGCTGTCACCAGCGCGTAAATGCCGAGTGCACTCCAGACGGTCAGCGCCGCCATGTTCAGGAGACGCAAGTGCGGGACGCGAAACGGATGCAGCACGCGAAGCGGCATGAAGGTCAACACAACAAGAGCGGCAACACTGGCCGCGGCAATCCAGGGCGGCAGCTTGAGGACAAACAGGTGGAAGACCACCGCGTTCCACAAAGCCGGAAAGCCGCGGAAATAATTGTCCGCTGTCTTCATCTGGTCGTCGGCAAAATAGAGCGCGCTGGTCACCACGATCGCGATGGCGAGCGGAAGCGCCACGGAGTGCGGAAGCAGTCCGCTGGTCACCAGCGCAAAAGCCGGAACGAAGACATAGGTCGTGAAATCCACCACAAGGTCGAGCGCATCCCCCGACCGGCGCGGCAGGATTTCGGCCACCCGAAAGCGCCGCGCGAGCGTGCCATCGATGCCGTCGATGAACAGCGCGACCGCAAGCCAGACGAACATCGTGACCCAGTCGGCACGCGCTGCGGCCAATAGCGCAAGAAGAGCGCAGCCGGCGCCGCAGGCGGTGAAGACATGGACGAGGAACGGCCGTACCCGCAGCGCCCTGCCGGGCCCTTCGCCACCGCCCCGCCTGTCGTCGCCCGTCACGGCTTACCGGTTGCCCCAATCGATCTGGCAGATTTCAGCTGATCGGCCGGCGAAGTTCCAGTTGCGCCCGAAGGCGCGGAAGCGGGACTTGTCGGCTTTGGCAATCGTCACATCGGGCGCGATCCAATAGCCGCTGTTGCGGATCGTGACATTCTCGTCTTTTGCCTTGCCTGCGACCGGTGTGATGGCGCCCTCGACGATCCTGTCCATGGTGATGAGACGGGTCTGGCCCTCGGTGCGGTAGCTGATCGGCACCTGCCGGACGCCGAGGAAGCCGCTGACGAGGATCGACAGCAGATGCGTCGAACCGCCGACCTTGCCGGTGAAGATGCGCGTCAGCCCCTTCACGGCCTGGATCGATGCCTTTTCGTCGACGAACAGAGCCGCGGTCCAGTTACCGCGCGACATCAGGCCCGGAATTTCAATCATCACGCCGGTCTTCAGGCCCGACAGATCGACGTCGTTGAAATGGCCCTGATCGATGCGAACGGCCGCCCAGGTCTGGCAGCGATCCTCGGTGGGTGGATGCTCGCCGAGCGACAGCACACACGGACAGAACACCGTGCAACTGCATGAAAGGGTCAATTCGCCTTTCAGGCTCCATTGATCTGCCACGGACGCACTCTCCTCGCCTAATGCAACACACCCGCTCCCCAAGATGCGAGCATCGTCAGGCCGGCCGCGATGAATGCGACGCCGACAGCACGACCCACATAAGGGGCAACAGTCATCTTTTCGACCAGCATGATGAGACCGAGCAACGCCATCCAGAAAAGGTTCATGGCGCCCGCGACCAGCATCAGAAGCATCATCGCCCAGCAGCAGCCGAGGCAATACAGCCCCTGTCGCACGCCGAGCCGAAAGACGCCGGATGTGCGATCGGTCCAGTTCAGGAAGAAGAACGAGAATGGCTGCTGGCACGCCCGCAGGCAGGCCTGCTTGAGGGCCGAGAACTGGTAAAACCCTGCCACGAGAAAAAGGATGGCGCTGGCCGGCGCGGCCGCCGCAGCCATCAAGGGCCATCCCGCAATCGGGCCGAGGCCGATCTGCACGAAGGTGGCGAGCGCGGCAAAGCCGAACCAGACCGCAAGATAGCCCGCGATCAGCACATGCGGGGAGACGATCGTCTCGCCCTTGCGCAAGGCCGTGTCCGCGATCTCCGCGTAGGTCAGGATCATCGGACCCGCGCTCGGCAACATCATCGCCAGTGTCATGGCGAGCCACATGGCGGCGACGACCGACGCTGTTTCGATGCCGATCGCGGCGACGGGCGCCGCACGGCAAATTGCGTCAAGCCAAGCGCCCGCACCCGGCTGGCCCTTTGCCATCGCGATCCAGACAAGGTAGATCCAGCCGCACGTCGTCAGGATGCTCATGCAGCCGAGAGCGATGAGCCGCGGTTGCGACAGGAGTGACGCCACCCCAGCCAAAGCGGGGCCGGTCGCGCGCGAGGTCGTATCGGCGGAAAGCGGCATGGTGCACTCCTCCCACTCCTAGACCAAGGCAGAGCCGGGCGAAATCCCGGGCTGGCAGGATGGTTTCCACGCTCGTAGATATGCCTGTAAGGATGATGGCATGGAAGTTAACGGGATCACAGCGGCGGCGGTCGTGGTCGGCGGCGGCCCTTCGGGCCTGATGGCCGCAATCGCTCTGGCATCGGCGGGCATCGAGACGGCGCTGATCGCCCGAGCCGCGCCTGCCGACAACCGAACAACCGCCCTCCTCGCAAGCTCGGTGGCGGCGCTCGAAAGCCTGGGCGCCTGGAACGACTGCCGGAGCCATGCGGCCCCCCTCGCTTCGCTTCGCATCATCGACGCAACGCGACGGCTTTTGCGCGCACCGGAAGTTCTCTTCGAAGCGCAGGAGATTGGGCTAGAGGCCTTTGCCTGGAATATCGAAAACCGGCATTTGATTGCCGCGCTCGAGGCAAAGGCCGCCGCGTTAAAGAACCTGCGGCGCTTTGCAGACCAGGCCGTCGCCGTCGATGTCGACGATCATAACGTCACGGTACGCACCGAAGGTGGCGCGGTTGTCACGGCAAAGCTTGCGGTCGGGGCCGATGGCAAGGATTCACTCTGCCGGAAGGCGGCTGACCTGGCGGTGCGCAGTCACAGCTACCCGCAGATCGCGCTCACCTACAACGTGTCGCACAGCCGGCCGCATCGCGACATTTCGACTGAATTTCACACCGAGTCCGGTCCGTTCACGACCGTGCCGCTGCCCGGCAATCGATCCAGTATCGTATGCGTCGTCAGTCCGGCGGATGCCGCCGCGATCCAGAAATTGACCGGCACCGATCTCAATCGCGAACTTGAGCGCCGCTCGCATTCCATCCTCGGCAAGGTCGAAGCGGAGCCAGGCAACGGCGCCTTTCCGCTCGTCATGGAAATTGCGGAGGCATTCGCGGCCAACCGCATCGCGCTGGTCGGCGAAGCCGCGCATCGCTTTCCGCCAATCGGAGCGCAGGGCCTCAATCTCGGGCTGCGCGACGCCGCGGCCATTGCCGAGATCGCAGCCGAATATCCCGACGATCCCGGTCAACCTGATGCAATGGATCGTTACACGAGCGAGCGGCGCGCCGATGTGATGAGCCGCACGGTGGCTGTCGACCTCCTCAATCGCTCATTGCTGTCGGGTTTTCTTCCGATGCAAGGTCTGAGGGGCATCGGGCTGCATCTCCTCGGCACCGTCGGTCCGCTGCGCCGCGCCATGATGCGCGAGGGTGTCATGCCGCGCGCGTCGCAGCCGCGGCTGATGCGCGGCGAAGCCTTGTCATAGCGGCGGCGGCGACGCTTTCTCGCTTCCGACGGCCTCGCGGAATTGCGGGTCGACCGGCACCGGCAAGGCGACGAGCGTCGCACCCTGCCCGCCCCGCACCCGGTGCGCGAACAGACCGCGCCCGATGAAATGCGGATCTTTCAAGGCCTCGTTCAGCGAACGCACGATGGTCACGCAACAATCGGCTGAGGCGAAGACCTGTGCCCAATCATCCGCATTGCGGGTCGCGATGATGTGCGCCACCGCATCGATCGTGGCGGCCGGATCGCGCCGGTCGTCGGCGAGCGCTGCATCGAGACCGATCGCGTCGGCGAAGCGCTTCCAGAAATGGTCTTCAAGCGCCGCGCACGCAACGATCCCTCCGTCCTTCGCCGGATAGAGACGATAGCGCGGCACGGCCCCCGTCAATTCGCGAGCGCTGTCCAGCGATCCGCTGGCCCACAAGCCGGACAAAGCCCGCCAGGCAAAGGTGAACATCGCATCCGTCATTGCAATGTCGAGATGGCAGCCCTCGCCGGTGACGTCGCGTTGCCGCAGCGCTAGCAGAATGTTGATCACGGCCGGGAAGGTCCCGCCGGCGATATCGGCGATGAGGGCCGGCGGCACAACCGGACAGCCCGTCGGACCGGGCTGCAACGCCAGCAATCCGGTGCTCGCTATGTAATTGAGGTCGTGACCGGCCTCGTTGGCTCGCGGGCCGTTTTGGCCGTATCCGGTGATCGAACAATAGATGATCCGGGGGTTGATGGCCCGCACAGCCGAATAGCCAAATCCGAGTTTCTCCATCACGCCGGGGCGGAATTGCTCAACCAGGATATCCGCGTCTTCAAGCAGCTTGCGAAGCTGATCCGCACCGGCCGCACTCTTCAGATCCAGCATCATCGGGATCTTGCCGCGGTTGAGCAGGCCGAAGGCGACGCCGGTGCCCTGCCATTGTGGGGAATAACCGCGCATGTCGTCGCCACCCGGGCGCTCGATCTTGATGACCTCGGCCCCCGCCTCGGCCAGCATTAGCGTGGCGAGGGGTCCGGGCAAGAGATTGGTCAGATCGAGAACGCGGATACCCGACAGCGGTTGCGCCATGGCCTCGCTCCAGTCATCCGGCAAGACTATGCCGGAAGGCGGTCCGCTGGCGAGGTCAGAACGGCGTCGGCGGCAACGTCCCGGATTGAACGAGCCACATCACGGTGGTGAGCGTAAACACCGAGACGATCGTGCCGATCAGGATCGAGCCCGACGCCTCCTCGACCCAGACGTCGTATTGCCGGGCCAGCACGAAGACGTTGAGCGCAGGCGGCAGCGCGGCCATCAGCACCGCCGCATAGGTCCAGGACGTGCTGAACGGACCGAAAAGAGCGAGGAGGAAAAAGACGATCAACGGATGCAGGATCAGTTTGACCGGAATGATGGCCGGTACATCCCAGGCGAGTTTCGGCAACGGCCTCAAGGCGACCGTAACTCCGAGCACGAACAAGGCGCAGGGCGCAGCCGCGTTCTGCAGGAATTGCATCAGCCGGTCGAGCGCCACCGGCGGCTCGAAATGTATCGCCGCTGACGCAACGCCAAGCAAGGTGGCGAGGATGAAAGGATGCAGCGCGATGCGGCGGCCGACGAACAGCACCGACCGCCAGAAGCCGCGGCTTTCGCCGCCGCCGATTTCCATCAGGAACGGCACCAGCGAGAACAAGACGATGCTGTCGAAGCAGAAGATCAGCGCGACCGGAGCCGCCGCCTGCGGCCCGAGGGTCGAGAGCGCGAGGCCGGGCCCCATATAGCCGATATTGCCGTATCCGCCCGCGAGCCCCGCGATGGTCGCCTCAGGCAAGCTGCGACGGCCGAGCTTTGCGATCACAAGCGCAATGAAGAAGGCGATGGTCGTGGCGAGCGATGTCGCCACCACGAACCAGACATTGGCCAGTTCCTCGAGCGGGGTCTTCGCAACGATCCGGTAGAACAGGCAGGGCAACGCGACATAGACGATGAAGAAGTTCATCCATGCGAGGCCGGTGTCCGGAATCTGCTTCAGCCGGCCGCAAGCAAGACCAAGGAAGATCAGCCCGAAATACGGAAGCGCCAGATTGAGTACGTCGATCATGAATGCAGCGCTTCGATCGGGTCCCGGCTTTTGCGGAACGATTCAAGCCCTTGGCAGAAGCGGGTTATAGCGCTGAAAAAACCGGCCGGTCCATCGACCGGCCGGTTTCTTTTGCAGGCTGAAGAATGCGCTGAGCCTACATCTTGCAGTCCTTGGCATAGATGTCGCCGTGGTTCGACAGCACCTTTGCTCCGGTCTTGAGAACGAAGTCTCCGGACGGTGTCTTGTCGGCCTTCAGCGCATACCAGTCCTGGATCGGATGCTGGTTCTTGTCGAATTTGAAATTGCCGCGGACCGATGCGAAATCGGCCTTGCGCATCGCGGCGCTCACCGCGTCCATGTTGTCGGTGCTGAAGTTCGTCGCCTTCAGGCCCGACCCGATCAGCAGGCCAGCGTCGTAGCCCTGCGCGGCATAGCTCGTGACCGGGCGATCGCCGTATTTCGCCTTCCAGGCAGCAACGAAGGCCTTGCTCGCCGGATTGTCGAAATCGTCATTCCACTGGCTCGCCACCTGGACACCGACGGCGGCATCCTTCAGCACCTTCACCATGGCCTGGTCCATCGACGCGGCATGCATCACCAGCGGGATTTTCAGCCCGGCCTGGTGGTACTGGCGCAGGAACGCAATGCCCATTCCGCCGGGCTGGAAGCCGTGAACGAAGTCGGGATTGGCGGCGCGGATTTCGGCAATTTCCACGGCGAAATCGGTCTGCCCGAGATTTGTATATTTCTCCGCGACAACCTCGCCGCCGAACTCACGCTTGAAGGCCTGCAGCATGTCCTTGCCGGACGGATAGTTCGGCGCCAGCAGGTAGGCCTTCTTGTAGCCAAGGGACTTTGCCAATGCGCCGACGCTTTCGCCCTGCCCGTCATTCTGGAAGGACACGACGAAATAGTTCGGGTTGCAGCCCTTCCCGGCAAAATTGGTCGCTGCCGAGTTCGGACTGACATAGATAGCGCCGGCGTCAAGCACATCCGGTACAACGGCCGCCGCGACGTTACCAAAAACGATTCCGGTGAAGATCTTGACGTTGCTGCCCTTGAGGAAGCGGTCGGCGATCGACTTGGCCTGACCGGGCTTGATGCCATCGTCCTCGATCAACACCTCCGGCTTGTTGCCTTCGAACGGGCCGCCCTTCGCCTCGACCGCGAGCATGAAGCCGTCGCGAATATCGGCGCCGAGATAGCCCGCAGGTCCGGACAGCGTGGTGATTAGACCGATTTTGACCGGGTCCTTGGCCAATGCCGGACTTCCGGCCAACGCAAGCGCCACCACGGCGCAGACGCTTTTGAATGCACGCATATTCGGACCTTTCCCTTGTGTCACGACAAGCCGCTGTTCCGGCTCAACCCGAGGCGGCCGGTTGAATCCGGCCTCGCCTTGTCGGGGGGCATGAGTGTCGAGCCTCGGTCGGGATCGCGCAAGTACAAAAGTTCGGCTTGGCGGCGCGTCGGCGCTGCATTATTTCGTATCGTATGAAGCTGCCCCGCAATTTTTTCAAACCGCTCGCGGCCGGCGCCCCGGCGCCCTTGCGCGAATTGCCCGTGCGTCTCGAACGCATGATTCATTTCGTCCCCCCGCATATCGAGAAGGTGACCGCGAAGGTCCCGCAGCTCGCGCGCGAGGTCGATGTGGTCCTCGGCAATCTCGAGGACGCCATACCGGCCGATGCCAAAGAGGCCGCGCGCAACGGCTTCATCGCCATGGCCGAGGCCACCGATTTCGGCTCGACCGGCCTGTGGACTCGCATCAATGCGCTCAATTCGCCCTGGGTGCTGGACGACATCACCGAACTGGTCGCGGCCATCGGTAACAAGCTCGACGTCATCATGCTGCCCAAGGTCGACGGGCCGTGGGACATCCATTACCTCGACCAGTTGCTTGCGCAGCTTGAGGCGCGGCACGGCGTGTCGCGCCCGATCCTCATTCACGCCATCCTTGAAACCGCCGAAGGCGTGATGAATGTCGAGGCCATCGCGGCCTCGTCGCCGCGCATGCAGGGCATCAGCCTCGGACCTGCGGACCTTGCCGCCTCACGGGCGATGAAGACAACGCGGGTCGGCGGCGGGCATCCCGAATACAAGGTGCTTGCCGACGCGGCGCCAAGCGGGGGCGCGCGCGCGGCCTATCAGCAGGACCTGTGGCATTACACGCTCGGCAAGATGGTCGATGCCTGCGCCGCCGCCGGCATCAAGCCGTTCTATGGACCGTTCGGCGATTTCTCCGACCCCGAGGGCTGCGAGGTGCAATTCCGCAACGCCTTTCTGATGGGCTGCGCCGGAGCTTGGTCGCTTCATCCGTCCCAGGTGGCGATCGCCAAGCGCGTCTTCTCGCCCGATCCAAGGGAAGTCGCCTTCGCCCGAAAGATTCTTGATGCAATGCCGGACGGGACCGGCGCCGTCATGATCGATGGCAAGATGCAGGACGACGCCACCTGGAAACAGGCCAAGGTGCTGGTCGATCTCGCGCGACTGGTCGCCACGAAGGATCCCGACCTTGCCGCGCAATATGGCTTTTGAGCGGGATGGTTTCCGGTAGGCTGGATTTGCTAGATTGAGTAAAAGCGCACGACCGGTTCGGAACGCGTCTTAGGAATCGCGTGCCTGTTTCAAGGTTTTGGTGATGCCCAGGTCATTGTACGAGACAATCGGCGGCTTCAACGTCATTTCGAAGATTGTCCTCAGCTTCTACGACAAGGTTTTGGATTCCGACAAGGTCGCGTCCTATTTCACCGGCATCGACATGAAGCGGCTGATCGACCATCAGACCAAGTTCATCTGTTCCCTGCTCGGCGGACCTGCGAGCTTCAGCGACGAACAGCTTCGGCACGCGCACCGCGAGGTAAAGGTCACCGACGAGGCGTTCGATGAGATCACGGCGCTGTTTTCCGATGCGCTTCATGAGGCGTCGTTGAAGCCCGTGGAGATTACGCAAATCGTGAGCGCGTTCCAATCGAAGCGTCCGTTGATCGTGTCGCAATGACGGCCGACACGTCCGCGCTTCAATGCCTCAATCACGTCTCGCTCGGCGTCATTCTCTGCGACGCGCAGAGCCTGACGATCAGCTTCGCCAACGAACAGGCCGAGAAATGGTTCGGGCCAGGGCTTGCCGGACGCGCCTTGCCTTCGGCTATCACATCAGTCTCGGCCGTGGACCTCACCTCACGGATCAAAGCGGGACGGCCCTATTCGACGACGGGGGAAGCTGCGCAACCAACCGGACGGCGCCTCGCCTACCGGCTGACGGTCAACACCCGGACGTTCGGCGCGGACGGCCAGCTCGTCGCCGAGATCGAGAACATCTCCAAGCAGAAGGAGCAGGAATACCTGCTCGAGTCATTCTCCGGGCTGATCGAGCGCAAGAACCGCGAACTCGAACGCGAGCGCGAGCGCACCGAGCGGCTGCTGATGAATATCTTCCCGCTTAAGGTGCTGCACGAATTCAAGGAATTCGGCACTACGACGCCGTCATTCTACGACGATGTCTCGGTGTTGTTTCTGGACTTCGTCGGCTTCACGCGGATGCCGGTTTCGCGCGAGCCCAAACGCCTGATTTCCGAACTGAACGAGATCTTCTCCACCTTCGACCAGATTATCGAGCATCACGCCTGCGAGCGCATCAAGACCATTGGCGACGCCTATCTCGCCGTCGCCAACATGCCGAGCCCCAACCCGGATCATGCGATCGACATCACGACGGCCGCGATGAAGATGCTGCGCTACCTGCAGCGGCGCAATGCCAGTCATCCGGTGCAATGGACCTGCCGGATCGGCATCCATACCGGCAGCGTGGTCGGATCGGTGGTCGGGGTCCGCAAGTACATCTATGACGTGTTCGGCGACGGGGTGAACACCGCGAGCCGGATGCAGAGTCTGTCCGAGCCGATGCGAATCACGGTTTCGGAATCGACCTACCAGATCATCAAATCGACGATCCCCTGCACCCCGCGCGGCATGTTCGAAATCCGCGGCTCGGACCGGATGAACATTTATTTCGTCGAAGCGGCGCTGGCGGCGCCGGACGAGGCATCGGGCACCGACGGAGCCGCCTGACCGCTGGCGCGGTCGCGCCCTCTGACCTATCTATACTTTGCCATGGGAAATTCGGACCAAAAGGCGCGCGTCGCCAAATTCCATATCGGTCAGGTTGTGAAGCACCGCATTTTTCCATTTCGCGGTGTGATCTTCGACATCGACCCGGTCTTCAACAATACCGAGGAATGGTGGCTGTCCATCCCGGCTGAAGTGCGCCCCCGCAAGGATCAGCCGTTCTACCATCTGTTCGCGGAGAACGCGGAAACCGAATATATCGCCTATGTCTCCGAGCAGAATCTCCTGCCTGACACGTCACCCGAGCCGATCCGGCACGCGCAGGTCCGGGATCTGTTCGTGAAGGATGAGCGCGGAGGCTATCGGCCGCGTGATCTCACCGTGAATTAAGCGACGCCTGGTCGCCGCAGATGCGGGCGATCACTTCGGCTGCTGAAGGCGCTCGCGCCCCCGTTTTGCCAATTCCTCCTCCAGCTTCTTGTTGTTCTGCTCCACGACCTTCGGATCGGTGGGCGGACCTTCATGCGCTTTTGCGAAATCCGCCAGCGGCACCGCGAGCGTGAAGACGGCCTGCTGCATGTTGTAGGCCTGAACGTAGATATTCTGGCCCTTCTTCAGTTTCGCGATGAGTTCGTCACTGGCTTCGGCTTGCGCCATGCAGCCGTTGCCCGCGCAGACGATGATCGGAAGCACCATGGCGCCCTGCTCGTCATTGTCGATCAGCACCCGTGTGCCGCGGGGCAGCATGATTCCCATCGGCAGCATGATCTGCAGGACCTTGCGCGCTTCGCCTTCGGCCTCGATCAGGATCGCGCCGACCATGGGAGCACCGCTTTCCAGACGCCCATCCTTGCCGGTTCGGCATACGGTCTTGCCGCCGGTCTCCTGAGCCTGCGAGCAAAATTTCGTCCAGTTGGAATAGATCAGAGGCGGAATCTCGGCCGCGCCGGATTGCTGCGGCTTCTCGGTTTTTTGGGCCTGCTGGGCCTTCGGCGCCGCTTTCGGCGCGGGGGACTTCTGCTGCGCGAATGCGTGGACGGCCATCCCGAGCGACAGGAGGCATGCGAGACCGCCAATAGCGATCCCGCGCGTCAAACGCCGCCGCGGCGATGAGGAATAGAAATTGTCCATCCATCGTCTCCTCGTTAGCGCCGCACCGGCGGCCTGGCGGAACACCATACCGCCCCCCTGTGTGGACCTCAAACAAGCCAAAAACATGAGAGGCCAGGCAAGCTCCATAGCTTGAACGCCGGGATAACAGAAAAAAGGGCGCGCCCTTCGGCGCGCCCCGAATGTCCGAACCGGCGCTCGCGGTTACTGGGTCTTGCCACCCTCGAGCTTCTGGCGCTGTTCGTTGGCGCGCCGCTGCAATTCGTCCTGCAATTTCTTGTTCTTTTCCTCGAGCTCTTTCGGATCCGTGGGCGGACCGTCATAGGCCTTGGCGAAATCGCTCAGCGGCAGCGACAGGGTCATCACGTTCTGCGCCATGTTATAGGCCTGCACGAACAGGTTCTGACCTTTCTTGAGCTTCTGCACGATGTCAGCATTGGCCTCAAGCTGGGCAATGCAGCCGCCATTGGCGCAGGTCAGGAACGTACCGATGATAGCCGACGGCTCGTCACGATCGATCACGACGCGCGTACCCTTGGGCAGATAGACGCCGGGCGGCAGCATGATCTGCAGCACCTTTTTCCCTTCGCCTTCCATCTCCATCAGGATCGCGGCGACAACCGGCATGCCGGATTCGAGCCGGCCGTCCTTGCCGGTCTGGCAGATCTGCTTGGCACCCTGCTCCGGACCCTTGCCGCAAATCTTGGTCCAGTTCGAATAGATCAGTGGCGGGATCGACTGGTCCTGCTGCGCGCCTTGCTGGGCCGGCGCCGCCGGCTGAGCCGGTGCGGGCTGGGCGCCCTTCGGCTGCGCCTTTGGCGCGGCCTTCTGTTGGGTCTGGGCGGATGCCGTCATCGGACCCGCGACAGACAACGCGGCGATCGCGGCAATTGTTGCAAGCACCCGGGCCACCGGCCGGGCCGGTGCGGACGCAGAGCGATACGTCATGATCCTACTATGTCCTCGTTGATCGCCGCTTCAGCGACGTGTGGGCCATTCGGCCGCCAGGTCGCTGTCTCAACGCCAAAAAAGGCGACAGCGTGACCCCGCGCACCGGCCTGATACCTGAAATCGCCCCTGTAATAAAGCATGAAGCCCAAAAATGATGATATTGGGCCGATCATCGCATGCGGCCGACGGCGTCCCCAATTAGGGTAACGTTGAACGAATCGGATTGCCGGACCTTGAGACCGCCCCACCGCTGCGTTCCCTGCCCCGCCCGGCGGTCAGCCGTCGCGCTGCTGATCCTTGTGCTGGCGATGCTGACGCTGGACGCGCCAGCATTCGCGACCGGCGCACAGCATGCCATCGCCATGCACGGTTCGCCGAAAATGCCGGCGGGCTTTTCCGCCATGCCCTATGTGAATCCCGACGCCCCCAGGGGCGGTCGGCTCACGCTCGGCGTTGCAGGAACGTTCGATACAGTGAACCCGCTGGTGGTCCGGGGTCTGCCCCTTCCCAATGTTCGCGGTTACGCGATCGAAGGGTTGATGGCGCGCGGCTACGACGAGCCGTTCACGCTTTATGGTCTTCTCGCCGAGACCGTCGAGACCGACGACGACCGCACCTATGTCACCTTCAACCTCAACCCGCGGGCGCGCTTTTCCGACGGAAAGCCGGTGACCCCCGAGGACGTGATCTTCACCTGGGAGCTGCTGCGCGACAAAGGCCGGCCGAATTATCGCACCTATTATGCCAAGGTGGCGCGTGCACAGATCGTCGGACCGCATTCGGTGCGCTTCGATCTATCGGGCAACAACGATCGCGAATTGCCGCTGATCCTCGGCCTGATGCCGGTGCTGCCGAAGCATGCGACCGATCCTGCGCATTTCGAGGAGACGACATTCACGCCGCTCGTCGCGAGCGGGCCTTACTTGATCAAGTCGGTCGATCCGGGACGCAGCGCGACCTTCGTGCGCAATCCCGATTACTGGGGCGCGGACTTGCCGATCAATCGGGGCCTGTGGAATTTCGACGAGATCCGGCTTGATTTCTATCGCGACGAGAACGCGCTGTTCGAGGCCTTCAAGAAGGGCCTCTACGACGTGCGCGTGGAGAATGACGTCACGCGCTGGCAAACCGGATACGACACGCCGGCCCTGAAGGCCGGTCGCCTCGTCAAGGAATCGTTCAAGAACGGCACGCCGGTCGGCATGAACGGCCTCGTCTTCAACACCAGGCGGGCGATCTTCGCCGACATCCGGGTGCGCGAGGCTCTGGCCTCGCTGTTCGATTTCGAATGGGTCAACAAGAATTTCTTCTTCGGGCTGCAGAAGCGAACGGCGAGCTATTTCGAAGGCTCCGACCTGTCGTCGATCGGCAGACCCGCCGATGACCGCGAACGCAAATGGCTTGCGACCTATCCGGACGCTGTGCGCGAGGACGTGCTTGAGGGCCGCTACCTCCCAAGTCAGAGCGATGGCTCCGGGCGCGATCGCGAGGTGCTGAAGAAAGCGCTGACGTTATTGTCAGCCGCCGGATACGACCTCGACGGCACCGTTCTGCGCAACAGCACCACGAAAGAGCCGCTGACTTTCGAGATCCTCGTTTCGACGCGCGACCAGGAGCGGATCGCCCTCGCCTATGCCCGCGACCTCAAGCGAGCCGGCATCAAGGCAACCGTCCGGAACGTCGATGCCGTGCAATTTGACCGGCGGCGACTCACCTATGATTACGATATGATTCCGTATCGCTGGGATCAGTCGCTTTCGCCCGGAAATGAGCAGAGCTTCTATTGGGGATCGGCGTCCGCCGACGTGGACGGAACGCGCAATTACATGGGCGCCAAAAACAAGGCGATCGACGCCATGATTGCGCATCTTTTGACGGCGCGAGATCGCGACACGTTCGAGTCCGCCGTTCGCGCGCTCGATCGCGTCCTGATCTCGGGATTTTATGTCGTCCCGCTCTTTCATCTCCCGGATCAGTGGGTGGCGCGCTGGACTCATGTCGATCATCCGGCCGTCACACCGTTGTTCGGGTTCTTGCCCGAAGCCTGGTGGCGCAAGCGCGGCACATGATGACGTCGAACGGTACCGTTCCGGCGCTCGACGCGATCCTGACCGCGCATGCGACGGGTGGTCCGGATAAGCTCGCGCTGATCGACCGGTCGGATCGCTGGACCTACCGGCGCGCCGACCGTGCCGTTGGTACGATCGCAGCGCGCCTGCGATCGATAGGACTTGCACCTGGCACCGTGGTTGGGTTGCAGATGCCGAACACGGCGGCAAGCGTCGTGGTTCTGCTCGCAGTGATGCGCGCCGGAATGATTCCGGCACCCTTGCCGCTCCTGTGGCGGCGCAAGGACTGTGTCGCGGCGCTTTCGGAAGCCGGCGCCCGAGCGATCGTGACCTGTGGTCGGGTCGGTGATTTCGACCACGCTGCGCTGGCGCTTGAGGTTGCGGCCGAACTCTTTCCCATCCGCGCGGTCTGCGGCATCGGCTGCGCTGCGATGGAAGGGATCATTCCCCTCGACGAGCTCCTGAATGACTCGGACAACCGGGCGGAGACACTTCGCGTTCAGGATGCAGGCCCTGCATCGCCCGCGCTGGTGACATTCGAAACGACAGCAGACGGAATCGTGCCGATTGCACGGGATGCTACGCAACTCATCGCTGGCGGCCGGCTGGTGCGACAGCGCGCCGAGATCGGTTCGGGCGCGGTCATTCTAACGAGCATCTCCTCGACCTCTTACGCCGGCGTGTCCGCGGCCCTGGTGCCATGGCTTCTTGGCGGCGGCACACTTGTGCTGCACGATTCATTTCATCCGGAGATGCTGCGCGAGCAGATCGACAAAGAACAATGCGACGTGCTCGTCGTACCCAATGGCCTGTTGCCGGGACTCGCCGCCTCCGACTGGCTGGACCCGCCCGGCATTCGCAGTGTCGTCGCGATCTGGCGATCGCCCGAGCGATTTGCCTCCGCCGCGCAATGGACCAATCTCGATGTCGCGCTGATCGACGTCGCGGCGTTTGGCGAGAGTGGCCTCCTTGTCGCACGGCGGTCACCTGGCGGGCGCACATCACCATGGCCGATCGGCAAGGTCAGAATCGCAGACACCGGCTCTACTTGCGCGGAAGTTGCAGTCACGCCCGGCGGAACGCTGGGGCTGTCGGGTTCGCTCGCCGCCTCGCCCTACCGGCCGTATGGCACCGGCGACAAAACTGACGATTCGTCGCCCGCCGATGGGCATGTCGATACCGGCTATCCGTGCCGCATCACGCCGGATCAGCAGGGACTCGTCGTGACCGCGCCACCCGCGGGGCTGGTTGCGGTCGGCGGGTACCACTTTCCGATACACGATCTGCAGCGCTTGATACGGGACATCGACCGACACGGCGTGCTGGCGGCACTTCCGCATGCTGTGACAGGCCATCGATTAGCCGGTCACGCAAGCGATCTCGTAACCATGCGGGGCGCGCTTCAAAACATGAGCGTCAACCCTCTGGTAACGGCAGCCTTTGGACGCCGATCCGCCTGACAATTTGCAGGGTCAAATTGACCACACATTAATTCGCCGGGCGCTAACTGCCCGCCCATCAATTGGCAATGTGATCCGGACTTGATCGGAATTCGCGCACAGCGCGGCGCGGTCACAATTCGGACACGAGGAACGCAAAAAAATGTCGCTGCAGGGTCCGGTCGTAGTTGTTGCCGAAGAGCCCTCTCCGGACTTGATCGCAGCTATTTCCGAAACCGGGGCTTTTCCGGTGATCGAGGCATCGTGCGCGCAGGCAAGCGCGGCGATTGCTGCGGCC
>Ga0180222_1000532_pt1 | contig 54073 bp, 50 predicted proteins | sample eDN5th37CKraftOP_FD_151336 | JGI IMG/M metagenome (GOLD analysis project Ga0180222, IMG submission 151336) | Enriched Organic Plus compost microbial communities from Emeryville, California, USA - eDNA 5th pass 37_C Kraft OP (version 2) (version 2) ...
GCCACACCTGGGACAAGTTCCACGGCCATGTGCTCAATCCGAGCTTCGTGGTGCTGCCCGTCAGCGACGCGAGCGACAGCACCGAGGCAACGACCTGGACGCTGGGGCTGGATTATCAGGCCTCGCGCAACATCCTTATTTTCGGCAAGGTTACGCGCGGGTACAAGGCTGGCGGATTCAATTATGCCGCCGTCCAGCCTGCGGGCCAGATCTTCAAGCCGGAACGGGTAACCAGCTACGAGATCGGCGCGAAGACCGATTTCCGCGTGGGAACCATGCCGGTTCGCTTCAATCTCTCCGCCTACAGCCTCGATTACCAGGGGATTCAGCGGGCCAATGGCGACAACGTCGCCAATGGCTGCACCGACGTGGTCGTGACCAATCCGCGCTGTGCCTTGACCGGCAACACCACGGGTCTCGATCAGGGAGCGATCACCTATAACGCCGGCACCGCCCGCGTCCGCGGGATCGAGCTGGAGACGATCATAAGGCCGCTCAAAGGTCTCGAGCTTGCGGGCAGCTATTCCTACACCGACGCCAAGTACAAGAAATATTATCTGATGATGGCGCCCGATCCCGTTTCGGGGCCGCAGGTTGGCGTCAAGCAGACATGCGACGGGCCGGTCGCCATACCGCAGGGCGCCGGAGCGCCGGGCGTACTGATCAACCTGTCCTGCTCACCCTTCCCCTTCACGCCGAAAAACCAGTTCTCGCTCAGCGCGCGCTACAGCTTCGATCTGGGAAGCGATATCGGATCGGTCGTGCTCGGAGGCGTCTACAGCCATTCCGGCCGGGCCTGGACGGCACCGGCCTCGTTGCCGTCGCAATTGCCGTCCGGTTATGTGGATGCCTATGACGTCGTGAACATATCGATCGATTGGAACGGCATTTTGGGAACCCCGCTGGATGCCCATTTCTTCGTCACCAACCTGACCGATACGACCTACCGGATCAGCAATTCCAACGGGGACGATCAGTCGCTGGGCTATTCCACGAGCATCTACAATGAGCCGCGCATGTACGGACTCGCCCTCCGGTACCGGTTCGGCGAGCGCTGATGCGAATGACGCGGCGGCGCTCGCCGGCGCCGCCGCCATGATCGTGGCGGCCCATTGTGCCAGGCTCTCGCGCCGCGATCAGTAACGCTGGCCTATGCCCCCGTCATGATACAACGACGCTCCGGTGACGAAGCGTGCCTCCCCGGAGGCGAGATAGACGAAGGCGTAAGCGGTGTCCTCCGGCTGGCTCGACGTGGCGAGCGGGGCCATGCCGGCGATCGCCGCTTCCGCAGCCTCCGGGCTTTCCCAGAGCCCGGCGCTTGCATAGTCTTGCAGCCCTTCGCGGATCAGCGGCGTCATCGTCAGCCCGGGATGAACCGAATTGACCCGGATCTTCCTGGGCCCAAATTCGACAGCGCCGCACAGGGTGAGCATCCGCGCCGCAGCCTTCGAGACGTGATAGCCGATGTTGTTGGCGTTCGCCATATAGGATGCCATCGACAGGTTGTTGATCACGCAGCCACCTCCCGGAAACCGCGTAACCGCCTGCTCGAGCGCCGGAGCGCACAGCTTCATGCCGAGAAACAGCGCGTCATGGTTGACCGCCATCACCGCACGCAGATCCGCCAACGAGGTTTCGGCGATGCCGCCATGGATGGCGATGCCCGCATTGTTGACGAGTATGTCGATGCCGCCGAAGCGCCGGCCGGTCTCGTCGATGACATGGCGCCAATCGGCCTCGCGTGTCACGTCGTGCTCGAGCAGCATGAAGCGATCGCGTCCGAACCTGTCCGTGATCTGCCGATGGATCGCCTCGGCTTCGTTGCGGCGAAAGTCGGTGCCAACCACCCCTTTCGCACCTTCCCGCAGGAAGGCCTCGCAGACCGCGAGCCCGATATTGCCGAGCCGGCCGGCGCCGGTGACGATGGCAACCTTGCCCTTCAATCGGTTCATGGCGATCTCCGGAACTCGAACTGGGGCCTATTCAAGCCCGAGCAGCTGCCGTGCCTGCGGCGCGAGCGACGGCGGCGATTGGGTGTGCAGGAACTCGATGCGGCGATCGAGCGCGTCCTGCGTCATCTCCGGCTGCGTCGAGACCCAGAACTGCTTGCGCGCGACCTGATCGAGGATGCGCCGGCAGCCTTCGGCGAGATCCATGCCGTGGTCGCGCATCAGATCGTGCATCACCTGCCGGTGGCGGCGGGCATTCTCCGGCTCGCCGACGCCGGCCGCCGCCTCGAAGATGCTGGTCTTGAGCATGCCGGGCATGACCGAGCTGACATGGATCGGCGCGCCGGCCAGCTCCAGCTCGAGATAGAGGCATTCGCTGAACGCCTGCACGGCATGCTTGGTCATGATGTAGGCGGTCTGCGTCGGCATCACGCCGAACGCGCCGATGGAGGCGAGATTGGCGATCCACGCCTCCTTGCCGGTCTTCAGCATATAAGGGACGAAGGCGCGGACGCCGTGGACGATGCCATGGATGTTGACGTTGAGCGTCCTTTCCCAGCGCGCCGCCGGAATCTCCCATGTGTTGCCGATCGTCTCGATCCCGGCATTGTTGACCAGGAGGCGCACCGCGCCGAAGCGCTCGAAGGCATGCGCCGCCAGCCGGTCGAGCTCCTCCGGTCGGGACACGTCGACCACCTCTGCCTCCGCCCGGCCGCCGGCGCGGCGAATCTCGTCGGCGACGCGCTCGGCCCGCTCCTCCGAAATGTCGGTGACGAGCACCGTCATGCCGATCTCGGCCGCACGCCGGGCGAGCCCCGAGCCGATGCCGGCGCCGGCGCCGGTGATGACCGCGACGCCCCCGGCGAATGTTTCCTGATCGATGCTCATGGTCCCTCCGGCCTCTTTCGGCGCCCGCGCTAGCGCGGACCGGGGGCGAAGACAAGTAAGCAAGTCATCACAAATATAGCTGGTCGGCGATGGGCTTGCGGGCTTGCGGAACGGGGCGGCATATGTAAGTAGACACTCACAAGATGGGAGTGGATCAGCATGGCAACAGCGACAATCCGGGCCGACGCCGCGGCCGCGGCCGACTGGGAGAACAGGACCCTGCCGATGGAGGACACGCCGGAGCTCCGGCAGGCATTGGCTGAGGCGAACCTGCCGACACTGCTCATGGTCTATGTGCATCTGACCCATGACGAGGGCATGCTCGACACTTTTTCGCATTATATCCGGCCGCCCTATGCGACGCCCGCGACCGAGATACCGGACGAATATGCCGAGGATCTGCGCGCCAAGCTGCTCCACGTGCTGACCACGCCCGGCGCGGCACGGGACGAAGATCCGTCCGATACGCTGATGCAGCGGATGATGAGCGTCGGCGTCGGCGAGCCCGTCGCCGACGAGTTCCTGCCGTTGCTGTTCGACCAGATCGGGTTCAAGCGGCCGCTGCCGCGCAAGGAAATGCCGGGGCGGGTGGCGCCGCAGCCGGATTTCAAGGTGCTTGTGATCGGGGCGGGGCTCACCGGACTCGTTGCCGCGATCAAGCTCGAGGAGGCCGGCTACGACCATGTCGTGATCGAGAAGAATCCGGACGTGGGCGGTACCTGGTACGAGAATCGCTATCCCGGCGTCGGCGTCGACACGCCGAGCCATTTCTACTCCTATTCGTTCGAGATCAGCCCGGAGTGGAATCATTACCATCCGCACGGTGCGGACATGCAGAACTATCTTCTGCATGTCGCCGACAAATATGGCTTGAGGCCCCGGATCCGGTTCAACACCATGGTCACCCGTCTCGTCTACGACGAGGGGGCGGCGATGTGGGACGTGACCGTCCGCAAGCCGGACGGAAGCGAAGAGGTATTGCGCGTCAATGCCGTGATCAACGCGCATGGTCCGGTGAACCGCTGGAAATGGCCGGACATTCCCGGGCTGGAGACGTTTCGTGGCCCGAAGATGCATACGGCGGCGTGGGATTCCGCCGTCGACATCAAGGGCAAGCGGGTCGCCGTGATCGGCACCGGCGCGAGCGCGGCACAGCTCGTGCCCGCCATCGCCGGCGATGTCGGGCAGCTCACCGTGTTCATGCGTTCCAAGCATTGGGTGATCTACAATCCGGAAATCATGGCGGAGGTGACGCCGGGGGTGAAGCACGCACTGCGCTACATCCCGCACTATCGCGAGTGGTTCCGTTTTCGTATCTACTGGTTCGCGGCGGACGGCCTTTTCCCCAATGTGCTGAAGGATCCGGACTGGCCGGTGGATTCGCCCTCGGTCTCGGCGGTGAACGAAGGCATGCGGCAATATGCGCTTGCCCATATGGCGCACAAGTTCGCCGACCGGCCGGATCTCCTCGAGAAGCTGACCCCCGATTTCCCGATCTTCTCGAAACGGATCATCATGGATGGTGGCTGGTTCGATGCTCTGAAGCGCGACAATGTGGCGCTGGAGACCGGCAAGATCGAGCGGATCACGCCGACCGGGATCCGCATGGCGGACGGCACCGAGCGTGAGATCGACGTGCTGGTATGCGCGACCGGTTTCGACGTCGCCAACATGCTGGGCGCTCTCACCGTGATCGGCAAGGGAGGCCGCAGCCTGCGGGAGGAATGGGGCGAGGATGATCCGCGCGCCTATCTCGGCGTGACGGTGCCGGGCTATCCCAACTATTTCCTGACGGTGGGACCGAACAGCGCTCCCAATCATGCGGCGGGACAGAATCTCGTATCCGAGGTCCAAGTCAACTATATCATCGAAAGCCTCGATCTTCTCACGGCTCGCGGTGCCAAGGCATTCGAGACGAAGCGCGATGTATTCGAAGCATGGAACCACCAGATCGAGGTGAGAATGCAGCAAATGATCTGGACCCATCCGAGGGCGAGCAGCTATTATAACAACAGCAAGGGGCGTGTGTACCTTTCCTGGCCTTACCGTCTCGTCGATTACTGGAACGAGATGAGGGGGCCGAAGCCGGGAACCTATGAGCTGAACTAGCGGCGCAGCACCGAAAAAAAAGGGGGAAGCCATGGCCTATCGGATTGACGCCGAGGGCAGCGTCGAGCTCGGCGGGCGCCTCGTGCCGGTGCCGCGTACGGTGAGCGCGGAAGCGCGGGCCTTCCTCGCCGCTCATCCATGGGGAGAGGCGCCGCCGCCGAGTGCGCAGGCGGTGCCGATGTGGGCGCTGCGCGAGCATGTCGATGCGGCGATGCGCAGCGGCGCGCGCGAAGCGGCCGCTCTGTTCCCGGTAGCCGTCGAGGAGGCGGCGATCGGCGGCGTGCGCTGCCAGGTCGTGCGGCCGCCCGTGGTACCTCCGGAGAATGAGGGCAAGCTGCTGATCAATCTTCACGGCGGCGGCTTCGTGCTCGGCTCGGGATCGTTGATCGAGGCGATTCCCATCGCGCATGTCGCACGCCTGCCGGTGATAGCGGTGGACTATCGGCTGGCCCCGGAGCATCCCTTTCCTGCGGCGGTGGACGACGCGCTGACTGTCTATCGGGCGATGCTGCGCGATCATGCGCCAGAGGCGATCGGCATCTTCGGCAGCTCGGCCGGAGGATTCATCACCGGCCAGGCTGCAATGCGCATCGCGGCCGAAGCGCTCCCGCAACCAGCCTGCCTCGGAATCTTCACCGCAGGCGGCGATCTCGCGGATCTTGGCGATACTGCCCGAATCTTCACCTTGATGGGATTCTGGGGCGAGCCCATCCTGCCGACGGACCATCCGCTGAGCGAGATCCGCGCCTATCTCGCCGGCGCGGATCCTGCCGATCCCTTCGTCTCGCCCGAGCGCGGCGACCTGTCGCATTTTCCGCCCACGCTCCTGGTGAGCGGCACGCGCGATGCCGTGCTGAGCGGTACCGTGCGATTCCACCGGGCGCTGCGGCGCGCGGGCCGGCCGGCCGACCTCCATATATTCGAGGCGATGCCGCACGCGCACTGGTACATGCCGCATCTGCCCGAGGCGCGGGAAGCGATCGACCTCATGGCCGGCTTCTTCCTCGATCACCTCGCGGCATCACGCGCGCGGGGCTGATCGGACCGGCCCGTTTCATTCCAGCGAGAGGAGCGTTTCCATGACACTATCTGCGGCGCAGTTCGGATTCACCAAGCTGCTCGTCAACGACCTTGAAAGGACGGCGGATTTCTACAAGGCAGTCTGTGGACTCGAGGAGCTGGCGCGGGTGGAGTCGGTGATCGGCGGCCGTGCGATGAGCGAGATCATGTTCAAGCCGACCGCGGCAGGCGCCGCGACCTTCGTGCTGCTACGCTTTCACGATGCTCAGGCCCCGGCCGAAGACGAGGTCATCACCGGCTTCATCACGCCCGATCTCGACGGCTTCGTCGCCCGCGTCGAGGCGGCGGGCGGCAGCATCCACGAACCGATCCGCGCCCGCCCGGAGCATGGGGTGAAGGTCGCGTTCGTCAAGGATCCGGAAGGTCATCTCATCGAGGTGGTGGAGCTCATCTGAAGCGCGGCCGCTCAGGCGGCCTTGCGGGCACGGCGGCGGGGTTTCGACCGGGCGGCGGGCTCGCTCTGGGCGGGGGAGGGCGCGAAATGCGCAGCGATGACGCTGTCGCGGATGCCGATACCGCGGGCGCAGAACCAGACCGCATCGCGCAGGAGGGTCTCGTCGTCGCTCCCGCCATAGTCGAAGCTCGGCTTGTCCGGCATGCGCATGATCATCATCATCGAGCTGACATGTTCGATGAATGCCGAGATATTTGTCGGCGCCAGCTCCGGCCCCTCGATATCGCCCGCGGCGCGCGCTGCGGCCACCGCCCGGGAAAAGGAAGGCAGGATGATGCGCCGGGCCCGCCGGTAGACGAGGCGCGCATAGGCGTTCTCCGCGATCAGGCTGCCGAACAGGAGGCGCATGCCGTCCGCGTTCGGAGCCCCGCGGCCGCGCAGCGCATGGCGAAAGGTGCGCTCCATCATCGCGACCAGACCGCTGGCGTTCTCCTCGATGGTGCCATAGGATGCGAAGGACGCGTCCTGATCCGTGACGAGCTTGCGCAGCACGGCGCGATAAAGTGCGGTCTTGGTAGGGAAATGCCGGAAGATCAGGGCTTCGGAGACGTTCGCGGCCTTCGCGATCTGCTGGGTCTTCGCATGGTGAAAGCCGTCACGTGCGAAGACGGTCTGCGCTGCCTTCAGGATCGAGGCGCGCCTGTCCGCTCCAGAAAGGCGTTTCCTTGTCATTTCGGAGCAATGAGCGATCTTGGGCGCGAGGGCAAGCCGGCGGTAGCGACGGCCGACAGACACCTGATCTTGTCAGCAGTGGAGAAGGAGAGAGGATGACGAGCTTCCTGTCGATCGAACGCGAGGAGGGCGTCGTGATCGCCACGATGAACAGTCCTGAGGACCGCAACGCTCTGACGAGCGGTGCGCAGATGGAGGAGTTCGTGGCGCTCGCCAGAGGGCTCGGCCGCGATCGCAGCGCGAAGGCGCTGATCCTGACGGGTGCCGGCACGGCCTTCTGCGCCGGTGGCAACGTGAAGGACATGCGATCCAAGCAGGGGATATTCGGCGGCACGCCCTATGCGCTGCGGGAAAGCTACCGCCATGGCATCCAGACCATTCCGGTGGCGCTGTACGATCTCGAAATACCTGTGATCGCCGCCGTCAATGGTCCGGCGATCGGCGCCGGGCTGGACCTTGCCTGCATGTGCGACATTCGTCTGGCTTCCACCAGCGCCCGGTTCGCCGAAAGCTTCGTCAAGCTCGGCATCGTCCCCGGCGATGGCGGCGCCTGGCTGCTGCCGCGGGCGATCGGTCTCCAGCGCGCGACGATGATGGCGTTCACCGGCGATCCGATCGACGCGCACACCGCCGAGCAGTGGGGCCTTGTGCTGAGCGTGCACGAGCCGGGCGAGCTTTTGCCGAGCGCGCTCGATCTGGCCCGGCGCATCGCCGCCAATCCTGGTCATGCGCTGCGCATGACCAAGCGATTGCTGCGCGAGGGACAACATATGCGGCTCGATTCGCTGCTCGAGCTGTCCGCCGCGTTTCAGAGTCTTGCGCATCATGCCGCCGATCATGACGAGGCGGTCGCCGCTTTTCTCGACAGGCGGCCGCCGCGCTTCACCGGTGATTGAGCCCTCGGCTCAGAAGTCGAGATCGAAGCGCTGGTCGAAGCTGACGCGCCGGCGGGCGATGCGCCAGCCCGCCGGCGTCTTGACCACCGTGTCACGCATGCGGCCGGTCACCACGATCTTCGCCGCCATCGGGGCATGACCGGCATTGACGTTCATGAAAGCGTAATGGGCGACGACGCCATCGGCGCCGTTCTCGATCACGAGATTGAAATTATAATGACGATTGCCGCCCTCGGCCTGGAGATCGGATTCCCGGGCGTGGGCGACCTGTTCGGCAATGCCGGTATAGCGAATCGTCTGACCGTCCATCTCGGTGACCACGTCCTCGGTATAAAGGGCCGCGAGGCCATCCCAATCGCCATAGTCAGAACAATGGGCGAAGCGGGCGACCAGTTCCGCGATGTCCAGCCTGTCCTCCGCCGTCAGCGTCGCCTGGCGCTCGAGTGCCATGGTCATCATCTCTCTCCTTCCTTGTCGATCAACCGAGCCGAGGGGGTTCGATCCCGGCCCGCTCGCAGGCGAGCGCGAGCAGCGCCGAGAAATCCTTGGACGCATAGGGGGTCGCGCGAGCACCGCCATAGACGGCGTGAGCCGCAGCGCCGACCGGCAGCGCCATCCGCTGCTCGGCGGCGGCCGTCATCGCGAGGCTCATGTCCTTGAACGCAAGATCGATGGTGAAGCCCGGCTCGATGTCCCCGACCATCACCTTTCCGGCCATGGCGACCTGCATCTGCCCGTTCGTCGCCGTGGTGGCGCCGGTGACCGTCTTCATCGTTTCGAGGTCGAGGCCGAGCTTGGTCCCGAGCGTCACCGCCTCGGCGACCACCTCGGTGATGGTGAGGAGCATGAAATTGTTGACCAGTTTCATGCGGCTGCCCATGCCGGGGGCGCCGCAGCGATAGATCGCGGTGCCCATGGCGCGAAGCAGCGGCTCGATGCGGGCGAAGGTCGCATCGTCCGCGCCGACCATGAACAGCGACTCGCCGCGCTCGGCATGGCTGACCAGCCTGCCGACGGGACAATCCGTGAAGGCGATTCCGCGCGCCCGGCATGCCTCGGCCACGCGATCGGTGCCGCGCGCGTCGATCGTCGACATGTCCATCAATACCGCACCTTCGTCGATATGCGCGAGCACGCCCTCGTCGCCCAGCACCACCGCCTCCACGTGGGGCGTGGCGGGAAGCATCGTCACGACGACCTGCGCGCTTCGGCTCGCCTCGGCTACGGAGGCGGCGCGGCGGGCGCCGAGCGCCGCGAGCCGATCCATCCTGGACGGCTCGATATCATAGACAGTGAGATCGAACCCCTTGCACTGGAGGTTGGAAGCCATCGGCAATCCCATTGCGCCGAGGCCTATGAAGCCCACTTTGGTCGTCATTCGTCTCTCCTGCCGCTCAGGCACCGTGATGGATGTAGCTGGTCTTGATTTCGGTGAAGAATTCAGCGGAGGCGCTTCCCTGCTCCCGTCCGCCGTAGCCGGACGGAGCGCGTCCGCCAAAGGGAACATGATATTCGAGGCCTGCCGTTGGCGTGTTGATCATCACCAGCCCTGCGGACGATTCACGTCGGAAACGCTCGGCATGCTTTAGGTTGGTCGTCGCGATGCCGGACGACAGAGCGAGCTCGCAGTCCCGTGCCACCGCGATCGCTTCGTCGATGTCGTCGACTTTGATGACGCCGGCGACGGGGCCGAAGATTTCCTGCCGATTGAGCGGCATCGCGTTGGTCGTGCCGATAAACAGGGTCGGTGCCAGATAATGGCCGCGGGTGCGGCGGTCGAGCATGTGACCGCCGGCTGCCAGCTCGGCACCATCGGCCTCGGCCTGGGCGATGAAAGCAAGATTCTTGTCGAGCTGCGCGGCGTTGGCGACCGGGCCGACGTCGCTGTCGGGATCCAGCGCATGGCCGACGCGGAACCTTCCGATCCGCTCGATGAGCCGCTCGACGAAAGCGTCGTGAATGCCGCGGGTAACGATGATTCGCTCGGATCCCGTGCAGCGCTGGCCGGTCTGCCCCCACGTGCCTTGCGCGGCCGCCTCGACGGCGATGTCGAGATCGGCATCGTCGAGCACCACGAAGGGATTCTTGCCCCCGAGCTCGAGCTGGACCTTCGTCATCGTCGGCGCAGCCAGGGCGAGCAGATGGCGACCGGTTGGTGTCGCCCCCGTGAAGGTCAGCGCATCGGCCCCGTCGATCAGCATCCGTCCGATCGCACGGCCGTCGCCGAGCAGCAGGTTGAAGACGCCCGCCGGAAACCCCGCACGTTCGATCAGCTCCGCCAGCAGCACCGCGCAGCCTGGGACGAACTCCGACGGCTTGAGGATCACGCTGTTGCCGTACGCCAGGGCAGCGGCGATTTTCCAGGCCGGGATCGCGATCGGGAAATTCCAGGGCGTGATCGCCAACACGACGCCGACCGGCTCGCGCGTGACGAGGATGTTATGGCCGGCGCGCATCGAATCATGCCATTGGCCGGACGATCGCAGGACCTCGCCTGCGTAATAATGGAAGACATGCGCGGCGCGCTGGACTTCCCCTATCGCCTCGGCGAGCGTCTTTCCTTCCTCGCGCGCGAGCGTCTCGGCGAAGCGCTCGGCGTCGGCGAGCAGCTGGTCACCGACGCGGCGCAGGAGATCGCAACGCGCCTGCATGGGGAAGCGCCGCCATGCCGGCAACGCCGCTCGCGCCGCAGCAAGCGCTTCCCCGGCTTCCTCGGCGCCTGCCGCGGAATAGCTACCCCGACGATCGTCGAGGTCGGACGGGTTGATCGTCTCGAATCGGCCCGCACGGCCTTCACGCCAGCGGCCGTCAATGAAATTATCCGCGGTCATGCGATGGTTCCCGCATCCTTCAGTCCGGCGATGGTATGTGCGTCGAGCCCGAGCGCCTCGCGCAGCACGCGTTCGGTATCTTCGCCCGACCGGGGCGGCGCGCTGCGGTAGCTGGCGGGAGTCCTGGAGAGGCGGGCCGGATATCCGAGCACCTTGACGGGCTGCCCGTCGGTGCGGTGCAGTTCGCGGACGAGCTGTCGGTGTACGATGTGCGGATCGCGCAGCACATCGGGAATCTCGTTGACCTTTCCGCCCGGCAGGCCGGCGGCCTCCATCGCTGCGATCAGATCGTCCGAGCGCCACCGCACGATGGCGGAGGCCATTTCGGCCTGCAGCACGGCACGATGGGCATTGCGGCAGGCATTGTCGGCGAAGCGGGCATCGCCGGCGAGATCGGACCGGCCGATCAGCGCGCAAAAGGCACGGAACTGGCGATCGTTGCCGAGCGCGACGAGGACGTCTCCGTCCGCGCATGCGAAATCCTGGTAGGGGACGGTGTTGGGATGCTCATTGGCAAGCCGCCGCGGCACGACGCCGCCGTTGAGATAGTTGGAAGCCTGGTTCACGAGCAGCGCGACCTGGGTGTCGAGCAGCGCGCAATCGATATGCTGACCTTCGCCCGTGCGGGCACGATGATGCAGCGCGGCCAGGATGGACGAGACGGCATAAAGGCCCGTGAACAGATCGCTGATCGGGATGCCCACCTTGATCGGACCGCCGCCGGGAGCATCATCGGGACGGCCGGTGACGCTCATCAGCCCGCTCATGCCCTGCACGAGGAAATCATAGCCGCCGCGATGCCGATAGGGCCCGTCCTGTCCGAATCCGGTGATCGAGCAATAGACGAGATCCGGCCGCTCGCGGCTCAAGCTCGCATAATCGAGGCCATATTTGGCCAATCCGCCGACGCGGAAATTCTCGACGAGCACGTCGCATTGCCGGACAAGCCGGCGGACGAGATCGGCGCCCTGCGGCTTCGCGATATCGATGGCGAGCGAAGCCTTGTTGCGGTTCGCACAGAGATAATAGGCCGAATCCCCCGAGCCGTCCGGCAGGAAGGGAGGGCCCCATCGGCGCGTGTCGTCCCCCTGGCCGGGCTGCTCTATCTTGTACACGGTCGCGCCGAGATCGCCGAGCATCTGCGTGGCCCAGGGGCCTGCGAGCACGCGCGAGAGATCGAGGACCTTGATGTCGCGCAACGGGCCTGGAGAATCGGCGGCTGCATCGGATGTCGGCATGGCGGGCAGGGCTTCCCAATGATGGCAAGAATGATGTGAGTTATCACTTACAAATGCGGCCGCTCCACGCAAGCCCGCGTCGCAGACGCCGGCCGCTCGCCTGCCGGTGGCGTGGCCGGACGGCCTCAGCCTTGGCCGGAAAGATCCCGATAGGCGGCGGCGATGATCTCGGGGCGCATCGTCACGTTGATTTCGGGAGGCCAATATTGCGTCATGAAGACGAGGAAGAACCGGCGTGCAGGATCGATCCAGCAGCCGGTGCCGGCCGCGCCCGGCCAGCCGAACACCCCTGCCGGCGCCTCGCCGTCGGCAACCTGGACCGACATCGCGGCACCGAAGCCGATCCCCGGCCAGGTGTAGCCGAGAGGCAGCTCGATATGATCCACGCCGTCGGGCAGCAGGTTCGAACGGGCGAGCCGAACCGTCTCGGGTTTCAGGAGGCGCTTGCCGTCGAGCTCGCCCTCATTGACGAGCAGGGCGGCGAAGCGGGCATAGTCGCGCGCGCTCGACACCAGCCCGCCTCCGCCGGAGGGGAGGGCGGGGCGCGCATAGACGCTGTGCGCCGGATCGTCCACGAACTTCCAGGCCTCGCCCCGCCGCTCGACCAGCGCGGTGAGGCGCCCGAGCCGTTCGGTCGGCACGACGAAAGCCGTATCCGCCATGCCGAGCGGATCGAACAGGCGTTGCTGGAGGAATGTTTCGAACGGCATGCCCGAGACGGTTTCGACCACGAGCCCCAGCACGTCGATAGCGATGCTGTATTCGAAGCGCGTTCCGGGATCGGTGACGAGCGGCAGGCGGGCAAGCCGGCTGCCCATCTCGGCAAGCGACCCTGGCGCGGCGAGCTCGCCCGGGCCACGGATGCGATCCCGCGTGCCGGGGGTGAGCCCGTTGCGGATGTAGAGCGAGGCGATCCCGTCCCCGGCATTATGATAGCCGAGGCCGGCGGTGTGGGTGAGGAGGTGACGAATGGTGATCGGCCGCGCGGCGGGGCGGGTGCGTGCGGGATCGCCATCGATCATCACCCGGGCGTCGGCGAACTCGGGCAGGATCGAGTGAAGGGGCTGGTCGAGCGCGAGCCTGCCGTCCTCGATCAGCATCATCGTCGCGATGCCCGTGATCGGCTTGGTCATCGAGAAGATGCGGAACAGCGAATCCGCGTCCACGGGCCGGCCGGCGTGGAAGGCTGGTTCCCCGGCGCAGGCGAAGCGGACCGGCGCGCCGCCCTGCTGCCAGGCGACGACGATGCCGCTGACCAGCCCTTCGCCGACATAGCGGGCGATCAAGGCGTCGACCGAAGGCAGGCTGGCGATCGAGCCGGCGGGATGCGGTTGGCCGGCAGCGGCGGTCAGGGCTTCCATCATCTTCTCCCGAAATTATGTGCGTGCACAGAAATGATCCGGCGAGGGGCATCCGGTGGCTCGCTGCCGGTATGGATCAGCGCCTGCTTGAGGATACGCTGGGACACCCCATAGCGGATCCGACGGATGCGCTCGATGCCGCTGATCGCCTCCCCGACCTGCTCGACGAGGCGGGTGCCGTCGTGCACCGCCATGAGCGCGAGGATGTCGGCGCGGCCGGCGAGCGTCATGACGGCATGGAAGGCCGGCCGTTCCGCCAATGCGCCGGCGATGGAAGATATCGCGCCCGCGTCGTCGGCATCGATCCAGAGCGAGACCTGCGTGTGCCGGCGCCAGCTGTGCGGATCGACAATGGCGGAGAAGCGCAGGATGCCGAGGCTGCGCATCCGGTGCAGCCGCGCGCGAACGACGCTTTCGGCAATGCCGAGCGATCGACCGATCGAGCGATTGCTCACCCGCGCATTCGCGGTGAGCCGCTGCACGATCCCTTCGTCGACCGCGTCGAGGACGGGTGGCAGGCGGCGCGTTGCAGCCTTGCGCGGCGGGGGTGGCTCTGCAGTCAGCGGTGGCTCGCGTCAAAGATCGAGCAGGGCGGCCGCCGAGCCGCCGAAGAACTGCTCGCGTGTGCGTGCCGGGAGCCCCTCGAGCTGGCGATCGTAGAGCGCCACCGCCTCCTGATGCCCTTCGACATGCGGAAAATCGGAGGAGAAGACGATCAGACCCTCGGGCACGCGATCGATCGTCGGACGCAGCCTGTCCTGCTGGTGCACGACCGACACGCGGACCTGGCGCTGAAGATACTCGCTCGGCTTGAGCGGCAGCCGGTAGGGCTCGAAGCTGAGGAGGCGAGGGCGCTGGTTGTCGGCTTCGAGATCGATCGTCTCGAGAAAATCGGGCAGCCAATCGATGCCCAGCTCGGATACGAGCACGGCGAGCCGGGGGTGGCGCTCCAGCACGCCGCCGAAAATCATCGCGCCGAGCGCAAGCTGCGGTACCAGACGCCGCGCGAGCGAGGCGAGGCGGTAGAAGGTCGCCACGTCGCCGCCATTTTCCACCCATCCGGGATGGAGCGCGGCCCGGCCACCGCTGACATGGAACATGATCGCCATGCCGAGCTCCTCGCACGCGGCCCAGAAGCGCTCGAAGTCAGGATGGTTGAGCGCCTTGCCGTCATGCGGGTCCGCCTTCACGAACACGGCGCGCGATCCGCGCGCGCGGGCGTGCGTCACCTGGGCGATCGACCACGCAACGTCGAGCAGATCGATCACCACCGCCGGAATCAGCCGCTCGGTATGGCCATGCACCTGCTCCAGCGCCCAGCGATTATAAGCGTCGAGCGTGTCGAGCGCGAGATGAGGGGCATTGCGCATGGCGTGCCGATAGGGGTGATAGCCGTTCGAAGGCAGCAGGATCTGCTTCTCGATTCCGCGCGCATCCATCCACTGGAGCCGCGGTCCAGGCTGATATGCGGCCGGCAGGAAGGCGCCCGCATCGATGGCGACCTGCGGCGGATCGCCGCCGGCGAGATGGCGCTCATAGGCCTCGCGGACGGGGGCGGGCACCAATGCAAGCGGATCCGGCCGCATCGCAGGCGGAACCGAGGAGAAGAGATCGCCGACGACGATATCGACGAGCTGCTCGGCCGCCGTCATCCGGGGGAGCTGCGCGGCCAGCGCCGGCCTTGCCTGCTCGAACCAGTCGGCCGGTTCGTTGAAGTGGCTATCCACGTCGATGATGCGCATCGGGCCTATCCCCTTCCGGCTGCAATGCTACGCTGCCGTTCTATTAAGTCAACGCTCACTTGTCCCCTTGCCACGCTGTGGCCCCTTGCATAAGTGAGTGCAAACATACAAGGCGGCGCCTTGGTGCGCGGGGGGCTCTGCATGCCTCGCGTGAGAGCGGAGGGGATAATGACGAATATCAAGGGTGTGTTTCGTTGCGGTGCGGCGTTCCTCGCGCTGCAGGCTGTCCCGGCCACGTGCCTCGCTGCCGCGCCCGCGGGCGCCGGGCCCGTCGGCCCCGCGGCGGCCGTCCCGGTCGAGAATGCCGATATCGTCGTCACGGCGCAGCGCCGCGCAGAGCGAGCCCAGGACGTGCCGATCGTCATCACCGCCCTGTCTGCCGAGCGGCTGGAGCAGTTGAACATCACCAAGCCGCAGGATCTCTACGGCAACGTGCCGTCTCTGGTGTCGGGCACGCAGGGACAGGCGAGCCGCGACGTACAATCCTATTCGATCCGCGGGCAATCGACCGGCTTCCTCGCCTCGCCGGGCGTCGCCGTGTACATGGCCGAGGTTCCGCTTCCGTCGTCGATCACGCTCAACCTCCAGGGCGCGCCCGGGCAATTCGTCGATCTCGAGAATGTGCAGGTCCTGTCCGGGCCGCAGGGAACGCTGTTCGGCCGCAACACCACCGGCGGCGCGGTGCTGCTCACGCCGCACAAGCCGACCGACACGTTTGGCGGCTATGTTGAGGGAAGCGTCGGCAATTACGATTTGCGCGGGCTCGAAGGCGCGCTCAACATCCCGATCGTCGGCGACAAGCTGATAGTGCGCGTGGCGGGCGCCTATCAGGATCGTCGCGGCTACACCAAGGATCTGGTGTGGAACAAATGGCGGGACGACACGCACTGGTATACGGGCCGGATCGGCATTTTGCTGCGGCCCGACGACCGCTTTGAAAACTATCTGCTGGCCTATGGCACCCGGTCCTCGAACAACGGCTCGGGCAACATTCTTCAGGGTTTCAACATCGCGGGCCTGTCGTCGCCGGGGATCGGTTTCTGCGCGGAACCTCCGGTGCCGGCCGGAATCGCGGTCAGCTGCGACGTCTACCGGCGCCAGATGGAGATCGCGGACGAGATCGGGCCGCGCCGCACGCGCGGCAATGTCGACGGATTCAGCCGGATCTCGAGCTGGGGCATCATCAACACGAGCTCGTACAGGCTGACCGACGAACTCACGTTGCGGAACATCGTCAGCTTCCAGAAACTCAAGGACAATTACGCCACCGACCAGGACGCGACGCCGATCCAGCAATATGAGCAGAACCAGCACGCGCGCGAACCGAACTTTCCGATCGCGGGATTCAGCGATGCCTTCGGGCTGCCGCTGACCGGCAATTATCCGAACGAGAATCGCCGCTTCTCGCTCCCGCGCGACTATATCAAGCAGACCACCGAGGAGCTCCAGCTCCAGGGCGACATGCTCGATCATCATCTCACCTTCGCAGTCGGCGGATTCTACTATGATGCCAAGCCCGCCGGCCTTTGGGGCGCGGAGGCGGTCAATTTCTGTCCGGCAGCCTATACGGGGCTGTGCGCCCCGCATGCCTCGCGCAGCGGCGTCACCAACAAATCGAGGGCCCTGTATGGCCAGGCGACCCTCGACCTCGGCGTGCTGACCCCTTCGCTCGAGAAGCTGCGTATCACCGCGGGCTATCGCTACACCTGGGACCGCATCTCCGGATTCAACCAGGCCTATACGGTCAATCCGGACGGGCTCACCGTCAATTGCCTGCGCGACGGCACGACGCCGGATCCCGCGGTGCCGGTCGCCGCGCTCGACGCATGCACCTTCTCCGCACGTCTCAAGAGCAAGGCGCCGACCTGGCTCGTTGGAATCGATTATCGTCCCATCCAGGATCTGCTGCTCTACGCCAAGATCAGCCGCGGCTATAAGGCGGGCGGCTTCAACACGGTCGCCGTGCGTCCCGAGACACAGACCTTCCAGCCGGAGAAGCTCACCACCTACGAGGCCGGCTTCAAATCGGACTTGCGCGTGGCCGACGTGCCGCTGCGGCTCAACGCGACTTATTATTATTCGGACTATTCCAATATCCAGCGGCCGGGAAGCGATCGCAACGCCGAGACCGGCGCCGCCGGTGCGGCGATCTTCGCCGCAAAGGCGCGCATCCAGGGCATCGAGGCGGAGGCATCGATCCGGCCGGCGCGCGGCGTGGAGATCGGCGGCACGCTCAGCTACACCGACGCTAAGTACAAGAAATATCTGGTGCCGGCGTCGCTGCCCACGCTGGGATGCAACGGCTATGTCCTGCCGTCAGGGGATGCCGCGAATCCCAATTATGCGGATTTCAGCTGCGCGCGATTCCAGTTCGTGTCGCCCTGGATCTACAACATCCATGGATCGTTCGACATTCCGATCCCAGACCGGTTCGGCAAGTTGTCGCTGTTCGCGACCTATAACCATGTGAGCTCGCAATATACCGCGCCTGGCCCGAATGAGGTGGGCGGTCTGATCAAGGGCTATGGCCTCCTGAACGCCTCGCTTACATGGAGCGATATCGGGCGCAGCGGCATCGACGGGACGCTGTTCGCGACCAACATCGCCAACAAGCTCTACCGTGTGAGCAACGCGAACGGGTTCAACACGCTGCTCGTCAACACGAGCCTCTATGGCGAGCCTCGGATGTTCGGACTGAAATTACGGTATCGTTTCGGCGATTAGTCCACGTCTGAGGACAGCTGTCGAGGCGGGCGCGCCTCTGGTTGGTCGCGGAGGGCGATGATAGGCTCAGCGGCGAATCAGGAGAGGAGCGAGAAGATGGACGCGCAGACTTCCGGCAGCCCGCTGAGCGATCCCCGGAAGGAGCCGCGCGCGCTGCGCTCGCTGCTCGGCCGGACCAATCGCGACTGGTGGCCCAACCAGCTGTCGCTCGATATCCTGCACCAGAACGGCACCGGATCGCCCGATCCGATGGGCGGGGATTTCGACTATGCCCGTGAGTTCGAATCGCTCGATTATCAGGCGGTGAAGCGCGACCTCACCGCCCTGATGACCGACAGCCAGCCCTGGTGGCCCGCGGATTACGGCCATTATGGTCCGTTCTTCATCCGCATGGCCTGGCACAGCGCCGGCACCTACCGCACCGGCGACGGCCGCGGCGGAGCCTCCTCCGGCTCCCAGCGCTTCGCGCCGCTCAACAGCTGGCCCGACAACGCCAATCTCGACAAGGCGCGCCGCCTGCTCTGGCCGATCAAGCAGAGATATGGCCGCAAGCTGAGCTGGGCCGACCTGTTGATCCTGGCCGGCAACGTCGCGATCGAATCGATGGGCGGCCCGATCTTCGGCTTCGGCGGCGGCCGCGTTGACGTATGGGAACCCGAGAAGGACATTTACTGGGGCACGGAGGAGCAGTGGGTCGGCCAGGAAGGCAATCTCACGCGCATCGACGAGGAGGCGGGCCGCGCGCTCGAAAGCCCCTTGGCCGCGATCCAGATGGGCCTGATCTACGTCAATCCGGAAGGCCCCGGCGGCAAGCCCGACCCGCTGCAGTCGGCCCGCGACATTCGCGAGACCTTCGCGCGCATGGCGATGGATGATGCGGAAACCGTCGCGCTGACCGCCGGCGGGCACACCTTCGGCAAATGCCATGGCGCGGGAGACGCATCGAAGATCGGCGCGGAGCCCGAGGGCGCGGATATCGCGCAGCAAGGCCTTGGCTGGCAGAGCGGCCACAAGAGCGGTGTCGGCGATGACGCCATCACAAGTGGCCTCGAAGGAGCGTGGACGCCGACGCCGACCCGCTGGACGATGAACTATTTCCGGATGCTGCTGGAATATGATTATGAGTTGGTGAAGAGTCCCGCCGGCGCCTGGCAGTGGCAGCCCAAGGACCAGAAGCCGGAAGACATGGCGCCGGGCGCGCACAGCCCGGACAAGCGCCTGCCGACGATGATGACCACGGCCGATATGGCGTTCAAGATGGATCCTCGATATCGCGCCATCTCCGAGGATTTCTATCGCAATCCCGACAAGTTCGCCGATGCCTTCGCGCGCGCCTGGTTCAAGCTCACCCATCGCGACATGGGGCCCAAGGCGCGCTATCTGGGGCCGGAGGTGCCCGAGGAGGATCTGATCTGGCAGGATCCCGTGCCCGCGGGCCGGCCGCTGAACGACGGGGAGATCGCCGCGCTCAAGCAGAAGATCGCCGCTTCGGGGCTGGCCGTGAGCCAGCTGGTGAAGACCGCCTGGGCGTCCGCCTCCACCTTCCGCGGCTCGGACAAGCGCGGCGGCGCCAATGGCGCGCGCATACGCCTGGCGCCGCAGAAGGACTGGGAGGTCAACGAGCCGGCAGAGCTTGCCGAGGTGCTGCAGGTCTACGAAGGCATCCAGGCCGATTTCGGCGGCAAGGTGAGCATCGCCGATCTGATCGTGCTCGGCGGCGCCGTCGGCATCGAGAAGGCGGCGAAGGATGCGGGATATGACGTCATCGTGCCCTGCACCTCCGGACGGGGTGATGCGAGCGACGGGCAGACGGATACCGCCAGCTTCGCGCCGCTCGAACCGAAAGCGGACGGATTCCGGAACTATCTCCAGGTCCCGTTCAACGTGCCGACCGAGGAGTTGCTGGTCGATCGAGCGCAGCTGCTGCAGCTGAGCGCGCCCGAGATGACCGTGCTGGTCGGCGGCCTGCGCGTTCTCGGCGCGAATTACGGCGGATCGCAACAGGGCGTGTTCACCAACCGGCCGGGCCAGCTCACCAACGACTTCTTCGTCAATCTGCTCGATATGGGGACGGCGTGGAAGCAGGTCGACGGGCAGGGCGACGAGCTTTTCGTCGGCACCTGCCGCGCGACCAACGAACAGCGCTGGACGGCCACGCGCACTGATCTGGTCTTCGGTTCCAACTCGCAGTTGCGCGCGATCTGCGAAGTCTATGCGGCAGCGGATGCGGGCGAGAAGTTCGTGCGGGACTTCGTCACGGCCTGGACCAAGGTGATGAACGCCGATCGGTTCGATCTGGACAATCCGCGCTGTCACGCGCCCGAAGCGGCGGCCTGACGCGGCAGAAGGCGAGGGGGTGCCCACCCCCCTATCGGTGCGCGCCCCGGTTGCGGCCGGGCTTCAGGCTGCGCGGGCGTAGATGGGGGTGACCGGCGCCTCCTCGGGATAGCTTGCGGGGCCGCCGAAATCATAAGCGGCATTGAGCGCCGCGATGAACTTCGGATCGTGCATCGGATCCGAGGGCGTCTCGATCGAAATGCCGCGTGCGCGCACGTCCTTGATCAGCATGTCGATCGCCTGCTCGTGGCTGAGATCGTCGCTGCCGTCCATATTCTTCTTGAGCTCGTCATAATCCTCGAAAACCTCGGCCGACCAATGGACCAGGAAGCGCAGCTCGTCCGTATGATGCCGCGCGATCACCGTCTCGCCGGTCTTGAGCAGCCAATGGTCGCGATCGGCGGGATCGGCCGAGAACAGCGTCTCGAAGGCAAGGCCCTCCGGGCGTTGCTGCGCGAGCGGACCATTGGCCTCGCCGCGATGGACCATCATCTCGTTCTGGACGACGACCCCGCGATTATAGATGGGCGAGGCGAGCCGCGCGGGCGGTTGCAGCGGCCCGTCGGGCCAGTAGGTGAAGCCGCTGTTCGGATCATGGCAGAACCAGGTGATCACCTGCGCCATCTTGATGAGATAATCCTTGAATAGGCCCGAGCGGCCCATGATGCTGCACAGCCATGTCGGGGAATTCTCATAGCGGATGCCACGGAAGCTGGGGGAGTCGAGATGCCCCATATCGGTGTTCCCGCAAGGTCCGTTGATGTTGAACAGCATCATCTGCGGCTTGGCATAGTCCGCGTTCCAATAGCCTCTGGCGAGATCGATGAACCTCTGATTGTAGAAGCAGTCGCTGATCTCGGGATAGAGCACCGCGGAATAATTGGCATAGAAGCCGCGGAAGGTAGGCGTCAGGAACATGTCGAGCGTCGGCGTGACGCCTTCGGGAAAGCCGCCGGCGGCGGTCGCGATAAGCTCCTCCGCCGAGGCGAAATGCTGCGCGATGATGAGCTTCCACGGGCCGTGATCCCGCACCACCCCGAGCAGCCGTTCGCGCTGGTCGTCTGTATAGACGTCCCGCAGCTCCACGGGGGGCGCCGCGGGGCGCAACAGATCAGACAATGCGCGCTTTCTCTCTTCACCCGGCATCGTTCTCTCCGCACAGTTTAAGATCCGCTCCCGCGGACCTGACAAATAATATACGATCACGTACGATTATACAATGGCAGAGGGGACGCTTCGCAGGCGGATCTTCTGCCGGGATGGCGCGGGACCGCTGTCCGGCGATCCGCCGCAACGATCCTATTTCCAGGCGTCGAGCCCATCGATCATGATGCTGGCGATCCGTCTCGCAGCGGCGACGCGCTGCGCCGGGACGTTGCGCGGATCGGCGAAACTGCGAATATTGGCCCAACCCCATGTCGCCTCGATCACCGCGAAAGCCATGTCCGACGGGCTGGCGATCGGGATGGCCTCCTCAGCCGCGGCGTCTTCGATGTCCTGGGTCAGAAGGTCGATCTCGAGCATGAGCGCGCGTTCGTGGTAGATCCGCGCAAGCTCCGGAAAGCGCCGGCGCTCGGCGGTGAGCAATTCCGCGAAGCTGAGTATCTCGGGATCGGCCATCGCCTCGAGGGAGACGAGCACATGATATTCGATCACGCCGCGCAGGCTTTTCGGCCGCCGGCGCCGCTTCCGGGCGGTGCGCAGCGTCCATGCCTTCACGCTATCCTCCACGATCGCGGCGAAAAGATCCGCCTTCTGCGGAAAACGGCTGTAAAGCGTGCCCTTCGACATTCCCGCCTCGGCCGCGATCGCCTCCATCGACGTGGCGCTGTAGCCGCGCTCGAAGAACATCGCACGGCCGATGGCGAGAATCCGCTTGCTGATCGCCTTGGCCTGCTCGAGCGTCGGGCGTCCCCTGCCGCGGGAGGGCGCCGTGGCGGCACGTTGCCGGTCCGTGGCTTTGCGGTTCAGGAAGGCGCCTTCGCTGTCGACCATCTGCTGCTCATGCCTTTCGTCGATGAACCTTGCTGCAAGCCTTGGGGTTAGAGAGTGTCGGCCCCGCGTTCAATCGATCCCCCGCGGTCCGGCGCGGGGCGCGCCGCCGGTGGCGCGCGGCATTATGGTACGATAGCGTTTGATTTCAACGTCGAGCCAAGGGGTGTGATATGGAGGAGATCGGTCTGCTTGAACCTTTCGGCGTGGAGCTGGCGGGGGACCTTGGGCCGGGCCTCGCCGAGCCCGACAGGCAGCGGCTGCGCGCGCTGATGAACGCGCACAAGCTGCTGCTCTTCCGCGGTCAGGCGCTCTCGGAAGCGGCGCAGGCTGATATCATGTCCGCGCTGGGCTCCGTCCTGAGCGCGCGCGGCGAATATCGCGAGATCGCCTCGGACGGAAATCTGGGAGCCGGGCCGCTGGCCTATCACAGCGATCTCGCCTTTACCGAGGCGCCGTTCCAATATCTTTCGCTTCATGCGCTCGAGGTGAACGACGGCCAGAGCTGGACGCGCTTCGCCAGCGGCACCAGAGTCATCGCGTCGCTACCTCCGGGATTGCGGGCCGCGATAGAAGGGCGCGAGGCGCGGACCGTCATCTCGCTCGTCCAGTCGCACCGCGCTGTCGCCTATGACAATCCCGACTTCCTGCCGCAGCAGCTGCGACCGGTGATCCTGCCCCATCCGGTTACCTCCGAGCCGGTGCTCTACATCAGCGAGATGCAGACCGCGCGGATCGAAGGCATGCCGCCCGAGGAGAGCGAGGCGGTGCTTTCGGCGCTCTTCGCCCGGCTCTATGCGCCGGAGAATGTCTATTGCCATTATTGGCGCAACGGTGACTTCCTGATCTGGGACAATATCGCCCTGCAGCATGCCCGTTGCGACCTCGCGGGGATGAAGCCGCGGCGCCTCCAGCGCATCGCCGTCGCGGAGAAGAGCTTCTTCGACCTCTGCCCGCAGTTCGATCTCGGCGACGAACGCATCGCGCGCTGGGCGGCGGGCGAGGCGCTGCAGCTCGCATGAGGGCAATCCTGATCGCCTAGGAAGGTCAGCGGCTCGCCGGCTTCGCCCTATCCCGCCCTGCCGGGCTCATTCCGTGCGAGGGGCGGCGCGCCACGCCGGGCAGACCGTCGCCGCCCATCGGCCGATCCTCGGACAGGCGCCGCCTGCTCAGGCCGCCATCTCCTCGACCGGCTCCGGCGGAAATATCTGCGGCAGGCCGAGATCATAGACACGGGTGAGGAGGCGGATGAAGGCGCGGTCGCCGAGCGGATCGCTTGGTACCTCGAACGTCTCGCCACGGGCGCGCAGATCCGCCACGAGAATGTCGAAGACCCGGTCGATCGTGATGTCGTCGCTATGATCGAGCGACACCTTCAGCTCCTCATAATCCATATAGACCTGCGCGCCCCAATGGACGAGGAAGCGGATCTCCTCGTCGGGGATCCGCTGAATGACGCGGCCGCCCGTGGTGATCTGCCAGCCCGTGCCCGCCGGATCCGCGCCGATCAGGCTTTCGAAGGCGAGGCCTTCGGGCTTGCGCATCGCCGCCGGCCCGTTCGCTTCGGCCGTATGGTACATCATCTCGTTCTCGACGAGAACGGCGCGGCCCCACATCGGCGCCTTCAGCTGCTTCGGCTGACCCTTCGGCCCATCCGGCCAATAGGTGAAGCCGCCGCCGATGCGCCCGCGATAATACCAGGCGATCACCTGCGCCTTCTTCGCCTGCCATCGCTTGAACAGTCCGGATTTGGCCATGATGTTCAGAAGCCAGACGGGCGAACTTTCGAGATCGAGGCCGCGGAAGCGCGTGCCGTCGACATGTGGCGATCCGCCGCCGCCGCAGGGCCCCGATATATTGAACAGCATCGATTCCGGCTGCGCGTAGCGCGCCCCCCAATAATCGCGCGCGAGCGCCAGAAAGGCAGGATTGTGGTAGCAATCCTCGATCTCGGGATGGACGCACACACCCCCGCGCGCGAGATAGCCGCGGAACACCGGATTCAGGAAGGGATCCCAGCTCAGCGTGACTCCCTCGGGAATCTCGCCCGAGCTGGTGGCGACGACCTCTTCGGGCGATTTGAAATGGTGGGCAAGGATCATGGGCCATGGCCCATGATCGCGCACCACGCCGATCAGCCGCTCATATTGATCCTCGCTATAGACCTGTTCGAGGATGCGCGGCGCTGCGACGGGGCGGAAGCGGGCTGACAGGTCGGCTTTCATCGCATGGTCCTTTCCGGCATTCGTTGCCGCACGAGCCGGTACGGCCGGTGCGTCGCACGGGCAGGGGCGAGGCGGCCGAATCGCTTCCATCGCTTCCCACCGTTTATAAGTGTGTTCTCACTTCTGACCTGGCCGATGCAAGAGCTTTCGTCGCGCCCGGCGGTCGCTCCCTGCGTCTTCGGCCATTGCCCGTAGACGTGCTCTAAATAGAATGATATGTCTAATCCGCCTGGCCCGCCTGGGCTCGTCATCTTCACCATGTCAGTCAGGACATTCCGCTGAGAGATCGAACCATCGTATTGACGTCGGGATGGATATGAAGCGGCCGGATGGGGCCCGTGTCGAGGCCAGCCGCCATTGCCCGATCCTCGCCGAACTCATCGGTGCCGGTTTCGCAAGGGTTTCGCGGGTGGCTTCAGGCGAAGCGGCAGCGAGATCGCAAGGCTGCCCCGGCGCGGCATCCATCGGCGAAGGAGAGCATGCGGCTCCGCAATGAGGAGCCGTGCCGTCGCGCCAGGGCCAACAGGATCACGACATGCAGAGGCTCGATCGGCCTGCCCGGCCGGACCAAGAAGGGGGCAGATCATGAGTGCTGACGGACAATGGATGATCTACGGCGCAACCGGCTATACCGGCGAATTGATCGCCCGGGAGGCGGTGCGCCGTGGCCTTCGGCCGGTGCTCGCGGGACGCACGGCCGCAAGGGTGGCGCGTCTCGCGGACGAGCTGGGGCTGCTCGCCCAGGTCTTCGACGTCGACGAGGCGGCTTCCGCGGTGCAGGGCATGGCCGCAGTGCTGAACTGTGCCGGCCCCTTTTCGGCGACCGCGAAGGCGATGGTCGACGCCTGTCTTCGAACGCAGGTCCACTACGTCGATATCACCGGCGAGATTCCGGTGTTTGAAATGTGTCAGGACCTCGACGCGCGGGCCCGGGAGGCGCGCATCGTGCTTTGCCCCGGCGCAGGGTTCGATATCGTTCCGACCGACTGCTTCGCGGCGATGCTGAAGGAGCGGCTGCCGGAGGCGGACACGATCAACCTCGCCTTCAACTTCGGCACGCGGCCCAGCATCGGCACCGCGCGGACGATCATCGCAAACCTCGGGGCGGATACGGGTCTGATCCGCCGTGATCACCGGCTGGTGCCTGTTGCGAACGGCTACCGCATCCGGCGCATTGCCTTTCCCGCAGGGCCTCGCTGGGCCGCGACGGTGCCATGGGCCGACATATACACGTTGGGCCTTTCGACCGGCGCGCCGAACGCGATGATCTATATGGCGGCGCCGCTTCCGCTGGCGCTGTGGCTGCGCATCAGCAATTCGACGAGCGGGTTCCTCTCAAGCCGGTGGATGCAACGCCTGCTCAATCGCCTGGCCGACCGATTGCTCAGCGGCGGCCCTGACGAGGAGGCACGGGCGCAGCAGCACACCGAGTTCTGGGGCGAAGCGTTCGACGCTTCGGGCAGGCGGGTGGCCGCGACCATGTCGGCCCCAAATGTCTATGCCGTCACCGCCGACGCGGCCCTGGCGACCGTGGCGCATTGCCTCTCGCAGAGCGGCCAATCCGGCTATTTCACGCCGTCGATGCTGCTGGGAGCGACGTTCTTCGCTTCGCGCCCTGGCGTGAAGATCTCCTTCGTCGAGGGGACGGATCGAGCCCAGGCGGCCGGATCCGGCACCTGACCCTCTATCTGCGCGGATTCGGGTAAAACCGAGCCGCGTCGAGGCGGTGCCGGAAGGGAGGGGGCAAACCCTTCTCCTGCCGTCCTTCCGCCTGCAACGGCCGCCGGCGGATCGGCTGCACGCCCCGCCGGCCCCGAAGGGCATGTGGGTGCAGTTTTATCTAGATCGATCTAGAATAGAAAGCTATCGGGCGAAGGAGAGGGCTGCGCCGGGCTCGCAGCATCGGAGGAGGACGATCGATGCGCTACGAAACCATCCGATATGAAGTGACCGAGGGGATTGCGACGGTCAGCCTTTGCCGCCCCGAGAAGATGAACGCTTTCACCTTGGGCATGAAAGACGAGCTCATCGAGGCCCTGCGCTGTGCCGATGGCGACGACCTCGTGCGTGTCGTGGTCATCACGGGAAGGGGAAAGGCGTTTTGCGCCGGCGCGGACATTTCCGGCGGCGTCAGCGGCTTCGTGGACGCCGCAGGGCGGCGCGCAACGCGAGCACCCTCAAGGCCGGCGGCAGGCCGCTGTCAGGCGGACGCCTTGGAAGCCTCTTTCTTTGCCGCCTTTGGTCGGCGCGCGCCCGAAGGGGGCGGCGACCGCCGCGCTTCACGTGCATTTCCCACCTCGTCGCGGCTCTCGGCCAGCGCGGCGGCTACCGCGGTTGCCGCGGTGCGTCCCGCTGCGAACAGCGGTGCGGTGGAGCGCGTGGTGCGCGCCAGCAGGGCGGCTCCTTCGATCAGCGAGAAAACCACCACTGCGGCGTCGCGGGCGTGCCCGGCTGTCATGCCCGCCTCGGTAAAGCGCTCCTCCGCGACCTTCAGCCACGATTCGAACGCGTTGGCCGCTGCGATCCGCATCGGCTCGTCGCTGTTGGCCACTTCCAGCGCGATCGTGGCGATCGGGCAGGAATCGGCGAATTCGGTCGCCTCGAGAATCTGGGCGGCAGCGGCGAAGGAAGCGGACGTGGATTCAACGACATCCGTTCCCACGGGGTAGCGCGCTTCGAGCATGGCCCGGTAGTTCTCACCGCCATGGGCGACGGCCGCGACGCCGAGTTGCTGCTTGCCGCCGGGAAACCAGTGATAGAGAGAGCCATAAGGCGCGTTGGCGGCGGCAAGAACCGCCTTGACGCCGGTCGCGGCATAGCCTTGCCGCCGGAAAAGCGTCAAGGCGGCCTCAACCAGGCGATCTCGCGTTGCGGGCTGTCCGTCGACCTTGGTCTTGGTAGATTGCTTCGGCATGGCTCGTGCCATATCATGTTAGATCGATCTAGGGTACCCCTTTTGACGAGGGCGCCTGAGCGGGCGATGGAGAGGTTCGCCGGCACTGTCAACGATCGTTCGCGCTCGCTTCCCGACGAGTCGCGTGCCGAAGCGCTGCCGAGGCGGATTGTGTGCAAAGCGGTTCCCGTTCATCGCCACCGGCCGCTGCCGACCGGCGGAATCGGCACCAGACGGCCTCCGCCCGCGGAGCAAGGGGGGCGGGGCCGGTTTGTCGAGCGCCCGACCGAACATCGCCCTCCTTCTCCCGGGACGGGCCGGATCTACGAGCCGGCGCCCCGGCCGCCGTCTGGCGCCGGCTCTGCATTTGATCGGATGACGATCGCAAAACGGTTGGCGGGCTCCGACATATACGCTTACACTATTGTCTAGATCGTTCTGTCTAGTCCGGCGATGTTGCCCGTGCGAAGGTGGTTCTCCTTCAAGCGGTTTCATGCGGGCGGTCGGCTCGGCCTGGCGGCTGGGCCGGTTTCTTGCTGTGCCAATCTTTGAGGAGAAGAAAATTGTCGCAATCGTTCAACGCCTTCGTCGTCAACAAGAGCGACGCCGGATTCAGCGCGGGCATCCAGCAGTTCACGCTCGACGATCTGCCCGCGGGTGATGTCACCGTCCGCGTGCAATATTCGAGCGTCAACTTCAAGGATGGGCTGGCCTGCATTCCCGAGAGCCCGGTGGTGAGCAGCTATCCGATGGTGCCGGGCATCGACCTTGCCGGCGTCGTCACCGAATCGAACGATCCGCGCTTCACAGCGGGGCAGGAGGTGATCGCGATCGGCCGTCAGCTCGGCATCGGGTATTTCGGCGGCTATGCGGAGTTCGCGCGGTTCCCCGGCGGCTGGCTGGAGCCGCTTCCGTCGGGCCTTACGCTGAAGGAGGCGATGGCGCTCGGGACGGCCGGCTTCACGGCGGCGCTCGCGATTCAGCGGCTGGAGGAGAATGGGCTGAGGCCCGGCAACGGCCGGGTGCTCGTGACCGGCGCGACGGGTGGCGTCGGGAGCGTGGCGGTGAGCATGCTCGCCGGCCTCGGCTATGAGGTCTCCGCCAGCACCGGCAAGGCCGATGAGCATGATTTTCTCCGCAAGCTGGGCGCCACCGAGATCCTCAGCCGCGAGGAGGTTTCGGCGGAGAGCCCCGCGCCGGTCGAGGCCGAGCGCTGGGCGGGCAGCGTCGATCCGGTCGGCGGCGACACGATCGCCTATCTGTTGCGCACCACCTCTTATGGGGGCTCGATCGCGACCTGCGGGCTTACGGGCGGCCGGACATTCTGCACCACCATGCTTCCCTTCATCGTGCGCGGCGTCAACGTGCTGGGCATCGACTCGGTCATGTGTCCGGCGGACGTGCGCGCCAAGCTCTGGCAGCGCCTCGGCACCGACCTCAAGCCGAACTATCTGACCGACAGCATTTCGCGTGAGATCGGACTCGATGGAATCCCCGCGACGATTGGCGGTATTCTTGGAGGAGCGATCAAGGGCCGCACGATCGTCCGACTGTAAGGGCGAGCGGCTGTATAAGGATGCACGGACATGAGGGCGGTTGTCTGTCTTGGAAGGAAGCTGGAGGTCGCTGACCTTCCCGACCCTCGTCCGGGTCGGGCCAAATGGTGCTGAACGTCGCGCGCGCCGGCATCTGCGGTTCCGACGTGCATCTTCGCGATCACCTCGATGACTTCGTCGACGCCGCGGCGGCGGTCGGTGCCGGCGGGGTTGGAAAGGGCGATGCGGGAATCGTGTTCGGTCATGAGTTCAGCGGCGAAGTCGTCGACTATGGTCCGGATACCCATGGCCGATGGAAGCCCGGCACGCTGATCGTGGCCATGCCGATGTGCCGTCACGGCCATATGCCGCAATTCGTCGGCACGTCTCCCGCCGCGCCAGGGTGACGAGAATCTTCGGAGGCACGAATGAGATCATGAAAGAGGTCGTCAGCCGTTCCATTTGATTGGCGACGACGGCGACCCTGCTCGCTTTTGTCTCTCCTGCATCCGGGGCGCTCTGAGGGATCGGCGCCCCGCTGGTAATTCCCGGAAGAGCAATGGAAAACCAAAGGGCCGAGCGGCGTACCCAGGTTGAACGGAGGTCGGCATCCGAGCAGCGTCTGCTCGCCGCCGTAACGGAGATCCTCGTCGAGGACGGCTTTACGGCGGCGACCTTCGATCGAATCAGCGAACGATCCGGCTATAGCCGGGGAATGGTCAGGGAGCGGTTCGGCTCCAAGGAAGCCTTTGTCGAAGCGGCAATTCGGGCGACATCGGAGGAATTGGCCAGCCACTATGATGCGCTGATCGATGGTCGGGAGACGCCGCTGGCAGCAATCCGGGCAAAGCTCGACGCGGCGTTCCAGGCGATAAAAAGCCCGAATCTCCAAGCCTATTTCGTCCTGCTGTGCGCAACCGTTGCCAATCGTCTTCCCCAGGCCAACGAGTTCAGGGAATATCATCGCCGGGAGAATAGAAGCTACTCCGATCTGATTCAGGCTGCCCAAGCGGACGGGGCCATTCCCGCTGCCATCGATCCAAAGAATCTTGCGTCCTTGGTCGGGTGCCTCGCGGTTGGAGTGGCGGTTCAAACGCAAATCGACCCGGCGATGGATCTCGACTCGCTACAGCGGACCCTCGACGCCGTTTTCGACCTGATCGCCGGCCTCGAATGATCGGCGATCAGGCAGGATCGGCGGCGTCCGGGAGCATCGACCGACGCCGTCACTCGAGCGGGCTGTCCTGATCCCTCGCGTCTTCAGCGATCGCCGAGGAGTGACCGGAGGCTCGCGAGACCCTGGCGTACGAACGCCTCGGCATCCTCTGTTGTGGATGCCGAGGCAGGCGCGCCGCTGCTCCGTCCCGAAGCTGGAGAACAGCGGCCTCCAGGGGCGATAGCGTGCGCTGTTCGCCTAGCAGCGCCTGCAGCAAGCGCCGGCTGGCCCCCCTGAGATAACGCAGCTGCGGACGGAACAACTCCAGCGGCGGATCGCGCGCGGTCGCGATCAGAAGCTCCTTGCTCGCCGGCTGAGGCTGCGGACGGCACCGTGACGGAGAAGGCTGCAGCAACAATCGGTCAATCGGCACCGAGGCTTTCGAGCGCGGCGTGCTCGCCGACGGCCGCGAGGGTTTCGCCGGGATCCGCGAGATGCTCATGGAGGCACGCGCAGAGGGAGGCGCTCGCGGCCGAGCTGCGAACATCGATGCCGCCGCGGTGCTGGCGCGTCATCCATCGTCCGTGCGCTTATCGAGCGGATCCGTCTGCACAGCCGAAGGGCATGGCGATCCACTTCACCGGTCGCCGTGCGGCTATGCTGGAGCCGGACACTCCATCACACGGTGCCGGCGGCACATATGTTATCGCACATATGTTATCGATGGAGCGGTAGCGGGAATCGAAATATGGTCTCTATCTATGTTTTATAATTGGATTTTTATCCTTCACATTTCGAGAATGGCCCCCAGAGTGGCCCCCATACCGTGTTAGGCGGCCATGGGCGTGTTGTCGAGCATGGCGTAATATCGCTCCTCGGCCTCAGCGGGTGAAATATTGCCGAAAGGCTCGAGCAGTCGGCGGTGGTTGTCTGTGCTCCACCACCGTGGCCGTGTTGACTGGCACCTTCTCGCTCTATGACGCGGCACTGAATTTCGTGTGGGTGGTGCTTGGCGGGATCGCCCCGGTGCCGGGCAGGGCGCGCACCGATCATCCGCCGAACATGGCGAAGAGGCGCTCTCATGCGCCTAGCCGAACCGGGCGGCGACCGTCTTGGTCGACCAGCCCACGCGCAGCCAAACTTCACGGCTTGCATCCGAAGCGGCCTGACGCGTTGCGGTGATGATCACCGCTGCGGAACGGCGTTCGCCGGTGTGGACGACAGCCACCCCGGCGGAGGTTGACCTGCGACGAAGCCTTGCGCCCTGATGCACGGAAGGGGTTGCGCGCCAAATATATCTGCGAATATCCTTCGCGCGCACCGTATCTGGTGCCGAGGCGTGAGAACCTCGCTTGCGAAGGGAAGAGCTTGGTCCGCCTCATGACGCGGCCGGGTGGCCGATGTGCATGTCCAAGTCGCTTGCGACCAAAGACATCGGCGCATGAAATCGCAAGCATGTTCTCAACACCCGGTCTTGCCGGCTTTCGCCTCGTCATGGGAAGGAGGCGAAAGCGGTGCGGATCAGTGCGACGAGGCGAGCGATCGATTTCCTGTCATGCATGCCCGGCTGAGCGCGTTTCTCCCGCTCGACGAGGATGCCCCGTTGCCGCCGGATTGCGATCGGCCGGCCTCGTCCGCTGCCGATATCGAGCATCTCTACAGGACCGAACGGCCGGGGCTGCTTCGCTTCCTGGCGCGTGCGACGAGCCCCGACCATGGCGAGGATATCGTCCAGCGGCTCTTCGCCCGGCTGATCGCGAGGGCCCACACGCCCATCACGCAGATCGAGTCGCCCGCGGCCTATCTGCGGCAGGCGGCGCGGAACATGCTGCGCGACGAGGCCAAAGCCGAGGCTCGCCAAGGAAGGAGCCACCATGTTCCGCTCGAGAGCGCGGCACCGTCCCCGGTCGATCCCGTAACGGCGCTGGAGGCGCGGGACCGCCTTGCCCGTCTCGAACAGGCCGTCATGCGCCTGAAGCCGCTCACCCGTCAGATTTTTCTCGCCCGGCGGCTCGATGGCTTTAGTTATGCCGAGATCGCCGAACGGACCGGGCTCAGCGTCAGGGGAGTCGAGAAGCAGATGAACCGCGCCATCAAGCAGCTGGGCCGCCACCTGCGCAGCCATGACTGACCGCGGTTCCGCGCCGATTCCGAAGCATATCCATGACGCCGCCGCCGACTGGCTGGCGCGCCGTGATGCGCATCCCGGGCCGGAGACCGAAGCGCAGTTCCGCGCCTGGCTGGAGGCCGACGACCGTCACCGCCGCGCCTACCGCCAGCTCGAAGTGCAGCTCCATCCCGCTGCGCTGCTCCGCGAAGGGGAGGCAGGACGGACACGCGCGCTTGCGCGCGCGCCTTTCTGGATGCGGCACAGGCCGCAGCTGGCGCTGACCGCGGCAAGCCTGGCGGCACTGGTGGTCGCCGGTACGGTGGGGCTCATGCACCATGCCAGTCCGGTCTCGCTGGTCCCCGCCGCCGAGGCGGCGTCCTACGAGACCGGGCTCGGCGAGATCCGCTCGGCACGGCTGGCGGACGGCTCGCGTATCGTTCTCGACACGTCGAGCGCGGTCCGGCTGGCGCTCGGCAGCGGCGAGCGCCGGATCACCCTGGAGCGAGGGCGGGCGCGCTTCGAGGTGGCGCAGGACCCGGCGCGCCCCTTTGTGGTCAGCCTTCCGGCGGGCGAGATCTCGGCGCGCCAGGCAGCGTTCGACGTGAGCCTGCTCGATGGCGCGCCGCAGGTGACGGCGCTGAGCGGAAGCGTCGAGCTGCGCCCGCGCGGACCGGCCGGAACGCCGTCCCGGCTCGGCGCGGGCCGGAGCGGCGCGCTCGCCCTTGCCGGCACAGGCCGTCCGGCGTCGCCGGCCGATGTCGGCTGGGTCACGGGCACGGTCGTGCTCGACGGTAAGACGACGCTCGGCGAGGCGGCCCGCGCGATCAATCGCTACAATCGGCTGCAGCTCCGCATCGCCGACCCGCACATCGCCGCCCGGCGGCCGGTCGGAACCTATCGTGTCCGCGACCCGCGCGGCTTCGCGCGGGCGCTGTCGGCGCTCTATGGGCTGGTTGCCGATCGTTCCGAGCCCGACGTCATCCTGCTCCGCAAGGCCGCCCCGACCGACCGTCCGGGCCTCTAAAAAATCTGGCGGGTGTTTCCCGCCGCCGTCGTCTCCCGCCGCGACCGCCTCTGCGGTCCAAAGGGGAGATAGCCGACCATGCCTCATAGTCCCAGCTCCGGGATCCTCGCGCTGCCCGGTGCGCTTGCGCTCGTCGTCGCGATGACCTGCGGCTCGCCGCCGCGAGCCGACGCCGCAGCGCGCTTCGCGATCGATCTGCCGCAGCAGCGCCTCGCCGATTCGCTCCAGGCTCTCGGGCGCCTCGCGAACCGGACCCTGCTTGCCGACGGCGCGCTCGTCGGCGACCGCTCGGCGCCCGCGCTGCACGGCACCTTCACGCTCGAGGAGGCGCTGGCTCGGCTCCTCGCCGGCTCGGGCCTCGTCGCACAGCGGTCCGGGACGGACTTCGTCGTACAGCCGAGGCCGGCCGAGCGCGGCGATGCCGATCGGGGCGATGAGATCGTCGTGACCGGCACGCGCATCCGCGGCGCCGGGCCGGTCGGCACAAATTTGATCACGCTCGACCGGCGCGACATCGACCGCAGCGGCTATGCGACCACCCAGCAGCTGCTCGCCGCCCTTCCGCAGAATTTCGGGGGCGGTGCCAATGAAGGCACTGTCGGCTTCTCGGTGCGCAACAACAGCAGCACCAATTTCGGCTTCGGCTCGGGAATCAACCTGCGCGGCCTCGGCACCAATTCGACGCTGACCCTGATCGACGGCAAGCGGCCCGCGCTCGGCGGCACCTCGGGCAGCTTCGTCGACCTGACGCTGATCCCGTCGAGCCTGATCGAACGGATCGAGGTGCTCGCCGACGGCGCCTCCGCCCTCTACGGCTCGGACGCGGTCGCTGGCGTGGTCAACGTCCGTCTGCGCCGCGTCCTCGATGGCGCCGATACCCGGATCCGCACCGGCTTCGCCGACGGTTTCCACGAATTCCAGGCGAGCCAGCTCGCCGGCTTCCACTGGTCCGGCGGCCGGTTCATCGCCGGCTATGAATATTACCGCCGCACGCGCCTCGCCGCCAAGGATCGGCCTTATGTCACCGAGGATCTGCGCCGCTATGGCGGGCCGGACTACCGTCAGGACTATGCCAATCCCGCGACGATCATCGCCGCGGACGGCAGCGTCTTCGCGATACCGCGCGGCCAGGACGGGCACGGGCTCTCCGCCGCCGATCTGATCGCGGGGCGCGCCAATCTCGCCGATGGGCGCGCCGACACCGACGTGCTGCCGGGACTGAAGCGTCATTCGGCCTATGCCGCGGTCGAGCAGGATCTGGGCGGCGGGCTCACCTTTCGCGCCCAGGGGTTCTTCGCCGACCGGCGTTCCTCCGCACGCTATTTTCCGAGCAACTATGGCGGTGTCGTCGTGACGCCCGACAACCCCTTCTATGTCGATCCGCTCGGCACCGGCCAGCCGGTCACCGTCCATTATGATTTCCGCGATGATCTCGGCGCGCCGACGCTGCTCGCGCATGTCACCAATTGGGCAGGCTCGGGCGCGCTCGAGAAGCGGCTCGGACCCTGGTCGATCGAGCTCAGCGGCAGCTATGGCGAGCAGCGCGAGCGCCAGCGCACGATCAACGTGCCCAACTATTACCGGCTCGCGCTCGCGCTGGCCGATCCCGACCCGGCGCGCGCCTATAATCTGTTCGGCGACGGCTCGTTCACCGATCCGGCGACGATCGCGAAGGTGCGCGGCGGCTTCGTGCAGACCGGCCGTTCGCGCCAGTGGTCGACCGCGATCAAGGCGGACGGGCCGCTGCTGTCGCTGCCCGCCGGTGATCTGCGCGTTGCGGTCGGCGCGGAATATCGGCATGAATGGTATGGCTATGACGCGGTCGACGACGAGCTCACGCCCGCGCCGGTCGACCAGGGGACCGCGGGCTTTCCGCTCGGCCGCTCGATCGTCGCGGGCTATGCCGAGCTGCTGGCGCCGCTGATCGGTCCCGCGCAGGCGCTGCCCGGCGTCGAGCGGCTCGACCTGTCTGTAGCCGCCCGCGTCGAGCATTACAGCGACGTCGGGACCACCGCCAATCCGCGCGTCGGGCTGAGCTGGCAGGCGGTGCCGGGTCTGACCCTGCGCGGCACCTTCGGCACCTCCTTCCGCGCGCCAAGCTTCCTCGACATCCGCCACGGGGTCGGGCTCAACCAGATCATCCCGATCGCGCTGCCGGATCCTGCCTCGCCCACGGGCACGAGCAACACCCTCGCCCTGTTCGGCAACAATCCCGACATCGGCCCGGAGAAGGCGCGGACCTGGACCGTCGGCGTCCAGCTGCAGCCGCATGCGCTGCCCGGGCTCAGCGTCAGCGCGACCTATTTCGACATCGGCTATCGCAACCGCATCTCGAATGTCGGCGCGGACTACGCCACCTTCCTGCTCCAGCGCGGTCGCTACCAGGCGCTGATCACCGACCATCCCGATCCCGCGACGGTCGCTGCGCTCTATGCCGATCCGACCTTCGTCAATCCCTATGGTATCGCGGCCGCCTCGATCGAGGTGCTGATCGATGCCCGCAACGCCAATCTCGCCCGCACCCGCGAGCGCGGCATCGATTTCGACCTGGGCTATCGCAGCGGCGATGCGGCGCGCAGCATCGAGATCGGCGTCGCGGGCACCTCCATCTTCAGCCTCAAGCAGAAGATCACGCCGACCTCCGCGCCCGAGGACGTCGTCTCGACGATCGGCAACCCCGTAGATCTGCGCCTGCGTGGCCGCGCCATCGCCACGCTCGGCCGGGTCGGGATCGCCGCCTTCGTCAATTTCGTCGACGGTTATCGCAACACCGGCGTCACCCCGGCCGAGCGGGTCCACAGCTGGACCACCGTCGATGCCCAGCTGAGCTATCGGCTCGTCCGCGACCATGGGCCGCTGCGCGGAACTAGCCTCACCTTGAGCATCAGCAACCTGTTCGACCGCAGGCCGCCCTATGTGAACAACCGCACGCCCTTTTCCGCTTCGGGCTTCGATCCGGACAATGCGAGTCCCGCCGGACGGATGATCGCGCTCCAGCTGGGGAAGAGCTGGTGAGCCGGTGGCCCACACTGCTCGTCGCGCTGCTCGCCTGGGCGTCCGCCGCCGGGGCCGAGCGCCCGCCCTCGCTCCGCGCGCTCATCGAGATGGCGGATCTGTCGAGCGTCGCCATCTCCCCCGACGGCAAGATGGTCGCCTATCGCGAGGCGCGCGCCTCGATCGAGCGCAACGCCCATATCCTGTCCTGGTACGTGGTCCCGCTGGACGGCAGCGCGCCGCCGCGCCGGCTCGCCGACGCCGGGGAAGGGGAGTGGCTGAACGGCACGCTGCTCTCCGAGCGGCCGCTCTGGTCGGCCGACTCGCGCTTCCTCCTCTACCGCGCGGCGATCGACGGCGAGGTGCAGCTCTGGCGCGCCGCCGCCGACGGCTCGTCGGTCGTGCCGCTCACCCATGACCCTGGCAACGTCCATGCGATCGCGCTCGCCGACCAGGGTCGCGCGGTCGTCTATCGCGCCGGCGCGCCACGCGAGGCGATCGCCCGCGCCGAACGGGCGGAATATGACGGCGGCACCCTCGTCGATGCCGCCGTCGACCCTTCGCGCCCGTTGTTCCGCGGCGGACGGATCGATGGCCGGCGGGCGACCGAAAGGCTGCGGGGCGCTTGGTTCGGCCATGGCGGGCTGCTCGCCGACGACGCGGCGGTGCATGCCGTCGAGATCGTCAGCGGCACGGAGCGGCCGGCCCGTCGCGAGGAAACCGATGCGCTTGCGCCGCCGGCGGCGCCGTTCGAACGGCGCGACGGACGGCTGGTCGTCGGGCGCGCGGCGTCGGGTGACGTACGCGGGACGGCCTATATCCTGTCGTCCGGCACGACGCATACGCTTCGCGTCGAGCGGCCGGATCGCGAGGCGCCGATCGACTGCAGCGCGCCCGCCTGCGCGTCGGGTCGCTTCCGGTCGCTGACCTGGCAGCAGGGGGTGGACGCGCTGGTGATCGAGGCGGCGGACGGCCGCGGCGGCTCGACTCTGCTCCGATGGGACGTGGCGACCGGCGCCGTCCGCACGCTCGCGGCGGGCCAGGGGCTGCTCAACGGCGGCCGCGATCAGTCGGAGGGCTGCGCCGTCGGCGTGCGGAGCATGGTCTGCGTCGCCGCCGATGCCGACGTTCCGCCCCAACTCGTCGCGCTCGACCTCGGCAGCGGGGCGCAGCGCCCGCTGGCGGCGCCCAATGCGGACCTCGCCGGATCTGGCCCGCGCTTTGCTTCGCTCGTCTGGCAGGATGCAGAGGGCCGCGGCTTCACCGGGCAGTTGCTGCTGCCCGAGCACCGGCCAGGCCCGGTCCCGCTGTTCATCACCTACTATTCGTGCGGCGGCTATCTGCGCGGCGGACTCGGCGACGAGTTCCCGCTGCGTGCGCTCGCCGAGGCCGGGATCGCCGCGCTCTGCATCAACCGCTATCCGGGACGCGACGGGGTCGGCGACCAGGTCGGCGCCTATCGCATCGCGCAGGCGGGCATCGAGGCCATCGTCGCCCGCCTGGCGGGGCAGCGGCTGATCGATCCGGCGCGCATCGGCATGGGCGGGGTGAGCTTCGGCGGCGAGGCGACGATCTGGATCGCGATGCATTCGCGCCTGCTCGCGGCGATGTCGATCGCGAATGTGCTGCTCACTCCGAGCTATTATTGGTTCAATGCGGTTCGCGGGCGGGATGTGCCCGGCCTGCTGCGGACCGGCTGGGGGCTCGGCGATCCCGACGGAGACCGCAAGGGCTGGCAGGCGCTGTCCCCGGCGCTCAACGCGGCACGCATCCACACGCCGCTGCTCATGCAGCTGCCCGAGCTCGAGTTCCGTCCCAATGTCGAGCTGCTCGCCCGGCTGCAGCGCACCGGCACGCCGGTCGAGCTCTGGGCGTTTCCGGACGAGGTCCACATCAAATGGCAGCCGCGCCACCAGCTGGCGGCGAACCAGCGCAATCTCGACTGGTTCCGCTTCTGGCTGACCGGCTGGACCGATCCCGACCCCGCCAAGGCCGCCCAATATGCCCGGTGGCGCGGCGAGGCACGGCGCGGCGGCGACCTGCGAGGCTGATCGACATGGCGGGCTCCCGCCTGCGTCACGCCGCGCGGCGGGCGTTCCGTCGGGTGGCCTGCCGGCCGCGCCAACGCCGGCGGGTCGCGCTGCCCGGACATCACGCCGCGATCGCGACGATGGTCCTGCTCATGATGCTGAGCCTGGCCGTCCTCGTCGCGGCGCTGACGCTCTGGTGAGCGGATCGCGGCGCGAGGAGGCCGGCAAGCCGGCAGAGCAGCATGCGCATCGATGCCGCTCTCGCCGGATGGGCAGCAGGCGCGGGCCGTCAGCCGAGCAGCGCGCGCAGCCAGCGCTCGACGTCGATGATCGGCAACAAACGGTAGAATCGGTCGTCGCGCCCGTCGGGCGAGCGGCGCAGATAGGTCTCGATCGCGGCATGGTCGATCAGACCGGCACCGGCGAGATGGCCGTCGAGCAGGAAGGGACGCAGCGCCGCGCGATTCGCCTCGAATGCCCGGACGCAATAGCTATCCATGCCGCCCTTGGCGCGGCGATCGACAACCAGCGCGGGCAGCAGGTCGCGATAGGCGCCGCGTGCGACCGATCGATCGCGTCCGCCCGCGATCCACAGCCAGGTCGGCACGCGCAGGCACGCCTCGATCACCGGCTGGGAGAGCAGCGGGAACACCGATGGCGCGAGCGCATGGCGGGCATAGCCGTCGAGATGCGCGAAGCTGGCCAGGATCGACCGGATATGGCTGCGTCGGCCGGGCAGGGCGTCGTCCGGCTCGGCCAGCCAGGGATGCGGCTCCGGCTCCTGCGGCACGGCATCGCGCCGCAGGAAGGTCTCGGTCCGCGGCCACCAGCGATGGAGCGGAGGACGGCGGGCCTGTCGCCAGGCCATCCGCCCGGCCTGCCATGCGGTCGCCTGGTGGATGGCCGCGATCTCGGCGGCCGCGCGCAGGAAACGGTGTCCGATGCCGAAGCGGCGCAGCGCGTCCGCGGCGGGCGCCGCCGACGCCGGCGAGCAGAACACGCAGTCGCCGCCGGTGCCGCTCACGAACGCCGCCGCCCCGCACGCGCGGGCATGATCGGCGAGCAGCCGGTCGGCCGGGGCGAGCATGGCCGGGATGCCGGGGCGGGGCAGGCGGCCGCCGGCCGGCACGGTGAGATCGACCATATCGCCGATCGCCAGCTCGGCCAGGTCGAGGCCGCAGGCGGCGGCGGTCGCGCGCGCGTAGCGGCGTTCGTCGCCTTCGGCGGCCGGCGTCACCAGGTTGACGGCGCGCGCGTCGCGCCCGGCGGCGGCCAGCGCGGCGGCGAGGATCGAAGAGTCCAGGCCGCCCGATAGCTCGAGCAACACCGTCCGGCCGGAAGGGACGAGCGCGGCGACGCTCCGGGCAACCGCGTCCCGCACCATGTCGCACGCCTCTCTCCTGTCCTCCACCTGCCGGTCGGCAGCCGCGAACCGCCACGGCGTCCAGGCCAAGGCGCGCTGCACGCCCTCTGGAGCAAAGCGAAGCGATTCGCCGAGGCGGAGCTCGGCGACGCCGGCCAGTCCGGTCCGGCCCGTCCGCAGATGCGGGAAGCCGAGATGGTGCGCGACGAACAGCCAGTCGATCGCCTGCCGCGCCCCCGTCGCGGCCTCGAGCAGGTCGAGGTCGGACGTCAGGACCGTCATGCCGTCGCGCGAGACCGTCAGCGCGCCCAAGGTCGCGCAGGGCGCGCGCAGCACCGTGATCGCCCTGCCGCGCGGTTCCGGACGGAACAGGACATAGTCGCCCCAATGGGTCGCGGCGAAGCGGCGCATGGCGTCCGGCCACGGCTCCTCACCGAGCGCTGCGCCGCCGTGCCGGTCGGCGACGAGCGTGCCGATCGCAATGCCGCGGCCGGCGGGGGCGAGCGGGACGGCGCCCGGCGTGGCGAAGAGGAGGAGCTGCTCGCCGGCATGGACGCGTTCCAGCTCGCGCGCCTCGGCCGCGCGCCGGCCCGCGGCGGATGCCGCTGGGGTGAGACCGTCGGCGGCGATCAGCGCCAGATAGCGGGCAGGGATCACAGGACGAAGATCGGGGTGAAGCGCCGCGCATGATCGAGCGCGTCGTTGAGCACGAGCGTGCCTTGCTGCACCCAGCAATGCGCCGCGAAAGGAAAGGCCTCGACGCCGAAGACGAGCCGGGGCGCGTGGCCGTGCCATATGGCGACGTGCAGCAATGCCAGCGAGTCCGGCAGGCAGACCGGAGCGAAAGGCAGCAGGCGGCGGGCGGCATCGAACTGGCGGGCGAGCGCCGCGAGATCGCGGGCCGGGCGCCGCGGCCGCGTGCGGGCGCGCCGCACCGCCAGGCGGCACAGCACGTCGCGGAGCGGGCGGCGCTTGAGAGCGGCGCGCGCCGAGAAAAGCCGCGCCGCCGCCTCGATCTGGAGCATCGCCGGGATCGGCTCCTTCTCCCGTCCGGATTCCTCGAGCGCGCCGCGCGCGGCGATCGGGCCGGCGCCCCCGTGCCGGACGCGGTTCCGGCGCTCCGGTCCCCTCACCACCAGCCCTAGCGCGAGCAGCTGATCGAGCGCGCCGTCGCCGGTCCGCGGGATCGATCCGTTCGCGACAGCGGAGAGGACGCGGCCTGCCGCCTCGCCGAGCTGCCAGTAGCGGTCGGCTCTGATGTCGAGGATGATCGTCCGGCCGGCGAAACGCGCAAAGCCGACGCCCGGCGCAATCCCGAAGATGTCCGCCATGGGCACGGGAGGAGCGGGCACGCGGCGGCGCGCCCGCTCCCGCCTTTCACTCGGCTTCGAGGCCGAGTGGCTGGGCGATGACGCCGAACTCGATCTGCGAGCCCGGCTTGCCCTTGGTCTCGGTGCTTGCCGCGCCGAGATCGATCAGCTCGTCCTGCTGGGAGTCACGATGTTCCATGCTATGCACTCCTTGATCCGCTGCATCCGTTGCAGCCGGCACAGCCTAGAATGGCCCGGACCCTATCCGAAACTTATAGGGATCTTATACAGAGATTGTTGGCGCCAGCGCTCAGCCCCGCCAATACATGGCACGCACGATCTGCGCAGCGGCGCGCTGGCGCCGCCGGTGGAAAGCCGCGATCAGGCGCCGCAACGACCGCTCCTGTCCGATCGTCGCCTGCGCGGCGATCGTGCGCAGCTCCCCGTCGATGCCGGCGAGGATCTGCGGCTCGACGATCCGGACCGCATGCAGCCGCCTGTTGATCGCGGCGATCGCCGCGCCATGCTCGCGATTGCGGGACCGGTCGCCGATCGCCTGGAACAGGCTCGCGGTCCGCTCGGCGCCCGAGCGCTCCAGGTCCGCGATTTCCGGCGGCGCGATAGCGGCCGGCGGCCGCGCGTGACGCAGCGCCAGCACAAGCAGCTCGTTCGACCAGCCGTAAAGGTCCCTGAGTCCGGGCTCGTCGAGCGGCGGGAGATGGAAGCCGCCATTGGCGCGCAGCTCGACGAGGCCCTCGCCGGTGAGCCGGAAAAGCGCTTCGCGAACTGGCGTCGCGCTCGCCGCGAGCTCGGCGGCGAGCATCGCCGGGTCGAGGCGATCGCCCGGCCGGAATCCATGCGCCAGGATGCGCCGCCGGAGCGCCTCGTGGACGCGCTCAGCGACCGCGCCCGCATTCATGCCGGGCCCTGCTCGCGGCGCAGATGGGCTTCGACCAGCCGCTCCTGATCGGGACGCAGCGCATCGATCGCGCCGCGCGGCGTCTCCGGCCGGCCGTCGAACAGAACCGAGGGGCACTGGCCCTCGAAATTGCCGAGATTGGGGCGGTGCTGGCAATAGCCGACGAGCGCCGCGAGCGCTGGCGGGAAGCTACGCGCCACCGCGGGCGGATAGGCGAGCCATTGATTCTCATAGGGCTTGAGCCAGCCGAGCGCATAGCCGACGATGATGCCCCGCCGCTCGGCCGGCGTGCGGTTGGCGCCGGCGCCGTGCAATGTCGAGCCGAGGAAGAGCAGCGCGTCGCCGGGCGCGAGCGCCGGCGCCACCGGCTCGATGCCCGGCTCGCCGGCGAGCGCGGCCTTGCCATGGCTGTGCGGCCAGATCCGGGTGGCGCCGTTGTCGGCGGTGAAGGCGGTGAGCGGCCACATGACGTTGACCAGATATTCGATCGTCCCGACCGGCCCCCGCCACATGTCCTGGTCGCGATGGGGGAGCTGCGCCGGCGCGCCGGGATGCACGGCGATCGCCTGGGTGGTGTTGAGCTGGATCCGCTCGCACCAGGGGCCGAGCAGGCGCTGTACGATGGCGAGCACCTCCGGATGCTGGACGAGCGCCGCCGCGTGCGGCGAGCGGATCAGCAAGCGACCGAAACGTTTCGTGGATGCGCCGTAGAAGCCGCCGGTGCCGAACGGCGTCGCCGCGAAGACGGGGTCGAGATCTCGGCCCAGCGCCTCGATCAGCATGGCCGGCAGCGCGCCGCGGATGACATGATAGCCGGTTCTTGCGAGCGCGGATGCCCTGCGCGCGTGCGCCACGCGACCGGCCCGGCCGGTGGAGGAGGGGATGGCAGTTGACATCGGCCGGACTCTTCACGCCGCCGCCGGTAGGTCGGCGAGCAGCCCGGGGTCCGCGACGATGCCGGCTTGCGTGAGCCGGGCCGGCGTGTCCCGGTCGATCTCGATCGACAGCGCGACCAGCCGTTCGCCGCCGACCGACTGCGGCGCGCCGAGCGGTGCGCAGCGCCAGCCGAAGCCGGCGATCTGCCGCGCCCAGCGCGTCGGCGCGATCGCGCTGTAGCGAGTGATGCCGGCGGCGAGCGCATGCGCGGCGAGCGCCTGCACCAGCGTGTCGCGAACGCCGCGCCGTTCGCAGGCACTGAGCCTGCGGTCGAGGCAGAAGCGGGTGATCTCGAAAATGCCGTGGCCGCGAGGCGGTGCGTCATCGCAGAGCGCGGCATAGAAGCTGTCGAGAATATGGGGCCGCAGGGTCGGCAGGAGGCGCGCCGATCCGAGATGGGCGCCGGCCTCGCCGGTCAGCACCAGATAGCGCGCGTGGCGGTCGTCGAACTGGTCGATCTCATAGCGGCCCGCGAGAACCGGGACGTCCCATTTGAGCAGATCGACGAACACCGCCTTGCGGGCGGCGAACATCGCCTGGCGGGCCGCGCACGACGATCGGCCGTCCGCGGAATTCAGAATGTGCAGCATGGCGAAGGCTCCTTGACCGTGTCGGGCCAAGGCTCGCCGAGCGCCGGCGCGTGCGGCTATCGCCTATATGGGAGATATTTTCGGCGGAAGATGTCCGCAAAGCTCAGCGTTCCGTCGAACAGCGCCCGGATCACCAGCGATGTCCGGTCGTGCACGCCATAGCGGTCATAGGCCTGCTTGACATGGGTATTCACCGTGCCCACCCCGATCTCGAGAATATGGGCTATCTCCCAGTTGGACTTGCCGCGCGCGATCCACAGGACGCAGTCGCGCTGGCGGTCGGTGAGGATCGGCGCGAGCGCGCCGGACCGCTGCCCCCGCGGCGTCCACAGCCGCCGCGCCGCCGCGAACGCGAATTCGCCGACCATGTGCGCCCAGGGCAGGATGCCCTGCGCGATCCTGCGGTCGTCCGGGACCGCGAAGGAGCAGGAGCCGGTCACCTCGCCGGCGATCGCCGTCGGCACGGTGACGCCGTCGCCGATCCCGTGCGCGCGCCCGAGCGCCAGCGTCCGCTCGTCGCTGCGGGTGAGCGGAATCATGTCCGCCATGCCCGCCCAGCAGAAGGCAATGTTGGTGACCTGGCATGCCCGGTGTACGGGGTCGCTGAGGCCGAGCGCATGCTCCTCATAATAGGCGGCCCAGCGCGGCGGATAATTGTGCAGGCGGATGGCGTCGCCGCCGACCGCGACGGCATCGACATGATGGCTCAGCGCATAATAGCAAAAGCCGAGTTCGCGGGCCATTTCTCCAATCATGACAGAGAGTTCATCCCCGCTGATAACGTTCTCGACGAGATGTGTGAGACGAGACGGAAGGTCCTTCATGCTCATCAGGCGGATTCGCAGCCGCCGGAGGCGTCGCAAGTCGCCCTCGATCCCGCGGTTGCCCTTTCAAACGTATCTGTGTCGAGCGCCGGTGTCTCATGCCGGCTCCGACTAACACTGTAACACACCCGTCATATCAAGGATGGCAAATGCGAGAAAATTGCAAAGCGCGTAACCGGCCCATCGTCCGGCGGAGAAAATTCTCCATTTTGGTTCAAAGCCCGCTGTCCGGCACGGATCGTCCTTGAGCCGGCCGCCGGCCCCTCTCCAGGACTGGCGCGATGCCGAGGCCTATCAGCGTCTGCGCGGCATCGATCGCGCCGGCCTGATGTGGGAGTGGCTGCGCCGCGATCCTCACTATCGCGCCTGGTTCGTGCGGGCCAGCCGGGCGACCCGCGGCGCGCCTCCGGACGCGCTCGCATGGGGCTTGCACTTTCGCCGAGGATCCGCGCCGCCCCGCCATGGAGGCACGGATCATCTGGCATGCTGATCTCGATCCGGGCACGCTTCCGGTTTCGGTCCGGCCCACGCGGATCGAGGACGCGGACGCTCTTCGCATCGAGACCATTGCCCCCTGGTTGACCGTTCACGCGGATCGGCGGGGCCGGGAACATGCGGTCCTGTCCGATGGCTGGCACCATATCCGGATCGATGTCGAGGACGGACGACTGTCTGGCGAGGATATCGTGCTTCTGCGATATGACGTGCGGGGGTTGCGGACGGCAGAGGTCCGGCTGCTGCCGCTCCGGCGGCTCATCGACTTCTGCCGGCGCCAGCGGTTCGCGCGGTCGCTTTATCCGCCTGACCCGCGCATGGATCGATCGCTTCTCATCCTCCGCGTTCATGACGCGCTCAGCGCCGGAGCAAGCCAGCGGGAGATCGCCGCGGCCCTGTTCGGTGCCGGGCGGGTGGCGAGCGACTGGGCGGACGGTTCGGATTCGCTGCGCTCACGGATACGCCGGCTCGTGCGAGACGCGCGCATCATGGGGCGGGGTGGATATCGCCTGCTCCTGGGCGGCAAGGCGGAGAGCTGAGCGCAGGGCCTCGACCGGATCGCCGGGCGATCCACGGTTGAGCAAATGGCGATCACCGCTATAGCGGAGGGAGGAGCCTTCGGTGGCGCGGGCGCGGACCTGCCTGCTTCGACCGGCCTGCAAAAAGGGAAAGGAATGACGGACAAGGATCGGATCGCCCTGACGGTCGAGGTGGTGGCGTCCTTCGTGGCGAACAATCCGCTTGCGCCGGATCAGGTGCCGGGGTTCATCGCCTCGACTCATGCGGCGATCGCGGCGATCGGCAGCGATGAGCCGGCTCCAGGCATGGCTGTTCGGCGGCCAGTCGATCCCCGCCCGCCACGCGCTGTTCGCGCTTGACGCCTATAAGGGGCAGACGGTCGCCGACCTGTTCGGCGAGGTCGCGCCCGCCTATTCCGAAGCAAGGCGCGCGATCGCCGAGCGTGTGGGGCTGGGGCGCGGGCGCCGGGCAAGGGGCGAAGGCGCGGCGATGTCGTCGACCGCGGAGGCGGGACGCTCGCCCGATGTCGAGACAACGGGCGCCTCGGCGGCGGGATCGGCGCCGTCCGCTCTCGGTCGACTCTCGGGTCTACGCTCCCGAAGGAAGCTTTCGATCGCCATTTGAATTCAATCCCGACCGCGAATGCGGGCGACGGAGCCGACTGTCCGGCAGCTGACCCTCGGAGCGCGGAGCCGAGCCCGATCGGCGTATAGCACTTGGCGTGGCTCGGGGGAGTTGTTCTGGGCGATGACGCAGTCTGCCGGGCTCCGCCCTTGATCGTTAGCCCGCTGCGGTATATACTTATTACAGGAGTATATACGATGCCACTTTACGTGAAGGATGTCGAGGTCGATCGGCTGGCTGCACGCGTGGCCGCTCTCCATCGCGTCAGCAAGACCGAGGCGGTTCGCCGGGCGCTGATCCACGAGTTGGAACGCGAGGGAGCGGCGCGTTCGCTGGTGGAGCGGGGCATGTCCTTCGCTCGCGCCTTGCGAGCGCGTGCTGCGCCCGGGAAAGGCAGGCCGGCGGACAAGGCCTTCATCGATAGCCTGTACGGCGACGGCTGATGTTCATCGACGCCTCGGCACTGACCGCGATCTTGACGGAAGAAGCGGACAGTCCGCAACTGCTTGCCCGGCTGGAGAGAAGCCGCAAGCGGATCACCTCGCCGCTTGCGGTATGGGAGACGGCCATCGCGGTCGCACGTATCCTCGGCTTATCGATCCGGGAATCCGGTGAGGCGGTCGAGGCCTTTCTGGCGCTCGTCGAGATCGATGTCATTGCCGTGGACCCCGCGGTTCGCCATCTGGCGATCGACGCGTTCGACCGCTACGGCAAGTCGCGTCATCCGGCGGCACTGAACTTCGGCGATTGCTTCGCTTATGCCTGCGCGCGCTATGCACGGATGCCGCTGCTCTACAAGGGCGAGGATTTCGCGCTGACGGATATCGAGCCGGCCTAGCGCACGACCGGAAATGCCGCCCATGTCGGCGAGCCAATTGGCATCCGCGCCGGCCGGAGGCGGGTCGCTCCAGCGTGCCCTACGAGCTGCGCGCGACAAGCCATCAGCGAGGAAGCCGCGTGCTCCTGAGATCCCGCGGTTGTCGATCCCGCCGTCAATTTCTGACGCCCGTGCCGTCAAGATCTGTCGCGGATCGGGCCGATCGTGGCGCCGCCTGCGCCGTGTGCCGGCGGCGCTGTAAGGGTAGGCAGGTGAGGTGATCGGCAAGGCTGTCGCAACCGCTTCGCTGTCGCTAGGAAGGAGGGCGATGCAGACCAGCCTCGACCATCTGCCGGCGTCCAAGCAGCGCGAGCTTGCCGATGTCGTGCGTATCCTGTTCGGGGAGTTCGATGCCGCGCTCGCCCGCGCGACCCAGCCGTGGAAGAAGAAGGGGCGCATCCTCAAGCTTATTCTCTACGGCAGCTATGCGAGGGGCGACTGGGTCGACGATCGGGTCGGCGGCTATCAGTCTGACTATGATATCCTCGTCGTCGTCAATGACGAGCGGCTGACCGATGTGGTGGATTATTGGGCGGCGGCCGACGACCGGCTGATGCGCGAGACCAGCATCGCTCACAGCCTCAGCGCGCCGGTCAACTTCATCGTCCACAGCTTCACCGACGTGAACAAGCAGCTTGAGCGCGGCCGGCCCTTCTTCATCGATATCGTCCGCCAGGGCATCGCCCTCTACGAGGCGGAGAATTTCGGGTTCACCACGCCGCAGACGCTGCCGCCGGAACAGGCGCGGGCGGAGGCGCAGGGCTATTTCGAGGAATGGTTCAAGGCAGCTCAGACATCCTACCGAACCTTTCAGCTTCAACGAGCAGAAGGGGATGACGAGCGATGGCGGAAGGATGCTGCCTTCACGCTGCATCAGGCCGTTGAGCGCCTCTATCACTGCACGATGCTGGTGCTGCGGCTATACAGTCCCAAGTCGCACAAGCTCAACTTCCTGCGCTCGCATTGTGAGGAGATCGCACCCGCGCTGATCGCCGCCTGGCCGCGCGAGGACAAATTCAGCCGGCGCTGCTTCGAGCTGCTGCGCCAGGCCTATGTCAACGCGCGCTACTCGCCGCACTACAAGATCAGCGACGAGGAGCTGGACTGGCTCGGCACGCGCGTCGCCATCCTGCAGGAGCTCGTGCGTGCGGTCTGCGAGGAGCGGTTGGCGACGAGCGCATGATCCGGCGCGGCTTTGCCGCGTCTCCGGCCCTCCTGCGTCGCTCGCGTGGCTTCAGTGCGTGCTGCGTTTCCGCTATTGTAAGCGTGGTCAGGAAACCGCCATCGCTTAGCTGTCGCGGGATTTAGCGTCGGTGTAGGCGGCTCTTCCCTGTGCCCGTCGCTTGGCGAGCTTCGCCATGCGTGCGTTGATCTCGTCGGGGCTGATATCGGTGGGATCGAAGACGCCGCCATACCATTGCACCATGGACGCGCGCTCGGGATGGCGCGGCTTGGCCATGGCATTGAGGAACTCCTCAAATCCTGGGGTTCCGCCGACGTCTTCGGGTGGAGCACGACGTTCGCCATCGACAAACCGTGGGTAATCGATGCCGGGATTTGCGGGTATGATCTCTTCGATCTCGATGCGATGGCGCCAATCGTCCCCGAAATCATAGGTGTAGGTGAAGCTGGTAATGCCGCGCTCGACGAGCTTGCCGATGCGCATATTGGCGGCGTCGCGGGTGCGGATCATGAAATCATCGTCGTCGAAGCGGATGCCATAGGCGGCATCGCCGATATCGAACCGGAACAGGTGGTAGTTCTCGAAGAGCATGCAGGCCTGGATCGCGAGGTGCAGGGTCTTGAGGCTGTTGGTGACGGGAAGTTCGACGCGGCGCCAGATGGCGGGCTTCAAGTCTTCGAGCGTGATGCGAATCCGGGCGATCTGGTCGGTCATGCCGCCATGCTGACGGGCGTGCTTTGCGCTGTCCAGTTCCACGGCATGAGCTCGTCCCACCGGGAGGCGGGCCAGCCTGAGGCGATCTTCTCGATGACGTCGGTGATATAGGCCTGCGGCTCGACGCCATTGAGCTTGGCCGTCTCGATGACGGAATAGATGGCGGCGGCGCGCTCGCCGCCGGTCTTCGATCCGGCGAACAGCCAGTTCTTGCGGCCGATGGCGATGGACCGGATCGCGCGCTCGGCGATATTGTTGTCGATCTCCGCCATGCCCTCGTCGATGTAGCGGGTCAGCGCGTCCCAGCGCTTGCGACCATAGGCGAGCGCCTTCGCCATCGCGGACTTGGGCGACAGGCGGCGTAGGGCGTCGTCGATCGCGCCGCGAAGCGCGTCGATCTGCGGCCTGGCTTGCTCCTGTCGGTGTCGGCGCCGGACATCGGGCGGCTGGCCGCGGACTTCCTCTTCGATCCGGTAAAGCCCGGCGATGCGATCGAGCAGGAGGCAAGTGAGCGTCGTCGGGCTCGTCTGGTGGTTCTCGAAGATCTTGCGGCGGAAGTGCGCCCAGCAGGCAACCTCGCGGATGCGACTGCCCTGATAGAGCTTGTCATATCCGGCATAGCCGTCGGCTTGGAGAAGGCCGGTGAATGACCCTAGCTCGCTCTGCGGATGGATGCCGCTGCGATCGGGGGTGAACCGATACCAGGCGAGCGCCGGGGTGGCGGCGCCCGATGCGCGGTCATCAACGACATAGGCCCAGAGCCGCGCCACCGCTGTCCGGCCCTTGCCGGGCATGAGCATCGGCACCGGCGTGTCGTCGGTGTGGAGCTTGGCGGCCTTCAATCCTTCCTCACGGATACGGCTGACGATCGGATCGAGCAGATGCGCGGCTTGGCCCGCCCATCCGGCGAGGGTCGAGCGGTCGATGTCGATGCCCTGCGCCGCCATCATCTCTGCCTGGCGGTAAAGCGGGAGATGATGATCGAACTTGTGGACGACGACATGGGCGAGCGTGGCGAAGCTGGCCTTGCCGCGTGCTATGGCCTTCGCTGGCGCGGGCGCCTGGACGATCTTGTCGCAGGCGCGGCAGCTATACTTGGGCCGCACGGTGCGGATGACGCGCCACTGAACCGGAGCAATGTCGAGTTGCTCGTCGCTGTCGTCGCCAAGCGGGCGCAGCGCGCCGCCGCAATCGGGACAGGTGCAGCTGCCGGCCTCGGGCTCGATCCGCCGTTCGGCGCGCGGCAGATGATCGGGCAGTGCGCGCACCGGTGAGGGTCGCTCGGCGGGTGCCCGTTCGGTCGTTCGGCTATCGGCGACCTCGGCTTCGCCTTCGAGCTCCTCGAGGGCAAGCTCGAGTTGCTCGATCTGCAGCGCGAGCTTCTCCGACGACTGGCCGAAGGTCATGCGGCGAAGCTGAGCGAGCTGGTGGCGGAGAGTATCGATGAGCGTATCGCGAGCCGCGAGAGCGGCTTCGAGCTCGGCGATCCGGGCGTCTTTGTCGATGCTGGAAGAGGCTGGTTCCGACACCCGGAACACCTAGCAAAACGGGCTCCGCGAAGCCAGTAAAACCCACACTAATCCGCCACTTTTTACCCTGCAAGCAAGGGCGCCGCGGTGCGTTCGGGACGCCGCCAGTCGATGCCTTCGAGTAGCATCGAAAGCTGCGCCGCGGTGAGGCTGACCTTGCCCGCCTTGGTGATCGGCCAGATGAACCGGCCCCGATCCATGCGCTTCGAGAAGAGGCAAAGGCCCTGGCCGTCGTACCAGAGCAGCTTAACCAGATCGCCCCGCTTGCCGCGGAACGCGAACAGCGCGCCCGAGTGCGGACTCTTCTCCAGCACCTGCTGCACCAGCACCGCGAGGCCATCGAACCCCTTGCGCATGTCGGTGGTGCCGCAGGCGAGATAGATGCGTGTCTTCGGTGATAACGGGATCATCGAGCGAGAACGGACATCACCCGCGCCAACGCGCTGGCATCGACCGCCGCATCGACGGTGAGCCGCACGCCCGACGGCAACTCGATCCCGATCTGGCCGCTGCCTGCCGTCGCCGCGGTCGGCACTGTCACCTCGACCTCGGCGAACGCTGGTGGCGGTGTGCGCTTCGCTCCCGTCAGGTCACCCGCCAAGGCCTGTCGGCGCCAAGTGTAGAGCATTCCGCTGCCGATCGCGTGCCGCTGGCACGTCGCCCCGACCGAGCCGTCGGGGCCAAACGCCTCGCGCAGAATGGACAGCTTCTGTTCCACCGACCAACGGCGACGCCCGCCGACCACCGCGATCCGACTGCTCATACGATCACTCATATGACCGGTCGTAAGAGCACTCGCCCCCGACGCTTCGATATCCTCGCTCATCACCGCTCCTCGCAAAAAGCGGCTATCAGCACTGCGGAGCAGCTTCCCGCAAGGCGGCCTTCAGAACACGGTTACGTCTCGCCTTTGCTGCAGGCTGGCGATGAGCGCATCGAGCTGCGATGCGCTGAGCTGCGCGGGGTCGTCCGGGCATGGCCGGGGGCTGAGGATCTCCCGCTTCATGCCGCTTTCCCGATGCGCTTCGTATCGCTTTCGATCTGCATATGACGGCCGCGATCCGCACCGCACTGGGTGCGATCGAACGGACCGAACTCGTCCCAGGCGCCTTCGGGGCGGAGGATCAGCATCGGATCCGTCTCGATCGTGATCGCGTTAGGCAGCGGCTCGAGCTCCAGGCAGACCTCCCGATATTCGATGTCTGCGAAGCGGAAGGGTGGCCGGCCTTCGATCAGCTTTCCGCCGAACATCTTCCACAGGGGAAGGAGATCGGCGCGCGAATGGCCGAGGATGCGCCGGAAGCCCTTTCGCCGGCAGTGCCGGATAGTCTCGCGCGCCAGTTGCGAGGCAAGGCGGGTGTGGCGGAACTCCCTGCGCACCGCGACCCGCTCGAGCTTCGCGAAATCACCGAAATAGCGGATGCGGGCGCAGCCAGCAGGCTCTCCGTCGACGAGCCCGAGGAGCTGCGTCGCGCAAAAGTCGTTGCCGTCATATTCCTCGTCATAGGAGGCGTGCTGCTCGGTGATGTAGGTGGCCGTGCGCACCGCGAAGACCTTGGCCATGTCCTCGAATGTACGCACATGGACGATCTCGATCCGCTCGGCCGTGCGTCGGCGTTCGGGCGGCAGGACGAGCAGCCATTCGGGGGCATGCGGATAGAGCGAGCGCGCCGAAGCGAAGCCGAGTTCGTCGTGCATCCGCTGGGAGCGGTCGTTGATCGCTCGGGAGAAGAGAGGAATGCCGTGGCGGCAGGCGATCTTCGCCGCCTCCGCGATCAGCGTGATGCCGGCCGGCTTCCGGTGACGGGCGAGCAGCAGCCACAGATAGACTGCCTCGGGATGCTCACCGGCTGGGCTGATCCAGCCTGGTTCGGGGCGAAGACCGTCGAACCGGCCGTCCACCATCGCGGCCGCGCCAGCCGCATTAAGCAGCAGATAAGCCAACATCGGGCACTGTTCGAGCGCCGCGTTCTGCCGGACGATGCGGAATCCCTCAGGCTGGCGATGCCAGATGCCAGCGACGACCGGCTCGCTCGCGACCGTCAAGGTTCGCCGAGCAAAGGCGAGGGCGGTCAATGTTTCCTCAAGGCTTGCATAGCCGATCTCATCGGGGCGGATTCCAGCCACCGCGATCCACGGAAGGAACGCCGTCGGTGCTTCGCCGGCCGGGGCGACAGGGCTGATCCGCGCAGATACCTCCGTTTTCATTGGCCCGCTCCATCCTTGCCCTTATGATCCAGAATGGAGGGATCGTAGGAAGTGAGTTCCCGTCGAGTCGCGATCAAGAATTCTGAACCGGGTGTTACGTCGGTGAACACGGCGGGCGCGGGGGCATCGCCGTCGCTGCAGAGCCGTGACATTCATGCCTTTCTGATCGTTGCGGAGACCGGCAGCCTGCGGCGTGCGGCCGAACAGCTGAACATATCGGTGAACACCGTGCGCAGCCGCATCGAACGGCTGGAGAAGGAGCATCAGGCAAGCCTGTTCACCCGGACCCGCACCGGCGCGATTCTTACGCCGGCTGGGCGCGAGCTGCAGGTGATCGCCACCCGGTTGCGCGCCGAGCTATCACTGCGCGAGCGTGCCGCGGATGCGAGCCTCCTCGCACCCGGCGAGCTCAGGATCGGGGCCAGCGAGGCGATCGGATCCACTTGGCTCACGCCGCATATCCTGGATCTGCAGAGCCAGTTTCCGGAGCTGACCATCACCATATTGTGCGATTACGACCTCAAGCGCGATCGCAGCTACGAGCTCGATGTCGGCCTTGTCTTCTATCCGCCGGCCAATCCCGAGCTGATCACCGCGAAGATCGCGACGCTGCATTTCCTGCTGTTTGCCTCGAAACGCTATGTGACGCGCCATGGTGCGCCGACTTCGCTCCACGACATGGTCGAGAACCACAAGTTCGTCGAGCAGAGCGCTCCGGGCGTAAACTCGCATTTTCTCGATCTGCTGATCGGCCTGGACCGCCCGAAGGGGTTCATGCCGGTCCGTACCAATTCCAGCCTCGCGCTGTTCTGGGCGGTCGCCAACGATATCGGCATCGCTTTGATGCCGACCTATGTCGTCGATCTGACCAATCGGCTCGTGCCGCTCGACCTGCCGGTCCAGTTCCGCTTCGACCTTTATTATTATTATCACCCCGAAGCGCGCGACGCGCCGCCCGTCCGCGCGACGATCGCCTGGTTGAAGAAGATGTTCGATCCCGTCCGCTTTCCCTGGTTCCGGGAAGCGTTCGTCCATCCCCGCGATGTGGAGGAAGACAGGACGCGCGAGGGGCGCATCGTCAATCTCTTTTCGTCGATGACGGACGATTGACGGGCGCCGCGGCGGCGGCAGAAACGGGTGAGAGGTTCGAACCGCCGGCTTCCTTTTCCGGGATCAGCCACGGGCCTTCAAGCGGTCAGGCGGCCGATCCAGGCTTCGAACGCCTCCAGAAACTGTCCGAGGAAACGCCGGGCGCGTTCATCGGCAAGCCTGCCGGCTTCATCGAACAGCGAGTCCGACGGGAAAGATAAACCTCGAGCTGCTGTAGCGCAGGCATGTTGAGAAAGACCAGCGACTGACGGATCGCATGGCTGGCGCCGAACCCCCATGGCGCCGGGGAATGGTTGACCACGGCCGCCGGCTTTCGTTCAAAGACGCTCCGGCCAAAAAGCGGCGGCGGCGCAATTGCGCCGCCGCCGTAATGGGGCTCGGTCCCGGCTCAGGCGGCCTGCCGTTTCTCCCGAAAGTGCGGAATTACCTGCTCGCCCCAGATGCGGATCGTTTCCATGCACACCTCCTGCGGCACGGTGCCCATCTGGATGAGGCACATGACCTCGTCGACGCCGATGTCCTCCAGCTCCTCGACATAGGCGATCGCGTCTGCCGCGGTGCCGTAGGCATGATCGATGTTGAAGCTTGCGACCGCGAGCGTCGCCTGTGCGGCGAGAGCAGGATCCTGCTTG